>Ga0131853_10004597_pt1 | contig 24739 bp, 19 predicted proteins | sample TergutLab28metaG_FD_92764 | JGI IMG/M metagenome (GOLD analysis project Ga0131853, IMG submission 92764) | Labiotermes labralis P1 segment gut microbial communities from Petit-Saut dam, French Guiana - Lab288 P1 (version 2) (version 2) | ecosystem: Host-associated > Arthropoda: Insects >...
AAAAAAAAAAAAAAAAAGAAAAAAAAAAAAATAAAAAGAAAAAAAAAAGTTTTAAAAAAAAAAAGGGAAGCAGGGAGAAAAAGAGGGGGGGGGGGGGGGGGGGGGGAGAGAAGGAGCAAAATAAAAGTCAAGGAGAATGGATAACATGGAATTTACAACCTACACACAGACAACAAATGTACACTCTACTTTGAATTCTGATGAATTAACATTACCTGACAATGACCACACCATGGAGCATAGAACTTGACAAAATGTTTCCCAGTTTCAACATGCTTGGCAAATGTCTCCTCAGTCAGTTCCACCAGACCATTTACTGGTTCAGGAATGCTGGGTTCACTCTCTGTTTCCTGCAACAAAACATCTGTTAAAGAATGTAACCCTATTTCCATTCATTTTACAGTAATAAATAAAATCAGGTTTGCTGTAAACAAGCAATTCAGGGCACCTGTTTTCCAACAACAGCTGTAAAGACAATGGCAAACTAATTAATTTGAAAGTGAGGGCCTTTCTTAAAATCTGTCTTAAAGGTTAAGAGAAGCCCACTGCTGGGCACTACACTTAGCAAGTCCAATAAACACAGACCTTCACACCCCATTTTGCTATAATCCATCTGAATTGCTTCCTCCCATCTCAGCCAAGGTCACCCAAGTTGTGTAACAAGCAAAAGAACTGTAAGACATTTTAACATTGGTTTTTCCAGGCATATTGAAACAATACAGTTGCAAAACTTGCCATGGTGCAGAGTGGTTTGATAAATTTCCAACCACGTGCAGATTAAAATTCCTAAATGTTTTGTTAATTATTTATTATACAGGGACAATATTTTAATCTTACAACTGTTGCTATTCATTTCCAATTGGGTCACTTAACTTACAAAACTCTGACATTCAATGAACATGTTTTTTGTGATGCATGCCTGCAAACCAAAGAAAAACATTTAGAGCACCTTCTTTAAATACAGTGAGTGAAATCCTAATAATAACTGCAGTACACTGAACTAAAACATGCGGATCGAGACTCAGAGCAAATTGGAACAGTGGTGTGCACTGTGGTCTGTCACCATGCAAAATGAACTGAATGAAAGTGATATGAACTGTCAGATATAATAATTTTCCGGTACATAAAAGAAAAGAAATATAAGTACTCTAGCAGTCATAACATTTCCCTCCCTTCATGGAAACCAAAGGTTCAGGATTGCATTCACATGAGCTTGCCACCAGACCCTACCCTGAACCATATAAATCGAATCAACATTCTCACACCACTCATAACTGAGGTCCATTTCAGTACTATTCTCCCATCTCTTTCCTTTATATTTGCCACTAAGCTATTGGCAGCTCCCCATTACACACTTTTACCCAGCTTCATTACTCTCAATTTGTTAAAAAAAAAAAAACAATTTTCTCCAACCTCATTACTTCCTCTCTCTTACACTCAGACAATTTTTACAAGCCTTGTGCACTTTCTCTGTCTTAAGCTCAAATATTCCCTACAGTACCCTCAAAGATGCAAATAAAGTTAAGTTAGACAAATCCTTCTAGTAAAAAGATAAGCACTTCTCAACAGGTTTCTACAACAAGAAGTTCTGCAAGTAACTGACAGATCCAAATGCTGCCATGCATACAGGAAGGTAAGAGAAATTTTAAAGAAGCAACCGTCCAATTCCCTGAAATACTGTCGTGAATAAATCCTACCAGCAAGAAAGACAGCAGATACTGTATCATAAGTTCTATCCAAAACTTCTTGTTCAGCAAAACACAACTGTCCAAAACTTCACTTCAGTCAACTCAGCTGAAAAGATACTCTTTTCAAATATCTTAACACATTCACTGCCAAGCTCTAATATTCCACTTTCAGTATGAGGATAAAGTGTCAGTAGCTACACATAATAACTTGCGGTATTTTTGATTCAAGGACAAACTGTTCTACAAAGTGTATATATAAATTAGACAAACCAAACTTTGCACTATAATCTGTGAAGGATTTATTGTGAAATCTGCTAGACAAATTACTATTACAAGAAGTTAAATCACTGCTAGCTGTGTTTGGCAGTTACATTGCACTCAGCATGTGTGGCTATGCTTCTCATTGACAGTAGACACATTCATATAATGCCGAATCAGTCATTCATCACTTTTACCTGGTGCACATTTCCAAGCTGTTCGTTAATAAAAGCAGTCAGGGAAGCCAAATCTCGTGTCCCACGAAACTTTACTGCTTCCGTCTCCCCACTTTTAAAGAACTTCAGTCTAAAAGATAAAACAAATTCTTTTCTCCAACAGTAATAAAGCAACATCCGGCATTGTAACTTGTTTGTTAACTTTAAAATGCCACATATCAACAGCTAAAACCATGCACTATTAATGACATGGAAGGATGATTGTAAACTGTGAAATTATTTTAGATAAAGAACTAAGTGATCATTATGTGCTTTAAGTTACTCTCGTATAATTCGTCATGATACCCGAACCCTCAAGCAAGTATGGTTTCATGACATCTGCTGTGCCTTCCAGATTAGATTTGTCTCTACAGTAAAGGAATTTCAAAACATATATTCAAATATGTCTATTCTTATTTGAACTATATATATCACAGAGTGATGAATGAGATAAGATGATGAACATGAATTGAAAGAGACAGTCATGACTCCTGGCACTTGTCTGGAAACAGTGAAGAAATGCACAAGAAACCTTAGTCAAACTAACAATAACATGACTGAGATTTCAATCGGTAATCTCTGAAGCATGTGTCTAGCAAGTTACTACCATATCAACCCATCTGGTAACCACATCTTGCCTAGAATCCTTACAGCATTAGCAAAAATATACTCACGTAGGGTACCCTGTTACATCATGGTCTGAGCACAGAGAGGTATCTGTGGTGCAATCAACTTTGGCTATCTTTACTTGGCTGCTTTCATCTTTGTTATACTCTTCTGCCAGCTGTTCCCACGCAGGTGCTAAGCGATTGCAATGACCACACCTGCAACGTTTCCACTTATTACCACAGGAACAATGTCTGCTACTTATTTCAGTTTCTTTCTGGTATGCTGTTGTAGTTGCTTTTTTTTTAATATTGTAGTCTCTATGTGTGTGGCAATATAGATGCCAAGAGTCCACCCTTTAGACGGCATTTCCATTTTAACACTAGTGATAAGATGATGGTGAAGATAAAGAATAAAGCCAGCCACAATGACAATAAAAGTCAGGAACACAGGACTTCAGTCAGTCAAAGAAAAGGCATTCACCTGCTAAAACACACACACATGACTATCAAAATGATTAATGGAACCATGAGAATATACATTTTTCCACACCACAGGATTAATCAGATATGAGGACCTACTAACACTGTTGAAGATATACCAGTCTTTAACATGTTGGGTGCAGTAAACAAACATAACCACTTTACATTTTATTACCATGAAGTGAAACAAGAGGTTTTACCCCATGGCTTCGAATAGCTGCTACTGATAATACAATAGTCAGAAACTGCACCATGATTTACAAAACCTGGTGGGTGCTGCCATCTATAAGTAACAGTGAAATTATGAATATATGAGCTCTAAGAGAGATACTTTTAAGAAAACTGCACAGAGTAACTAATGCCATATTTTGTAATATCAGTACAGTTTTTGTAATAAATAAAAAAGTAGTTATTTGGAACCTAATATATGACACTTGAAATGCTTTGTTCCTTCTTTTGTGTTTTTAATACATTCCACCATGTTTCTCTCGACACAACAAATACTTGGAAATACTTCTCTCAGACAGGGAAACTACAGCTATTGAGGATACTAAAAAGACCATTCACTGCATTTTCTTATGAAGAATTAACAATGGTTTTGGAATCAACTTAAATCTAATTGTACAGAAAGAGGGTTAAGGATGCCACTGCTGGTTACACCTCCTTTGATCCAGAAGTTTCAGGCCTGTAACTGGCAGACCGATGGCGGCAAATGGCACTCTGGGATGTTCTTAAAGATAGTAATCTTTCAATGCTTGTGACAATCATAACAGCAGCCATCCAAAGAAGGCGCTATCAATATGGTTAAAACAGAATATGCTAACATCAACACACGAGACACTCATCTCTGTCTACAGTTCAACCTTTTAGTCTCAATACCTCCATTCTTCCAAACTACGTTACATTTAGGTAAGTATGACATCTGCATGAAATTTGGAAACAATACGAGTGACACAACAAAATACTAGATGAGGTTCGGCTGGATAGATCCCAAGTTCTTATTACGTTTAACTATTCCGTCCATAATGCAACTCTTCCCTTATGCGAAAATGCGATAATCTTCGCGACTCCAAAAAACACAAGTAAGTTTCCTAGCTGGTTCAGTTTTACTAAGATCACTGTCATACTCTGTAAAAATGACCACGTTCATTTGTGTGTTACATGTAACTATGTTCTTACCATGGTGCAAAAAACATAACAAAGTGATTTTTTTTGGGCACTTCAACAGAAAACGTATCGCTTGTATATTGGATGGTATAAATGTCATTATCATGTGCTATACCAATAGCAACACAGCTTATAAAACACAACCAAACAGGCCACATTGTACCGCTGACAGCAGTGTAACAAGTAATACAATGAAAAGTCACGTTCTTACGACGATTGACCGGTGCACATGTAAACTAAAGCACTTCCGCTACCTATACTAGACGAACTCAGTTCACTACCAACCGCAGAAGCTTTCTGCTAACACTAGTCGTTGTCTCCGCTACACACCACGTTCACCAACATACTCGTATTCCAGACGATACGATCGTACAGTTTCGATTGTGCTCGGTTTGCAGACAATGCATATAGAACCACGGTTCAGTTCTAGGGTTTTGTAGCTGGTAGGATAGGTTGAGCTGGAAGGATAGGTTGACATCGAGGTTTAAGAGGAGTATGCTGTCACCATTTTTATGACAACATTTGTCCAGATAAGCGTAACCGTGAATATGGAGGTAGTACAATCCCTCGAAATGTATCAAAACCGAGACGGTTGCTATATGACACAACCTGCCGTTACAGACTGTAAACTTGTAAAGTAAAATTTCACGGATGATAGCTGTAATCTGAAGATTATACAAATCCCATGGATTAAGAGATACCTTGCTAAGCAAGAAACTCGCTTTGTTATTAAACATACATATACATACGCATTGACATTACCCCCGATCGGGTGGTTTATTAAATGAATCGCGACTGAAAAACACGAAAGATGAGATTTACGATTTCGTGTGAGGCGTCTGAGTAATTGTGAGGGCACTAAACAGACCGCGGTATCAACAGCTAAATTTATTTCATATTTTTGCTGGTTATTTGCAACAAATTAATTACGGAGACTGTGTCTAGACATAAAATGGTAAAATCTCCTTAATCTCTTTGAAACAACTATGGGCGTGAATTTCTAGGTTTTGCACCGACCACAGCTAGTCCAGAGGAGTCCTACGGAGTGTTGCGTATCGTGAAGCCTCGATAATAAGGAGGCCCTGGCCCACTAGGGGCTGTTGTACCATGGGAAAGAGAGAAAGAAAGGGAATGTTAAGTGTCCTAGCATCTAGTGAGATACCATGCGGTACATCACTGGCTTTGTACAAGCTATTATTCAGCCACTGTGTTCAAGAGGGGCGGAGCGCTGCATTTTTTAATATCGAGTTAGCGTGCTGCCAGTCCTTTGCTGAAGCCTTATAAACCGACGGTAACGTAATATCGGTACTGAGTTCCCTTTCCGCTCACACCCACACCACATATCAGCTGTAATATACATGCGATACTGCTGTAGTGAATTATTTACCACACATTAAGTTGTATGGGGTAATGGAGATACGGTCACACGAATTCTAAAACTCAGCACTAGTCTGAGGTAAGTGGCCTGGTTTACCCCCGCCCCCGTTGCTATAGACCTGGAAAAAGCGCCTCCGGTTCCCAATGTGTTGAAGCCGGTGGCCGTTGTAAGAAATTTTTCTTTCCTCAGCAGCCAGATCGGCTGCTGAGGAAAGAAACATTTCTTACAACTGCCGGGGATGGAACCATGATTTCCCGGGCGTCCAGCTAGTCTCTATATCGACTGACATATCCCAGAGCCCTGTTAGCTCCGTACACATAGTGACTAGGCTAATGGCTAGACGCGATGCCGGAAAAGGGCAAGTGATTTATTTCTTCTCCAAAGCGTCCATACGTCCGCCTGGCGTTCTGTTTAGTGGGTACCGCAAACTCTTTCCACTGGAGCCAAGCGGAAGGTCGTGAAGCTGACCGCTCATCCCATCTAGTGTCGAGGTCAAGAATCGGTGGAGCTTTACCACCACTCTTTCATACACCTTCACAATGTTCACAGGGACAGCTTTAGCTTTTTAACTTTTCTACTTAATGTCAAATTTGTTTGTTATTAAGGGGTTCAGCGAAAAATGAATGTGGAAAAAAAGGATGAGAGGTAGCTGGCTATGAATGCAGCATTTAATAAAATAGTAGGTTGCACTGAGACTACAAAACTGAGGTAACTGGGAGCAATGTGCAAGGAAACTGGAAGAGAGACATAATGAGAAGTTAAATGAAAAAATAATAATAATAAAAGAACGAACAATGTTACAAAGACTGCAGACTACAAACAACCCCTGATGTTAGAGGCCCAGGTCTATGTATTCAGCATTTTGTATTTTACACTTCGGAAGGTTGGAATAGTGACGCACATAATGAACATTACATTACGTTCTACTTTACTCTGTTCTATACTCTTCTGTCCCAATACCGGTGAAGAAGTACCGCAAGGTGTGGTAAACTGTGAAATGCGAGCGACAAACAAATCAACTTATCTGGAATAAATCCATGGATATCTTGCTGTTCGCAACAAGGATTCTTTTTTAAAAAAGGCTGAAGTTGTGAAAGGCTATTTGATATCTAACATTTCTGTTAGAGGCGGAAATATGAACAACGTCTGTAAGGTGTGCATTTCCAGAACTGTTCAACGTTCTGTTTTGCTTTTCGAAGTGTAAAGCCACCGACAAGCAAGAATCAGCATGGCCAACATATAGTACCATGATTCATTCACATTTCTTTCAACCTGTAACTGTGTGCCAAATCGTCCTGGTTCTTGTATTTTTAGAAGATTCAGTACGTCGCTCGATAATGAACAGGTTGTGACGGCTCGAGTGACGTCAGTAACATTTATCAATGTAAAACACAGGAACAAAAAATTTATGCTGAGGTTGATTTTACAGTACGCAGTTGCAATTTACAAATCTAAGAAGGCTAAGAATATGGCCTTCGAAATAAGACGTAAGGGGTGAGATGGTACTGCATTGGGAGTAAATAAATAGCAAAACTGGTCCTCTTTCTACAGACAGTTATCTATCAGTGACATCATGATACCATACAAAAATGCTCGCATGTAAATGCAAAAACATATATTCTTGAAAGCCATACAATTTAAGGAATGAATGCCAGGACCTATTCTTCATAAAATGTGTGCTCCATTTGTGGGCATAGCTTTAGTTCAATTTTCTCCATACCATAAATAGCCATTTTGATTCACAAACGGATTTGATTAAATCAAAATTGTCAGACATCTTTTAATTACAGTCCAGATTGAAAGATTTTATATTATTTAAAACTACAGTGCACTTTATTGCATTATTATTATTATTGTTTTGTTTTTGTGCATGTGTTTGTGTTTTGCCGGCTCTGCAACTGGAACTTGTGTTGCTAAGCCTTATCGACAACAACCTGGAATTATTAGCACAATCTTGATTATTGATAAGGCTGAAAAATTTCTTATCGGTACTCTTCAAGTCTGTAAGCTAAGGATGCTATAAATACGAATTTATTGCACTGTACACTTTCAACAGTTCCAAGTTACGTGTTTTCTTGCCCTTTGTCCTACATGACCAGTGTTATTTTCCTTCGTGTTTAATAATACTTGCACAAGAAAAGTGTGGGGAATTGAAATTCTAGAACTCGGGCTGACTGGACATCGTTTGAAGAGGAACTGAAGTTCTAAAATGGGCTGAGACAGATATCCCGAAGCGAAGGACTTGTGTCCTTTACCGGGTCTTAAGAGAAGGACCAAAATAGTGATCCGATCCAAACAAATCGGACCTCAGACGTGATCCGTATGCACACACCTAGATTACACCTTGCCTAATTAGGACAACACCTGTTCACGCACTCACAAACATTTTAATGTTTCTCTAGTCTTCTCATCTACGCCTCATTCTTCAAAATGGTCTCTTCCCTACAGTTTTTCTGACAAAAATTTCTGAAAGGAAAAGTAAAGTTGTCCCTCTAAACACATTTCCATATTATCCGCACGATTTTCGAAAAAAAAAAACAGTTATGGTACATTAAATGTGTTTTGATTTTCCCTATAACTTCTCATTATAAGTAGAACTGAGCAAGATAATATAAAAAAAATGTATATTGGTCCTCAAGTAAAGTACCCATTATTTTTGTCAGACTTTAATGAAACTTACTTCCTCGACAGGTTTTCTTAAAATATTCAAATACCAAATTTCATGAAAATCCGTCCATTGGGAGCCGAGTTGTTCCACACGGAAAGACAGACGGACAAGCCGAAACTAATGGTCGCTTTTCGCAATTTTGCGAACGCGCATAAAAATTACAAATGTTCATTGATTTTCCTTTTATTTGTGTCGATAATTTAAAATTTGTTCAGCGCAGAAAATAAAAAATATACGTTTTACCGCCCCTTGGACTGTGCCGCCCGGAGCGACGACACCACTACCCCCACCACCTACGCCCTGGGCCCGGAAATTCGTTACGAACTCCAGGACTTTCTCTAAAACACATGTTTGGAATTACGGAACTATTACATATTGCACGTTATGTACTGCCCGCGAGGTGTCTGCCCAGTTATAATCATTTGATACTGGAGGCGGATCCATTGTTATCTAACCCGCCATTACACTGATAAGGGTACAGCAGAGATCATAAATGATTATTCTGCAGCACTGGCCAGCCGTGTCTGTACTGCTAACGTTTGTTCCCGTGATGATCCCCAGCAAACAGACGCGCACCAAAAGGGGCGGCTGCCGGGCTGCAGCCCCTTCCAAAGAATACTTAAAAAATCAAGAACAGATTTGTACACACAATGATATCAAACGTTTTACGTGATTTACCCTTCATTCGAAATCAGCCTCTGAAATTAGCTATGACTAGCACAATGCAATTTTGAAAAATAGAACACAAAACTTAGATGAACTTAAAAAGAAACAAGATTAGACCTGGTGACTTAAATTCGGTAAGTGGGCCACGAAACATGTAGGTACAGTCCTACATGTGTAAATGCGGTTGCAAACAGTTACATGTACATTTATAACGTGATTTCATAACACTGTTTTCAAACGAAACATAAATTATATATAATGTCTGGGTCGGCCCCTCCCCCGCCTCAAACCCAATAACAAATTCTGGTTGCGTGTCTGCCAGATGCGTAATGTTCCAGCTCAAATCGTACCTCCGGGCACCGCCGAAATACACCATTGAACTCCAGTTTATAATGGCAATCTCTTGTCTTTATCAAGTTTAACATGCAATCAATGCATATCATTTCGTATAAAAATGTGTAATTTTGTTAAGAATGCACAGGAAGACGATGTAACACCAAGCACTGGCATATGTAGGCCATGCATAATTTGACTTCTTCACTAACAGTCGGCATAGCACAGTACAAGCTTCTCACATCTCATTTTCTGAATGACAAACAATGGAAAGTGATAAACTATTAACAGACCGACGCATGACCAAAAGATACGTATTGTCGTCTTAGCAACCGTGTTAACAACATGGTGGTGGTATACTTGAACAACACGATACGTATGGTGTCTACATTTATATAATGGCAGAACGAGTTTTACCGCCTACTCCGTCACTTGTCAAATATGATAACCCTGTGCTGGTCACCAAACGCGAGGAAGATAAACCATTAATTAAGGTAAATTTAGGGCCGGGCCTAATGACGTGTTAGACAGAGGTACGTGCCAAAAATTATGTATTATTTTGAGATGCAGGCAGGTATGTGTGTATTAAGGCACTTGACTGCTCGCTGCAAAGCCTGTATATTAGATTCGAGACTTCGGATCTTTAAATGAAACATTTGATGAATACAATGACACTGCGCGATAGACAAAATGGATGACGACCGGTTGAAAGGAACAAACTCGATAAAACATACTACGATTAATCAGTCCTAAAAGAGGATCCGGGAATCGAGCCTGGAATACGCACCATAAAGGCTCGAAAATAATCAGAAGTGTGGGATTTATTTAGCAGTTGTAAACAGGCAGGAGCAACAGACCTCGACTGGAGGAACTATCACGGACTCTATAGCAATACACCAACAGCAGTAGTTCATTTTATGTAAGGCTAATTGAAACGAGGGCGAACACCCACCGCATATAAATACATGATCACTGAAATATAATCACACAACCAGACTGGATCCTAATTACATTACCGAAAAGAAGGCCATATTTCAAAGCAACGCATTCAACATCTGGCATAACTTAAACAAACGCTTTCTTTTTCCTTAAATATTCTGTTAGAAATGGGGGGATTTTGTGAGAAGGGATCACAAATTAACTGCATAAATACGTATCTCTAAAAAAAAGTCAAAGAGATCAAATTCCATTCCCCTGCAGCAAGTCAGTCTTATAGTTACATGCACATATGTCAGGTTGCAGTGACTGCTTAAAGCATTCTGCCATTCTGAAGCAGTAAAAAATTACCAATGCTTCAAATGGCATTACAATCATGACCATGTCATTAAGAAGATACCAGTAAGTAATAAAACCACTTATTCAATGAAGCTATCTTTTAAGATCCTGTAAAGTTCAATGCATGCTCATTCAATAAAATTATGTTTTCACAGTACACCTCAAGGTCTATTAATATGTGAGTAGAGAAATGGAAGAATTATCTGTGGAAATCATAACCAGATGGGAATTGTCAAATATTCCCTGTGAAGTTTCAACGTGCTTTATGTGAAGAATAAAGCTCTTGCTTCATAATTTAGGAAAATGTCCACAGAAATAAAACCATAGACACATCACTTCCCTAAAGGATTTGTGCCCAGAAGTCAGTGAGTCAATATGTCCATCGCTTGGTCTTGGCACATCTTTACCGAACAATGTGTAACAAAACACCAGAGGTGCGCATCAGTTTGATGAATATTTGAAGCATTTTAATTAACCTTTTTGTTTTTGTTTCCCATGCTACAGCCACAAAAAGCCAAGCATTCTGCTTCTGCTTGGAAAGCCTCACCATCACCAATTCCGGCACATTCAAAATTACCTCCACTTACTGTTGACAACCGCAGAGAGACAGAGGAGATTTTAAATTCTATACTTCCACCTAGAGAATGGGAAGAAGAAGGCCAACTGTGGAGACAACAGGTACACACCAAACACGTGTATATATATATATATGTATCTCTATATACATCAAATCACTTTCCACTGTTTGGAATTTAAAAGGGTAGAACAAATTTCTAATTAATTAACTGTAATTAATTCAGTGTTAATTTCAATGTTCCCTTGGTGTTGTACACCCCACTCTAATTAATAAGGGTCTCATAGCAGTGCTGCCGAAAATTGAAGTCTTCTGGAATACATTCTGTGCCTTTCATTAAGGAGTTCCTGATGATTAAAAGGCACTTCAAACCATTGAGAATCAGGTACCCAGTGATGAAGCATAACATCCAAACTGCCTCACAAGCATGGTAATGGGTTTCTGGGTTCCATAAAAGGCAGAGAATTTCTTGAATAGCTGAGCGATTACCTTCTCAACACTCTGCTCCAGGAAGTCAGTTAATAAATTATCAGATTTTTAACAAAACAGATTGAGGTCATATTTGAAGACGTCACAATTAAAGGTTCAATGATACAGCAATGCATAATTTGGTACACTTAAGATCTTATAATATTAACTACCCCTTTTCAGAAAAACTACTGTAGTTCACACAGAATTACAGCCTAAGTGAAACCTGAAGTTGTTTCCAGGTCTCAAGTACTCCTGCCACAAGGCTTGATGTTATCACCTTACAGGAACAGCTTGACATGAGGCTGAAGCATACACAGGCACGTGAGGCAGGTATCTGCCCTGTGAGGCGTGAACTGTATACACAGTGCTTTGGTGAGTTCTACTGAATGCATTCTTATGAAGTCTGGTAGATACATATCACATGGCAAGAAAAGAGCAGACATAAGCTGAGGAGAAATGCAGACAAGAATATTTGATGCATAAGGATTTCCATCTACAGATAAGCAACCAGAATGAGATGATGATGATGATGGTGACAATGACACACAGATGCTTACACACGAGAGTCACCTAAATATAAAAAGCTTTTCCAATTTTCACACACTGCCCTCTTCAAAATACCACACTAAACACGCAGAAAACATCAATGCTACCAACCTATCGAATCTGAATAAACTATAAGTTGATTCATTAACACATCTGAGTTCATAAAATTAAAAGTCATAATATCTGAATGCCTTATTAGGATATGTCATGGACTATCTGATAAGATATATTTCAGAATACGATGAACCATAAGTGAAGCATGGATGTTCTTCTAATGTATTCACAAACTTTCACCTCTAGATGAAATGATTCGCCAAGTAACTATCAACTGCGCAGAACGTGGCCTGCTGCTGCTTCGCATCAGGGACGAGATTCAAATGACTATCTCTGCTTATCAGATTCTGTATCAAAGCAGTATAGCATTTGGGATCAGGAAGGCTCTCATGGTTAGTAAAGCTTCATGACATACCAAACAAAACGTATCTTTATCCTTCATAAAAAAAAAATTAGGCCATATTGTATGGTTTACAGACACTAACTTCGATCCTGTTATGTGCAAATACATTCCTGGACCCTTTGTTTCTGACCATGGAAAAACCAGTGTTCATAGTTTAAACTTAGCAATATAAATTAGAAACACATGTAATGGTTAAGTACAGTTTGGCCTATGCAGTTCCAAATGAATGCTTGTGATTTTACATGTCTCAATAGTCAAAGTGTTATTGTACTGAATTCATGCTATTACAGTGCAAATCAAACAGAAATAATTTTTATTTTTCTTATTAAGTACACACCTCACTGAATATAGTTTCAAATACAATTACCCTCCAAACAGATCTGCTTTACATGCCACCTATTTCAGCTGTATGATAAACATCAAATTTCATTGAAGTGTCTTGACCAGATTTGTATTGTGTTCATTTCATGCACTTTGTCCACACAACACATTACAGGATGGAGACATACTTGTTAATCAAAATCACTTTTAAAACAGTATCCTAAATTTTTGTGGTAATTATGACAACAGAAATGGCAAATATCTGCTAGTAGGCCTAGAGTGTAATGGTTCAAAACCTGCCATGGAATGTGATCATTAGTCCCTTTTGTCATCTTATCCACAGTCATACAAAAAATTCCCCTGCTAAATCCTGTACACATTTCTTGTCTCCCATGTCTTTAGTAGGTACTGAACCCATTCAATGCCCTAACAAAACTATATCACCTGCAAAATTATGAAGTTACCCATTATGTGACAGTATGCTGTTCATTTACTTCACAATTCTTAGATCCCAATCTTTCCTCAGCCAATTTTTTCCAAAGACATGCGATTTATGTTCTTCTGAAATTATGAGGCAGTTTTTCACATTTATATGTTAAGTAGCAAAATATTATTATTTTGTATAATTTGTTAAATATCATGTAAACTCCTTTCCATTAAGTGACTAACCTACTACAACCAAACATTATCAACAAATTTGTAAAGTAGGCTAATCATACTTCTTTCCACCCCTCCTTTCACAACCATCTGCACACATAACCTCAGCAGCTGGAATAGTCATATTTCAACTAAATAACCTAATGAACTCCTCTGTAATGACCCTGACAATTCCTGCAGGCTGAACAAGGAAAGGCTGACCTGGAAGAGGCCGTGACAAGGCTCCATTCAGAGAAGGCTGATCTGGAAAAGCAAGTTGTGGAATTGCGAGCTCGTGCTGATCAGATTGAGCGACGCTCTAGTGAACAGAGGCTAGCAGAGGAGAGGAAGCATGCAGAAGAAATTCAGTTCCTCAAAAGAACCAACCAGCAACTGAAGGTATTTCCCTGTATAACAAAAATTCATTTTACACTTCCCACTGCCTCCAGTGTTTAAATACTACCAGCTGATCTGGAATACCAAAAAAAATGCACAACTATAACTCTGCACGTTTTATACGGGTGTGAACCTTGGTCTTTCAATATAGAGGAGCATATACATTGAGAATGTTCATGAAAAACATGCTGTATGGACCAAATACAGCCAAATCAACAAAATGGATAAAATGACATGATAAGAACCTCCACACATTGTATTCTTCACCAAGTAAAGTTAAAATAATTAAATACAGAAGACTAACATGGGAAAGATCTGTTGTACGTGATGAAATAACAAAACATTAATAAATTTTGGTTTGGAAAACATAAAGGGGAAGTATCACTTGGGAAGTCCTACCCATAGGTGGAATATATTCTGTACCTGTCAACTGGAATGAAATGGTTTGGATTAGAGTCTGGTGATGGATTGCCATTAACAAGCCTAACAGGTAATTTCAACTGCCAACTGCTCAAGGATGCTCCTGCACTTGTTAATTAGTTCTCCCAGTATTTGGATCAAATTATATTTCCATTTAAAGATTAACAGAAACTACAATGCAGTTCAAATATTTTCTATTTGAGTTATTTGAATTTTGCATGTCTTCACTAACTGCAGATTCAAATCTATTGTTGCAGACTAATGAAGTGTCATGTCATATTGTATGTACTGTGCCAAGAAAGCTATATATCCTGCTGTCTTACTGAAGATACATCACATGAAATACATTTCATATTATATATTATGGAATATAACAGTTACAATTAATTATTTATGTAAGGAGACTTTAAACTGGACCTGTTCCCAAGCACAAAACTGAAATTTGCCAGACAAATTTTAAGGTGATTTCAATACCATACTTCATCAAAATCAAATTAGTAATTTGGGTGCTCAAATGTGGATACATGGCAAGCCTCCATTCCCCATAATGGGCTAACTTCATGGACTCTGCAAAAACAAAAAGAAAGTCATTCAAAAATTGAAGGAAATCTTACAGTAACACATAAATTGTATTCAGGACAACATATGGTACAACACTTATTTCTGAAGAGGTAAAGATGTCTCCACCCAGGGCATAAAGGCATATAGGTTGAGCAGAGGTATAGCTCCACTCACTCTCAACCTCTGTATTAAAGGGAGGTGAATGGTAAACTGCACCACCAAGTTGTGTAACCCCTGGGCAAGAACTCTGGCACCCAGTGACCAGGAGGCTGGATGGGCCCCAGAGCATCTGTGGATGTTTATGAGAACAAGAAAATCTCTTGTTCCTGCTGCAAATGGACCCTGTTAACTTCTAACCCATAGCCTAGTCACAATACTGACTATGCTATTCTGCCACCTACTTACTGCTCAAACTGAAACATACACATTTCATTAAATTTAAAGACACATTTCAGTTCCCTGTAGTATAACACCATGGCATGCATTTAAACTTGTCAGCACAGGATGAATATTCACTGCCATAAATGTCTTACAGATTGATGTATCATCTACTGCTAGCAAACAACTGTAGTGTTTTTCCTGTTCCAGGACCAACTTGAAGGGATTATTGCACCAAAGAAGTGATCAATTCATGGTAATTCACATTACATAAACCCACACATTATTTTCGTTTGTATGCACATGACAGTGATTCGCCAGGTTCTCATCCTTTGTCCAGTGCTGCATGCCAGTCCATAAGAAGCAGCACTATAAGCATCTGATGCCAACTACCAAGTGTGGGGGAAAAAAGAACAAATGCAAGTGCATTTTTGTGCAGATTTGACATATGTCATATTAAGTAGCATACAAAAAAGTACCATATTCTGAACACCATTTCACTTGTGATGCATTCTTCTGGTGTTTATAAAAAACCCATATTATGGACTTCTTTTCCTACATCCACATACTGTGGTCTATCTAAATTCTTATTCATATACCATACATGGTATGCCTTATTAAGTACAGGAATAAGATAAATGCAAAGCATCTCCCAGAGCAAAAGAATACAGTAGGTGGCAGGCACGTCCCTCTGATGGATTTGAAATACCAGTCCCAGTGTTCCTGCACTTTTAGACTGCACACTACAGTAAATGTTTAACCATCATTCACATACAAGTTCTGTCCAAGTATTTAGAACCGTAACACAACATGGCTTAGTTTTTGTAACTCCATGGAGCACAGTCCTTCTTTAGAAATATCAGTTCCTCATCTGGTCAAGAAACTTCCTGCATTGTATGGAACTCAAAGGTTCATTACCGCAAGTCTCCTACTTCTACTCTGTTCAGTGTACGTACACCACTCCGTCAGGACTATACTCATATATGGGCCTCTGGCTTTCCACTGACCTTCTGGTGAAAAAGGTGGAGCCCCTAAGCACAGCAAAAATGGAGCTCAAAAGTTCTCAATGTATTGTTTTTAACATTTTATGAGGTGATGGATATGTGCTTTATTTGAAACTCTGATGTGGGTCAGTGATTTACACACTAGACCATTCGAAGGCACTGCTTGTGTTAACATACAGACTCCCTGATGATAGACCGCAGGAGTGCCAAAACATGTAGGAAAGAAAACTGTATATCCAATGTGTTTACTTTTCAGTGAATGAAAAGTTGGTTAGACAAACTGGAACAAGATTAAAATTCCTCTTATGTGACGAGTATGATGAGGCAACTGAATAATGTGATAATTTGTTGAACCACAAAGCAAGGTTAGAGTAATTGACTTCTAGGTTATTTAGCTTTGTGGAGAATAAACCTGTCACACTGTTCACAAATATTTTCAACTGTGGATGCATATATCCAAACTGAGAAGACATACTGCATTAATAATTTGAATCATCATATGCCAGTACATAAACAGTTCAATCATATGCATGTAATTTCACATACAGAATTTCAGTCAGAAACCCTGGAGGGAGGAGGCTGTTTGGGAGACATACATGTAGATCTGAAAATAATACTGATATGGACATACTGTGTGTGAGATGGTGGAGGGACAGTGTGGGCTGGATTCAGCTGGCTCAGAGCATGGTGCAGTGGTGGGCTATGAATACAATTATGAACATTCATATGACATCAAAAGCTTGCAGTTTATTAACCAGCTGAGTAACTACTCAACCGTAACTCCATCCAAAAACGCAATTGGTTAGGAAATGTGATACAGTATATTTAAAACCATGCACAGGAATGCCACTCCGTAACTGATTACACTACACCACCAAGTGAAAACCTCAAGTGGAAGAGGGAAGGGCTTTTCCCTGAATATGCTTAAACACGCACATATATGGTACAAAAGTGTAGACTCTTATCTATTACAAGTCTTAATATATAACCGGCTTTTAGAAAATGTGCTGTATTTAAGAGTATTACTTCCACTACAGGGACTTAATCTACAAATAAAAGGTATTTATATGCACACAGGACTAGAAGCACTGTATTTGCCACTGTCATGGTGTCCTTTATATTAATATTATTCATAATATATAAATTATTTTCTTGTTTCTGTTATTAAATATACAGCCTTAACATATTAAAATGAGTACTGCAAATTGTAATAGTTTCTATCGTAATAATGATACCCAACTTTAAAAATCCCGTTATCCAGCAGCCTCAAACTGCTGAAGAAATGGCAATCACTGACTGTAAATACTCATGGCACATCCACAATGGATGCAATGATGTGAGGATGTATCATACACAAGGATGGACAAAAAAATCAGGATGTGTTTGGACTTCAAGCACTGAAATATTAATATGTGATATCAATATCACTGCAAATATATTTTTAAACAATGTCTTAAAATTTGTCAATACATATATCCAACTAATAAAACACCAGCTCAAGGTAAGAAAATGCAGACTCTCTAATCAACATCACAGAAAATTGAACAACAATTATTTTATGAAACTGAACTGTTCACTTCATGGTTCATTATAACACAATTATAAAATTTACACTGTACATGCACCTTCAAAGCTGCGGTAGGACTCTGTGGAATAACAATACTTGCGCTATACAACATATCAACAGCCGCAGCAGAACTGTATGAATTCTCATTGATAGCTGCGGCCATTAAGTTATGGACAATACAACATTAACCATGTCATGTCCACAAAGTCACAACTGCAGTAAATATTTATTCATCCCAAATATGCAGAACTTTCTAATAAGCATTTTCTATTGGTTATTAAATAAATCCTGACAAATAAGTCTTTATGGATGCCATTCTTTGTACAATTATGAAACAAATAAAAATGAATAATGAATGTATTAGGTTAAATACTTAAATCTAGCAGAATGTGTTCAATGATCTGTTAAGTAATTTTAAAATTCCCGAACTCCCACACCATTAAAATCTGTGATGCATTCAACAGACCATTGTCATTAAAAAAAATTTCCATCAAAAATATTATCTGGATCAAATATAATAAAAACATATAAAATACTTGTCATAAAAATGAGAGATATGTAGGTGGCCAATCAGTGTTCACCACTACCGCACTAAAAACACGAAGCTTTCTTTATTACATGTTATCAACATTTTTAAAACATGTCACACATGTTTTGCACAAAGTGTTATACTCTCTCACTGTCATTTTGTCACAACACAGCAAACAGCCTTAGAAACTTCTGTCACAGTGATAGAGTTAATTAAGGCAGTCTGATAATTCCAGACAAAACTTGGATTACTGTAAAAATAGGCTGATTGGTCCCATTACATATCTTTCACATTCTTCTTTTGTTGGTCAACTGTAGCATTACAATCCCACACCTACCACCATGAGAAACAATAAATGATATTAATGTGATCTGTCTGTTATGTTATCACCAAGTTGTGATATTTCAGTGTGATGACTTGAGTGATATATATGCTGACAACTTAATGTTTCCCTCTCTTGGAACGTTTACGTCTCCGCTTCTTGCTCCCAATGGTTCCACCCAGGGGTTCTTCTGAAGGAGTCGGGGATACTGGCGATGCAGGTGGATCCCCCTCACCTTCTTCTTCCTCGCCACCATTGATTTCACTTTCTCCTTCCTTCTCACTTTCAGGATTTGATAGTTCCAATGAAATTATCTTTTCCTTTAATGTCTCAACCTGGTACAAACAAAATAAAATGGTAAATTCCTACAATTGTTACAAACTCTTATCAGAAAATTCCAAGTTTCAGTTCAATACATGACTTCTATGAGAAAAAAGATGATTTGGCTCATATTATGAAACTTCTGCAAATCAAACACTTGAAAAATATAATTCACATACAGCACCTTCTGAACACACTCTAATATCACTTATAGTTGTATGGACACTACCACTAAACCACACAGCATAAAAAATACATGCAATATAAGCAAACCACTTATTCCTAAGTCTATGTGCATAAACAGTGAAGCACAAGGTCATCAATTATAGGTACACACAGACATGATGAAATTCATCTACTTTCATTAACACTTCCAATGTTAACTTAAAAACATGTAAGACATAACATGCTGTCTCCTGGGATGTGACACTGTGCAGTCTGCAATAAATTAAAAATCTTGTGAAGATATCTGTGCCCCTATCCATGTTCCAACCTGAAGATGAAGGCAGAAGGTTCATTTGATACATCTGAAATTTCTACCACACTACATGGTGTCATATCCTAGAAGACAGCAGTCCGCACCATGAGAACCTCAAATCCCATGTCAGATATGCATGAGGTGTGCAGTGTTTTCATCTGCACATGTGCACCTGTGACACAAACTGACTATTTTAACACCCACTCTAAAAATAATATGTACACAACATGTTACACACTACTGAAAGATGGTAGGATTGCTCTCTTCACCACTACTTTTCCTTATTTATACTTTCTGTAAGTAGATGTGGTGAATGAAGAATATTATTTGTGAATGGTATAGTGCAGACACTTCATTCTGTAAGACTAAGCCATGAAAGTGTTAACTCTCAGCATTTATAAGTTTCACTAATCACAAAAATTATTACAGTCAATACACTGTACAAATAGCATGATCATTCTGTTTCCATGGACAAACCATAAATTGCTTGAATGCATTTAAGTAGAGGGCAAAAAACACAACTATAAGCTTGCGATGAACATTATCCACACAAGAATTTTGTTAACTGCAATCTGGGTTCAGGTTATAACAATTCAGTATAAGGTGTTTGCTCATCTGGGTTCTTATGTGGTGTATATGAACACATGCTGTATAAAAACCCAGAAGGGCAAAGACCTCATCTATGCCATGGCAGAAGCCTGGCATCTTCCACAGTTCAATACAACTCCTACTTAACATTAAGTCCATTACTCACTTTTTCTAAATTCCATAAAAAGAATTCAGACATGAAAAAGCTGGCACATAATGTAAAATTCAGATCCCATTATTCTCTGGGGCCTTTTCTGACATGCTGAAACTGCACAACTACCATGATATCGCTGGTCCTACAGCGGGTGATGGTTAGGAGCATCTCTTTGTGGATATGCAGTCTACATATTCAGAAAAATTATTACACTTCAACTTCATACATGTGTCTTCACATAAAACAGGCCAAATTCTATTTTAGGGCTGTGGTGACCAAAGGAGAATTTACAAGTAACAGTCACAAATTGTGCATCTCCTGGTTGATGTGGTGTTATCTGGTAGGCATGTCTCAACATTCCAGAGGAAAATACTGTCACCATCTTCATGCTCGAAGTGAAACAAATTGTGGAAGGGCCTTGCTATACAGAAGATGGAGGAAGAAGAAACAGGTCATACAGAATGGGAGGCCAGTCAATATGAGGATACTGGGAATAGGGCATGGGGACCTGCGAAAAAGTACACTCTCATATATGCAATTATTCCAGTACAGAAAGAAGAGTAGTGAGAGACTTGCGAAACAAAAGGTGGAGAAGAAACAGCCTGTCACAGGCACAAGATAAGTAACTGCTATTTTTAGGAACCACTGCCAGGAGGAGCCAAATCACCATTTAATCCCTCTGAACAGCCCCCTTTTATTCCTTCAGGGTGTGAATGATAAGTGTTCATAACCTGCTCAAGGACATAACACCTTCCCTGTTATTGTTATTGTTACTGTGATTGAAATGTTGCTTCCATGATGATCCAGTCCATATACACTTTCCGGTCAGGACAATGGTGTCCTGTAGCAGGAACCCATCACTCAGGCTCATTCTTCTTCAGCTACAGGTGACTTAACTGAATGATAAGGTAAGACATGCCAATGCAGCACTCTAATCTGAGTCTGAATGGAATTACCAGTCTGTCCAACATACATTATCATACACTTTCAGATGATACAACACACATCCAGAATACTTATGGTCAGGTCATCTTTCACAGGCTAAAGACACCTGGGCATGTTCCTCAGCAGGAGGCTTGGCCAACTCCCTGCTAATGTCACTGAAGACATGACTATAGAAGGCTGAATTAATCAATGAAGCTGGTCAGCAACAGTTTCTTTAGCACATAATCCATCTCAGAGCATCACACCATATACAGAGGCCAAACTTCATATATGAACAGGAGAGGTGGTTTTATCGCGAGGTGGTCATCACAGCCCTTTAACCTGAAGCCAAGCACAAAGACTCTTGCAAAGGACAAGTGTTGGCTTTGCTTTCCTCTATCTGCAATCCCTAAAATGACCCTTTGATACTCTTCCTTTCCAACCCAAAATATGGCATTTCATTGTTCTTCCTTCTATCTTAGAACTGGTACACTTTTCAACAGCTATTGACCTGTAAGGGTCCTGCGTTCCCCTTTCCCCATTCCTGACAATGATCAATTATTTGTATCCTCCACAACCCACTTCTTCCCTTCAATTCTATATAGCTGCACACTTCTGTGAACTCGACTCACTTTATCCTGAGGATGGAAGGAGTATATCCTCTGACAAATTGGAACCTTCCTACAAGAATAAAGTGTCATAGCTCAGGATCCCAAATTACATGAATTTACACTGCCATGAGAAGCTCAGACTTCAGAAGTGAACAATTAATTTACATCTGAGCGCTGTTTTCTGTACCATGGTGCATCAACATATTACTTCTTATTACACAGAATAATGAATCAAGACAAAACATGTTCACTTTATTTTGTATTTTTTTATGATTCTCATTTACATAATCTTTGGTAATAAGCAGTAGAGTTCAGAGAAAAACCCTGAGGTTAATTTACAATTCAGAATTCCACAAGTGGTTAATGGAATTTTTAATCCATTCTTGGGAATGAGAGTTCTATTCATGACAACAAGGGGTGCCACATGCAGATGTATTGAAGATTTAAGAGATGGATAAATTACAATCTGCAGGTTCACTCTATTAACATTTCATATACATACAAGTTACATAGCACTGTTGTGCTGTTTTGTTCTATGCACGGACAAATAATTTCTATCTTGACTGCGACTTCTTCAATCCCCACAGGAAAACCACAGGGACCATATGACTATCTTGACACAGACCACTACTGTCTCCTAAAACAATCTTACTAAAGTGTTATTGGTACATAAATGTTAATTTCTCAAGCAAGGTTGACTAAAGCACTATACAAACTACACAAAAACCCCCAACTAAGTGTGTGACTCTGGGTAAATGACCACCTTCATGCACAATTATGTTATATAAAACGTTCATTATTATAATTCTAATTAATATAACATTTAAAAACCAAAACATCAGATCGAACAACAGATCATGAAAGAGTGAAGTACACAAAATCATATGCAAAAAATTCATATGTAGGATAAACTAGTCGCAACGTTAAATCACGATATCGAGAACACATACATTACATTAAAAACAATGACCCACACTCAGCCTATCCTTTACACATACTTAACTGTAGACATGAATATGGCAATATCAATGATACCGTGACACTTCTCAAGCAGATCAACAAGCCATCCCTCCTCCCTCCGTATGAACAAATGTACATACAGTTATTCCACCACAATAATGAACTCATTCCCGAACAACATTTGAATGAGCACAGTCCCATGTTTGAACTCATCCAACATAAATACCACACGTCACATCCTACCTGATAGTCAAAACACCTACCCAACCCAACCAGTTCCTTCTCAACCTGCACACCGGACGGTCACTTACAGAGGTAAGCAATATGTTTCCATAATAATCTTGTTGCATTTTCTGTAGGCTCAACAATTATTACGTAATGTAATTAGATGTTTTATAGAATGTAATTAGACAGTTAAAATTTTTTAGCAATCATGTAAATACGACCTCTACACAACACAACACACACGTAATAATGCAAGGTAATGCCATATCCTTGCGGGTTTAATCCAGATTTTATTACAATTACGAATGTTTTATAAACATGATGTAAATATGTTCTTAGTAACTTAGACCACTCACTTATTTCAGAGTACTATACCAGATGCTGTAGTAATACAATTCGACCTTCTGATGATGAGCACAGCATTGATCAAAACATGTAGAGGATTATAATAATAAACGTTTAATACAACATAATTGTGCATCAAATTGGTCATTTACCCAGAGTTGTACCAGGATGCACGGTCAGTAAAACATAAAATTTAATTGTGTGACTTTGCTCCTGTACTGTAATACTGTATTCAATGAAATGAAGCTAGTGTCAACTGCAGCATATACTTCATAATATTTCCAAAGATCCAAAATGTAACTTATCTGCTATTTATTTCACGCAAATCAACATAAATTTTACCCATGGGGGACGCACAGGATATATAACTCCCCCCCCCCGCCAATCAAACAACACCAGATGAAAGACTGTTCAAGAATAAACGCAATGTTGGACATGCTTCATTTGGGACTCAAAAGCAGTAGTAAATAGTATACAGTTTTCAAAAATTTACAGGCACAGTGTACAGAGCATATCTACTACTAAAAGCCAAGAAAATAAAAACCAATAAAAGCAATACATTTACCACTACAAACTGAATGACACCACAAATCGATTCTTCAAAAGCACCACAGAAGTAGGCACTGTTAATGGCTCCCAAACTTTATGACTGAAAAACCCCTCCTCAAAAATATCCACATAAAATTACATACTGTATTTATATAAGAACTGCATGTGCATACACCCCTCAAAAAAATCTCAACATGAAGTTTCTTAATTACATTCCTTATACATAATGCCCAATTATGTCTAATGGCAGAGACTGTTCAGACTGCAGTCTTCTGGGTTTTCACACTGGGTAACTTTTAGGTGGATACAGACATTTCAAAGGGGATACAGACTTGTCAGTTCAACTAAACTGGCTGAATGGGAAATGTGAGTAATCAGCATACTGAGTAGTAGTATGAATAAGGCATACACAAACAATGAAACATACACACTATACATAGCCCTTTTCACAGTCCCAGCAGCTTGCAAGTGAGATATCCTATTTTGGAAGATACAGCTAAAGATGTGGGGCAGGATAGCTCAGTCGGTATAGTGACTCACTATGGGCTGGACGATCCAGGCATTGAATTTCAGTAGGGGGGGGGGGGGGGGGGGGGTTTTTTGGGAATTTTCCCAGCCCCGCCCGGGGGGCACCCCACCCCCCCCCCCAATGGGAACGGGGGCCCC
>Ga0131853_10004599_pt1 | contig 24737 bp, 15 predicted proteins | sample TergutLab28metaG_FD_92764 | JGI IMG/M metagenome (GOLD analysis project Ga0131853, IMG submission 92764) | Labiotermes labralis P1 segment gut microbial communities from Petit-Saut dam, French Guiana - Lab288 P1 (version 2) (version 2) | ecosystem: Host-associated > Arthropoda: Insects >...
GGGAGCCATATTGTCCTTGCTAAAGTCACACTATAAAAAGTCACATTAATTTCGCTGTACCAGTTGGGTATTGTGGCAGCATGCCGTGTTGTGTAATGTTATGTTGCGAAGAGTGCCCTGCTACGGATGTGATTCTGTGCTTCGTTGCGTGATACGCAGTATCACGCAACGAAGCACAGAAAGCACAATATGGCTCCCTGATGATGGTCTTAGGACCGAAACATGTCGGAGCGTTTTTAATGTGTAAATTTTATAAATTTTATATATGTGCAGTGGTTGGTGTAATAATTGAGTAACTCAACAACATGCACGGTGTAACAATGAAAATAAGTCTGTCAGGTATTGATTCTGTCCAGTGTCCTTTCTCACTGAAGAGAGTATTTTCTCAGAATGTCATACCTCAGTGGAAATTGTTCGAAATTATATAAATGTGGAAAACGTACTTCGAAACAACAGTTCAACTTTAAGTCAAACAGATGTCTTAAGCTGCCTGATGACAAAACACGACGAGGGTACTCTAATGGGGAAGTAACAAAAAACACATTCTGAGTTGTAGTCAAGTGCAGAATCTTCACGGTTTTTACAGTTTACGTGGCGTCCTTAAGATGATTGTGTCAAGGTGGATACGGGGGAAATGCGAACGAAACTCTTGTCGGAAGATCTGTAGAGAAAGGAACATTTAGTAGACCTGACATAGGTGAAGCATAAGATTAAAATTTACAGTAAAGGAATAGGTTGGGAAAATGTGAGCCACATTAGATTTTCTCAGGTTAGGTTCCGGCAGCGGTTCCTTGCAGACACACCATCGGGTTCCACAAATGATAAATTACTTGATTTCTTTTTACTTCCAGGAGTTCTTGAATTTGAAATCTGCTTAACAGTTTTAGATACCAGCCGTATTAAAGTTGCACAACGTTAAATCAGTAGGCATGCAGTCTTCCCAACGTAATGTTATTCTGTGGCGGAGAAACTGGTCATCCCTGATTCTGGGAGGCTTTTACGGTAGCGCAGTACGAGACGCCATATTATGCAAGTTTGAAGGAAATTTCTCAAGGGAGCGTCTCAGATAGTTGACAAAGCATGTTCCTTTCTTGAATACGAATTTTTTCTTTCTCGCACGCGTGTGCACACAGACACGCAATTTGTGTTCTTCAGAACCAACCGATGGGACAAAAGATTTGTGGGTTTATTTGGTGATGTGTGTGTGTGTGTGTGTGTGTATGCATGCATGAATGTGCACATGTAGTCGCATGAGGGTACTTTGCTTCACGTCTGGTAGTGACGGCAGTCTGCATGCACCAACCAGGCACTGTGTCCTCCCTGAGAATGTATGCCAGTGTTCTCACTCACTACGCTTAATTAGTATCAAAAATCACACGACTGTCCTGTTGTGGTTTATCATCCCAGAGTCTTGATGTGGAATTGCGCGGTGCCTGATTCGCTATTTACGAACGTTTCTTTTAAGTTAAATATCAGCTTCGGAAAGACATAAAACGAGTAGATAAAAGGTACAAAATGCTTGTTTATCATTTAAGTACTATTTTGTACGAAACCTGTTGACAATCCCTGTATAGGATCGAAACATGTAGCTTAAAAATTCAGATTAATAAAGAGTTGTGTTGAGGCAGAATCTGTGTTTGTATCGTACGGTAATTACAGCACGACGGGATGATAGTCTTCAAAGTAAGCAGCATATATTTTTCAACATGTATTCTGTTCATATCTTGCTTTTGTCGGCCTAATTTTTTTTTTTTAGTTTTGTTGGGGTGGCACAATTCAAAATTGTCCCTTTCACATTAGAATAGAATAATTATCCAGCTCAGCGATAAATATATCTCACATTCTGTGTAGATTATCTGACTAACCGCATTCATATTCACATTCGTGCATGTTATCTTGCATCTGGTTTGCATAATAATTCCATAAAATGCTCATCATATTCAACTGCACATAGCATAAGTTTAGCACTGGCTATGAAAATTCGATAGTAAATGAAATGAATGTCAGAATCGTATAATTGTTGGGGCGATCAGAGAAGGATGAGATGGGCGGAGCAGTAGCATACATGGGAGCGGAAGAGATGTGCATGCAGTGTTTTGGCGTGTTAACTGGAAAGAAGACACCGCTTTGAAGTCAGAAGCCGACGTGAGAGGATAGTATTAAAATGTATTTTAAACAAAATGGGAGGGTGTTGTTGGAATAATCTGGCTAAGGATGGGGATTAGTGGTGGGCTGTTCCGAACTGCCTTGTTCTATAACATGCGGGGAATTTTGGCTTTTGCTAAGAAACTGTCACTTCTCGAGAAGTACTCCACTCCAGCTAGTTAGCCAGTCAGCCATTCAGTCAGTCTGTCTATTATTCAGGTAGTCAGTCGTTTAGGTAGTTGGTTGGTTGGTTGTTTGGTTAGTTAATGAATCATAGAACGTCGAGTGTTAGTATAGAATTGTTATGAATGGTAAATTGTAAAGGATCTGAAACAGCACTTAACCTTATGATCTGTTTTTATTTCTATTTTCGGACTTGTCTCAAGAACTGTGTAAAGCGACAAAAACTTGATTTAATGTGACCGGTATCCGAGCTGAGATTGCAAAGTGCAAATTCCAGAGCGGTGCCCTGTAACCTCTCAAAATTCAGTTCAAATGAAATGTGAACATATTGTAATGCCATAAAATAATAATAATAACAATAATGGCAGCTCGTTAGTGAAGAAGACACGTTCTTGCGGCTGTCGAGTGGAGCACTGATAGCAGAAACGGAAAGTGAAATAATAGCAGTAAAATATTAGGCATTACAAACTAAATTATCATGGAAAAAAATCACAAATGGAAATCGATAGCAAAGGCAGAATATGTAAGACATTTGACGAGAAAATAGACCACATTTTACCAGCATGCGCAATATTGGCAAAAGAACAATACACGAAGAGGCACAATAGCGTGTGTGCTCAACCACACTTTAACATACGCAAGGAAATAGGGGCAAAATGAGACAAAGGGCAGTGGTACGAGCGTGTACCAAAATTGGTAGAAACAAATCATGAAGTTAGGGCAACGTACCGTGCAAAGAGACAGAACCTTCCTAAACAATAAACCGGACATCCTAATCCGTTATAATAATGAAGGAACATGTACGCTGATAGATGTTGCAATTTCAGGAGAGAGAAATGTTGTCCAGACAGCAGCCGAGAAAATTCTAAAATATAAAGATCTTACAATAGAAATACAACGAATGTGGAATGTAAAAACAGAGGGAATACCATTAATAAAAGGGGTAAATAGAACCATGTGAATATCAATTAGAAAATACCGGAACACGAAATCAAGGAACAACATATAAAAGCCATATTGGGCACTGCACACATACTTGGGAAAGTACTAATTTAAAAGTACACAAAATTCAAAATGGGAAGTAAAATTACATGTACCATAAGTTGTACCCTTTAGAACAAATGCAACACTATGTACCCTAGGAACATGATCTGTTTCAGGTAAATAATTGTAAATATCCTGCGCAGCAATAATAATAATAATAATAATAATAGTCTGCTAACACGAAGTTTTCTGCAGTGCACAACTGTCATATGCTCACATAGGTAGCCTGTAGTTCAAGGCAGTGCGACTGACTTATCTTACTGTGTTAACTTGTGACAGGGACTGCAGGTGAACGTGGGCAGTTGTATTGTGCGTGCTGTTCATAATCATTCAAAATGTCTGCAGCAGTTCAGCTACGGTTTTTTTTGGCCGACAGGGAACTTTATGACTTGTCATACGTTTTGAGCCCAACACAAACTGTGCATTGGGTGGCTGCACACTGTGAGAGACGCACAGCTTCACTGTTGGAAGTGGAAGAGAAATGCTATGCTTTTGTAAGCGAATGTAGGTTACCTTAATGCTCACCCTTGCGGGAGAATGTAGAATTGCGGCGCGTATTTGTACTTAAATAGGAATTCGTATGCTTAAATAATGTATGGAATAATATGACTAATGTAGGTGATGTGTTCAGGTGTAAGCCTGGTGCTAGCGTAAAGTAAAATGTATTGGTTGTTTTAATTGGTTATACTCGTACAAGAACCAACAAAATTTGCAGTATTGCAGTAGATAATTTTACAATTAAATCTTCAAAACTCCTATGTGTTTCGATTCTTTAAGAATTGGCTTCAAGGAGAAAACATCTGTAAAATATGTAAAAAACATTAATTACATTAAAATAATCTTAATGTTGTGCATTTCCGTGCATTTATAAACAGCTCACAAAGTAATACCAACGAATTGTACGTTAAAATTATATTTGTTTTCACTACAATCCTTCAAAATTGCAAAATGTTTCGATATTTCTTAGATCTTTTCAGGGAGTTTTTAACATCAATTTAGGTATACAAGACATAGATTAATAAATTAAATAGATAAATAATTTTGAAAATTCAGTGCAGGGATTAGTTTTACGTAGCTTCCCCTTCTTATTTTTGTAATGTTGTATATCCTATGCCTATTGGGCCTGTACAGTCTTAATGTTATTAATGTCTGTGCGTTTATAAAATATAACTAATTAATACTATCAAATGCACTATATGTTAAAATTGTATATATTTTTCACACACAGTCCATGAAAATTCCCACGTGTTTAGACCTCTAATAATGCACGATGTATGTATAAAGTATAACTTATTAAACTATAGACAACTCTTAAGTGTAAGATCATACGAGGGAGAGCTGATGAGTCCTCAGCCCGACCAGGAAGGAAACAAGCTACAGCGACCAAACTCGGGATTTATTCAACATACTCCCAACGAAACTGAATACACTTCTTAGCCCGTTACTCTATCTTTTGCAAGCCACTCAAAAAAAAATCAGTATGTTGGCCGTCCAACTAGGTCTCCGCTGCAGCAATGACCTCCGCGTCGGACGAAAAATGGCGACCTTTCAATTGTTTTTTCAGTCCAGCGAACAGGTGGTAGTGCGACGGGGTCAGATCCGGAGAATAGAGTGTGTGGTCAAGACACCGGAAACCCAAATAGGCTAGTTTGTCCTGGGTTGCAAGTGCCCGGTGAGCCGGGGCATTTTCGTACAAGAACAAGACCACCTCGGTGATCTTCCCGCGTCGTTTTTCCTTCAAAATGTCCTTCAGTTGCACCAGCAGAGATAAGTAATACTCCGCGTTGATAGTTTGGCCCTTTGGAAGATAATCAGTCAGGAGAATGCCGTCTTGATCCGAAAAAAATCGAGGCGAGAACTTTTCCAGCAGGTATTTTACCCGGAATTTTTGGGGCGGGGGCGGGAGGAGCCGCTATGCCGCCACTCCATTGATTGTTGCTTTGTTTCCGGGTCATGGTGATATAACCAGGTTTAGTCCATGGTCACAGATCGCGACAGGAAATCATTTGGATCGCCCGAAAAAATTCCGAAAGTTGCTCAGACGACTGGCACCGTTGACGTTTTTGATCCGCGTTCATGCATTTCGGGACCCACTTCGCGGAGAGCTTCCACATGTCCAAATCTTCATGAATGATGGACCCAAGTCGCTCACGTGAGATGCCCAGTTGCTCAGCTACTGATTTAGCCGATATCCGGCGGTCTTCCAAGATTAGCTCGTGAATTTGATCAATAATCTCCGGGGTGGTCACTGTTTTGGGTCGTCCAGGACGAGGCGCGTCACAGGTGGATAAACCACCACGTTTAAACTGGGTCACCCAGTTTTTGACGGTGGCATACGATTATGCATGTTCCCTAATGTTTCTTTCAGAATTGCGTAAATTTCCCTCGGCGCCTTGCCTTGCAAAAAAAAAAAGACTTGATGACAGCTCGCGTCTCCATGTTGTTTAAATCGCGCGCGTCACCTGACGTGCTTCCTTTCAACCTCTGTAACAAGAAAAGACTTGCAATTCGGCACATGAACGGATCCCTCTTTCCAACGACATTATCGATTCCGTCCTAGGACATTGAGAAGTGGTCGGGCTAAGGACTTATCAGCACCCCCTCGAATATTGAAGTACTATGCATTTTGTTGGTTATTATATCATAAATTGTTATTTTAGGCACTGACATAAATACCCTAAAATATACCGGAGACTCGGCAAATAAATATTAGTATTATTTTCCTCTGTTACCGAAGACAAGGTAAATAGAGGGTGGATGAATGGGTGGATGGTTGGATGGATCCTTGGGTGGATGGACAGTTGGATGGCGGGCGGACGGGTGGACATGACGCCGTGATCTAAGATGACTCCAAGCGGCAAAGTTTCCGACTTGTATTCGGAAAGTTCTCCGAATCCTCGCAGGGATATAAACTAGTTTGAGGTTCATGCTGTTTCTCAGTATCTGTGGCCAAAGTAGAGTAGAGTAGGGCATAAGTCAGATTTGAAATTTGTTGTTTCCTCTCACGCCCTTCCCAATTCACTGTTACTTAATCTTCACGTCATTCGACGCTATATTAGCTGGAGTCTCACCTACTGACTGGATTTTAAAATAAACTGCATATTAATACGTATGTAAGACTAATAAGCAATAAAGAGAAACCAACCAACAAACACTGACACCTAGAACAGTGAAATGAGTATAGTAAGAAACAATGGGAAAACTAACTGTAACACTTTCAAGCAGCAAAATTAGAGAAATGAATAAATCAGCAACAGAGTTATGATAAACAGGGAGGACTGTGCAGCTTCGCGTAGATTTAGTTAGTAGAAAAGAAGTCCAAACACCAATACGAAATTTTAATACGTAGACTGTTTCCATCAAACTTGCTGAAATATGATACATTCCTGCAACTAAAGGGTAGCTAATGTGAAGTGAGAAGGAATATTTACAGTGACCAGTTATATATTTTGTATATTTGGCGTCTAGCGAAACGTGCATCACAATATTTTCTGAACTGCTTTGGAATGAGTGGTGTATGCAAATTTGGCGTTAATTCGGATTTAAAAACGGGGTTGAATAATAATCATATTGTGACAGTTCTTTTGTAAGAAGCAACCTGAAGACGGCGACTGAACCTGACTCCGAAGGACAGTGTGTTTCTGTACGTGCGATGGCCAGCACACGGCCAGTTGATTTTCACACTAAGCCATTTCATAGCAGCTGTAGTTTTTATAAACATACACGTCAATAGTATGACGCTACCAACATAACACGGTGCCACAAACAGAAAGATATGACGCTACCAAAGTAACACGGTGCCACAAACAGAAAAATATGACGCTACCAAAGTAACACGGTGCCACAAACAGGAAGATATGACGCTACCAAAGTAACACGGTGCCACAAACAGGAAGATATGACGCTACCAAAGTAACACGGTGCCACAAACAGAAAGGTATGACGCTACCACCATAACACGGTGCCACAAACAAAGATATGACGCTACCAAAGTAACACGGTGCCACAAACAGAAAGGTATGACGCTACCACCATAACACGTTGCCACAAACACCACAAATAAACTACTGTTTGTGGGCTTCAAATGTAAATTGTGTTTCAGAGTTATTGTTCCTTTCCCGCACCGACGTATTCAGGTGCTTTAATAAAATGGCCTTCTGCAAAAGGTTTTAAGTTTATTGCAGTTAAATTGACCAATATAAAATTGGCTTAGCTTTTGATACATCGGATTGGTTACTTTTATAGCCCAACAAATGTTGCTTCCTTACAGCTAATTTTAAATCGCACATTTTTTCAGTTATACTTATTTCTTATTGGTGTGCGTCATATTATCCTTATTTTTCTACCATTCTCAAAAGCCAACCTTCTTTAAAAAATCAAATACAGTATATGGTTTAAATTCTAAGCCAAAGTATTCCCTGTCCATATTTTTGCAATGTATAGACATCCTCTCGCACCTTACGGGCTACAGAGGGAGAGCAGTCTTCGCATTCCACATTGTTGGCTATGTTACTTGATCCATGATTGCATAAAGACGATTTCACTACAACTGTAGCAGGGAGATCCTTAAGAAAAGCTATTTTTCGTGAATGTAACTGAAGATTAACCACACATTTTTGCCATGCGGTGAGAGAGGTATCTGAAAACTCAGTGTAAATTCCGATTAGCTAAAATTTGAACCTGCCCCTGCAGTGCTCTCTCGTCTCGCGGAATATGCCTATGCAACGCTGCAGTCACGCAACTCTTTTGGGTCGTAGTAAAAGTTCACACACAAACACAAAATAAATTATGTTCGGCGATTGTAAACCCAGTTTGCGATCTTATTGTTCGAACGTTTCCATGTACCAGTTAGATACGTTCCATGTTCCATGCAGTAATTAGATACATAAAATGTATTAAGAAGACCAAAAAAATGCATTTGGATTTTTGAATATTATTTTACCACACAGTAATCACTGACATGTTTCGGCCACTCTAAAGGGCGGTGAGAATATAATTTTATTTGTATTATTATTCTCACCACCTTGAGTATGGAGATATGAGAGTTGACCGAAACATGCTACTAATTACTATGTAATAAAATTACATTCATAAATCCAAGTGCATTTGTCGGTCTTTTAAATAAATTTTAATTTTCCATACACATGTCAGTCTTTGAGCCATATTCGATTTTGAAATGTTTCGCCCGTAGCCCAAAACACTGCAGACGGGCCGCACGCGGCACGCGGATCACCAGTTCGTTATAACTGTCCTGTACAGCTGATGTAACATTAGCATGTCTTGTGCGTACAACAGAATAAAATGAGTGGGTGAATGGGAAATATTTCTGCCATGAATGTGCACAGTGATCCGTGCAGGGAAATAGACGGCAGTATTACAAACACGCAGAGAGACTGCTTGCCTCATTAAATGTTAATCTGATGACACGTGCGACTGGTGACATCTGTTGAAGGCGTAGCAAATTTTAGGTGCATTACAAAATGGGCATCTCCCCGCATCCCATCAAAATATGTGACTCATATTTAGCAATACATTTTAATAAATCAAAAAGTATAAATCTGGCGAACAATGGAATTCTCGTGTGTCGTGTATGTGAAAGATAATTTGAAATTCGATGCCACCGTTAGTTATTTGTAGTAACTGCAGCAATACGACAAACATGGGAGCCGTTGATAACATCGGGGTGGAAGGATAGAAAAGGAGTCTGTGTTTTGTACTCTGGACCAATTCGGTGGCGCCGTTTGTGTTAACATAAGGATTCCCTGATGATGGCACCCCTGGAGTGCTGAAACATGCATGAAGGAAACAGGATATCGGTTGTGTTTCCTTTTTTAATGCATGAAAAATTGGTCAGGTTGAACTTTTAGATCTAATTAAGTCGAAGAATTTCTTTTTGGCACAACAATAATTTCTCGGCTTTTCCGGTGCAGTTTCCAGCTTGCATACCTAACACAGATGTATACTAACTGTTTTACAAAACCCGATTGCCGAGCCCTTTTGTGGGATAAATTAACCTATCTACGCTTTCACAATATTTTTTTCTATGATCCCATTTAATATTATTCTGTCAGCTACCACTTGTGTCGGCGAAGTGGTTTTCTCCCTTCAGATCAACTAAAATTTTGTGTATGTTCCTGTCTTCTGTCACGGCTGCTGAATATCTGAACTGTCTCATCCTGCTGTATTTCATTTCAATAACAGTGCTAGTGTCTGGGTTCAGTGATGTTTGCTTATGACGTGTTGAAGCGTCCACTAATAAAAATTTCTCTACATCTGTGTTACGTTCTGACTGTGTGTTAAAATACGTAAGCCACGGCAGTACCCCCTGTCGACTCGCTCAACGGTTCCCACGTGATGCATTGCATTTATCAAAACATGCTGGATTGTCAGTAAAGAATAAGCTCACCTTCTATATATAGCACGGCGTTTAAAACCCCGCCTGGCTGGAATGTCCTAGATGTAGGAGAGCGAGAGCCCCTGCCTGGAAATATTTTGTTCTCAACGCCATGAAAACATTGAGGAGAATAAGGTGTAGCTTCACTCGTTCTTTAACTTCACAATAAACATAATTTTGACCATATTCACGCTCCTGCTGCTTTACCCCCAGGAAAGAACCCATATACTCACTGAGAAGAGACCGTAAGGTCTTCAGAGACCGTTCGGACAATGTCAGCAGCTGCATTCCTTACTTTTCATCGGTCAGTTCATTCTGTCACGTGTTCTACTGCCAGCTGCAGTGCGGTTTATGTTGGCAAAAGCTGACCGGGTCTGTAAGCTTCCATTCCGGAGATAAACAGTGGAAAGCATAATTCACTGCGACGTGGCTTCCATTTCAAAGACAGAGTCTAACTGCCAGCCTATAAATAGCAGGGTTGTTGTGCAGTGAGAAGGTATGATAGCCCATATAGCCCGTGCCAAAAGTCGTTTCGCACCTATGTTGCATTCGCCAGGAACATCCATGAGACTGAATTGTAACGTGTCTCTTCAAAAAGATCAAGCAAGTACATGCATCTGTACAAGCACATGGGTGGCCATTTGTAACATTTGTTGTAACTAGAGTAAGCAGGAGATATGTATTTTATTATAGCCTGTCTGAATGTGCTTGTAGTTCACAGCAGGTACAGTTACTTTTGACTGTCTCTATATAAGAGATGTGGGCAGCTGACGATAACGTTTCTCGCACGGAGCTTGTAGTACTTAGATTAACTGATGGAAGGCTGAAGTTACTAATAATCGGTGTTATCTTTTCTCTGTATTGCACTTTATCACACACATTTCCCTGCACCACAACAGGAAGGTTGAAGTTACGAAGAACTAAACTCAAACTGTCTTTATGCTGAAACAAAAACAGAGTAAAATTCTTTTGATTATTTTGAATGTTACTTGTCTTGAATTTCTTGATCAGATATCTCTTCTTAGACTATTTCTTAATTGTGAGAAATCCTGTGAGTTTTCTGACCCTTGCTTTTTGTTCCGAAGATAGACAATGCTCTATTACCAAGCTGATCGGATTAGCACTGTTTTGCATTGAGTCTGCTACTGTACTGAGGAGAAGGACAGACGTATGGGTTGACAAAGATAGAGAGCTATTACCCTTGCAACTGTGTGCTCTCAGGATAGTTAACGGAAGATTGCACCACGTGTGACCTTCTTAAGCAAAACCGGTCCCTCGAACAGATGTGTAAGTGGAAGAAACTGAAAGGTTTTCATCTACTAAAAATTTATTTTGGGTATTTAGTAACTTACAGCATTACCGCGTTTTCTGAGACACGCAGAAATATCTCTGTCTTATATCTACAAAATGCCGCGTTTTTCAATATTTGATATTGTTTGGTTTATATAATATTGCTGTTTTTTATAAACCATGTGCAAAAATTAAATGGCCAACGACAAGAATGTCATACACGAAAGCGTGCTTCTGCCGTTTAATCGCGATGCTAGAGGGTTAAATACTAATCTGTAGGGGCGTAATGTGATGGTATTTGATATGTAGCATATGAAGTGTGCGGTGATCAGACTAATCGATCTTTAAAAGCAGTCATTGTTACGCTACTGGGAAAACAAATATTGGTATTTGCTTTTAAACTGTACCCAGGGTAGCCAACGTTACCTAAGTGAGGTTGTACTGAGGGAAAAGCAGGCAACCTGTACTTAAGCGTCGAACAAGGAATAAGTCAAACTGCTTTTAGGAAAACCGAGGTGGCCTAAGTCAGGATGTGCTGAGGACAGCCAATTCAAATTAGCTCAGAAGTTACCAAAGGCAACTGAGACAGTTTGTCATGTCGTACTCAGGGTAACAATGGCAACCTACGTTAGATTTTACTTAGGATAGCCGAGGGGCCTGATTCGGGTTGTACTTAGGATAACCAAGGCAGCCTAATTCGGCTTTATACTTAAGAAAACCGTGCAGCCAAAGTTCTTTGGTACGTAGGACAACAAAGGCAACCTAAGCCAGGTATTGCTTAGGATAACCACGGCATCCTAAGCCGGTCTGCACTTCGGATAGCTAAGGTAACATGCATCAGGTTATCGGGAGCCGACCACTAGTTAGACTCTATTTTCCCACGTAAAAAGTGGTAACACTGGACTCTGCTGCTACGGACGATCAGAACGGTGCGAACGCCTGGTCTGTTGGCTGTACCAGTGACGCTGTCGGTGCAAGGATCTTGTTCGAATGTTTATGACAAGCACTATAAAAATATAAATACGAATATTTATTCCTATGTGTTTCCCGTCACTGATCACTTACAGTTCGTAATACCACAACGACTGATGCTCCTTGAACATTACGTTATAACTACAGCGCTCTCACTGATTCATTCTGCTTCCATTTTCTCTTGTTTCTTTCTTCTTTTCTCCTCGCCATTTTATATCTTGTCCTGTACAGTGTAGGTTGTGGAGCAGGCCACAGAATGTTTCAGTAAAGGAATGGAACGCAGCCTGAGGCTATATATAATTCGTCTGGTTTTATAGACTGTCAATAAGTATAACTGCATAAACATAACCGTAACATAGCACTGATTGCAACTGCTATTATATACATATAAATGTAACTTCATGTTCCGTGACTCATTCACCTAATTCAGATGACAATATCCTTTCTTTGTTGTTTTTAAGTTCGTCTAAGACAGCCTAAGTTATTTATCTTATTTTCAAACATTCCAATGTGCTACTTGTCAGCTGGTTTTATTGGCTGATTTCGACTTAAGGATTAATCAGGTAAAGCGTTTGATATCATTGTGCATAAAAATATCTGTGTTTTTTAAATGTATCTTTGCGGCATTGGAAAGGGGAGGGGGGACTGTAGCCCGGCAGCCCCCCTTTTGGGTGCGCGCCTGGCACAGGCAAATTTCTTTATAATGGTGTCTGTTTCAACTGCGTGAACGACATGCCCTATCTCTTCGCCCCTCTTCTGGATCCCATGATGACTTCATCCAAGCAGGAACTGAGAACTTTGATTCCAAAGATGTAGCAACTGTCTGCGTTCCAGCTATTCAGTATCAGTCTTGCTGGGGCATTATTAGAAAGAAGAGTATGGATTCATGAAGCAGGCCTACATGTTTTTGTACTTACATACAGCCGAAGAGAAGAGGTTGTTATTGATATAATTGTTATTATTTACTGTCATTATGAAATTCAGTAACAACTCTTCTTGAGAACCTGTTGATCGCTCACTTGATCAAGAAAGTTTCACGCTTTACATGAACCAGTCTTCCATCTTCATGTTCACTACAATATGCCATTGGATCCCCGAATGTAATGCTGCTGTCCAGAAATTCTTGTTTTGAAGACCATTTTCTTGTGGTAATATACCTTTTCTTTTTCAAAACACAATTTTGTTTGAAGTGTGTTTACCGTATTTCTTATATTTTCCTTTCTTGTTAAGTGTCCCGCCCATATCGGAGAGTTACAAACTGTTGAGCTTCTAATTGTCTTGTTCTTTGTCTCCTGGAATTTCTTTTTCTCTTTCTGGTCAAAACCCTGCGACACAAAAGTAGTCGAGAGTTGTAAAGTTCAGACTTATAGCATGTCACAGTTTAACTATTACACGCGATGTTTCGTGGTTTCGGGCTCTGAGAATTGTTAATTTTACTGATTCGTGAGCTACAAGACAGATCGCTCTACTCTCATAAATGTAGGCCACACTTCTATGATATAGAACCCTCATTAAATCCGTATTTTGGACGTTTCAGCAATATCTGCCCTATCAGGTAATGCTGCTTGTGAAATATTGCGGTCAGATAGACTGCGTTGACTTTTATCGAATGTTTCGGTCATGTTTAATAAAATGCTATTGGTTTAGCGGGCCTACCCTTAGTTACTCCGAATGCGTAATGGGATGTAATGGCTTTATTCTGTGGGAAGTACTGTCTAAAGTTCCACAAGAAAACGATCATTAGAGATCTATTTGACCAGGTAGCATAAGTCACTGAAACCTGAGACGCGCATTCTACTGAGTTGCTTCTCCACCTTGTAGAGGAGTGTAGTTATCTGGTGGAACCCTCACGTACAGCCTTCGAAATTTTAGCGTCCAGCTGTAATCTTGTGTGATGTGACATGCTGCGACACCGACAAACATGTCAGTGCAGCGGTAGTGGTCCCTGGTGACCGAGAGCGACATTAAGTGCTTTGCCGACAAATGCTCGGTCGCTGACGTTTTTTCTCACATGGGATTGCAGATATTCTATTTCTGTGTTGCGCTTCTGCTGTTGGGTTTATCTTTCATATCAAAGATCCTGACTTTCGTCAGCAGCTATCCGGCGGGTGGTTTTCGTTGAACATTGACGTGCTGTATACCTGATGCCTGTTTCTGTTGACCTTTTTTCCGAGTCAAACGTCCTGTCACCTCTGCCATTTCAGAAACCTGGCGCTCATGGCATGTAACTCCCTCAACCAACCAAACTGCTGACCTCATTACGAGGTCTATGTCCTTTATCAGGAGCACTGATAAAGACTTCTGTCCTTACGGTAGGAAGTTTGTTGATTAGTTGGCAGGCTTAGTTTTGTGATAACTACCCTTAAAATTCTGCGCCCTCATCTGTCTTCCAGCACGTCTAGTGACCTGGCCAATGCGAAGACTAATCAATCTCGCTTCGCAGAGTTACACTCCCCTTTCTCTTTCTCTTTTCAGCTACAGTCTCACGTCTTCCTAATATCCCCTCATCAATTCTTTAATGCCATGCTTCTTCCTCTACTCGAACCCCTTGAACTCTTTCTCTTACTTAATTTCTTTGTCTTATTTTCTGTTCTCCAATTTCTTTTCTTCCGCACCACTGAACGCTTTGTCCACATGTCTTATGTTTTTGTTATCAGTCAGTCTAACTGTAAAGAAGATCGCAAGGAGAAAATATGTAGTCAGTACTGCTGCGCAGGATAATAGCCTGTGTTTTATGTCATCAGAACTTTTTGTTACTGGATTTAAAGTGCGAATAATGCGTTAAGGATACAACCTTCTGTCTCACAAGTTAGCGAGGTAGCGACGGATGATCTGCACAATAAATAGCACCAAGTAATAGAAGAAATAAAACCGAAAATAAGTAGGCCCTCTCTTCACTGATCGTGTAGTTTATGTATGTGGCGTTTGAATGAGAAATAGGCTGAGGTAAATACGTTATGCATGTGGAAGTTGTTATATATTTTGTGACCGAAACCACCATATTTATAAAGAATATAGAACTAGACAAGTGTGTTGTGATTGACGGATATATATATACCTTCGTCAGTAATAACACAACGGGATGTTTACATTAAAATTTTCATGTCCCTCAATCTGCAATATGTACGAGTGTTATTCAGTAGCTTTGTCTCAGTATAAAGCACGTAATCGCTGCGCCTTCTGGAAAAGCAATGAAATTTTCGGCGACGTAAAGGCCTAGTTTTTGAAAAGCTGGGCGATTGTTAGATTCTCTAGGATAACGTTTTTTTCACGTGGAGTTAATTAATTGTAGCAGCTGATACAAAGGAAAGACAATAAAATATTAAATTCAAATGTATATACAGTGAGAAGAATTCTGTTCTTTGTGAATGCTGTAAAATCACACTTTGCTGTAATCATTGGAATTAAGGGGTGGATTGGGCAGAGTCGGAGGTACGTAAGTGGTCCTGGCACTTCATATGGAGATAGATCATATTCGTAATTTAAAATTCTGTATGAGAAATTTTTATGTCTCTACAGTTACACGTGCTGTGATGGCTCCAAGCTACGTGTGTAGGATTACAGATATAACGTAGCCTGAATGTGTACTGATGAGAGTTATGTATGAAAAGAGGGAAATTATTTGTATGTTGTTAATCCACTGACTGACTTTTACGCAGGAAAGGCGTCTTTATGAATTTTTCCAGAATTTTGCTGTGTAATATTATCACATGGGTACTAGCTGATAAAGTTTTCTATTGATGAATTCGACAGTTTGAAGACTGGCGTTCATCTAAAATACTTCTAACCTCATAGAAAACAAAGTCTGTGTCCATTATGGAGACCAATCGATTAATGCTGTGCGATGTAGGCATAGGAAAATAATCGATTAGCCTAATTATTATGGGAATCATACACCGTGTTACAAGATGGAAAATTCTGTATTGTTACGTCAGATACTGACCCTAGACTTGCGACTGTGCTATAACTCCTTGCTCATAAAAACTGACGACCGAAAGAGCTGTAAATATTTATACGACAAATTTTTAAATTAATGGGTGAATAGTAGCTCTAATTTAAAACCAGCTTCTGCACTGAAGCTCTTTAAGCTTTCGCAGCGGTGTGGCTAGGGTATCTGTTCTACTGAGGTAAGGTACCGCGTCACTGGGTAGCTGGTTCCCGGCGTTTCGAGACCACTATTTTCTCTAAAATTCAAGAAATATTTACCCAGTGACGCGGCATCTTATCCGAAAAAAAAATGATATCTGAACTGTTGAACCGACTACTGGACTTAAATAGAGACACTGTTTTCTCCAAGACGCTGCGTTTTTTACACATTCTTTATGCACTTTGCATCACAATATTCTGAAAATTTAAAAGCAAGTGTTGTGAATTTTTTCTGCGTTTATGTTAGCTATAACGTAAACTTACCCACTGTACAGGCACACACACAAATACACACACACACACACACACACACACATACAAATATATATATATATATATATATATATATATACACATACATACACACACATACATACATACATACATAATACATACATATATATACATGCATACTTACTTACGTAAAAATATACATACATTCATGTATTCATACATACGTACATACATACATACATTCATGTATTCATACATACGTTCATACATGCATACATACGTATGTACCTACATACATACATACATACATACACATACATACATACACATACATACATACATACATACATACACATACATACATACATACACACACATACATACATACATACATACGTATATAATACATCAGTAAAGCCACCTTGTTTCTTGGTACAACAGTCTAAAATGCTGCAAAGTTAGGCATGCTTTTACATTTAATCTTGACACATTTTCCATACATGACTCTACTATTCATGTCACGCAGTTATGTGGATTTGTCCCATGCGCTTGGTGTGCCTGAGAGCAAGCTGATTTGTCACGCTGTAGCTGAAACATCCTTCTCTCTGCATGCAAGATCCTAACTCATTATCCTGTCCTTTGTAGCTTACACAAAACCTCACACCCATACCTCTGAAACCAAGCTGCTATTGGATTCCACACAACTAACCCTCCAGTTGCCAACATTTTTCTTTTCCGTTCTAGACATGAAGCAAGAGCAGTTCTGCCAAACATTAGAGAAAACCCCAACCCCCTCGCAAGCAAGCACATTCATTCCTCCAGCCACGCTTGGCGCTTGCACCAATGTATAGCCTCCAGTTTTCAGGTGCATCACCCTGACACTGCAGCTGCTCGACGCGGTGCCACAATAACTGGAATGACCACGTTCTATCAGAAGATGATGTGGGTATCTGGTGAAGATTATAAATGTGTAAAACATTACAGAAAATGTAGAGGAAGAAAAAACTTCATAGACTTAAATAAAATTACGAGGATAATATTAGAAGAGATCTTAATGGTGAGTGGTGCGCCGTGTGGATTGAATTCAAGTGGCGTGGAATAAGTTACAATGATGGATTCTAACACGCGCCATAATGAATCTTGGGATTCCGTAAAAGACGGGAAATTCATTCACCAAATGAAATAACACAATTTGCGTCTCGAGAAGAAATCTGCTCGTGTGTTATTCTGACTCGCTGTCCCGTAGAAGCACATTACGCTCTAACAGTGATGAATGTTTGAACCATTTGTCTTTCCGCTTCTTTTGTTTTCTAGTGTTCATGCAGCGTGTCCTTATTTCCGAATTAAAGTAAATGAGACACGAATTACCCAAACTGAGTGTTACGTGCAACCGTGTCGTGCTGAGTGCTAAATGAGACTTTAACAATTTTTACATGGTGGTATCTGCAGATTCTTTGTAATTTTTTTATTTCTGTTTAAGTGTGTAATATTTAGTTGCACGAATTTTAGTGCATTTACAGAACATAATGTCAGATACATTTACTAACTTCCTAACGAATGTCATTTTAACAAATTTGAAAGTGAATCGTAAGCAGATGTATTAGAAACTGTTCTGGAAAGCCTACAGAAAAGTACAAGAAATCGTAGCCAGTTTAAAGTGTAGCAAATTGTGCAATGTACAAATTAAACACTTGCCGCCAAAGATAAATCAGAAGCTTGGCGTATTTGTGTGTATGTATCAATGTAGTAGCTGCACTTTGTCCTTTACGTCTTTAGTCTCTCTTGGCCCCTCTCTCTTTGACTCTCCCCTCATGGCAGTGTACACCCGCCACCAGTTTCTCCTTCATACCGTTTTGTAGCTCGGCTTAGTGCATCTATCCTTCTGCTTGAATGGTTGCCTACTCTCCTTTCGTCAATACGCCTTGCTGTACAGAAGTGACATGAAACAGCGGGGCCTGATGGAGTCCTCGGTTGCTGGTGGTGGCTGGTTGGGGGGGGGGAGTTTGCAGCAATGTGCAATGGCTTTATGAATTATCAGCAGAGTGTCAGCCGGCCACGGCACGAGAAAAGGGCAAGGGGGCAGGTATATTTGCAGAATCTTGTACGGGCAAATGCAGAACTCGACCTTCACGTGACCTTGGTCAGGTTTATCAGGTTACAACATTCGGTTCGTTGAACACTTCTGTTTCACGCATTCCACCTTCCAGGAATATCCCTTTCTTTTTTTAAATCACCTATTATATTTTGCATATTACGATAGAGTATTACAAACAGAAAGTTTACCTTTAACAATCGAGTGTATCTTGAATTGTATTTAAAGATAGAGTTCGTACCACGCAGTAAACACTGCATCTCGCCTACAACAAGACTTCCGTTAATGATAAAATACAGTTGTTTATACTGAGAACCATTCTGTGTGCAGAATGTAGATTTTTGAATGTTAATTATGGTGCTACGTAAAATGATCATTAGGCTTTAAAGTGTTAAATACAACATTCATATGAAAAGTAAATGTTTTAGTCTGCATACCTGACAGGGTCTGACATTCCACATTTGAAGGAACTCTAAACCTAAACACTTGTATAATACGTAAATCAGTAACGTTTCAGTCCTTTTCTAAGATACAACTCGCAGATTAACAGCCATTGTATACGACACGGGTTTCGACACAATATTGTCACCTTCAGTAGTGCGGGTCAGCTGTTACTAATGAATTACTTCGCAGTTCTAGCACGTGCAAGGTATACTGTTTATAGTGACGTCGCACCTTAGGTGCAAATGTATACTGTTGATTAAAATGCGTGGCAGAAATATCGGGCATTGAATGCGTTAGAGTTGAAACTGATACCTTGTTGTTGGAATTCTGAAGGACTTTTTTTTGTTACAACAATATTTTACTTCGCCGAGATATTTACTTGTAGGGGTTTAAGTGTAGAACTCGTTCGAAAACGTTTATACTGTCTCTCATTTCAAGTCGCACAAATCTTTCTACTTTTGCACCAGGATTTACTTCTAAGCCATAGGATCTTGAGAATTTTGTTGTATACTGTGGGAGACACAAGCCTCGATGATACATCAGAATCCTCTGACCAGCTCTTGTCACACTTTGCGACCCGTTTTTTCACACCCCTCCCCCAGATTACATGTTTCGAACCTTACAAGCAACACTAAGTTCAGTAGGGGACTACTTGGGCCATAATAAGCCACCCCAAGACACAAGTAGAAGTGATACGTACTGGAATTCCTACACCGTGAAAGCTTCTACATCTTATATAATGCACTCTTCTTCCCCTATCTTAACGCTGCACGCATCGTCCCAATTCCCCGGCATCCCGTAATAAAAGTAGAGAAAAAGAGGGAAATTTTTAGAACTTGCCTGTGTATTTTGATAAGGTATTTATGTAGGCATTCATACGCTTGGTTAGGATTTTCAATTTTTAAATCTTCTCAGAAATTGTGTTGTGTTCCTATCGTGGTGGTATGCGATATGCCTATGTCTACATTTTAGAAGTGCTGCAATTTTGATATGCAAATATTATTCAGCATAAATTTATGTTGATGTTAATCCTTATAGCAGGCGGCGTAGAGTCAGTTATTATATGTGACAAAAATAACGACTTTGGACGTAACGTCTTCGTACTGCTCTGAAAGGTTCTGGAATAAAAGTAACGAGCTAAAAAAGAAAATTTTTAGAGACTGCTAGAATTACTCAATTATTACACCAACCACTGCACATTTATAAAATGTATAAAATGTACACATTAAAAAATTAAAAAAGGCTCCGACATGTTTCGGTCCTAAGACCATCATCAGGGAGCTATATATTCCTTGCTAAAGTCACACTGGAAATAGTCACAGATTAATTTCGTTGTACAAGTTGGGTGTTGTGGCAGCACTGCTTATCACGCAACGAAGTACGGAATGCACATCCGTAGCAGGGCACTCTTCGCAACATAACATTAAACAACACGGCATGCGGTCACAACACCCAACTTGTACAACGAAATTAATCTGTGACTATTTCCAGTGTGACTTTAGCATGGAATATATAGTTCCCTGATGATGGTCTTAGGACCGAAACATGTCGGAGCGTTTTTAATGTTTTAATGTGTAAATTTCATATATATGTGCAGTGGTTGGTGTAATAATTGAGTAACTCGACAAAATGCACGGTGTAACAATAAAAAAAACTGCTAGAATTCTTCGCGTTTCATAGTCCCACATACGTGGAGGCAGTATATTCATCTTTGTACTTACTCATTGCCATCTACGAGGCACTTTAAATAAGTAAGGTTTCGTACCCCATAAATATGAGTTCATCAAACATTGTACTTTTCGGCAGAGGTAGAACATGCATTGGGCAAACATGCAAGAGATGACGCTAGAGCCAGTCACTCGGATGCCATTCTGGAGGCAAATTATTGCGCAGTGGCAATGACATTGGAAACTTGGTTGCGCACAGCAGTGCAATGTGCGATTTAATTTCTGCTTACGAAACGTATCTACCCCTTCGATATTAATCTAAAATTGCTGAAGGTCTATATCGATGGCGTGATGAAAGTGTGGGATGTCAAAATATGATGTAAGGGATTTGTAAAATGGTGGGAAGGACATCCCTGACGATAATCACATTGCACTGTCCAGCACATCAGAGAGGGTTTTGAATGAAGCGCGAAAAGAGTGCTGGAACGATTTTGTAAAACCAACGAGTCGCGTTTCGAAGTCGCCATTTTCGAAGTAATGAATAAGTGGAAGTTTCTCGCCGTGAATGACTGCGAAAGTAGGAGTCAGTCCGACTGTGACCACGATGGAATTTTTAAAATCGTGCTGAGATTGGTCAAGTGTGTCAATATGCTCGCAGTTTTTGTTGGAAGACAATGACGCTTCACTGGAATAAATGGGGTACATATGACGTAATGACATTATTAGTTTTTATGACCTGAAAAACTTACTTATGAACATTTTCAGTGTTTATATATGCTTGTATTCTGTACGTTTTGTTTGTTTCCTGCCAAGAACCCAACACAGAATACTAAAAAAATATGAAATCTGCAGCATAATCATTTCGGTATACACAATGGAAGTATGACTGTGAAGTACTTTGTTGCTGTTGGAAATATCATTTCCAGTCGCGCCTTAAAAAACGAGTAAAATGTAATGAATTTTGTTTTCGAATCTCACTACGCCTATTGTGACACTGACAAGGAAAGCAGCCTTGTATTGGATTAAGGACGGGTGGGTTTATTTGTGCTTGTAGGACGTATTGTACAGACCCATGAACCATTAATGTCCTCTGATGACTTTCTCTGTTTCTGTTCTTGTTGCTACCCGAAAACAACTCAGACTTTCAGGACAGAGGCGAGTGTTTCTACAAAACTTTGATAGTCATACGCCACATTACAAGACGTTGTAATAATCAACCTTAAATCTATTAGTCTACTGACGTAGTTTTTTTTTAATTTTAATGTTTTCCATCCCGAAGTGTTATAACATGTAAATACAACGTGTCAGTCAATAGCACAGGGCCTCTGGGAAAACAGATCCAAGAGCAAGCTGTTGGATCTGTTTTCCCAGAGGGCCTGAAGATGACATAATAAACGTCGAAACATGTCGCCCTGACAATATACTATTTTTATTGTATATAAAATAAAGCGTTGTGTTATTGACTGGTACGTTGCATTTATTTCTACTGACGTAGGTTTTAGCATTAATTAACCCAACTAATATTACGTCCACATGAACGGTTAGTTATCCCTGATATTCCATTGTGTTTGTCTATTTATTGAAAATGAGCTCAAATGTATAGTGGGTAAAAACCGTACATTAAATTCAAGTTTATTAATTGTGAGTCTAGGGAGGTGTGAGGTTAATTTGTAGAGTTTACCGACGTTGCAAGCAACTCGCACATCGGGTGACTGGATGACAGTAAATGAAGAACTATAAAGTATGTGGATGGGAGCTTTCGTGGTTTAGTTTAAGACAGTAAATCGGAATTTGCCAATAAATTTTCATAAATGCGAAGATTATTTCCAATCACGCTAGTCACGCCAAATGATGTCCCTACTGAGGTTCAAATCAGGTACCTCCCGAATATAAATAAGAGGAGCTACTGCCACAGCCAGCTTCCTTGGTGGTGGTGTTAGGGTTTAATATTTTTGTTAAATGTAAACACTGCGAGGGAAAACGAATTGACCTGCAACTGGAAATAATTAGTGTTGCCTAAACCTCGAATTTGGGGCACGTTGCGCAGATGACGAAATTGTTGATAAGGCGTTCCTGGGTCGCACACTTACTTCTTCTTTAGCGCGGCTTAGCAGCCAGGTTTTAGTGGTTTTACTGTAATAACGTAAACACTCTTTCAATATCGGATGTTAGAAACGCATCCAGATTCCTCCGATGCAGGATAACTCATTCCCAGTAATTGTCTCTAATGTTTTCTCCACTACTGCTCCTCTGGTAAGATTGTTAGGCGGATATGATGCAAACGATGTTGAACAGTGCACGATTGAAATGTATTTCCAGGCTTCTTGCCTGCTAACCATTTGATACATAAATTGACCACCACGCGGTTCCTTGCGCTAGGTAATAGTTAGGATGTGTTATATCACGTATTTTCTTTAACAAATCTGTACTTTTTTCTGGTCAGCGGCCATAAATCTAGGGTCGACGATAACAACGCTTGGAGCTGTAATTCCACGCCCACGGTCACCGTCAAGGCGAGCTTAATTAAGAGAAGGGATAAATTTACCTTTTACCATCTGGTAGGGTATATATGTATGTATATATGTTTGTATGTGTATATATATATATATATATGAACATAATACTATCTTAATTGAAACTGAATTGCACTAATTTTCCAGTAAAATGCAGACAGAAAAGTGGGGTGGACAATTTAGTAACTTGTTTCTTGTTATCGAAGGAAATACACAAAAGTACCCATAAAATTAGGTGAAATTCAAAGCTGATGTGAAGAACGAGCGATTGCATTTGTATGTTATAGAGTCATCCTTGTTTATGGTCTCGATTCGTTTCTCGAAAACTACTCATAAGGTGAAAAATCTTAAAACCAAAATATACTTTTCACTAATTTCAAAGTTACAGATTTCAATTGGACACAGTAGTAGAATATGTCTCCTTTTAGGCACAAAAATGTCACCTTATAACAACACAGTAAATCATGCAAATATAAACGTATGCACTAATGGTCAGTGACTGCGACTGTATAACATTCATAGCCATTAACTTAGCATAAAAGGGTAGTTACGAGAAGTTGCATCGAAAAATGCAAACAGTTAGGCTCAGTTGGTATTATATATACGATAACATAAAAATTCCTTCAGCTTAAATTGATTCCAAATGATTAGCGAACTTTACAACAAAGCTCCGTAAAAAGTGAGACTGCGAAGCTGCTGCTTCTGCGCAGACCGCTAAGATATGCCGTGACGTATTTGGCACATCTAGAATATTCGATAACCGATGACAGCCGAGAAGCGCCTCTATGAAGAACGATCAGTTTGCGAAAGCAAGGGGCGTGTATAAGCGAAAACATGCTAGCAAAAGACAAACAGTTATTATTTTGAGCGTTGTGTACAAGCGGAAACGCTTAAGCCAGTCGATCGTATGTCAAGTGATTACTGTACTAGTATGTGGAGTAATGTAATGTCTTTGCTTGTTCCGTGGCGCATGTTTGTAGCATTACGTATTACACGTAACCTGATACAAACATTACTATCCACGATGCGACCTGAGCAGAGCAGCTCAACATATTATCTACAAATAACAGGGCATGCGATTACTTGATAGCAACGCAGGTTCAGCAACTCGGCTCCAAACGCAAGAAATTAGAGCCCGTTTTATCAGTTTCTCTGTCGGTCGGTCGGCTGTGCCAACGCAGTGCCAGTTAATTACACTTGGACACACACGGTTTAAAGCAGTAACATTTCGAAGACTGTCTTATAGTTGTAAGGGTTGCGGTTGTAAAGCTACGGACCCTGATAATGGGATATGTCGTGTAGTGGCCCTTGTGATTATCAGTCCCAGCTCTACAACTTCTAGTCCTTTGTATCTTCTCCATTTCTTAGTGTTGATATCATGATTTGTCCGCTAAGCGCCACTTATTTTCTGTAGGTTATCAAGTGTGTGGGGGCCGCGGTAGCACAGTGGTTGAGGTGCTGTGCTACAAACCGGAAGGTCGCTGGTTCGATTCATTGACATAATCCTTCCGATCGCACTATGGCCCTGGGGTCGACTCAGCCTCTAACAGAAATGAGTACCAGGAGTATTTCCTGGGGGTAAAAGCGGCCGGTGCGTAAGGCTGACAACCTTA
>Ga0131853_10004601_pt1 | contig 24732 bp, 11 predicted proteins | sample TergutLab28metaG_FD_92764 | JGI IMG/M metagenome (GOLD analysis project Ga0131853, IMG submission 92764) | Labiotermes labralis P1 segment gut microbial communities from Petit-Saut dam, French Guiana - Lab288 P1 (version 2) (version 2) | ecosystem: Host-associated > Arthropoda: Insects >...
GAAAGAGACCACTGGGGAGACCTAGGCGTAGATGGGTGGATAATATTAGGATGGATCTCCAGGAAGTGGGATGTGGGTATATGGACTGGATTGGGCTGGCCCAGGATAGAGACAGGTGGCGGAAGCTTATGAGTGCGGTAATAAACCTTCGGGTTCCGTGAAATGCGGGGAATTTCTTGACTAGCTGCAAACCAGTTAGCTTCTCAAGAAGGACTCTGCACCATGGAGTAAGTAAGCAAGTAAGTAAGTAAGTAAGGAGTAAGTAATGGTACTCAGTTGTATGAACTTTCGGCAGTTCGAAACTCGATAATGCATAACAAATTCAACACACTTAGAACAGTTATTAAAAGTATAATTAGGCCTGTAATTCCTAACAGACGCACTATTGCTTGTTTAAGAGTAAGAATAATTGGCCCCTTCCTTCCGTCAGACGGAAAAACACCGCTGAAGTCACTCGACATGGAAGCTATTTTTGAGGGCAGGCACATAAATCTCCGTAGCAAAACAAGAGCTGTTAGCGCATTTAACGGATGTGGGTGGTTGAGAGCTGTTGAGAGCCTCACAGATACGCGAATTGCAAACCGGAGCTAAATGTAAATATTCGGGAGACAGATAAAGAACACACATGCCCCTGGACGAGGTTTATTAAATTATCGGTGAATATATTGACTAAGCACGTGCAACTTCTCATCGTTCAGCTACATGCCTAACAACCACGAACTGAATATGTAGGTTAGACCGCTCTTTTGTGAATGAATGCACATGTTGCCAGAATTTATTGGGCTGCGACTTTATCATGGGTAGACTTCAGCTAGCTACGTCCGTCAGACTTTATAGAAACTTTTAAGACCTGGCGACGAATGGGAGACTTATTTTTAACAATACTTGATTTTCTTTCCAAAACTTCAGTAAATGTTCCTTTTTCCAAATGTAATGCCTTGATAAGCTCTAATACCACTCGGAGATTTGTTAACAATAATAATAATAATAATAAGTCTGTAATTGCTTTCATTGTGCAGTAGCCTTTGCAACCAGTAAAAGCCGTACCAGCCTGTACAGTGGCGTGCATGATCGTACACACCTTACACGTTGCTGCGTCAGCCATGCCGGAAGTAAAAATTACGGGGTTGGGGTGAAAGCGGCATATTGTTAATAGGCTCACCGAGTGTGCGAAGAATGGTAAAGAGGTTAAGAAATTGAAAGGGGGAACTTCCAAGGAGCATGGTGTTCTTACAAACATACATTCTTCCTCACCGTGGTGGGGGGGGGAGCTAATTAGGTGATATCCAGGTTTACAATTTTAATGTAAACAATTTTTGAGCATGGTGTACATGCAATGGGAAGCAACGTAAACTCTGGTAATTACAACATCATGTTTCTATCTCCATCACGACCTGTGACGTATGTAAAGCCGCAAAAAATGCTGTTGCGAAATATCTTCCAGTTCTTCTACAGTTAAGTACATTCTGCCACCCAGTTCTAAAAAGAAAGACAAATACACAAAAAATTCATGCATTTTTCAGGCCACATTTTGAAATTGCTTGAAGGATATTCAATGGATAAGAAGGAAACATGGTGCTATGACGAAACTCCAGTAGATGTCCTGTAGCGCACCCCAGTGTTAAAAGTACTACCAGAATGCAGTGAATTGTAAAGCCCCACTCGTCCACCTTCCTCCCCCTTTCCCTACCCAGCAACCTACTACGTCCTGTGCACAAATCCAGTGCTAATTACCGCAAGTATTCAAAGAGTAGGCAGCTACAGTAAGAGGTCACTTAGACACAACTTTTTATCATTTGCAGAGATCCGTCGTTCCTACCTCTTCCTCCTAAACTGGACCTCAAAGAGGATTTGTTGAATTAAAAAAAAATCCTCAGAGAAACAGCACCGACACATTAGATTGTTGTAATTCTAAAATTCAGCTCGGGGAGCCCGAAAAAAGGATCTAGATCATTGGCTTGGAGAAAGTCAGAATAGTGCTGTTCCTAGGGTATGGGGAAAACTCTTGTTGTGTGGGTAGAGCGAAACAATCGAACATCGAGCGTTGCACCGCTGCCGTGAGAGAAGGAAATCCACAATGAAAAACACAAATTAGAACAGTTGCTAGGGTAAAATGCGTGTATTATCATTGATTTTTAGTTATGTAACTGTGTGCAGTTTGTGTGTAGTACCTCATCTCATTATTAATTGCTTCTCTTTGTTATTTTCCAATTCCTCGACTTACGTTTTTTAATATTCTTTTATGTTTTTGTTTTGTATTTCTTATTTTGTGTATTCTGTGCTTTTTTATTGTTTGTATATTTTTTGTGTGTTGTTTCTCCTTTTGAGCCGTCTCTTTCCTATTTTCTTTACAAGTCTACGACCACTACCACCGGGTGGAAACCCAACTGCAGTAAATATCATATCATATCTGATCATATCATATCATATCTGATCATAAACATCATTTGGGAAAGCTCAAACTGGGAATATTGCTCGGACACATAAAAATTACACTCAGTGGTAACCCAAATTGGCGCCCTTGCCAAGGGATAGGAAGCCCCCACCCTTGGAAGTGCAATAGCCTTGAGAAAACTCGAAATAGATTGCACTCTAAACACCGGGAAGTTCCACTTGGGGGTGTAAATCCGAGGTACGATTATGAAAAATCATTCGAAACCCTTTTCCACTTTTATTTATTTTCGTATTTAACTGTAAATGTATAAGAATAGGCCTAATTTCCGTGTTTCGTCTGCATCAACCATAAAAATGGCAAGAACTTAATAAATTTTATATTTGTAGTTCCGTGCATCGTAATTCTGTTGAAGAAATACAAGAAGATGCAACAGTATGCAGATATTTATTTACTGCTAAATTATTCTACATGTTTCGGGCGTCCATTGCGCCCATCATCAGGAGTACATAAAACTGTAGCTGCAGCATGTGGTACAGATCATGCTATCTGGGAAACAAGCTTCTTCAAATGTGACCAAATAAGGACTAATTTGGTCATGTTTGAAGAAGCTTGCTCCCCAGATGGTATGACCTGTACCAGAGGCTGCAACTACAGTTTTATGTACTCCTGATGATGGGCGCGATGGACGCCCGAAACATGTAGAGTAATTTAGCAGTAAATAAATAACTGCATACTGTTGCATCTTGTTGGATTTCTTCAACCGTGAACTTAATAGTTTAAGAATGCTATCAGCTGCATGTTAACACAATGTAACTTGATACAAATTGATGAATTTAGAAGAAGAATAAACATTCTTTCAGTGATAAAACGCATTATGTTAAGCTATCCTCTAAACACATGAGGGATTACTTTCGGTTAGGCAGCAGCCCGCGGCCTAGATCGTACTTAACCTAACTGACGTTCAGACGATAAAGGAATGGGTGTGGAATGGATGACAAATATTCCGAGTTCCGGCCAAGACAGAGCTTTTCCTCTTCTTTCTTCTTCCGGCTTAGATTTGAAAGCCACATCCCGAAGAGAAGTCAGATGTGTTATCGCCTGAGCAAACCTGTTTAGTCATCTCACTCAGTCAGTCAGCCAGCCAGGTAGTAGCTCATTAGCATAAGCAACTTGTATGCAGCGCGCGTCACGTGGAACATAATTAGCCCACCATGCAAAGTGCTCAGGGAAATATTGGCCTGCCCACAAAGACTGAAATAACTCAGAGTGAAAAGAGTGATAATGCGACAAGAGGAAATCCGTGATTTATGTAGCTGGTTGGTTAAGTGATATATAGGAAATGACAACGTGGCTCTGTTTGTGCAAATAGGTGTGAAGCAAGGGGGGGGGGGATATTGCTTAACGATGAACTGGATACCGTCTGTATTTACCGCTTGCAAAAGCGACTAAGCTACATGAAGAAAACCCGAGAAATCGTAGTTCGATTCCCAGAAGGGCCAAGAAATATTCCCTCTTCCGAAACGTCAAAACCGATTCTGAAACCTACTCATCCTCCTCTTTACTGAGGACGTAAAGCGGCCCAAGCGTGAAGCTGAGAGCTCTACTGTATCTGGCGCCGAGGTTAATGATGAGCGGACAACTTTCCTTGTGCCTTAATAAACCTCTGACTTTTATCAGTGAAATTTACTTCCGTATAAAAATGCGTGAACTCTCATTACTTTACGCTTTTTAGTTTCACAGGACGCAAACATTGACTCCTGCTGCCTAGGTCTAGTTGGTGCTAGTTTCAGCTGGGAGAGTGGCTGCCCTGGCTGATCTATTATGACTGTCAATACCAACGCACTGTCATTTTTCCTGATGTCGGCCCATCATGAAACATACTTTTGTTCATACTCGAAATATGCATAATCACGTAACCTGTACTGGATTCTGTGCTCATGGTGTGTTGTGGGTACTCTTACCCACGTTCGACAAACCACGTGCATTTTACGAGGGGGCTGATAAGTCTTTAGCCCGACATACTTCCCGATGTCGTAGGACGGAACCAATAGTGTCTTTGGAAGAGGGGGTCTGTTCATGTGCCAAATTGCAAGTCTTTTCTTGTCACAGAGGCTGAAAGGAAGCATGTCAGGCGACGCGCGCAATTTCGGCAACATGGAGACGAGAGCTGTCATCAAGAATTTTTTTCCCCCCCTGCAAGGCAAGGCGCCGAAGGAAATTCACGCCATTCTGACAGAAACATTAAGGGAACATGCACCATTTTATGCCACCGTCAAAAACTTGGTGGCCCAATTTAAACGTGTTGATTTTTCCACCTGTGATGCGCCTCGTCCTGGACGACCCAAAACAGTGACCAGCCCGGACATTATTGATCAAATTTACGAGCTAATCTTGGAAGAATACCGAATATCGGCTAAATCAATAGCTGAGCAACTGGGCATCTCACGTGAGCGGGTTGGGTCCGTCATTCATGAAGACTTGGACATGCGAAAGCTCTCCGCGAAGTGGGTCCGGAAATGCCTGAACGCGGATCAAAAACTTCAACGGTGGCAGTCGTCTGAACAAATTTTGGAATTTTTTTCGGCGCGATCCAAATGATTTCCTGTCGCGATTGGTGACCATGGAAGAAACAACCTTCTTATGTCACTATGACCCGGAGACAAAGCAACAATCAATGGAGTGGCGACATAGCGGCTCACCCCGCCCTAAGAAATTCCGAGTGTAAAAATCCGCTGGAAAAGTTCTCGCCTCGATTTTTTGGGATCAAGACGGCATCTTCCTCATTGATTACCTTCCAAAAGGCCAAACTATCAACGCGGAGTATTACTCATCTCTGCTGGTGCAATTGAACGACATTTTGAAAGAAAAACGCCGCGGGAAGGTCACCAAGTGGGTCTTGTTCTTGCAAGACAATGCCCCGGCTCACCGGGCACTTGCAACCCAGAAGAAACTGGCCTACCTGGGCTTCCAGTGTCTTGATCACCCACCATATTCTCCGGATCTGGCCCCGTCGGACTATCACCTGTTCCCTTGGACTGAAAAAACAATTGAAAGTTCGCCATTTTTCGTCCGACGCGGAGGTCATTGCTGCCGCGGAAACCTGGTTGGACGAACAACCTTCTGAATTTTTTTTTTGAGTGGCTTGCAAAAGTTAGAGCAACGGGCTAAGAAGTGTATTGAGCTTCGTGGGGAGTATGTTGAATAAATCCCGAGTCTTGTCGCTGTAGCTTGTTTCCTTCCTGATCGGGCTAAGGATTTATCAGCACCCCCTCTTAGAATCGTGGCTCCAAGTTATGTTTAATAGTTTACATTATGGAAGTTTACATAACATTTGTCTGGTTACGTTGTTGAAGATATTTTACAATTATTCATTTTGAAGTGTAGAGATATGCCATTTAGGCCCTGACGACGTCGTTCTAATTCCGCAAAATCCTTTATCAAATATTACAGTGTCTCGGAATATGCAACCGTAATAACGAAGTCCACTTATTTTCCCGTGCACACTTCTGTGTCTGTTGTGCACTGTTTCTTGTTATGTCGTACATCATGATATCAGTCCTTTGAGTTACAGCGGACCAATTGACATCGCTATTAATTCTGCATTCTTTCACACCAAAACAATTTGAACTCAGGATATGTTAAGTACAATACGTGGTAACATTTAGAGTTGAAATATTAAAATAAGAAATATGTCCCTACTGTACAAACCTTTATTAATGAATGTAAATATTCATTACGAAAACAATAATTTTACCAATTTTAATGGCAGCGAAACTAAAAATAATTTTTTTCTGCTGAAAGAAATGCACAGGGTGCTGATAAGTCCTTAGCCCGACCAGGATAGAAACAAGCTACATTTCCCGCATTTTATGGAACTTGGAGATTCATTGCAACATTCACAAAAGACCACCACCTGTCCCTACCGTAGCCAAATCAATCCATTCCTCTGCCCGTCACACTTTTGACAGGCGCAGCTTGTTTCCTTCCTGGTCGGGCTAAGGATTTATCAGAATCCCGGTGCTTTAACTCGCAGACACCTGGTTGATAAACACTGCTTCTTCTGAGGTTTGCACTTTCATTTCGTGGCCTGTATGATGTGAAGAGGCATATATTTAAGTATGCATTAATTAATTAATTAATTAATTAATTTTTTCTTTTATTTGTTTAATTTGTTGAGGCGGAGGCATTTTAGTCACGTTGTGTGTACTGGGAAGGCATCCGCACGATGTATGGCAGAGCGATGCAAGGTCTGCGTAACTTGGGATGCCTGTTCCTTCTTGTTTTCTGGTTGACCTCATCGTATGAGCTGGCGTTTCTTGAGTTGGTTATTCTGATGACATCCAGACTAATAACATTTCACTTCATAGGCCGTACAGACACACACACACACACATAAACAGAGGCTATAGTTATGTGTCTGGCCTTCCAGCGGATGTACATAATTAACCAACGTCATGGAGCAGAGTTCTTATTTAGATGTTGATATTTCCTAATCTAGTCAAGAAACTATCCGCATTTTATTGAACCCAAATGTTTGTTGACGTGTTCACTAAAGGCTGTCACTAATACCTATCCCGAGCTAAACTAATCTACTTTTTGCCTTCCCAGCCCATATCTTTAAGCCAGTGCGTTCGTTCACTTTCCTACTCTAATGGAGAGTACAGAGCAGGGATGGCTCGTTCAAAGGGCTGGAACTCGCCCCTCGCTCCTCGCCCCTACCTCTATCCCCCGCCCACAAGTTTTGAAAAAATTAAATAAAAGTCGTTAGGAAATAGGAAGGATCTTGAAAAGAATATGAATTAAATTGTACCTTCGACGGACTCGAAGAGCTGCGTGACCAAAGCGGGATGTGCTGCTCCGCGCCGGCTTCAGCACAGCTAGTGCACGTGGTACAACACTCACGAAGCTGCAGACAGTGCAGCCCGAGTGCAGCCCACTGTTTCAAGGACTACCTTCGTATGTCTGTTTACCCTTCTGGCATTTTGATGACCACTTTCACCGAGCTGTTTTCAAAACCATATTCCTAAATGCTTTAATTTCAGTACGTGACATTTGAAGATACACACGAAAAAGAACCTTGTGAAGGACCTATTTACGGGGCACCAATTTATCACAATTAACTCTCGCCTAAAAGACTGAGATTATGTATTTAGGTTGTGCAACTCCTGAGAGGTGCTTCTATACTCTGACAAGGTGAAGACTTGTCGGGAGCGCAACGTCAGAAAGCCGTCTTTCTGCTTGGGCCATGCTAAATGCGGAAAAGTAATGATCGAGAGTAACGAGAAAGTAACTGATAAATTAGCCAATCATAAAGAAAGGAGAATAGACTGTTATACAAATAAAATAATAGATAAAGTAATCAGCCGCGGAATGACGTTTACAACTTGTTTGATTTCAATGGAAAACTTTCGCCAAGTGTAACGAGTTTCTTAACGAAACTTTAAACATTTGCTGCGGTTTATCAAGCTTAAAAATACGTAACGTGGAAATTAAATTAAGCTCTTCTGATTAATCATACAAAAAATCCTGGCCGCATCCCTCCCATAAAAACATCCCACCAGCCACCACTGATATATGGGCTTATATTAGCTGCACATTGCCTCAGCTCAATATTTCTCTAAATACCACCTTATAAGTATAAGACAATATATTTTTATAAAACGAATTACTTTGGTGAAATGCGGAATATTTATATATGTACAAATAAGCATACCTATCATCCTTACAATATTTAATCAAATTTGACGTTCAGGTCACAGTGCATCGTGATACATTTTTATAATAAAGCCAACAAGATGCACTAATTTCTCAAATTTATTTTGGAATGAAACTCTACATGTTTCGGACAGTTCCTCTGTCCATCATCAGGAGTTCTTCACTGTACACACAGCAATGGTATATGTCATACAGGTTTGCTGACAGCTTGCGAGCAGGATCAGGACGGAGTTCAGTCCTGATCCTGCTCGCAAGCTGTCAGCAAATCTGTATGACACATACCATTGCTGTGTGTACAGTGAAGAACTCCTGATGATGGACAGAGGAACTGTCCGAAACATGTAGAGTTTCATTCCAAAAATAAATTTGAGAAATTAATGCATTTAGTTGATTTTATTATAAGAAAATGTAACCACTTAGCTTGTTCACTTGTCTGATATTGGCTTTCTCTTTTGTTTTCCAGTTTGTCGCAGCTGCCTCATCAAGTATCTGGAGAAAAACAGCTTCTGCCCCATCTGTGACGTTCAGATTCACAAAGCGAAGCCGTTTCTCAACATCAAGTGAGTATCTCGTTAACTTGAATGTGCAGCGAAGAAATATCTCCTGCTTTCCTTTAAAACATCCCGCCTGTGAGGTCAGATGCAGAATATCAGCAGTATAAGTCAAGAGTTACTTAGGATGGTGCTCACTTATTTGCATCGCATCAATATTTTAGATGTGGGCTGGGTAGCTCAGTCGGTATAGCGACTGACTGCCGTCTGGACGGTCCGGGATCGAATCCCGGTGGGGCGAGATCTTCCGCCCGTCCAGACCGTCCCTGGGGCCCACCCAGCCTCCTGTACAATGGTTACCGGGTCTTTCCCGGAGGTAAAGTGCGGCCGGGGCGTGCTGCTGACCACTCACACCCCCTTCTAGTGCCGCGGTCATGGAAGAGTAGAGCTATACCTCTACCCACCCTCTGGGCCACACCGGGCCTGTAACGTGAACACTTTACCTTTATCTTTACCTTTACCATATTTTAGATTCCCACTCTCTGAATATATTCAGACATAAAATATAAATTTCGCAATATTTTTATGTTCGGAGTGATTACACAAATAGTAGCTACATGAATGTGCGTACGGTTTACGTTAATGGCATTTAACACTATCGATTTTCACCTTCTTAGATGCAGTGAATCATTATTGCAATCACTTGAAAATTAAAGAGATATTTCTTGCTTCTTTCCAGTTGTAATTTTTTTATACTTTGAGATATCCTGCAAAAAAAAACAGTAGGTTCTCTTTGCTTTTCCAAGGTTTTTGCAGTTATGGTAAACCGCAATGACCCTTTCTGTTCACAACCATCATTAATTTTACCTGCAGATACCCTTGACTCTTGATTTCTTAGCAAATGTTACAGTGTCGCTCCTTTGCCATATTCGTGACTTTTCTCTTTCAAAATGTTTCTTTCTTGCTGCCCTATTCAACGACAATATGAGTTACGAGTACTTGTCTACACATACCTACCGTCGATGGTAGGTGGATGTATGCCTATCATTCCCGGAATGGTAGAGGCATGAAAAAACAGAAGTATTCCTGCTCGGACAGAAACCTCTCCCAGTAACAATGATTCCGCCACGATTCCCGCACGGAAGGCTGTGGGTTGGAGACCAGGTCTAGGCGACATGTACTCGGCTTAACTGTATTAAACCAAAACGCATCTAAACATTATGCACGACTGCCGAGATATTTTAAATTCAACCGATTTTTTTGTTTGTTTATTTGAAGGCGATTAATCTAACGAACAAACTTTCAGGGCGGTATTTAGGTGGCGCTGATGTCGTTTCCATGCTACATAAGTGAGTGCCTAGACACTGCATCTCCTCGTAGGGTTTTCTAAGATTTCCTCCATTCCTGCATACTCGTTACGGTGAAATGTTATGTTTCATCTGATTATGCAGGCCCGACAAGGCGCTGCAGGACATCGTTTACAAACTGGTGCCCGGCCTCTTCCACGCTGAAATGAGAAGGCGGCAAGAATTCTACGCAAAGCACCCGGATCGAGGTGAGTGCCATGTGCGTCTCTGTGCATCTGTGAAGCCTGTTTGGGCGTAGGTCTTACGTGTGTGCGAATACGCTACGTACACGTGCATGCATCCGTGTTACGTTTAATATACAGAGTGTTCCACAAGGTAAGCCGAAATTCACGATTTTGTTGAATATGAGTCATTTTGATTAAAGAGTGTCACAGCAACATGTGCCTGTTTATCAACCGTTACACCGATACCAGCATTTAATGTACGTACGTGGCTCTAACTTTACGTGGTGTGTTAATACCGGGGTGCTGGTAAGTCCTTAGACCGACCAAGAAGGAAACAAGCTCGCAAGCATGTCAGGGACGCACGCATTTTCAACAACATCGAGATGCAAGCTGTCATCAATTTTTTTGTCTCCAAGGCAAGGCGCCGAAGGAAATTCACGCCATTCTGACAGAAATATTAGCTAGTTTCCTTCCTGGTCGGGCTAAGGAACTTATCAGCACCTATGTGTGTGTGTCATTCGTAGGGTAGGTCTGTATATGTTCGGTGTTACGTTATACGTATATTTCGTTTGGTGTTAGATAAGAAGTCTTTTTAGTTTCGTAATTTGATTTTTTTCCTTTCCTCGCTCTTCCAGAATGCGCTTTACCGCAGTTTGGTATTATACAAATAGCGACGGCTAATTCACCAATTTATCCACGTTATTTTGTCACATAAGCCCCTAAAACTTGAAACCAATGCAAGATGTTACACAAACTTACATGCCCCAGTGGTTATTTGTTGGAAAGTGAAAGAATGGAAGTAAGTTGTTATGGGCTGTGAAATGTGTAGTCTGTATTTATGTAGCAATAAGGTACGTCCGAATTAGCAAACGCATTAGATACTTGTCTGTAGTGTAAACTTCGAGTAAAACAAAAATGGAACCGCTCATAATTATTTTATTTTGCAAATAAAAAGTTCAACAGTAGGCTTATCTCCCTTTGCCAACGTTCAAAATACCGTTAATTGTGCATCTCACCCAAATTTCCCCCTATTTATTTAGGCCCGTTCTTGTCTGGACCATGCATAGGCCTGTGTTTTTGTATGTCCGCGTAGCTATGTTTGCGATATCTTCAAGATTGATAAAAAGGGTTATACATGTTTGTGTGCATGTTTGTAGAATATACACCTACCTACACGTGCATATTTTATATATAGTATGTTCCACACTGCTTAAATATGTCTATATTTTCATCGGCTCAGTGTAAGGAATGTTTAAATTGAAGGTGTAATCAAACTGTAGTTTGGCGGCACTCGTTCGAATATTTCTTCGTTGAAATCCTGTAAAAATGTAGGCAATTTTTTTTTTCCGATCGCTATTTAACGTAAAATAATATGAATCAGAAAAGGGAATGTAACACAGGTTTGTGCTTGCATCAAGTCTTAGGTCTGTCTTCGTTCGTACTGCAGCATCAGATTTTTGTGTGCAGTAAATGAAGACTGAGACTGCAAATTCGTAAGAAAAATATGGGTATGATCTGCGTTTTCTTTATTCGTTTTCCATTTTCTCCTCCGTAATACTCTTATTGATGTTGCTGTTTGAGGACTTTAATCTTCTGAGATGGCACATCGCGTCGCTGGCTGAAAAATTCCCGGAACTGCTAAACGCTCTTTTCCTTAACAGCGCCGGGAACTGATAACTCAGTGACGCGGCTACATAAACCGGGAGCACGGAAACCTCAACCACATGGCCATAAATACGCAAGTTTCTCATATTTCGTGGTGTTCAGCCAACCTCTCTGCATTGCTTCATTCAATAGCACCATGTAATTCATGGGTTTGCAATCTCTTAGGCGTTTTCTCGAAACATTTGCGAAAAGGGAGTATCAGGTAATCTTCTTCACGTCTACAATTTCCACGGAAAATCTCGGCTCTCACTGTAGGGATTTTCGTTAAAATTGTGTATTTGAAACTTACATTAAAAATTTGACGAAACTTTCCGGTTTGATGACAATAGTGCACAATAACAGACGCTTTACATGAAAACCATCGTAACCCCACGACTATATCTTGTCATTGTTACTGTTTATGATTGGAACAATTTTCGCTGTGAGGTAAGGGCTGAGGTTAAAGAAACACTTGGCGATCTAAACATGGAATTTGATTGTAAATTTGTAGTTAATATGCGGAGGAATCTTACAGCGCTTTTGTGTAACGTCGCAAGGCACATTCTAGACACACACACCTTCATTGTTTGTCTTCAGTTGTTTAGTAATTTAAATTCTAGTGACAGTAATAGAAAGAATGCGCCAGAAGTGTTAGGTTGTAGATATGTATTTTATGGCCGGATGACCGGGATTGCATTCCCTGCAGTGTAGTTTGTTATCGACTGCATTGCTTTGATGACTCGTCCCGACCGGCTCTTTGGAACGCTCCCTTCCACCAGTGCGGTGGGCACCGCTGGTGTCACACGACCGTGGAGCGACAGAAACGTGCCGAGATTGAACAGTTCTAGAGCTGTATCTACGCACCGCGTGTAGCACTCATGTAGATTGCGAGGTGCTGCTGCCAGAACCTCGGTCGACTTTATTATGCCGGTTGAAGCGAACATAACGTTACTGCATTGACAAAGACTAACAAATTTCTGTAAAAGAAATGGAAGTGAGTGCAAATAATCCGTATTGCGGAAATAACCGTCGAAACAATGAAAGAATGCACTTTGTGAATAGAAGGAAGCGCAACACATTCATAAACGTCAAGTCGAGACAGAGCAGAAAAGTTCTCTCGCCGGCGAACGAACACGTGGATTACAGTTATTTCAAATACTATTGGAATTTAACTTATTTGATTTATTGTACAATTTTCATCCTGGTATCCGATCTGATCTGATCCTGAGCCCAAATGAATTATTTACAATAAAATCAGTTAATTTTAATATTATATATTTTTCTTATGGTGGTTCATTATCACGTATCAGCTTTAACTGATGATACATCGGATTTCGCGAGTCATTTTGCTGGGAAAGCTGACACCCGGGTCTTGTAGGACAATAGAATACAGAAAAGAACCAAAGAAGTCCGCTCACACAGCAGTTTGTGTGTGTGTGTGTGTGTGTGTGTGTGTGTGTGTGTGGTGTGTGTGAGAAAGAGAGAGAGATACTAAGGGTTTGTATGTGGTGTTGCAGCGATCGAGACGACGCCAGAGGGACGTGGGGTGGGCGTCGAACGACTCATCTACTCCCCTGACGACAGCATCAGTCTCTCACTCGAGTACCTCGAAGGGTAAGTGCATCGACATTTATTAGCACATCGAAACGTGGCTCCATTATTATGCATTGTCTGCACAAATTAGTTAAATTCGCTTCTTGATTACTTTTCTTGTTAATTGACGTCTTTCTTTTTAAGAAGAAAAGCACGGATGATGATGATAATAATAATAATATGATTTTGAATGAAAGTATGGTCGAATGAATGAATGAGTGAGTGAATGAATGAAATGAATTGGAAAAAGTGATACACTTAAAGGCATTAAGACATGTAGGATTTAGGATCTAGGGCAAAAAAAAGCTGGCGTGTAAGCCTGTACTTTACACTCCTGTATATAGAAACACAACCAGGACTGGTAATGAGATCAATATGGAGATGAAAACGTCACACACGAGCACATTTTACCGTACCTTATTACGGTAATCCAAACATAGTACCATCTATTTTATGACACCGATGGAAGCATCGCGCGGCTGTGCATTTTTTTGATTAGTTGGTGCTTCAAAATTCAGAACCGGTGATCATGATGGCCATATATGAGAACTACTTTTATCGGTATTGAGTTGTGAATGGCCTTTGTCCAACCGCCTTAGCCCTGATATCCATCGAATGGGAGGCGGTGTGGGCCAGAGAACCGGTCTGAAGACTGTGTTGGTGGAGAAAACACTTAATCTCTACCAGGAATCGAAGTCCAGTCTTGCAGCCCCTGGCTGTTGACTTTACTGATGAGGCCAACCCGGCTCGTGAAATTAGCCAGTTGGTTCCAGACGTTCAAAGGAGCCCGCCTCCTCTTTCAACGCTTTATGCGTTTTGAAATATTGAAGATGAAAACGATGCGTTCCTTCGATGTGTCGAGAAGCACTGAATCTGCCAACGCAGCATCACTTACTTACTTACTCCATGGTGCAGAGTCCTTATTGAGAAGCTAACTGGTTTGCAGCTAGTCAAGAAATTCCCCGCATTTCACGGAACCCGAAGGTTCATTACCGCATTCACAAGCGTCCGCCACCTATCTCTATCCTGGGCCAGCCCAATCAAGTCCATATACCCACATCCCACTTCCTGGAGATCCGTCCTAATATTATCCACCCATCTATGCCTAGGTCTCCCCAGTGGTCTCTTTCCCTCCGGTTTCCCCACCTAGACCATATACACCCCCCTCTCCTCACCCATACGCGCCACATGCCCAGCCCATCTCATTCTTCTCGGTTTTATCACCCGCACAATATTGGGTGAGGAGTACAAATCATTTAGCTACTCGTTATGCAATCTCCTCTATTCCCCCGTTACCTCGCCCCTCCTAGGTCCAAATATTCTTCTCAACACCATGTTCTCAAACACCCTCAGCATCCTTTCCTCCCGCAATGTCAGCGACCAAGCTTCACACCCATACAAAACAATAGGCAAAATTATAGTTCTATATATCTTGATCTTTAAATTTTTGGATAGCAACCTGGAAGACAAAAGATTCTGCACCGAATGATCATCACATTCCAAAATATCCATATCCTCAAAATAGTCACAATTTTATGATTTATTTGGAGAATTCTATTACACTGCCTTCTCCCCCCATGTCTTCCTTGTAGCTCCCGTACCAAAATTCCGTACTCATTTTTCGATTGATGTATATACGGTTTGTTCTTCGATCGTATATACGTTCCTGATGTAACGTTTCACTTATCTAGGGACATTATTTTATCCGACAACTGTCGCTAGTCACTTGCTGTGTTTCCTCTTACCCAATAAAAACCAGCAGTAGTTCGAAGTGCAACGAGAAACATGCTGCCTAGCTGTGCAAGTTGTCTGCAGCCATATTATGTGTGGGCACCTAATACTATGGCAATAAATTAAAGTAAAACGCATGATTACCGACCCACGGCGATTATAATTGCGGAGAGCGCTGCTCTGGCGGCCGTCACGCGAAATGTCCTTAATGAACACAGGATGCGTGTTGTTAGATAAAATAATGATATTCTGCTACATTTTTCTTCGCATACCCTATGTGCGGCAAATACAAGCATACTCGTACATGTGTGTGTGTGCATTATCACGTCGCATTAATTTTTAACTACAAGGTGGAGGATTACCCCTTACCCTGTTATAGCCACGCATCTAATCAATACATTACTGTTCTTCCGAGACCTGAAATATCGTGACCTTTGTCACAAAAGCCATTGTACCCTATCACAACTGGTTTGCACCTCTGCATATAATTTTTGACGAAATTCATTTTAATTCATTCTCCAAACTACAATCTCCAACCCACAACCAGTTCTGCCAGTGGTTTTTAAGAACCGTAGTTTCATACACACTTCTGGTCGTTTATTTCATCTCCATATTCAGTCTTGTCAAAGGGGTCGGGACAGTGCAGTTGGTATAGCGACTAGCTACGGTTTGGACCATCCCGGGATCGAATCCTGGCAGGGGCAAAAGCCTGTCTCTTCTCCATTACAATCCAGACCGGACCTGGGGCCCACCCAGCCTACTGTTCTGTGCGTAACGGGCATTCCCCCCCCCCCCATGGGTAAAGCAGCCGGGGCATGTTAACCACTTACATCCGTCTAGGGACCGAGGTTAAGAATGAACGGAGCTGTACCTCCACTCCCCTATACACCTTTATGGAATGGACAGGGGCTTTACCTTTACTTCTGCCTTTATGTCGTCTGTACCCGTAAGAACCGTCTCAAAAATTATGACATACGTTACCTGCATTTTGTTTCTACGGTAGAACGGAATTCATTGGTATGAAGTGGTTAAGGTTTGTGAATGCATCACAGATACTTATCTTTTTAAAACTACTGTTTCTAGTGTTATGAATTAAATTTTTTTTTTAATTTTGCGGAATCTGTTAATTATTTTTTTTTTCTGAAAGTTGCATTATAAAATCAAACACAGAAGTAGTTAATTCTTGTCTCTTAATTAGTGTGATTACGACAGTCCTTAGTCCTACTGTTCAACAGGTGCAGGCTGTTTGCAGTTGTGTTGCACAGAGCTGTACTGAGAGAACAGATCGACAACGTTGCCATGGCTACTCGAACCCCTCTCAGCATTGGGTCGATATTTTATATCCCAAGGCAAGAGCGACTCATGGTACTTGAACAATGCTCCAGACAGCTTTCAGTACCAAAGTTATTATGCGAAGTGATTTGTAAGAGATAAGGAGCGTGTCCTGCGTAATCTATACGGTACAAAGTAAAACATTTCTTCCAAGCGCAATGGAAGCACAAGAGGGCGTGGAGATATACCTCCACGCATTTATATCCTCGGCACTAGATAGAGGTGAGAGGTGAACTTCACGTCCGGCCGCCCTAGTCATCGATACACATTGAATAGGAGACTGGATGTGTCCCAGAGTCGGACTGGAACTTTCGAGGAACAGAGAAATATTATTTTGTCCCTGCCGGGATTTGAACTACTGTTCCTCTGTCTTCCAGCCTGTATCCTCGTTGCTATTCTTCCTCCAGATATAAGCACGTTTTCTTAAAATATGTGAGATAAACCTGTATTTAATTTGCCGCAATTAGGCCTATATTTGATGTTTGCTATTGTGATGATGAATGTTCATTTGGAAACATTAGTAGAATAAACTGACAAAAATTTAAACCTTTTATTTTTCGTGACAAAACACAGTGTGACATAAATGAATATTATACAAGCTTAGGCAGGCCCATTTATTTCGGAACTGTACGGATAGCTTCAAATTTGCGACAAAATGTTTCAAAAAGCTCTCCCGAATAAAACTCGGAGGAGCTGTTGTAAGTTTTGTTGACCGTGCATCTTTGTATAATCTTGTGAACTTAAACCAACTTGGTGCACAATTTATTCTTGGTATATTTATCAATCTCTACATGTTTCGGGCGACTGTCTGGTATGCAGGGTGCACCCTGCATACCAGACAATCTTCCACACAGAATAACAAATACCAAGTGTCACAATAACACAGTAGTTTCTCCTGATGATGGGCACATATTCGCCTGAAACATGTAGAGATTGGTAAATATAGTAAGAATAAATTGTGCACCAAGTTGGTTTTGTTTACAAGATCGGAGGGTTTGTATTCAGTTCTCCACAGAAAGTAAGGTTAACATTACATTCACATGCCCAGTCAAACACAACAATTATGATGAATGGTTTATGAACGCGTGACTTTCACTACATGTTTCTGTACCATCGTATCATCTTCGGCGAATAAAGGTAAAGTGATCCCGTTACAGGCCCGGTGTGGCCCAGAGAGTGGGTACAGGTATAGCTGTACTCTTCCATGACCGCGGCACTAGAAGAGGGTGAGTGGTCAGCAGCACGCCCAGACCGCACTTTACTCCCGGGAAAGACACGGTACCCATTTTATAGGAGGCTGGGTGGGCCCCAGGGCCAGTCTGGACGGGCGGAAAATCTCATCCCTACCGGGATTCGATCCCGGACCGTCCAACACGTAGTCAGTCGCTATACCGACTGAGCTATCCGGACCACTCTTCGGCGGATACCTTTTGTAATTTTACAGATTGTTTTCAAAGCAATGCATTTGAATTACAGCTCAGGACTGAACTCTGCGACTATGTTTGTCATTCAGTTTCCAACTTGTTAGGCCTCAAAGCTGAGTCCCAAACTATACATGTACCATTTAAGCTGAAATCAAAATTAAAAATTAAAGCAATGTTAAAATACCGGTAGAGAATTGCGAAATTTCAGAATTCTAAACTGGACGAAGGTACAGAAACAAATTCTTATAATAAAACCAACTAGATGCATTAATTTCTCAAATTTCTTTTTGGAATAAAACTCTACATGTTTCGGACAGTTTCTCTGTCCATCATCAGGAGTTTTTCACTGTACACACAGCATTGGTATATGTCATACAGGTTTGCTCACATCTAGCGAGCGGGATCAGGACGTTTCGTCCTGATCCCGCTCGCAAGCTGTCAGTCAACTGTCCGAAACATGTAGAGTTTTATTTCAAAAATAAATTTGAGAAATTCATGCATCTAGTTGGTTTTAATATAAGAATTTATCACGATGCAAGGTCACCTGAACTTCAAATTCGTACAGAAATAAGCAGCTCATAGACAAGAAAAGGAGATAAAATATTCACTACATTTGCTGTGTATACAACCTGTAACAGTATTCAGATAACACAACACGACGCTAAAGTATACAATAGCAGTGAAACCGCAACGTCAAATAATTTTGATGATGACAAACTTACGTTCCCATTTTCCCGTCCTTTGTAATAGCCTGTAGTAGAACACAGTCCATAGACTAATGTAAAAGGGCATTTAATTTTACTATCGTGGTTCCTATACAATTAACAACTCCATGGTGCAGAGTCCTTCTTCAGCAGTTAGTTTTTCCTGAACTATCAAAAAATTGGCCCCATTTTGTAGATCTTGAAACTCTGTCACCTTTTTTTACTTGTATTTACTTGTCCACCTTGTGAGCCAGATTTAACCAAACTACAGCTCCATCCTAGTTCTTTAAAATCCGTGGTATAACAAAAACACTTAGGAAATATTTTTCAGTTAAGAAGGAATAAGCAAGTGAGTAGCTTCAGTAAATTTCTTTGATACAGGGTGGCGGGTTGCCTGGTAATATTCGGGTAGTAAAATGTAACAAGTTTGAATCTACACTTTGTTTCACTGGTTGGCTGGGAGAGGAGGATAGACCAGTGAGTGTAAATGACAGTGATAGCGCTTCTTAAAAATGCCCACTTTGAAGAAATGTGAGGTCGTGGGAAATAGGATAATATTAAGACCTATCGTACGGATGTAGTCTCATTGCAAAGGCGGGATCTAGTTTATAACTGGCTGTCTAGTGATAGAATTTGGCAATTTTTTTAAGCAATATCATAGGATTTGACTTTTTTTTTCGAGAGGTATCGCAGGATTTGCACTTTACTGGAAAGTTACGTATTATGGGACTTAGCACTTTCTGTCTACGCAATGCAAAACAGACGGAAGTCAATGCCCTCAGCGGAATTAGAACCCGTGATCCCAGCTGTCGACCGGTTGCAGGACTACGCCTTAGACCGTACGGCCACCGGAATCGGCCAAAGTCTCTTCAGAGGTAAAATGTTTTCGCCTGTAGGAATGCGCCGATGTTCGCTTGGCTGAAGTGTGGTCATAAATCGCAAGAAACTTGTGTCTAATTTTCAAAATAGAAAGAAAATTGGTGATTTTAAAAAGTTAGTCTCCCCATGATGAACAGTGTTTGTCTTTTAATTCTCAGTAATAATTATCAGTTTTCAAATAAGGAACATGACGGAAGGATGAGCTGTTGGATGGGTGAAAGAGCGGAACCAAATTGTCCCTACGGAGTCTTCTTGCTGTTCAGTTTTCCGGCTGTCAGATGTGTTCTTTTCTTGATGCTGGTTTGGAACTCCTCATTTTCCTGTTGCCGCTCATGTTGGCGTATTTTTTGACCCAATTCCGCGCTCTTCCCACGTGCTGTCCCACCGGGAATGTAATATGCTACTTTTGTACACTATGTGGGGAGGAATAATTCCCGCAGAATTAATAACTACTCGACCACACAACTTACGCTTTTTTGGGTTTACCAGAGCTATGAGAACGCATAGAGTACTCGTTTATATTTTTTGGATTCGTGAAACACGGAGTACTTAGTGGCGCAGTTGTTTGAGGCACTGCACTACAAGTTGGAATGTCGCGGGTTCTTTTCCCGATGGGGTAATTGGGATTTTCACTGTCTTAAACCTTCCGGCTGCACCATGACTTTGGGGTCGACTCAGCCTCTAACAGAAATGAGTACCAGGCCTTTTTCCTGATGAGTAAAGGCGGCCGGAGCCTAGGGCTGACAACTTTACCATCTTCATGTACCAATTGTCTAGAAATTCTGAGAGCCTCAAACTCTTACAGCCGTAAGGGTCTGTACAGCCCTGTGATGGGATAACTATTATTTGAGAAATACGCTAACGTTCAAGCCAGTGTCAGCCCAAGTGTCTGATTTTTATGATGTTTTAAAGACATCGTTTTTCTCACGACATTCTCCAGCTAGATGTCGCTTCCAAATGACCCTATCCGACCACACAGTAAGATTAATTACCATTATGTATCCCCAAACTTAATTACACCTCCCCGAATATAGTTTTTAAAGGATTCTTTTCTTTTGTTTCAGGGATAACGAGGATTTTGGATGCATGTCCAGCCGAAGCTCTGTCAGCGACTCCAGTACGTCTGAGGTAGGGAGCCCGTTCTATTTTGGCAGAAATGATTTTACTGAATAGCGCAATCGATAGCTCCCACCTCTTTCTCCTCCACCTAGGCTACAAACTTTTTCTCTATTACCAGACGTAAAATTCGTACATTCTACCGAGCAACTGTCGACTTTGGCTCTATGGCTCAAATGGTAAAGAGTTTAAATTTCTGTCAGGAATTATGACGTTATAATCCAGATTCCGCTATCAGATATTTAAAATTAGACTGTACGGCGTTCTCCTTAGTGTCTCCAAATGAATGCCGGAATATTAGACATACTTTGAAATAGGCTACAAATATTTCTTTATTTTTTTTTTAATTCCTACCTGCTCATCATCCGTGAGCATAAAGCCATTTCACATTAAGTAAAATTTACAATTTAAACAAATTATTTTATATAGCTTGAGTTATTAACATCGTCATTAGATAGCGAACGTAAATACGATTGTTACGTAAGCAATAATGAAAGTTATGGGAAGGTAATGCGTTTGAAAACTTCCAGAGACTTTTGGACCTAGTTGTTCTCGGCGTAATAAATTTTAATTTTTCTTAGTCTGTCGTTGCAATGTTTAAAACATTTAACTTCAAAGCCAACATATAAAATTTTCTCTGTTGTGTTAACAATATCTGAGAATCACTGAATCAAGAAACCTAACCTGTGGCCTTTCTTTTGCAAGTTGTTTTGTCCTCTGAAGGCCGAACAAGATTAAATTTTGTGTTTCACAGCCAGGGCATGGCATCACAAATTCGCGGCACATTTTCTCTGTCTTTTTAAGAGTCCTCTCATCATACTCCTTTATAATACTTTTTTTTACCACAGTTTTGGATAAAATGCAGCTTGGAATCTGTGTATCTCCCTAAAACGCGACAATTCATGATCATGATCTTCATAACAAATGTAGGCCCTAGGTACAGGTTAAGATAACCTCAGTACCTTAGCAGCCTCTTAACTACAGACACTCCCCAAATTACAATACAATTCCTTCCTCAAACTTCTACGGCACTCCACATTTACGTACGTCAGAGATCGCCCCACTTCCCACCGAAAATATAGAACACGGAGGTTTATGTACATACGCATCTATATGATTTTGTGGGTCACGATAGCACAGCCAGTGTAACGACACGCTACGGGCTGGACGGTCCGGGTATCGAATCCTGGTGGGCCGAGATTTTCCGCACCCCTGGACCCACCCAGCTTCATGGGCAATGGGTACCGCGTCTCCTTGCTGGGGTTAAGGCGGCAGGGGCTTGACGTTAACCATCCAACCCCATCTAGAGCCTTCACGGTATGTTCTAGGGGAACTTTACTGTTACCCTTATACCGTCTATATAACTGCTTGTGTAGTATAGACCTACCTGTTTGTGTGCGCTGATTATCCTAGAACTGTCTGCTGAGATAGTAAGCAAAGTGCGGTTGTATGAAAACGCTGAACATATTTGTGGGTACAGCAAATACGTCAATGGGGAAAAAAAAACATTCTAAAAATAGAAATTAAACATAACGTTCTATTAAAAAATGTACGTAAGGTCGAGTTGACGTAGGTCAGGACTTACGTCACCTGATGGGTGCTTGTACTCCCGTTCTTCACCCGTCATGAACACCGTTAGCTGTAGGCTTACAAACTGTCATGTTGCTACTCACTGGCTAATGTTCAACATTTTTTCTATTAGCTGCTTCATTGTATCTCCGACTTTGTGTTCGCAAGTTTCAAAAAATCTAATGTGTTCGCCGAATACCACTGCACACACTCTGGAAGACATAGGCCTACTGTACTTGTACCTTGCGACGTTGTTAAGATAGTGTTCCATGAAATATGAGGGAGAGGGGCGGCATCACTTAGTGCATCAATGCGTAAAAGTTAAAGGTACCCATGTAGAGGCCTAGACAGGCCCTGAGTGTTCCAGGAGGCTGACTCCCAGATTTCATGACAGTCGGCACACGAAGGTAATAAGGTTGTCAGCCCTACGCACCGGCCGCCTTTATCCCCAGGAAGTATTCCTGGTACTCATTTCTGTTAGAGGCTGAGTCGACCCCAGGGCCACAGTTCGGCCGGAAGGATTACGTCAGTGAATAATTCCAATGGTACCATCGGGAATCAAACCCGCGACCTTCCGGCTTGTAGCTCAGTGCCTCAACCAACTGCGCCACCGCGTGTCCGACATGAATGTGTATAATAACCAGTAACGCTGCCTTACAAGGAGCGGTGTTTACTTTAAAGAGACTGTGTATCGCCTGCTAATAAGATTTTGTTTGTGTCAACAGGCGGTGGTGAACAAGCGATATCTGCAGTGTCCCGCACTGGTCAAAATTGCGCTTCTGAAGAAGTTCCTTAGACTGAAGTATGATCTCGACGCGACGCACGCGGTGAGTACCAGATGTCATTTGTTCCTGACATTATTATGTGCGCGCCAGCAGTCGGCGGAGTTGGACAGGCGGGGCGGGAGGTAACTTACGCTACGCCCTATCCCGAAAACATCAGTCTGCTTACCTGCACTATGCAGGAGTGAATTACTTCTGCGGAAACGCTCATCACTGCCATTCTCTGGAGAAAACTGTTTCTTCTTCCCAACAGAATTTTAAATGTTTTTTACACACCGATAGTTGCCCAGACCAACTGTCGTTTGTCACGCCCCAGATTCCTTCTTTCATGAGTGCTTCCAGTTTGTTTACCGACACATCTACTTTCGTGCTGTGGGACCTGATGTAGTCCTGAATTTGATGACGACAGGCTAAATCGATTATTAGTCGTTCCGTGTGCCTTGTGGCCATACTTTGCAGCCCCTGCAGTGGCCTTTGTAGCTGCAGCAGTTCATATAATTCTGTTAAGCTTCTTCGTCGCAGTAATTTATTGCGTTTGCAACGATATTTCGCCTCTTTCTGTGCTTTGTTATTCTGCGCTTCCGTTGTGGCGACATCGCAGTTACGTAGAGGCAAAGGACTGCAATAAAGAGAGCACCAGATGTAGACTGCGTTTGAAATGTGATTGCACACACGCAGAAACCAGATTTCGTCTTTCGGCGAAACGGATGAGTCCTTTTAAATCGGCGGGGGCGTCAGTTAAGTCGACTACTGGCAGCCGAGGTGTGGCATCAGCGATAGTAATGCTGGATACACCATGTTCCGAGGTAATGTGGAGAGTAATGGCTACCCACTCCATTCGCCAGTTTCCCCTTCACTTCCCCTCCCGTGCTTCACCGTGTTCCATCACATTTCAACTGGACTCTAACAGAAAACTGCTGTTGCTACCCTGCACAGGCACTCAACACGTGGAAGACTTGAGTTGAGCCTATTGTCAGACAGGCATAGTGTTCGGTATCAGCACAGTGTACGTGCACATTGTTACCCTCCCGTTCCGCCTACGGAATTCCTGCGCCAGATCGCGGAGTTGTCGTTATAGCTGCGTAGTGTTCAGTCAGGAATACACTTGTTGTTACGTTACCGCGCAACGTAGCAGGACACCGTGACAGCGCGGCCGAGACACGTGATCGCGCGACGTATCAAAAGTTGGTTACGGCTTAGCGCTACGGGATTGTTCGGTACGATGTTGGTTAACTGGCAGTCGCATCGGAGTGACCCTAAGGTTACGGCATGAGCCAGTGTGGACGTGTACCGTGTGGCGCACACTACTCTGCGTTCCTCTCCCTCCCATTCATGCCAAGAGTGGTGCATAACTGTGTTGGTGTGCGGCTTCTATCAATGTGTTTTCAAAATGGAGTGGACTCAGAAAAGAGTCGTACAAGGTATCGATTCACGCAAGGAAAAAACAATAAAGTGGAACCCAGAGCGTCAGTAGCACTTTAACAAAATAAAAAAAACAGGACGCATGGGAGGAATTGGCCACAGAAATAAACAGACCTGTCGATGAATATAAAAATAAAATGGAGAATTTATTGTCAGCTCTCAGACAATAATAAATAATAATAATAATAGTAATAATAATAATTATTAACTGAAATTGGGTTGTCATCCGGTGGCAGTGGTTATTTTACATGTATACAAAATATGAAATTGGTTGCTAATACATTTAAGTCGGGAGGGCTACATGAGAAGCATGTAGTGGCAACTTGGAATCTTGGGAACCATCTCAGCGTTTGCTTATAGACACAGGGAAACCAAGAAAAACCTGTGTCGAGGTGGCCGGTCGC
>Ga0131853_10004602_pt1 | contig 24727 bp, 16 predicted proteins | sample TergutLab28metaG_FD_92764 | JGI IMG/M metagenome (GOLD analysis project Ga0131853, IMG submission 92764) | Labiotermes labralis P1 segment gut microbial communities from Petit-Saut dam, French Guiana - Lab288 P1 (version 2) (version 2) | ecosystem: Host-associated > Arthropoda: Insects >...
ATTTAATTCATCCCTCCCCTCTGTCGGGGCATATACTCATAATATTGTTAAGTGTCCCCGTTGTGTTTTCAGTCTTGTCTCTATAATTCTGTCGTTCCAGAATTTGTAGTGGTCTATTTTATTAGATATTACTTGTGGATCCATATCATAACTCCTGACTGGCCACTAACGTGTCTGTCTACTCCACTGTAAATAACTGTATAGTGTTCTGTTTCTTTGGTTCCTTGCAATTTGTTTTTGCTTTCTGTAATTACTGCTATTTTAATATTATTTTCATTTAGAATTTTGTCTAGTTCTTCTTCTTTCTCTCCTAGCCCTCTAATATTCCAGGTTGCATATTTAAATCGTAATACTTATTCGCATCCTTGTCGTCGTTTAAAGAGAATCTGTCCGGTTTCTTTCCGTGAGACTTGCCAGTGGTTAAAAATGTCCCCTGAATGGGTTACGGGCCCAGAGCATGTAAACAGAATGCCTCGTGACAGACTACCCAGGATAATGAAACACTGTTCCCCAATTGGCAGAAGGAATCGTGGCAGACCTCTGAAGAGACTTCTAGATACGTGAGACCGGAATGGGTCAACAAGTGGCCTAACTTCATGACAGACATGTGATGATGATGACATAATTTATAAATGTGGCCGCGGGCCGCGGTTTGGAGACCTATAGAACAGGGTATTCAGTGGGTCTGGATGGTCCGGGGACCAAATCGCGGTGGTGGACGAGATTTTCCGCAGCCGACAAGACCAGCTTTGGGGTCCACCCATCTTTCCATACAGTGGGTACTGGGTCTTTACCGGGGGTTAAGCAGCCGGGTCGTGGCTTTGACGACCCCACTCCCTTCTAGTTGGGAAATATGTACCAACGTTTCGGAAGAACCTGTAGACTTCTTTCTTGCCTTAATACAGAGAGGCAAGCGGACTCATTTGAAATGTTATTACTTATCTGCCAAACTCTACGGCGGCATGGCCCAGAATATCGTAATTTCTTCTTTGAAAAGTTGATACCGAATCAATAAAACCCTGAACTTTCAGGGCCGTTTTTCAATAGAACCAACTGTCTGACCCTGTCCAGTGGAAGAGTAAATCAGCCTCTTCATTCGATTAGCGTCTAAGTGTTCCAATTCAACATTCTTTTCCTATCTCAGCAACAGACCGTGTAGTATTTATGGAAGTGATCAGTCATTTGTTTGTGATGACTCTTGGCGTCCCCACCTTATCGCCCTGTGCCGCATGGTACGCGTTCCGCCAGAAGGTGTAATGCATTGTCCGCGGTTGGTCAAGTTGTCTGCTGCCTTTCGTCCCCCGCCACACACACACACACACACACACACACACTGCGCGCGCGCACGCACGTCCCAAGTCTGTAACGTATGGCTACTTTTAGGAAGGCACAGTAATTTGTTCGGCTTCTACCATACGTTCAATGGAAGAGAAAAACTAGATGAAAGATATTGCTTTCTAAACCGATGTGGAAAATGTCCTGCTAATAAAAAAGGGCGAATCACTGCCACCAGTTGAAATTGGAATTCATAGTTCACTAGCGCATCGTATTGAAAGACAAATGACACACAGACCCTGTCCGATATCAATATGAGCGCAAAGTTTCATCTTCAAGTTTTGGGAATTTACAACTTAAATGAACTTCACCACATGTTAGTAAGCTTTCAAAGAAACGTCCATTGTATTAGAGCGTTACGTTGCGCAGATCATTTTGTTATTATTATTATTATTATTATATCTTATTTTAACACAAAATTTAGCCCTTTTGAAACAGCGAAATATCATAAGGTCGAGCGCTAAAACTCTGCGATAAGGTTTGCTTATGTTTTCTTCGCCCTTTTCATGTCACATTATCATTAGTGCGTATCCCACTGACACTATAATTGTCTGAGTTGTAATTAATAACCCTTTTCACAGACCTAATTAACTGTCAATGAATATCATCCCAAATTTCACCATTGTCTCAAAACTAGCCATTAGACAGGATGCGGAGTTATTTCAGCCCAGTTTACATAAAAACCTATTTCCGTCAGATTTATTTTAATACTGTTTCCACTTATACTTTTCTGTTCTTAAGTTGCGCTTCCCAAGACTTCCCCCCGTACAAAATTATGGACATTATTTGTTGCTCCACTATTACGACTATTTATTATTAACGCCTCAAACCACTTCGCTTGCCATAATAAGAGTGCTTTAACGCGGAACCTTGGTTTTGCTGTGAAATGCACGTTCTTGCAAAAGTGACGGTCGTGATTAGGAACACCGTAGCTTAGTCGTTATGTTTGTGTTGTACTCAGCGCGTGTTCTGAATAGGGACATTCTGCAGGTCAGCGATTGGCTTCGCTTTCCCGCCACTTTACTAATTAGGTCTAAAAATGGAGTAGCCTACCCACGCGGAAGGAATAGGTCGTGTGTGGCGCAGTGTCACTGTTAATGTGGTTGGGCACAGAAGATCTTGCTGTAGCTGGGGGTCGGTTCACATCTTTTCCTCCCATATGTTTACATGATTTAAAGTGGGAGTGATTTTGTTTTATACATTCGAAATGCTGGCATAAATGTCATTGTTAAATTTCGGGTATTAGCTTTTGCCCTTATTCTTTGCAATATTTTGTGCACTATGATAGTGCTTGTCGCGAACTTTGGAGTTTATTCTCATACTTTGCAGTATTTTCGTTTATCAGCGCCTTGATTATATTTTTATTTCTGTGTTCCGTTGCTGTGAGTTTCAATCAACTCTCTGATTTTCTCATGACACTCCTGGTCTGATTTGCAGAAAGAGACAGCCTTCGTACTGCGAGGTTTGTGGGCGTTTTAATGCATGTTAATGTGACCGTGAATTGTGTATCTAGTAGACGTTATGAAACGCACGCATGACGGTGCGCGTCCCGTGGGATTGCCCAAAAGGACTGCACTGCGTCTAGGACAGCCTACCATGGAATATCATTGGCTGCCAACGAAGATTGAGGAATTTTTAACTTATGGTAATGTACTGGCGTGTTTCCATAGTGGCTGTGCGTTGTGTACACAGCTTCCGTTATATTGTGCGTGACCAAGCCGTGATCATTGGTGTCAGCTAGAAAGGCACAAATACCCCGTCCGTATGGAAGTGTGCTAGTACTCTGATCACGCTTGCATGTCGGCGGATCATGCATAATTCTTGTGAGTTAAAATAAAACTTTCGGGAGAGAGGGAATTATAAGGTTTTTATTTTCTTCTTTCATTCTGTGCAGCTGGTACTGTTCGTACAGTGGATGTGTCAGTTTGGTTGACGCGAGGACCCACTCCATGGATCAGAGTGCTTGAAAAACCGGTAGTAACTGAGGTTGTTCACGTTTTAGTCGGCTGTTATGGAACCCACAGATCCATTGTCCGTTCACACAAGAACACGCCTTTGGTGTCTGCCCTGGACCTCGTGTGTCTTGTCGACATTCTCACATCCTATTTCCTTTTAATTTTCATTTTAATATTATCATCATGTGTTCAGGTCTCCCGTGTGGTCTCTATTCATATTGTCGAGCCAAAGTCTGAGTATGTATTTGCCATCTGCCGTGCGTTCTACATGCCCTACCCACCTTACCCATGATTTCACCACCCTAACAACATTAGGCCGAGAGTACGTGTTATGAAGCTTCTCATTATGGATTTTTCTGCAGGCTCCTGTTACTGCCTCTGCCTTCAGCACAAGTATTCCCCTGAACTCCTCATTCCCATCCCGCAGTTGTAGAGACGCAAGTTCACACCCATATAAAATTTTAAAAAATGTTCTTGTACATGGATTTTGCACCATGGCAGTACACCCTCCCAGACAGATCAGTTTCATAAGGCAGTTTGGCCGCAATGTACGAACCTGTTGTGGGACACTCATCGCGTTAGCCAGATATTTTTCAATCGTTGATTGCAGTCACCGTTAGTGTTAAAGTAGGTTTGTGATGTTTTGACGGTGGCGAGCATTGGCGTTATGGTCTGGGTTGTGACGCCGTTTAACTTGGTAGGTAGATAGCCGCCAACTTTTCTGTTTACACGTGCTGCCCTCTTAACTAGAGTACAGCACCTCTTTGACCAGAAGTTTAGTGCCCTTATGCCACGCTTGTTACTTGTAATCGGCTAGCTGTTGGTGTGGGACAATCTTAGCGATCACGGGCGCGTGTTCTCGGCATCAGTTTGTTGTAAAAATTGTATAATAAATAACACCACTTTTAATCCCAGGATCCGGATTTGAGTGTTCATTATTTTCCAAGTCACAGTTGTGCAATTGACGGCACAGATTGTTTACTTGTGTGTTGTAATACCTTCTTCCAGCCCCGACAACTCCAACAGCATCCACATCTCTCCTTGCCTCTCTAAAATTTCCTCTTGTTCTGTTCTTTTTCTCTCTCTCTCTCTCTCTCTCTCTCGTGGTGCTGTGAAGGCCTACCCACGCCCTCAGTTATTGGTTGGATCCTGAACTCTGGATTCAACCTTCTCCCTAAACCTTCAATCTCGTTAAATATTTTCACTTTGATTTCAGCCTTGCTTCAAGCGCCAGGTCGTATAATATCAAGTAAGGTGTGTATAAGGGACTGGGAAGGAATTTTGTGGAAGTGGTGGTCGCGGTTCTTTTAAGACAATCCATTGTTACCCAGCTGGGCATACCTCATAGAGCAGGAACATGTCCGTGAAACGGATGACGAGTCGATTGCCAAGCTGCTGTGCATGTCGACATTGCTGTGAAACTGCTCATGTCAGTGATTCTTCTGGATCGTTCGAATTCATTTCTTTGCAAAAGTGTGGATTTTTTAGGCGCGTTCGCAGAGTCACGAAAAGCGCCCATTGGCTTCATTGTGTCTGTCCGTCCGTCCTTATTTATCCTTTCGGCTCCCACTGGACGGGAACCCCCCCCCCCTCCATTTCATGTTAGGATGTCTTAATAATGCCTTTCGAGAAACTGCAGATTTGGTTCGAATCGGACGAAGACATCGTGTATGTATACAGTATTGGCTGGCTGCGGGTTGTTCAGTCCTGTTCCATTCCCGGCACCCAGCACACCGTACAACTTTACCCCATAGACCACGCTGACACCTGCTACCTCTGACTTGGACAGTCTTATACAGTTTACCGTTTATCTTTTTGTCTTTTTTATTTTGTCATCCATTTAAAAGTTAATATGAGTATATAAAAAAGAACTGCAGAAGTTGTGACAATACTGTGTCAGAAATGAGATCTCATTTCCAGCAAATGTAATTGGTATGTTCTTTTTGAAAATGTTCTAACGCTGGCCTGATGAAAACTTCGCGAGGTCGAAACATGTAGCTGTATTGATATTATAAAAATTTTATGTTCGACGGTCTTACTCATTCTTTACCATTTATATTGAGTTGCTTGATTTCGAAATGCCTGCTATAAGATTTTAGCAGCTGTAGGTTTGTGCGCTTCGCAAGTGCGTCGGGAGTGTTTTGAGTGGTTCTTTCGTACTTGTATTTTGAGACAGGCACGAGGGTTCCTTCCTTTTTTTCTGGTTAACAACCAATTGAGTGTTATTCTGTTTCTTTTATTGTTGGTAGTATGTGGCTCCTTCCCAGCTTCGCGTTTATCAGCGCTCGTTTTGAAAACGTTAATGGAGCGTTCACGTAAGTGAAACGACTACATGCAGCTAGCTGACTGCTTTTCTCAGGACCCAGAATGCCATAGCAGTACAACTCACGGTAGAGCGCCCTGTTCCCACTTTGAAACACTTCCGAAAACATTTCATAGGCTTTCCTCCTGAAATGCCTTTTTTTTTTATTCCTTCCTCGTTTTTTGCATTTTCGGGTTAGGTTATGTTGCCTTGCGGTAAACCGTGTGCATAGTAAATTGTTTATAATATGGTTCGTCAACCTTATGACTTACTTTCTTAGCGTGCAGCACATCTCCTGTTAATTCGTACAAGTAAATCTCCGTCCGATTTGCTTGGTTGTGTATTTCATGTTAGACCGTTGGGCTGCAGCTACTGGAACAGTCCAGCCATGTACCGCTACCACAGTAACGAGACTGCGGTTACGTTGCAGTGGTTTTCTGCTGAATATTTTGGCATTACATTCAGTTCTACTGTGGTTTATGATACCTATTCATTATGATAGATCCGTACTAATATTATGTTGGATATTGTCCACTGTCTCAGTTATATTTGGTACGCACGACGTTTCTGGAATTCGCTGTTCATCCATCTTCAGATGATTAGCTGTCACTACATTTACGGACGGATACTTTAGTAGGCCTGTCATACAGTAAGTCAATACAGAAGTGAGGGGTCTTGTTGAAGAAGATGTGGAATTAATTTGACGAGCAGAAGGTCCATGATTTGTAGCACGACACCATTTAGAGGTGTGGGGGAGTGGAGGCAAAGCTTCGGGAATTTTTAAGCTCATCTGTAGGTGGGGCGTGAGTGGTCAGCTACACGCCTCGCTTGCTTGGCGCTCGGGGTAAGAGGCCTGGGTATCCGTTGATTGGGAAGCTGAGTGGGCCCAGGGTCGGTCCGAACGTGACGGTTGTCCAGCGCGTAGGCAGCACTTTCTCTTTTTCCCTCCCTCTTTCTCTATCTTTCTCTCTCAGCGTCTATTCTCAAGCACCCTTCAGCTATGTTATTCACATAGAGTGAGGGACAGTTTCATATTCATACGAAAAAAAACGCGTCACTTAATAATTGTGCGAGCAGTTCCTTTTTGTCACAGACGGTCAGCTGTCTAGCTTGGGATGTCTGCATGCACCTAATTTTAAGTAGTTTTCGCTCAAAAATATTCGAACATTGCCAGTTTTTAAAGGATTTGTTACTTATTTCTTTCATTTACCCCAGGACGATGGTACGGCTGGGGAATGGGACACACATGGGAGGAGAGAAATGCATGCATGCATGCTCTGGTGAGAAAACATGAAGGAATGAGGTCTGTTGAAAGACCTAGGCTAAGATGGGGCAGATATTGTATTGAATCTTACTGAAGTAGGTGTGGACTGGTTACCCTCGTCCGTGAAGGCTCTGGTGGACACGGTAATGAAATTTTGGGCTTCATAAAATACGGAGAATTTCTTGAGTAGCTGAGGAAGTGTTGGCTTCTCAAGAAGAAATGTGTTGCATCCAGTTGGTCATTAGTTGCCTTGTTCTCATTTACTTTTGACGACATATTTTCAAGTAGGCCTACTAAGTTTTCTCCATATTGACTTGGATACGAATGTCGTTACTGGTTCGTCCACAATTCTCCTGCGTTTGTAACTGTCGTATTTATGTTTGCCGTCCTTAAACCGACTACAGCGTAGGCCATAAGCTGGCGTGTTCCATCCAATTACAAGCCGCCATGTTTTTCTAGGACCTTTCACCTGGTGCTGTGCTGTGAAGTGAGACTGAAAAGTGCTGGCGATGTAGCATCAGTAACCTGTCTTGACCAGACAGATGGGTTGGCTGCATGTTCTGACTCGTACAGTTTTGTTTCAACACATTACAGCTTGTGGAGTTTTATAGGTGTACAAAATTTGATGACAATATTGTGCAGTATTTCTGTATTAAGTGCGTGTTAACTTTTCTGAGTTCTTCAGGACAAGCCTTTACTCACAAGGAAATTTGTGCCCTAGGTATTGATGGCGCAAGGGGAAGTCGTATCGTGAGATGTTTTGAACAGTAACGGATGCCAGCCAGTTTAAAATATATTCGGATAATGTGCAGTCGTGTTGTCAAATATGCGCTGGAGTCATACAGACCTTTCGGTAGGACCTATATGTTTTCTCCATAAGATTAGCTCTTGAGGTAAAAGGGACCCCACACACGCTGCGAAAGACAAAGCTGTGCTCTGTACTGACAGGAGATGTGCTGTCCCGCTGCACTTCGTGTTTCGGCCGTACGTTATGAATGTTGTCTGATTCTTTCGAATATGACAACTTGTACCGGTTATTTAATACTTGCAGCGCTGATGCTTCACCATGCTGCTTCCATTCCTCTGGCTGACAGTTGTGGCCCGTGGGGATTGGAGGGAGGAATAATGGCCTACTCAGTAGCGGATAATTATCTGTAGTCCGAATTGTTCTTGATGGCAGGGAGAGTAGGATTTAGTGATAATGATATGGCGGCTGGGCTTATATTGTTCTTAGGATGTCTAGTTGTGGCCTGTTCAACAGCATGAAAGCGTTTTGTTCGTAGTTCCCCTTTTCAAATAGTCGTAGCTTGCGCAGGCATATTATTTTCATAATTAACAGCTCTTATATAGGCGCGTTCGTAGCGACTGTTAGCTTAGTCATGTATGTCTCTTCGTCCTCTTGGAACAACTTGGCTCCCACTAGACGGATTTTCACGAAATTTGATATTTGCATATTTTTCGAAAATCTTCCGAGAAAGGTCAAGTTTGATTAAAATCTGACAAGAATGGCGGGTAATTTACATGGAGACGTGTATACATTTTTGAAATCTAGCTGAATTCGTCTTAGAATGACATGTTTCGGACAGAAGTGTAGAGAATATCTTCACCCATATAATTTTCTTTTCCGAATGTCACGCCGTTTATGAAGTAATGTGCGAAAATATGGAAGAGCCAAACAGGCCCGAGATGGAAATGTAATGCTGCGCAGCAATGATGCGATGTGCATGGCGGATAACTAAGGAAGAATACAGACACACACTTTATCTTAGTTAATACTTACTGCTTTTCCACGGCAAAAATGATTACGCGAGCCCGCCACAATCCGGCGTTGTACGTACGTTGTCTGTCTTGTTTGGGATTAAGTTCGTTGGCTTCTTCTGGTTTTAGAAATAAAAGCTAATCGACTTTCTTTTTAAGTTCATGACAGCTTGTACCCTTTGCGCTGTATTGATAACGAAGCTGCGAATTTCAGTTTACAATCATTCCTACCAAACTGTTCTAGCGTTTCTTATGGTAATTCATTATTGTGATCTCACTAGCTCTTAAGTACCTTCATTTCCTTTTTTATCCATCATTGTGCATCCTCTGATCATTCTGAGGCGAATATCGTCAAAACCCACGCAGCTACCTTGCTCTGGACAGTAATTTGCGGGCGTCTACAAATAACAGGAATTAAGAACCCCACGGATATAGTATGACACCTTATATCAGTTTGCGGTTCCTTTAAAGGAAAAACAATGGTACGAGGAAAAGGAAGAGGATTAGAAGAGTAGATGAGGAAGGAGATTTATGGGAGAAATGAGAAAAAGATGTTCTTTTGTTGAGAGGCTCCGCTTGTCCTTCTGATAATAGTGTGAGAGTGGAGTCGGTACAATGAATACTAAATACAGATCTCTGCTACTTGCTGGAGGGAAATCAATACTTCATGTAGGCTTTACGTACATCTCGACAGGTCCCTGCTCTGGAACAAAGCTCTGTACACGAAGAATGTCTCGTCGGTCGATGCAGTAAAGCACAGTAGTAACTATATGAATGCCAGCTGCTTCGGCGTAGGAAACATGCGTTTTGCTGACATGGAGGGTTTGTTTCAAACGTTCTTGGAATAGACAAAGGTTTTACTTCAAAGCAGCGATAAACATTTTTATCTCTAATGGAAACGTGATGTTTTCTGTTATGTTAGGAAATGACTTTTAGACGTTCATTGCTACGGAAGATGGATCACCTTATGTGGAAGCCACGTTCAACCGTGACGTAGTGTCAGTTTGTCATATTTTCGTGAAAAGCTGTCGAGTAAACGTGACTTTCGTGGAAATCGGCGTAGTGAGTGTCATTCCTTACTTTTGGACATTAATTAATTAATTTCGACCCTTAATCTCCATATTTCTTGACCAACGTGGGATAAATCCAGTACAGGGATCTAGATGTGTTACCGTTTAACAATGCAGAGGTTCGTGAAAAGTGGCGCTGTAAAGGGCATAATTTCTTCATGCGCAAATGCATATCCACCCTTACTTTCCACATTTGTTGTCGGATTTAAGTGAAACTGGACACACGACACTTGCATATTCTATAATGTTGTTGATCATTTGTGGGTTACGTGAAAATGGTCTCCGAGTTGCACTATAGTAAGGGGGTTGAGGTTATTGGACAAGTTTGTAATTTCGGATACTCTTCTCGAGATAATAATGGTGCCGCGGTCGTTCAGGGAACAGATCAACTAATTTCTGCTACCATAAGAAACCTAATGTGCCCTGTCGCCTTATTGGTATAGTGAGTTGCTGTGGTTTTACGGCCCTCTTTATGTGGTTCCGGAAATCGAAGATCATCAAGTAAGCAGTTATTGTGACATTTGTCGCTGTTCAGTATACTGCGTTTGAATGAGATGTATTTTAACTACAAGATACACTAAGATATACAGTGTTAGCGCCAGTAGGTTTTCCGTGTCGATTCAGATTGCATACTTGAGGTGATAGTAAATATCGGACATTATCGGACCTTACCTGCCACATTGCAATTTTTCTTTCGTCTGGCAGGTCAAAGGCATTATATGAAATTCAGCGTACTAAGAAAATAATCTCAAAATTACCTGAGTATAAGTGTTCGTCAATCTTGGTTGGTAATGTGGGATAGGATCCGGGTCCGACATTGCCAACCACATGTTTCAAAAGCTTATTGTGCACTTTTCTTGCTCATCATTGCATGTCCGATTATGTTTATCTTAACGTTTTGAGACTTTTCAGACCAATCAGTAAGAAACGTGAGATAATTCAGCCATAACAAAGTTTGCCAAATTATTTTGACGTACGAGAAAACCTATATCCGATAATTACCTCCGTTGAAGTCGTATTTATCCGTGTAACCTGAAGCCGTATTTTGAAAATAAACAACTAAGCCGATAGTACTAAAGGAAACCCTACAAACTACAAGTATATAAGTTAAAATCAGTAAAAAGTAATTCGTCCGTACTTGCGAATTTCGAAGACCTAAAATCGCACACCCTACATACAATAGCGGATCAGCAGGCTGCAACTCACAATTCAATTATGGATTAATTTTAAATTGATTTACGGCGGGAATAGGAGAAAGTAAGTGCAAAGAACAAAATGCTAAGAAGGGAAATTGCATGAAGGGAGAAAGAGCTAAATATACACAAGGAAACTTAAATTTTCGGTGTAATGGTGATTTAATTTCTTATTATTGGCCTATTTCTTCTATGTCAAAACGTATGATACATTGTCTCGATTGTTCTCGAGTTCATAATTTTGTGTTGCCGAACTACTGCAATTTCAATATAACATTTTCGCATAAATGTAGGATACTTTACGTTTTACCTTGTGTGAAATTTAATTTATGTCCCTTCCATTGTAAATCATACTGAACGTAGATGTTTGTCTTTGAAGTTAGTTTGAACCATTTTATGCCTGACGTTAAAGTACGTACTTACTTTTCAAAATATTAGATTCCTTCCGCACAGAATGTTTACTGCGGCTCCTGTACTAACCGGGTAATTCTGTTTAAGGGCGTGATATTTAGTCTGATGATTATGGAAGGCTTGGAAGTATACCTTGTAGGCAAAATGCAAAGCTTTTAGTATTAAACCTGGTGGTACTTCAAGATGTCAGCGCAGAGTTAACCCATAATGATATTTTTAGGTACTACCACACATAAAGGGGTACGCCGTGGCGCAGTTTGTACGATTCCCGATGGTGTCATTGGAATTTTTCATTGACGTAATCCTTCCGGCCGCACTATGGTCCTAGGGTCGACTCAGCATCTAACAGAAATGAGTACCAGGAATACTTCCTGGGGGGGTGGGGGGGGGTGGTAAAGACGGCCTTTGCGTAGGGCTAACAAACATACCACCTTCATGTGACGATTGCCATGAAATCTGGGAGCTTCAACCTTCTGGAACACTCAGGGCTTGTCCAGGCCTATACAGGGATTGATCTACCTTTTACCGCACATAAAACTCTTGGGCATTAACAAGAACCAGAGATTGAAATCAGGCAAGCTCGCTGGTCTTACACGCTTTGGTCCTTAACGCTTTGTAACTTCATTAAACATCTTAATCAACGCACACATTTATTCCTGGTTTCTCATAGATATGAATGAAGGGTAATTCAAAACCTTCGTACAGCTCAGGGCTCCAATTTACATTGCAGTTTCCTAATTCTGTCGCAGTAACGTCGTGTTGACTCGGAGAAGTGGCTGTTGCTCGACAAGTTTGTCTTCGGCTTAGAACGCGGACACAGACAAAAGGAACATTGCAGCCACTGCAGTGTGTAATTGGTTCAAAGTCGTAAGACGAGCCGGCCTCTTTCATGTTTTCTGAGTAATGAGAAAGAGATGCAGTAGATTTGGCTAAGTGTTACGGGTAGTGAACTTTTTCGCTAGTTTTCTCATTGTGTCTGTGTTTGAACACGAAATGCTACGAAGAATATTTTTAGCTGTGACGGAGGGTGGAGAATAGAGGACGTCATACAACAAGCAGCTGTATGGGGATCGCAGTGAACACGTAGGAGTGGCACATTAAATGTGTACGACTTCTTGTGTTAAACACCAATGCGAACAAAGTAGCTGGTCAGGAACGTCTGTGAAAAACCCTTGTAAGGTTCATTACCGCGCACCAGCGGTGATTATTCTCAACCAGCTGAATCAAGTTGACGTGGTGACACCCTATTATTGTACGACCACTCGCAGTGCTTTCTTTCCATGTACTTTAGGTTCTTCGGTTTTTTTTACCAACATTTTGTGAGAAATTTTTGGGCTCCCCCGTGTGTGCTACTTGCCCGCCCGTATCTTTTTTTTTTTAATTTCCCCGCTATTTGCCTCACCAATCTTATCTTTAATTTGTTCTCCATAGTATTTGGTGAAGAATACAAATAAGAATATCTTCATTATGCACATTCCACAAACCCATTCCTTCTTCACGCCATATCTCATGCTAATAATAATAATATTAATTGCATCGTTGTCATCTAGTCATGGGCGTATACTATACCATGTCGCCTTTTATTGTATCACGACATCTCTTCACTGGCCTGCCTAAATTTCCTTGCCTCTTTTCAATAATTTATTTATTGTTTTGGGAGATAAACCAGGACATGATAAGTCTATACTTCAACCAAGAATCCCACGATTGTGACACCAACTCATTTTCCTTTCAACCGTCCAGTTTGCATGTAAATTGTTTATGTGATATTACAACCTTGGAGTCACAGTAAGTACAAACGCGTGCTTTAGAATCACAGCCTCGCTCGACCATACATGTTAAAGGCTTGGTGTTTACAGATGGACCTGTTATTTCTGGGTGTTAGAGTTGAATGTGACTATTTGTGGAGCAGAATCAATAAGTGGCATCTATTTTACTGCAGACATTTGATGGTTTTGTATTTGTTTTGCGTGGTGTATCAATAATGTAAACAAGGTTGGATTATTGGCATCGAGAATACGTGAAGCGAACATGATATATTGCGGGCTTGCGTTACGATTGGCATTTAAAGAATTAATGTTAAAAGTTCGTAGCGGCAGATGGGGCTTACTGAAAATAATAGTGCATTGGTAAAGTGGAGACACGGTGAAGTAGGTTTTGGGATCGGGTTGGAATATCTCTTGTACCTCCAGTGTGATTTATTCAGCTTTGCCTCGCCACTGAACTGCGCAAGTTCAGTTACGATGGCAATGATGAATGATAAAAAAAATCTCGTCTCCCTATTTAATGAGGCAAATTCAGCCATTAATCCAACGACACTTGCTTCACTGTACCAGTAAGGGTTCCGAAAGAACTTTTATGTATTAACTTCGCTAATTCGGTCTTTTAGTGGTTACTTTAACAGTGTTTGACTTACTGCCTCTCGTACACTTTTACGTACTGTTCAGTGAAATACAGCCGTGAAAGTTCAGTAAATTGCACAACTTCTTCTCCCTACAGGGGAACTGATATCTCACATGCGACGTCATGTAATCTGGTCGAAGTTTACCGATGTTTCGGAAGAACATAGAGCTACCTCCATCTTCAGATGTTAGACCTTTTTCCGAAACGTTTCTTAATTTCTGCAGACTACACGGCGTCAGGTTCCAGAAAACTAGTACTGTTCACGGTAAATGCTGTCAAGACCTCGAGCCTTATCTTCTGTTCATTACCAGAGTGGCCCTTGCTTTTCCGGTCAAGCTGATAGCCGCAGTCTGCAGAACGTGAAGTTGATCAGAAACGAGCATCTAGTTCTAAGGTTAACCTTTACATCAAAGTGGTAACTATATGTTCCATCTGCCTTAACATTCAAGCTGTTTGTGTTTTACCCACTCATTAATGTTCCGTTCTCACAATAAATACTGGTTATTTCCCTAAAGGACATTAATCGGTTGGTCTTGGTAATGGAGGCTGAGTATGTTTATTATGAAGTCGGAAGTTCCACTCACCTTTCATCTCCTCGAACGTTCAGATACGCGCTTCCTCACCAAAAATTCTGTGCGATGTTGTTAAACCCGCTCACTTAGCGCCACACAGTGTTAAACTTATTTCAGAGAAGCACACGACTAGACAGACTTCTTAAACGCGTGGCACAACAAAGCTATAAAATATTTAAGAATTTACATTTACCGCAGTTGACAGTACATGTTTATTAGACGTGTTGGTATGTAACGTATAACTGAATTCTAACTGGTCTGATATGGTTGTGATACAGTCTAATATCAGTAATGACAGGGACTAAATGCACTTTGAAAAGGTTGTTAATATGTTTAGTTTGATTGTACAAATTTGTGATAGTTTGTATTCGTATACAGAATTATTTTAACAAAATAAGTGTTTTTATGTACAGGCATAATTTTAATTCCTTGTCTGAAGACTTATTTTGGATTAATTATCACACTTCTTTGTGTTTTTGACACTCAGTACAACTTGCTGATTATGGGACTGTATGTTTTCACGGTGTCGTATATACAGCTGACTTGAGAGGACTGTTGTCACTTTTCGCTGTCAGCCAGTTGCATTACGCAGAACAGTACTATCTGTATGTGTCTGTCGCAAGGTGTTGTGATACATACGTGACAACGGTTTCGGAGGAGCCTGCTGCCTCCTCCTTCAGAGTGAAAGTGTAAACAGCGCGAGGAGAGACGGCCAATGATATTTGGTTGTTTGGTTACTTGCTTCGCAGTCTTTACGTCTCGCTATGTAATTCTCTTCCTGTCTTTCTATCTTTGGGCCCATTTAAGGGCCACAAATTTCCAATAATTTTCACGGTTCCTATTGGTTCGTTCCTCGTCCTCCCTTTCCTACCATCATTGTCTTTGCCTACTTGCGGTTTACTCTTCCGCTGTGAAGATGGAGGTAGCAGATTCCTTCGAAACGTAGACTCCTATCTACCTAACTGCACGGCATCATTTCGCAGACACTGATATTTGTTAAGTGCCGCCAAAAGAACGTCGAATGTCAATTCCAACAGTTTCGTCTAGTCAAAATCAATGGCTTCGTCTGGCGTTACGGTTGAACCCGCATCTCTCATATCGGTACATATTACAGCGTACGTGGCACGTCAGCAGTAACGAGTTACTGTAAATTTGCCTTTATTAAAAACGATCTCCTTGGTGAATGTCAATCTGTGGCAGTTCGATATTGTTTTCCTGCTGAATTCCTGTCGTATACCTTTGTGTGTGTGTGTCTTGTTGTTATTGTTGTTGTTGTTGTTGTTCGGCCTAAAAACGAAGCCACGTTCGGACTAAGACTCACATCCTACCATCCAACACCGTTCAGGTAATCGATGAATCCATATGACACGCAGGAAATAGCTTCACGCCACTCGGCCGGCCACGGACTGGTCGTAGTCGTGCCCCACGTTGCTTCCGTGTTTCAGATTCCTCGTCGTGAAATATGGGGTGTAGCTAATATTGTAATGTGCTCGAGCTACAGACGAACTGGAATGAGTACTGAGAAATCACAGTTTATTCAACGCAATTCTGGGGAGGGTCCGCACAGCGAAAAGGGTTGCTAGATACAGAATTACTTGCACAGATCGTAAAAACATATCAGTTTTTTGTTTGGTCTTTAAGTATTGTCTAACCCATGTTCAACTACATTATGGCATGCCGAGACAAGCGTAACGGTGCCGTATTTATCCTATGTTACACACACACACACACCATGTGCTCGTTTGGGAAGTGTCCTGCCCCTTTGCTTGCACCTGTTCCATGTATTTTCTGCTTCACTTAGACTAGCATTAACACTTGGGCTTTTTTGTTAATCACATAATTACATTTCACACCTCAGTAAGTACATCAAGTTATTTATTAGATCTGTAGTTTACCAGCCTGCCAATAAACAAAATTTTGTGGCCAAAGTGCCCTTTCTTTCTTAAATTTGGATAAGTGATGATCACCAATCTGGGCTTTTTTTTTTATCGCGGGTAACAAATCAAATCTCAAGCAATGACTGACTTACCAAATCGTGTATCCAAACAGCAGCTCCATTTCATGGCGCTAATTATTGTTGTAACACTGGAAAATTTCATGCTTAGAACATTTTTGATTGTTACCTCACAAAGTATCCGGACGTCTGCTTCTTGAGCGTCTCTGCCTCATTACTTGAAAACGAGCTGAACAAAGAGGATTGAATGTAACCCGGTCATGCAGCAATATCAAAACAAACAAACTCCTGCAGCGGCACAGACTGATTGTAATATAAAAGACTAAACAAGCCAGCTGTCTGCAGCAGAAATACGTGAATGTGGGCCATTACAATATATTCCTGTAGTTCCATGTTGCTGAGACTGTTGCTCTTACGTTCCTGTAGTTTTACATTCCTGAGGCTGTTTCTGTTATATTCCTGTAGTTCTGCATTACTGAGGCTGCTGCTGTTACTTTGCTATAGTTCCACAATCCTGAGGTTTTTTTATGTTTTGTTGACGGTGCATCCTAAGATAATGATAGTTTCTTTATTTTAATACATTTATTACATTCCTGTGCATGTTTCGAGCACTGTTATGCTTTCTCTTTAGGTGACTCTTTAGTAAACAGGTACCTGTGTACTGAACAGCCACCTAAAGAGAGTGACGATACGAAATGCTATACTAGTAAAATTTGTCCTCCTGAAGATGATCATAATAGTGCTCGAAACATGTAGAGGAATATAATAAATGTATTAAAACAAAGAGGTTGTGCATCAAGTTGGTAAAAGAAGACTATCATTAATCCTGAAGCTGTTGCTTTTATATTCCCGCACTGTTCGTCCACGAGGCAAATTCGGGCCCAAAGCTATTGATTTGAAGCACGAAGCGTGAAAATCCTGAAATGTAATAAGTGACAACAAAGGTCTCCGTGATACAATATTTTTTTTTCACTCCTCGTTTCAGTTTATTAAAAGTCCTTCTCACAGGGGTGAAGTAACTGATGAGAAACCGCCGAAGATTGTCCTTGTCTGCCGTATATGCACAGAGCCTTTCCTGAACACATAATACACATATAGGTGATTAACATCTCTATTACGAGATGCAAAGATACGTCACACTTCTCCTAATTGTATTATTTTCATAGTCAAGTCTTTTGTCGTCTTCCCAGTCCTTCCCCTCAAAATTTTTTTGTAACGTAGGCCCGGCCTTTCATCAGTTTCGGCATTCGGTGAGGTCTGTTGTAATGGCATTAATTGCAGTAACTGAAACTTCCTTAATGTGTTGTACGAGTAACTTGAATAGAACTGGGGGTGCTTCCAAATTTCAAGAGGTTTTCCTTAGAAGGATGATATTCTCAGCAGAATTTTTGACATTTTATGTATTTTTAGCACGCATATACTGAACGATGTGCTCTTAGTGGATCAAAAGCAGGAAATTAACAAATTTGTTACTGAGTTTCTGCCTTGCTCCAACCAGTATATCGAGACTAACAAGCTGCAGTACAGACGTGTAGTACCTCGCGGCCTCCTTGTCTGTGCCCGCTGTAAAAGTAGACTAAGCTCATGACCGGACTCTCCAGACACATTTCAGTTCTGGGCTGCACTCAAGTTATTCTTTCGTCGCTTCCCTTAAAACACCGCGCTTCTTATCGAAATACCACTAGAGACAAAGATCACCTTCTTGCAAACCTGTATCCTGATGTCCTTCAATATCAACAAGACAGGCAGTTTACGTATAACGTAACACTGAGGTGCGTGCTTATATCCTTAGTTATCCAGTATACATAGTGCGTGCGCCGTGTTATGTCGTCATCTGTGACCTGTCCGGCTGTACAGTATTTTTCCACAGTAGGTCATAAACGGCACGATTTTGAGGAAGAAAGTTAACTGAACTTAAAATGTGTGTTGTGATCTCTGCAACGTTTGTCTGAGACATTTCTCATTTGAAAAAAAAAACTGAACGAGATATTGTCATAGATATACGTAGGTCTTTATGTAATGTGTGCGTTATTCTTATCAGATTTTAATTAAACTTGAATTTACTCGACAGATTTTCGAAAATACTCAAATGTGAAATTGCATGAAAATTCATTCAGAGTAAGGCGAGTTATTCCATACGGACGGACAGACACACATAATGAAGCTAATAGTCGCCTTTCGCAGTTCCGCGAACGCGCCTAAACCGCATCGATAGACTACCAACCAGGACGTTAAGTGTCGCAGGACGTTGTACAGCGTCGTTGTATCACAGCTACGGAGTGTAATTGAGGTTGCTTTTGTTGGCGTGCCTGTACAAGGTCTTCTATAGTTCTGGCTTTAACATGTGAAATGAGATTTCCATTCTGTATTGTTCAAATGGATTCATTTCAGTCTGTGAAAAATTCTATTAGGAAGCGTCGGAATCTGATTTTACATTGTTTGTGATAGCACTGTCTCGCGAAGTTAATACAAGTTTGTTAAATAAGTTGACAAAATCAACAAACTCGCTGTTAAGGCCAAGTTTATATGGCACCGCGTAGTAGCTGCACAAAACAAACAGTAAACTCGCTCAGTGGATTGGCAATCTTCACGTTCAGGGACACGATCTGTTGGATTCTGCTTTCATAAATATCTCAGCGTTTTATCTTATTCCGCGTTTATAACCACAGGAATTGGTTCACAATAGTTAGGTGGAGCAGTTGTAAGTATTGAGCATTTTGTTTGTTTGTTTGTTTATTTATTTATTTATGTCTGTGGCCTAGATTAGACTGTAAGGTGTCGAATGTTTGGATGACTAATAACATTGTGGACAGGATGCGGACGTAAAGCCGATGTGACATGACTCCAGGTACTATCCTGACATCCTGGACGGACTGAGTAAGAGCATCTAACCATCTCGGGTTAGTCCGTTTTTAGGCTCTTTCGGAAAATTGTGAAAAGCGGTTATTGTCCTCATCGTGCCTGCGCCTCTCCGTCTGTCCGCATGAAACAACTTGGCTCCCAATGGACGGATTTTCATAAAATTTTATATAGCAGGATTTGTGGAAAATCCATCGATAAAATTCAAGTTTCGTTAGAATGTGACAACGTAACGGGTACTTTAAGTGAACACCTATGTAAGTCTGTGATCATATCTCTGTGAATTCTTCTTGTAATGAGAAATGTTTCAGACAGAGTTGTAGAGAAATTCAATACACACATTTCATGTTCAATAAACTATTTTTCCGAAAATCGTACTGTTTTAGAGATAATGTGGAAGAATGTGGTAGAGCGTGGCAGGCCACAGATGACAATATAATACGGGGCAGAAAAGATTTGATTTGCATATTGAATGACCAAGGCGAGAATACAGACACACACTGATATTATTTAATGCTCAATTAGAACAGCAGTGCGACGTATTTTGTAGCTGGATAAAAGAGCAAAGGAACCCATTGTTACATTTCCATAACAACACTGAACATTTTTATATTTTTGACATCTGCATCTTCGCCAGCAATTATAAAGAGGGGACTATTGTTGCGTTTCCATGGTAATGATGCTTACGCGAACGCTCCAGAATGAAACATACTAATTACGTTGTGTAGCCTGTTGAGCTTATATTGAACCCAGTCCTCCCGAATTCGAGGCGGTAGTTATGATCGAAACGTACAGGACTTTTATGCAAAAACAACAACAACAATATTTCTCAGGCCTAAAGAGATAATCTTATATTTTTATAATAGCAGCCCAATATCAAGCACTCAGCACGCGTTATTAGAGGAAGATCATGAATCAACCAGTTGAGAGTAGGTGCAGGATGTGTGAAGAGGCAGAAGGACAAATAAAACATATCGTTGAGGGACGCACAACAATTGCGCCATCTGAATACAATAATAAGACACAATAAGTTGGCTGGTTACATCCATGGACGGTATGTAAACATATGGGTTACAGGATACTGACAGATACCACGAGCGTATATCTGAGTCATAAATGTCAATGGTACAACTGTTATATGGAATGTACCGATTATCACTGATCGAACTGTACTAGTAAACGGACCTGATGTAGCACTGCACGATACAGAAAATGATAAGACTTGCCTACTGAACGATATAGCCATACCAAATGATTCAAACCTTAGCAAAGCAACTAAAAAACTAAGCAGATACAAAACCTGGAAATCTAGGTCAGCAGGATGTGAAAAGTGAGCACAAAAACTGTGCTAGTTGTAATTGGAGCATTAGGAACAATTAAGAAGGAATTAGATTAGAACCTTCAGTTGCTCCCAGTCACCCGTCGGCCATAGAGCTACAGAAGGTGACACTAATGAGCACTGCACATATCATTCGTAAAATGCTGTGGTAAGTCGCTTTGATCTCTTGTTCATTTATGGACTTACTGGAATACCACCACCTAATAACTAATAGGCGAGAATAAATTTAAAATAATAATAATAATAATACAGAACCATCCCTAACGGTAAACGGGACTTCAAAATCCGCGGTAATGGAAAGGATTGTGTCTGTTAACAGACTTGCAATATCAGGAGATAGGAATGTGATAATAAAGAAAGAAGCTGAAGAAAGTTTAAAACATAAAGACTTTACAACGGAAGTACAGTGCATGTGGAATATTATGAGTGATACAGGGACATCTGGAACCATCTCACAATTATTCAGAGAATGTCTGAACGAAATACCCGGAAAGCGTGATTTCAGTAAAGTACAGAAAGCTGCCATACTGGGCATTGCATGCATACTCGAGAAAGTGCGGATGTAAAGTACATTATGTTTATCATGGAAAGTAACACTGCATGTGCCTTGTACTGTAATTACAGAACAGCAGCAATATTATGTACCCTAGAAACATGGCTTGTCTCACTGTGTAATTGTAGGTATTCTTATAAAAGCAGTGAGAAATATAATAATAATAAAATAATTTATGTGCATCAGATTAACGGTTGAGGCTGTACGTCTATTTAGTGACGGGGTATAGAAAATGGGTGAATGCTTGTGGCGTACAATGTAGATGGCAAAAAACTAAGTTTTATTATAAACTATTTATTATATTAGTGCTGTCAATACACAGCAATTACAAAGACCAGATTATTAGAGCAGCTGGGTTATATCTGGCGACATGCCGTTAACCGACCATCCTCAGGCCAACAAAGAATAGTATTGTTAGGGTACAGTCAAATTGTTTGTCCAGTGGGATTTGTTGTGTATTGACGGCACTAATATAATAAATAATTGACGATACACAACGGGATGGCTGTCTTCAAATTTGTTATAAACGTTTCTTTTTTCTGTTCGGTGAATATTCAACAAACTGCAACGAAATATGTTAATGTCTGGCTGTTTGGGGCGGATCTGAGTTTTCTTTGGGGGTAATGTGACGCTTAATAGTGTAGTACGTCTTACGAACTTTTCACGCGAATTTTCTGCAGCCGTCTCCAGAGTAGAAGAGTGAAGAATAGTTGCTTCTTCTACTTTAAAGAAGAAGGCAGCAAGTTTCTCCGAAACGTACCAAATTACACTGCTTTATATTGCAAAAATATAAACTTATATGTGTGTCAGCAGTACGTTGACATATGTGAAGTAGTGCAGCCGTGGGTGCTTCTTAATTCATGTCTTTGTACATGCATAGATACACGAATGACTTAACTGAGGGCTTCAGGGCTTGAAACAGGAAGGACAGAACGAATACCTGGGACTTTTGTGCCATAAGCGCTGAGTGGCAAACCTCGAATTTTCTTGCAGTAGGACCAATCAAATAGTAACATCCTTTCTTCACAGCATAATTCATGTATGCACGGAGGTGTAATAATATCGCATAAAACTTAAGAGTAGGTCCTGGTGGAGCAGTTCAGATATTTGGGAACAACCCATCAAAATTGAATTGATGAAGAAATTGAAAGCAGATTGAACTCAGGGATTAGTTGCTCTCATTTGTTGCAGAATCTTGTATCTTCCACTTGGTATCCAAGAATACGTACATTGAAATATACGTAAATGTAATTTTGCCAGTTGTTTTGCGTGGGTGTAAAACTTGCGGTGTCACATTGAGGGTGGGAGGGAGGGATGGAGACTGACGGTGTTGGAGAATAGGGTGCTCAGGAAGATATTTTTACTTAAGAAGGACGAGGTAATAGGGGAGTGGAGAAGACTGTATTAGGAGGATCTTTATGACCTGTACTCCTCACTAAATATTATTCTGGGGATAAAATTGAGAAGAATGAGTAGGGCGGGGCATGTGGCACTTATAGGAGAGTGGAAAGCTGCATACAGGGTTTTCGTGGGGAAACCGGAGGGAACGAGACCATTTGGACGACCTATACCTAAGTAGGAGGATGATGTTAGGTCAAGTGGATCGTCAAGTAGGAGGTATCGGGAGCGTGGACTGGATTGCTCTGGCTCAGGATAGGAACAGGTGGCGGGCTCTTGTGAATGCAATAATGAACCTTCGGGTTCCATTCAGTGCGCTGAATATCTCGACTAGCTGAGGACTGTTAGCGTCTGTAGGACTCTGCTGCGTAGAGTTAAGTTAGTATTAGATCCTTGTTCTGTGCTACAGCGTTATGTAGTTCTGTAAGTAATTACCAGTGTTTCGGAGGGACGTAATGTCTCCATCTTCACTCTCCTCAAGATGGAGGCATTATGTTCAAGATAAATGATAATCACTTACTCGGCTAGTTGGCGTTACAGCGTAGAAGACCACAGGTGTCCGTGTTGAGTGCCGTACGAACCTCATACATACTATCACAGAGCAGGTGGCAGTAATGTAAATTGCATAATTGTGAAAGTTATTGTCGATGTCAGAAGGACAGTGCATTTGTTTATGTCATTTTAACATTTTTACTCTGTTGGTTAATTCATCGCGGCGCGAATAGTTCTATACCCATCTTTTGTTCTGAGACTGTACCAAACGTAAACTCCCTGATCGCAGGTTTCAATTCAATTAAGGTGTAGACGTTTGCCTGTGATGACCCATAGATGCCGACAATACGGAGGATTGGTGAATCGTGCAAGGGGCCCGGTTCCGTGCCTCTGCAATAGAGGAGGCTAAAGTACGAACACGATTGTGGTGCCGAGAAAAATTTTTAGATGGCGTGTGCTCTTTCATCTTACACACAGTTCGATAGACAATGTAGAATGTAGAACTGTCTTCGTCTCGTGAACGGGGAAGCACGTGAATATAATAAGTTGTAGTGATGTAGTATATTTATATGTTAAATGTGGTGTAATACTATACTAAGATGCCAGCGGGACACTCAGGTTAATTTGTGGTGACCTCTTGATGCACGAAACACGGGAGAATATCGGAATACTGGGGTAAAGAAAGACTGCGAGTTTAAATGTCTGTAATAGATGGAGGTTTATCAAGGAACATTAACCATTAAGTGCCAAGAGATTGTATTATTCAGTGCCACGCTCGATTTTTCCTGTTGGTTCACTAGTTTTTCGACTGGATGGCTGACATTCTTGTTCAGGTATGTGAAATTTCGCACCTTTCCCATCCTGGCAACTGTTTAAGTTTTTAGGCGCCTTCGCACAATTGCCAAAAGTGACTATTAGCTTCGTCATGTCCGTCCGTTCGTCTGTCTGCGTGGGAGAACTCGGCTCCCACTGGACGGATTTTCATGAAATTTGATATTTGAGTATTTTTCGAAAATATGTGTAGAAAATTCAAGTTTATCTATTATCTTGACAAGAATAAGGGGTAATGTACGTGAAGACCTATTTACGTTTTTGGTCATTTCTTCTTAGAATGAGAACTTTTTGAGACAAAAGTTGTAGATAAATTCAGAACACACATTTTATGTTCAGTAACTTTTTTAAAATCATGCCGTAAATAATAATGTGAAAAATATTGTTGAGCTGGGCAGGCCACGGATGACAACATGGCGCATACGCGTTGCGTGCTACACACTAAAGATTAAAAACGTAATCTCAGAACGTGTAGTAATCATTGTTTTTCCTTCACACCAGTGGTTGCACGAACGCACCACATTGTTACATTATATTTACACTGCTTGTCTTGTTTATATAAAATTACTAACGATGTACCAACCAGATACTGTACTTATGTGTAATGTACACTGTTGGTACTCATATCGTTACACATATTTGCACGGTAACAATGTGCTATACAATTGCAGTTTTTGTAATTATTATTATTTAGCAGGTTGTACAATGTTTCCACATCTTCCTGCACCCATTTGACAATTATATTATCTACTTCCTCCAGTTGCCTCTGTCATTCCAGTCTTCTTCCATTAATCCCTTTTCTCCCATCAATCCTCTAATCCCTTCCGCCCAGGTAAGTTTAGGTCTACCTCGTTTTCTTCTTCCTAGTGGGCTCCATTTCGTAACTTCTTTTGGTAATCTCCCCTCTTCCATTCTCTGAACGTGTCCGTACCATTGAAGTTGTTTGGTTTTAATATCGTCTAAAAGAGACCTTGCTACAATAATTTTTTGTTTAATAATAGCATTCCTAATTTTGTCCTTCCTGGAGATTCGAGCCGA
>Ga0131853_10004604_pt1 | contig 24725 bp, 23 predicted proteins | sample TergutLab28metaG_FD_92764 | JGI IMG/M metagenome (GOLD analysis project Ga0131853, IMG submission 92764) | Labiotermes labralis P1 segment gut microbial communities from Petit-Saut dam, French Guiana - Lab288 P1 (version 2) (version 2) | ecosystem: Host-associated > Arthropoda: Insects >...
GAAGGCGTCCGGCGGAGGTTTACGGCAATACTTTGAATAAATGTGTTGCCTGAAACAGTCAAAGACGGAAGGAGGTCACCTTATTTTTTTCTCATTTCTGTCTTGACAACTGGGGGCAGTACATATAGCTAAACTAACTATTCCATCCAACGCGCCTCTTCCACCGTGATGAGTAATAAACGCAGGGGTAACTGCAATGCTTGACCCCCAAATATTAATTAAGCGTCCTGAGGCCACATCTCTAAAATACCACATACTAGATGTGTGCCATTTCCTTGTTGAAATTACTGGTACCTCATTAACTATGATACCGTGAGAAGAAATTACTACTACTCCATATTGTGACAAATTTTTAAAGCCACTTATTGTGGGTTCCTCTATGGCCGGGGTTACATTAAAGGTTGGCGTTGTACTTCTTTCAAGCTGCCAGTATGAGTTAGGTTGATCCATACTATCGTATCCCCACCAAGTAGCAAATATATCATAATATGGCGATATCCCACGTGTGGTAAGAGAGCCAATAGCAGTTACTCTCTGTTCAGCCAATGCTCTTATATTTATATTTGTCGTATTTGGTGTTGCTTGGCGAATATTTAGTCCTTGAAGGTTTAAACTATGTGCCTGTGGATTTTTTTGTTGAATAACGCCGCTACTTCTATCCTGCTCTATACTTGGCTCTAGACCTGGCTCTAAACCTGATGAAGGTACTATAAAAATAACAACGCCAGACTCGAATTCCACTACTATATTGCTCCCGTTGTCAATCAGCATTACGTTTTTTACACTTGGCCTCTCTTTCAGTGCTGCCAATATATGAGCTTTATATTGCTGAAATTGAGGCCTGGTTAATGTTTTTCCATTGAAATCAGAAATTATGCTTTCGAGCGTAGACTGTATTTCCATTGATGCGTTCACAAATTCTTGCATGGAAATATTATTTACCACGTAAAAATGAACTAACGAGCTTCCTTTTGTAAAATCATTGTTAAGAAAAACACGAAAGAAATATTTTCCAGCCGGTCTGGGTGTTGGCATTACATTAATTCTTCCACTGAAAACACTGTCTTGCGCAAGCTCGTCTCCGTCATGTATATCGCCACCATCACGCAGGTCACGTATTACTCTGATACTATTGCCGTTTATATCTACTTCATGAAGGACTACAGACCTGATAGGCGATGATGGGTTTACCATAACACGTACTATAACTTCAAAAGGATTTTCGTTCACGAATGCTGTTCTTTCGCTAAAATCAAGATCGCTTAAAAACCCGGAGTACACGGATATCGTTGGGTACGTAACAACTACGCTAACCGGCACGGTCGTCTCGCTCGAATCTGTAACAAGAATGCTCGTTTCTCCTTCTCCGATGGCTAGAATTCTCGCTGTATTATTATCTATCTTTTCAACTCTAATGCGTCCTATAGATTGTGGGGCATATTCAACTTCTCCGAAAAAATTGACAGCTGTAATAATGCCATTTTCTCCAACATTGAGATTCAGGATGCTAGGTGATACAGTAAGGCTACTCGCATTACTGTAGTTTCCTCTGCCATCACCGCCACAACCACCGGATATAAAAACGCCAAAACACATTACTAAAAGTGATGCCCAAAAACGAAGCTGTTTCCACATCATAAAACCCCCTATATATTATTTGCTAATAAATAACGCTAAATTTGAATTCCACATTACATCGTTGCGTTTGATGTTTTTAGAGTAAAAACTCCTCACGATTTTCTAAAAAGGGATGCAGTTGCTTAAACAAAAACAACAAAAGCGCATAATTAAATATTAACATTTTTAAAGGAATATTTTGTTAGTATAAGATTCTTAGAGAACTGAAAGTCTACATCATACCTTTTGATGTAGTCGTTGGAAATGAGATTAATAAGCCTAGAAGTACGATATATTTCATTATCCATAAAATGAGCCATCCCGCTTTTAACTGATTTTTTGAAGCAAATTGCTAATCTTAATGATTGCCTGTTCCATGGAATCCAAATTAAAAACTACTAAATGATCTTTATCAGGGTATCATGCCAACCTAAAATTGTAAATAATATAGTCATTCAAGTTAAAAGCAAGCATATAATGCTTTGTAACAGGGCAAACGCATCAAAAGGAATAAACCATTGCAATTACTAAATTGACCATCTTGTACGTGAAATTCATCAATTAAGTCATAGCAATGCTTTACTAAATTTGATGCGTTTGCCCTGTGCTTTGTAAAAATTATCAAAGCACCGGAGCACGTTTCGCATATTGTTCTTTAGATATGACCCAAATTTTCAATAATGTTTAAGGAAGCGCTGAATAATTCCAAGCATTCTAAAAATACGCTACGATTTATTAAGTGCTCCCCTAAGCATTTTCTGGCATAGGCAAACTATCCATCGCTATTCTTTGAACTAGGCTGCGCAGGTCGTCCAAACTGCCGTCGTTATGTATCACAAAATCGGAGAGTGCCATGCGGGTTTCGCTCTTCATGAAAAAGCTCTCGCGCCTGGACATTTCTGCCTCATTCCAGCCTCGCGCTAGACAGCGTTCCAGGCGGACGCGCCGGGAAGCCGTGACAAACATTTTCAGCGAGACCCAAGGGGCAACTCCAGCCTCGAAAAGCATTTGTATCTCGGCAACTACCGGCCTGCCCTCCCCTTTCAGCGCTTCCACGCGAATACGCATTTCTTTTTTTACGAGAGGGTGCAAAAGGCTCATCGTCCAGTCATATTCTGCCCTGTCATTGAAAATCAGTGCGGCTATCCTCGCGCGTACAACAGCGCCATCTTCGAGAATACCTTCGCCCCAGCGTTCTACAGCTGCGTTTATCACGTCAGGAGTTCGCCAAAGGCCGGCAACTATCTTGTCGGCGTCGAGCAATGCCCACCCCATGGATTCCAGTATTTTTGCAGCGGTCGATTTCCCAGCCCCGACATCGCCGGTTATCGCCATAACCACAGGCGGCATATACTCGCCTCCTTTGTCGTAAATGCTACTTGACTATATTATACTGTTTACAAAAATACGCTCCCATTTAATGCGAGCCGCTACACTATTTTATACAAGAGGTAAAAATGAATATATTGCACAGTATACACGAAAAAAAAGGGAATGTACTTTTTGTGCAGGTAGATCACCTCTCAGGCGAGATGGTCGGCACAGCGATTGAAGATCTTTATGAAGCGGGAGCTTCGAATGTGCAAGTAATTCCCACCGTGACAAAAAAGAATCGTCCAGGGTATTTGTTCTTCGTTGATACCTGTGAACAATACTCTGCTGTCGAAAAAGTCATCATCGAACTTGGCGCAACTGGATGGCATGTGCTAGAAACCGCGCACCGCCATATAATCACGGAAACACAAAGTGTCGATGTGACTTTAGAAACACCTGAAGGGCTTTTAAATTTCACGGTGCAGGTTAAATCTACGAAGGGTCATCCGAAAAGGATGCAACCTGAGCATTCAAGCTGCCTAACGCTGCGAGAGGCTTTAAGAAAGAAAGGTGTATACATGCCACTGAAAGACCTGTATGCACAGATCATAAAGCAAATATAATGCGGAGGAGAAAACCCATGGATAAAAATAAAGTATTAGCGGCGGTTCAAATGGCTGTGGTATCTGATGTAAACAACCTGACCTGCGACAGGATAGACGCGCTTACCGGCGGCCACGGAATGTTGAACATGGCGGTATATTCTGTAACGAACGTGCTGGCGGAGGAGCTTCTGCGCGGCGCGGATAACTCTATGAAATTTGCCAACATGCGCCATCAGCCAGTTGAGGATTTGATGAAAAAAGCCATTGAAGCGGCCAAGTCCGCCGGAGCCGATGCGGCTAACGCGGCGTTGGTTTCCGCGTCTGTTTTATACCTGACAGGTACGGCGGCTCAGGTGGGAATACCGGCAGGTAATCGCAAGCTTGGAGCAATGGCAAGACTCATTGCCGGAGCGGACAGGTGCGGCGTGGCAACGATGCCGACAGCGAAAATGAACAACAAAATATCCGGCTTTCCAGCTGTTGCGGCGATTTACCAAGCTATGGCCGAAGGGAAGCTGACTTCTTATAACGGACGCGATATTCCAGCCAACGTGGGAGGCGGCCCTCTGTATGGGCATAGCGCTCTCGGAGAGGATTTCATTTGGCCTGAAATGGCTAAAAATGGAGCACGAATTGGCACGGAGGCTATGCTGAACGCAATGGCAGGCGCCGCGATAATTCCAGACCCTTTCACGTGCGCGTTGTATGGAGCCGCTGCTATTTTGGAAATCATTCACCCAGACGCCGAAGTGCCGGAGGGAATCGGAGCTTACGGCAGAGCTTCCACAGCGTATCTGGTGGGAAAAACCGCTGCTGAAACCGCCGAGCTTCCCGAAAAACTTCATGTCAAAATCATAGGTGAGGAATGGGAAACCGCAAAACTTGTAGGCGATATGGGATTACTTCTCAAGGACATCGGAGGCGTGTCAGTTATAGGTATGATGGCCTTAAACGAAATTTTTTCCATTTTCCAAGAAGGTATAGCCGGGTCATCAGGCTCGCCTGTAAATCCGCCATTGGGTCACCTCGCCGCTTATTGCGTGATTGCGCTGAAAGAAATTTTAAATAATAACGGAAATATTGCCGCTACGGCAAAAAAAATCACAGAAGATCGTTTGGCCGGTACATTTGACCCCGAAGCAGCGCTGATCTGCCTCAACACTATATCACGGAAGTCTCTTGAACTGCGAGGCGGGCCGGTTTCCGAAACATTGATTGCTGCAAGCGAACCTGCCCGCGCCAACGCAATTTACCGCCGCGCTGAGACTGCTTATGAAATGCTGCTCGAAGGGGCGCCGGTGGACGTTATATCCAAAAATTTTGATGACGCGCGAGTAGCTACGGTTACGCAAGGAGCCGGAAAGTTTTTCAGCGAGATGACGGGAAGCGACGTCAAAATAAACGTTAAAAAAATTGCAAACGGGGCGCGGCGAACTTCAAAGCTCGCTCAAAAATATCTGGCGTTCGACCCGCTGATGGATATAGAGGTAGAAATTGACGGCAGCAAATTTGTATTAGACAATTTTATTCACGACCTCATCCCGAAAATGGCAAAAGGCGAGCGCCAGGACGTCGCTCACGCGGCCCCGTATGCCGCCGCCGTAGCATGTGAGCTTACGCTTGCGGGCAGCAATATTATCAACGTAATTATTCCGGCTGCGACTGCGGCGGCTATGGGGAAACTTACGCCTGACGAAGCGGCGAAACAATCGGAGAGCGGCGCATACGTAACAGCCGGAATACCAGGCTCAAAAGCCGCCGCTACAAAAACCGCCCAAACCGCTGTTTCTATTATGGAATATATGTCAGCCAATTAATCATTGCATGATATAGGAGCTTTCAAACCAATTTGAAATAAAAGGCCTATTATTGCAAGCATTTATAATTTGAATTAGCACCTGTTTAAATGCAAGTTGGTATCAGCCTCGGAGCGAATATTTATTCGCCACCATTAGGCACGACCTCAACCAAGCATTCCTCCACCCGCTTGGGGCTGGCTTTGGTCACGGTTATAATCAGGTTCTTATAGGTAAAACTGTCTCCTTTTTTGGGGATGCGCTCCAGCACGTCAGTGATCCAGCCTCCTACCGTCAGGGAGTCTGGCTCGTCTTCCAGCTCAAGCTCGAAGTATTCGTACATTTTGTAGATGTCGGCGGTGCAAAGCACTTTATGCTTATTATTCCCAAGAGGGAGAAACGCTTCGATGTCTTCGTCGGTTTCGTCCCAGATATCCCCTACCAGCTGCCTGATAATATCGTCCATTGTCACAAGGCCCTCCGTGCCACCGTATTCATCAGCAACGACAGCCATATGCTTTCTTTCTTTTTGCAACAGCTTAAACAGCTCCGACACGCGGGTTACTAGAGCTGCGTACACAACAGGGGCCATAATGTCATCCAGTGATTTTGCTCCTGTTTCGCTTACGGTGCATTTCAAAAAATCCCGGATGTGTATCACGCCTATAATGTTGTCGATGTTTTCTTCGTACACGGGCAGGCGGGAGTAACCGCTTTCCAAGAAAGTGTTCGATATATCCTCAATACTGGCATTTTTAGGGATGCCCACAATATTCACCCTAGGAGTCAGGATATCCGCAATCAATAAATCGTTAAACTCTATGGCGTTGCTGATACGCAGGGAATCTTCCTCGGTAATGGTGCCATCCTGCTCGGCTTCTTCTACTACGTACAGCAGTTCTTCGCCGCGAAAGCCGCGTTCTTCTCCGTCGGCTTTGTCTTTGCTGGAGAAAAAGAAGGTATTAATGCGTGCTTTGCAGCTTACCAGCAGGTAATTAATGGGCTTTAGCAGCACCATAAGCACCTGCATAATAGGGGCGGAAAACAGCGCGAATTTTTCAGGGGCCTGCTTCGCCATACTTTTTGGCAAATCGTCCGCGAAAACAACGACCACGATACTGATCACAATACCTGATACAAACGGCCCAACCTCGCCAAAAAGCCGCAGGAATAAAAAAGCTGACACCGTGGCAGCAGCGACATACACGATGTTGTCGCATATAAGCAGAGTGGAAATCAGCTCGTCAAAGCGCTCGTGCAATCTCAGGACTAAACTGGCCCGCTTGTTACCGTTTTCCGACATATTTTTGATGCGGGCACGGTTCATAGAGGCAAAGGACATCTCTACGAAGCTGAAAAAAGTGTTCAGCGCTAATAACGCTATAATCAACAATATAGTTAAAACGGCATTCAAACCCATGTGTAAATTAAACTCCCATCATAATTCAGGACGATCGCGGCATCGTGGGTATAAATTTTACCAGCCCCATCGCCGCCGGTTATTGCCGTAACCATGTGAGCGCCGATCATCCCACATTTCACTGCCTCTGTCGTCTATATATTTATATTTATCGGCGATTTCGACAAGGAATCTCGAAAAACCTTTGTCGTATGTCACGCCGTACAATCTCCGGCTGCGGGCTGCGGTCAGGTACAGCCGCTCTTCCGCTCTGGTCATTCCCACGTAGCAGAGGCGGCGCTCTTCTTCCATCTGGGTGGCATCGTCCTGGGCGCGGTAGTTTGGGAACACGTTTTCTTCCAACCCGACCACGAAGACGACAGGGAATTCCAGACCTTTTGCGGCGTGGAGCGTAAGTAAGTTGACAACGCGCCGCTCGTCAGGATCGTTTTTGTCCGCGTCGGTAAAAAGTGCAGCCTCGGCAAGAGCCTGAGATAAATCTCCACCGCTCGGCACGATAGAACGAAGCTCCATGACGTTGTTGAATCTGTCTTCCCAGTCGTCAGGATTTTTCCGGCGCAAAATTTCCTCATAACCCATCGTGCTCATGATGTGGTCGATCGCGGCCCCGATGTCGCTCGATAATTTTAACAAAGTTGACATGTGCCGCCCCAGAAGAGCTATCGCCTGCCCAACCTGCCCTTTAATCGGGCACGCTCCCTCCGAGAGCGCCTCCCAAAATTCATCAGGGCCTGTGTGAATAAACATACCACACCAGGTTGCAAATTCCTCCATTTTTTTGGGGCCAAGCCCTTTTACAAAAAGCCCAGCAACACGCTCGAAAGCGTTAAAGTCCCCTGGGTTGACCGTCAGTTTCAGAACGGCAAGCACATCCCGTACTTCTTTTCGTTCGTAGAATGCAACACCCCTGATAACTCTGTATGGTATTCCGGCTTCGAGAAGTTTTTGCTCGTAAAGTCGGCTCATTGCATTTTGACGGTACAGAAGTGCAATGTCTCCGTAACCGTAGCCGTGGTTTACGCGAAGCCGTTCGATTTCCGCCGTTATAAAACTCGCTTCCTGGAAATCGCTGTTCGACAGCAGGTTGTACACCTTTTCTCCCATGCCGCGGGCCGTTTTTAAATTTTTTTCTTTCCGCGCCGAATTATTGTGTATGAGCGAATTTGACGCCCCCAAAATGTTGCCGCTTGATCGATAATTTTCGTCCAGCACGACTACGTGCGCTTTGCCGAAGCTTGTATTTTCGCTGACATTCGCGCCGCTGCCTCTGAAATCGTGCTCGAAGTTGAGAATCATGCTTATGTCCGCGCCGCGCCAGCCGTAAATGGACTGATCAGGGTCGCCTACTACCATTATTTTACAGTCATCCCCCACTAGATAGCGCAGCAAAAAATATTGAGGGCGGTTCACGTCCTGATATTCGTCGACAAGAAGCCATTTTATGCGTTTTTGCTCTTTTGCGTGAAGCTCCGCGTCAGCCGCCAGCATTTGCAGCGGAACTATCATAAGATCGTCAAAGTCCACTGCGTTGCGCTCGCGTAAAAGCTCCTGATACCGGCGGTAAACGTCCAGATAAAGCCCTTCAAGTAGCGAATTTCTAGGCCCCGGAGACCACGCCGCCTTTTCACGCGAGATGGCATCCAGCACGGAAGCCGGGTCAACGTCTTTCGTGTCTATTTTAGCGTCTTCGAGTATTTGCCTTACCAGAGCACGGCTGTCGCCTCGGTCGAACACCGCAAATCCCGGTCTGATTTTTGCGTGAGCCTCCGCTTCTTTTGGGTTGCGAAAAATAAAACGCAACCCGAAGGCGTGAAACGTACATACCTGCAAGCCGTCGCCGTTAGGAACAAGCGATGAGACGCGCTCGCGCATTTCTCCGGCGGCTTTGTTGGTGAAAGTTACAGCTAAAATCTGCCACGGCATGGCGTGACGCTCGGCTATGAGCCACGCTACTTTGTGAGCCAGCACTCTTGTCTTGCCGCTTCCTGCTCCGGCCAGCACCAAAAGGTTGCCGTCAGCGTATTCAACAGCCTCTCTCTGGCGCGGGGCCAATTTTGATAAAATTTCGTTACCCTGCATTGCGGCGTTTTCCTTCCAATTTAGATGAGATAAAAGAAACCCATTCGTCGAGTCCAACACCTGATATCAGGTCGAGTTCGATTATCGGGCATTTCGGGTTTAACGAGCGAACGTCGCGGTGGAACAGCTCCATGTCAAAACGCACATACGGCAGAAGGTCCGTTTTTGTGAGTAGCACGGCCTCGGCTTGCACGAAAAGCATGGGGTATTTCAGAGGCTTGTCAGCGCCTTCCGGGACGCTCGAAACCGCGATTTTAAAATCCTCTCCCAGGTCGAACTCCGCCGGGCATACCAGATTGCCGATGTTCTCAATGAAAATTACGTCGAAGGCACGACCGATTCGATGCTCCGCGTTTTCAAGAGCCGCAATAGCCTTTTCCACGACATGTGCCTCAAGGTGACACCAGCCCTTAGTGTTGATTTGAAGCGCCTCAATACCCACGGCGGCCAATCGCTCGGCGTCGCGGGAGGTCTCCAGATCGCCTTCTATAACGGCGAAGGAAAAGCCAGTTTTTTTAGCTGCCTGGGCCGTCTGCTCTAAAAGCGTGGTTTTCCCGCTTCCTGGAGATCCTATAATGTTGACTGCCAAAATTTTTTTAGCGCGTAGCGTATCGCGTATGCTCTGCGCGTATTTTTCATCCTCAGCCATTACGGCCTGCTGAATTGTAATAATTTCGCTCATGGTTTAATCTAACTTCCTTAAAATTTTTTTGGTGAGTCGCAGTTTTTCCGCTTAATCTTCGTAATGTCCCCCGCATTGAGTAATGGTGATTTGGTCATTTTCTATTTTGTAGACGATACGATTTGCTTCGTCTTCAAGGTTTTTTGTCTTGCGTCTGCCAGTGTATATAGTCTTTCCACGCGTCATTCGTCCACGCTTTCAGCATCATCAATCCTCAATTAACTCGCGGATCGTGACTTTGCCGGCTTCCGCTTCAGCGATAGAACGCGCGAGCCTCGCTTGATTTTTCTCGCCGTAAAACGGGTCGTTGATTTCAAATGGAATTCTCCCTTGGCGTAAAGATTGCCGGATAAAGATATTGAACGCTGTTGGCAAATTCATGCCAAAATCGTCAAACATTCTTTCGGCGCTTTCTTTTACCTCTTTGTCGAGGCATACTGTTACATTGATTGTTTCAGACATATCAGCCCCCATTTTTTATAAAGTGCAAACGCATGGCAATCACAAAACCTGGCGGCTTTCCACCTCCATGGATTCTATTGTCAATTCCATGCCAGAGCGCAGTTCAACGTTCGTGCTTCCGCAGTTGGAGCACATAAAGACCGTTCTATCGCTGCTGGTCTCCTTTTTGCATGAGTGGCACATAAAAACTATTGGCAGCGCCAAAATCGACACTTCCGCGCCCTCCGATACAGTGCCTTTGGAGACAACGTCAAAAGCGAAGGACAGCAATTCAGGGTCGACTTGCCGCATATACCCCACCTTCAAGACAATACGGCGGACGCGCGTCCAGGCTGAGCGTTCGCACATATTTTTTATCGTGTTGTTGATGTTTTCCGCAAGCGACAGTTCATGCATTAGAGTCGCCGGCTCCTTTATACAAAAATTTTTTTATGCCTCTTCCTATTATACTTGGACTTGGCGTATTACCAAACGGCTTTGTCCTGCGGGCTGTTGTCTCTCCCCATCATGTTCTTAAGCGCGGCTATCCTGTCCTCTATCTGCGGATGAGTGCAATACAGCCTTCTAAAAAACCCAGGTTTAGCTGGGTTGGCTATACACATGTTGCCTACAAGGGGGCTTGAATCAAGAGCTTCCACTCGCGGATTGTCGGCTATTTTAGTCAACGCCCGCGCAAGGGCGTCAGGGTCGCGGGCTATTTTCGCAGCCGTCGCATCAGCCTGAAATTCCATGCGGCGCGAAAGTGCTAAACGCAAAACTGGCGCAATCACGTAGCCGAACGTTTTACAGGCAAATGCCATGATGAGTATGATAAGAGCCAGATGGTTGCGCCCGCCCCTACTTCTGCCAACCATGCGGATCAGTACCTCGCCCAGAAAGAGAAAGCAGCCTATTCCGGCTATAACAATCACCATCAGGCGCATGTCGCGGTTGCCGATGTGAGCAAGTTCGTGAGCTACCACAGCCTGAAGCTCGTTTTTATTCAGTTTTTTGACTAACCCCCTGGTCAGGGTTATGGAAGCCGTCTCGGGGCTGCGTCCGGCAGCGAAAGCGTTCAGCGATTTGTCCTCAATGACGTATACTTCCGGCATCGGCAAACCCGCCATAATGGCAGTGTTCTCGACCAAGCGCAGCAATTCGTAGTTGGCTTCGTTGCGCGTATTATGAGGTTCGCGCTTCCTGTCTCTAAATGATACTGGGCTGGCGTCTGCCATGCTCAGTATCATATCGCCGCCTTTGTAATATGAAATCACAATCCATATGAAAGCCGTCAGAAGTATCCACGGGTAAATTTCCAGAGTAACATGCAAAGCAGTTCCCATAACTGCCGATCTGACGGATTCCAAATCAATGCGCCAAATGGCGTCAAACGCGCGTGACCGCACGATAAGCTGGCGTCCGACGAACCACGTTACCATAGTTTTTACAACCAGAAGGATAAACAAATACAGCGTAACGAACAGGGCCACCGGAAACGCGCACAGAAGAAGCACCGTTTTGCGGGTATTCGCTGAGATGTGTTCGTATACGTTCACGGCATTGTATCCGAAAAATTTATCAAATATATCATCACCAGAAATATTCCATCACCAGATAGCTTTGCCTGCCGGAGCGCTACTTTGCGGGCTGTCGCTTCCTCCTGTCATTTTCCCGAGCGCGGCTAACCTATCCTCTATCTGCGGATGAGTGCAATAAAGATTCCTGAAAAAACTTGGTTTAGCCGGGTTTGCTATACACATATTGCCTACAAGAGGACTCGCGTCCAGGGCTTCCACTCTGGGATTGATGGCGATTTTCTTCAGCGCCCGCGCGAGGGCGTCAGGATCGCGGGTTATTTTCGCCGCCGTCGCATCGGCCTGATATTCGCGGCGGCGGGAAAGCGCCAGACGCAAAATAGGCGCTATTACGTAGCCGAACACAAAGCAGGCAACAGCTAAAAAAATTATAACGAGAGTTCCTTTACCGCTCCCTCTGCCCCTGCCTCTGCCAGCGCCCCTGAAGGCCGAACGCAGCAGTATTTCGCCTAAAAATAAAAAGCAGCCTATGCCCGCGACGGTGATAATCATCAGGCGCGTGTCACGGTTGCCGATGTGGGCAAGCTCGTGAGCTATAACAGCCTGAAGTTCGTCTTTATCCAGCTTTTTGACTATGCCTCTGGTCAGAGCTACAATACCCGTTTGAGGGTCTCGACCGGTAGCAAAGGCGTTCAGCGAATCGTCATCAATAAGGTATATTTCCGGTGTAGGCAAGCCAGCCATGATTGCCGTGTTTTCGACCAAGCGGAACAGGTCGCGGTTTTCCTCGAAAGTGACGCGGTGGGCGTTTGCCATGCCAAGTATCATTGAGCCTCCCATGTAGAAAGAAACTGCTATCCATATGAAAGCCACCAGAGATAACCATGGAAAGACCATAAGCGTATATTGCAAAGCCTCCCCCGTAATTGACGCTCTGGCGCCTTCTATTTTTACGAACAGAATGGCAAACAAAAAAAGTGTGACGAACAGAGCAATCGGAAAAACCAGCAGTATAAGCACGGTCTTGCGGCTGTTGGATGATATTTGATCGTAAACGTTCACGGCGTTACACCTGAAATATTAAAATTGAACCTTAACGGGCTGGTGAACCGCCGCTTTTTCGGCTTCGTCAAGTTCAAAGAACGCGAGTTTTGCGAAATTGAACATGCCCGCTATTATCATGCTCGGAAAAGTCGCCGTGCGGTTATTGAAGATCAAAACCACCGAGTTGTAATAGCGGCGCGAAGCCTGGATTTTGTCCTCCGTGTCGGTGATTTCTTTCTGCAGTTCGATAAAATTCTGATTGGCCTTGAGATCGGGATACGACTCCGACAGGGCGAAAATCGACTTTAACGACCGGCCAAGCTCGTTTTCCGCAGCGGAATGATCGCCTGGAGTCCCCCCCTGGTTCATGGCGGCGTTCCTCGCCTGTATCACTTTTTCAAGGGTTGAGCTTTCATGCTTGGCATACCCTTTTACCGTTTCGACCAGGTTCGGGATGAGGTCGTAGCGCCTCTTCAAATGCACTTCGATACCGCTCCATGCCTCGGTAGCCTGGTTGCGCCCGCGCACCAGAGAGTTGAAAGCCATGATTACGTACAACACACACACTATCACTATTACAAGAACAACCACTAAAGTATTTCCCATTGCAAAATTCCTCCCCAATTAAATTTCAATATATTAAAACTCGTATATGTTAGCACTCTGTGCAAAGGTATTCCATCACCAAACGGCTTTACCAACAACTCTGGCGGCCTGATTTTTCATTCCCATCATATTCATAATCTCGGTAACGCGGTCTTCTACCGGCGGATGCGTTGAGAACACTCTTTCTTCAAAGCTGGCTAAACCTCCGTGGCAGGTTGGGCTGGCAATGCACATATTACCGACAAGCGGGCATGCGTTAAGAGTTTTTACTCTCGGATTTTCCAGTATTTTCCATAGCGCCCAAACCAGAGCGTCTGGGTCGCGTGTGATTTTTACAGCCGTTGCGTCGGCCTGATGCTCCCGCCGGCGCGAGAGCGCAAATCGCAGAAGCGGCGCTACCATATAGCCAAACACAAGGCAAGGGATGGCGAGCAAAATAAAAATTAATGATAATGGCGCTAAGACGGTCTGAAATGCGCCAGCGTCATCCGAGTGCTTGTCCATCCCAGACATGCTGAGCAGCGTTTCACCCAGAAATGTAAAACAACCTATTCCAGCGACAACGATTAGCATTAAACACGTGTCTCGATTACCGATATGGGCAAGTTCGTGAGCTATCACCGCCTGAAGCTCGTTTTTATCCAGCTTTTCCACCATCCCTTTGGTCAGGGCTATGGAGGCTGCCTTCGGCCCATGCCCGGTAGCAAACGCGTTCATGGCGTCATCGTCAATGAGGTATATTTTGGGCACTGGAAGCCCGGCCATGATAGCCGTATTCTCAACCAGACGGAACAGCTCAATATTTTCCTCGGAAGTGACTCTGCGGGCGCGTGCTGATTTGAGTATTATCGCGCCTCCAAAGAAGTAAGAAACCGCAATCCATACGAAAGCCAGCAAAAACAGCCATGGATAGACCCACCACGTGAGCGATGCCGCCAAGAACCAAGTCCGAGCCACGGCTGGAAAAACCTCGGAGAAAAAGATGTTTCCCGCCAAAACGCCTACGAAGATACCGATGGTAATTGGCAGAAACATACACAAAAATACTGTTACGAGCAGGACAGGCGGGAAAGCGAGCAAGAGTAAGACAGTCTTGCGGTTATTGGCCCCTATCTGATCGTAAACATTCACGGAGTTACGCCTGAAGGATTAGATTTTCGTTTGCCTAACATCGCAACATTTCTCCCCAATTTAAAATTTCAAAAGACTAGCCTATATTAACACGATATTTCCTCGAATAGTCATATCAGCGTTTACGCGGTCGCCGCTTGGCGGTTTGTGGTTTCCATTTTTTGCCTGCTGGAAAATCCGCTTTGTCTCCTTCCTTGCCTTCTTCGGTTTCTTTGCTTTTTTTACCGGCTATCATGTCGCGGAGAGTGGCGGCGCGTTCAAAGTCCAGCTTTTCAACAGCCTCCCACATGGCGCGTTCCAGTTCTTTCACTGAAAGAGACGGCTTGCTCGCCTCTGCAGCGCCGCCAGAAACGGGTTCTAGTGAATAAGCCTCAAGCAATTCTTGGGGTAAAAGGCTGGTTACTTCTTTTTCGATGTTGCGCGGAGTTATTCCGTTGCGCTCGTTAAATTCGAGCTGTTTTTGCCTCCGCCTCTGCGTTTCTTCCACAGACTTTCGTATGCTCTCAGTTTCCTTGTCCGCGTAAAGATAGACCTTGCTGCCGATATTGCGCGCCGCCCGCCCCATAATCTGAATCAAAGAGCGGTAAGAGCGCAGATACCCTTCGCGGTCGGCGTCAAGAATAGCCACGAGCGACACCTCCGGCAAGTCCATGCCCTCGCGCAATAGGTTGATTCCCACCAAAACCTGTATGTCGCCTTTTCGGAGGTCGCGTATCAGCTCTGCCCTCTCGAACGTGTTTAGTTCCGAGTGAATATATTTGACCTTGAATTGCAATTCCCGCAGATATTCTGCCAGGTCTTCCGACGATTTTTTCGTGAGCGTGAGGACGAGCGCCCGCCCTCCCATGTCCGCGCCAGGCTTGCCGGTTACGCTACGCAGGCGCTCTATAAGGTCATCCACCTGTCCTGTGGCCGGAAGAATTTCGACCTCCGGGTCTACTACTCCCGTCGGGCGGATCACCTGCTCGACATGGCGCTCAGAGTTTGCGGCTTCGTAATCGCCAGGCGTGGCCGAAACGAAGACGGCCGATTTCATTTTTCCCTCGAATTCGCGCCATTCGAGCGGCCTGTTGTCCAGGCACGAAGGCAGCCTGAAACCGTTGTCCACCAAAACGAGTTTGCGAGCCCTGTCGCCGTTGTACATACCCCGCACCTGAGGAAGCGTTATATGCGACTCGTCCACCACCAGCAAAAAATCATCGGGGAAAAAGTCGACTAGAGTTCCCGGCGGGTCGCCTTCCTCGCGCCCGTCGAGATAACGCGAATAATTTTCTATACCGGAGCAGTAACCCACTTCTGATAACATTTCCAGATCATAGCGCGTCCGCATCCGTATTCTTTGGGCTTCCAGAAATTTAGCCTCATTGGTGAATTTTTCTACCATGCTCTCCATTTCAGCCTCTATCAAAGGCTTGGAGCGTTCGATGGCGTCGGTTTGGGTGACGTAATGCTGTGCAGGAAATATCGAAGCTTCCGCGATACGCTCGACCACCTTGCCACTTACCGGGTTTATCAGATCTATGCGCTCGATTTCGTCGTCGAAAAACGTAACGCGGATACAATTTTCATCGTAGGCGGGAAAAATTTCTATCGTGTCTCCCCTCACTCTGAATTTCCCCGCCTCTAAAATATGGTCGTTTCTTTCGTAGTAATTTTCCAGAAGGTGCTGCATGAAGGCCCTGTGTTCCCACCGGCTTCCTTCGGAAAATGGGAATATCGCCGCCTCGTAATTTTCGCGCTTTCCCAAGCCGTAAATGCAAGACACGCTGGCCACTACCAGTACGTCGCGCCGCTCAACAAGCGCTTTTGTCGCAGCCAGGCGCAGTCGCTCTATCCGGTCATTCACGGAAGCGTCCTTTTCGATGTAAGTATCGCTAGACGGAATGTACGCTTCCGGCTGGTAATAATCGTAGTAGCTGACGAAATAATGCACGGCGTTTTCCGGGAAAAAAAGCTTGAATTCACTGTAAAGCTGCGCGGCGAGAGTTTTATTGTGAGCCAGCACCAGCGTGGGGCGGTTTACGTTCGCAATCACGTTGGCCATGGTGAAGGTCTTGCCGCTGCCGGTCACGCCCATCAGCGTCTGAAAGCGCTCCCCTGCGGTCAGGCCGTTTGTGAGGGCCTCAATAGCCTCAGGTTGATCGCCTGCAGGTGCCCATTCGGAATGTAAAATGAAATTTTTCGATCTTTTTAACAGCAAAATTCTACCTCCAGGGGAAAAATCTAATCAATACACCGCAAAATATATTCGCAAATTCATATTTTGTATGCGCCACCTCATTGTATTACAACACATGATACTTTATAATCAGTTCTTACGTATCTCAGGCGGGTGGTGAATTGAATGTTGAGAATCATTATAGTAGACGACCATAAGCTTTTTAGAGACGGACTCCGTGAAGTGCTGGGTCTGGAACCAGATTTCAAGATAGTGGCCGAGGCCAGCGATGGGGAAGAGGCTATGGCTGTTATTCGCGAACATCTCCCGGACGTAATTCTGTTTGATATCAACATGCCCAAAGTAGACGGAATTCAACTTGTTCGAGAACTTAACAACCTCAAAATCAGAGTTGCAAAAATAGCGGTAAGCGCCCACGCAGACGAAGGTTCTCTGGCTACTCTTTCAGCAGAAGGCGTGTTAGGCTTTGTTCTGAAATCCTCAGGAAGAGCCGAGCTTGTAAGCGCTGTGCGTTCAGCCAGCCGAGGCCAGTCTTACATCGACCCGCGCGTGGCTGGCAAACTGATGACGAGCTTCTCAAAACGCAAAAACGAAAATGATTTGCTTGGGGAACTTACCCCGCGTGAGAAAGAAATTCTGTACTGGCTGGCGCAAGGGTTAAGCAACAGCGAAGTCGCCTCGCAGATGGTACTGTCCGAAAAAACCGTTAAAAATCACGTGAGCCACATGCTGAAAAAACTGGACATACGAGACAGAACGCAAGCGGCCATAATGGCCTGGAAAGTCGGTTTCGCACAACTCAGCCCCGACACGCTGGAACAAGTTATTGAAAATCGCGGTAATGGGTAGAGGGGTTTTACCCCCTCTATCCGAACATGCCAATTGAAATCCAATATGGAACAGCAACCAGCATGGATATCATGCTGGCAATGAAATAGACCGTGCCGTATTTTGCAAGATGTTCTGCAGTCCAGCCTTTCCCTCCCATATTAGCCTCGGCAGCCAGCACAAACGTACTTGTATAACTGAGAAAGAACGAATTCCTTGCAATACATAGTAATGGTATCCAAACCAATGGGTTTATGTTGTAATGCAGAAATATTTCCGGTGATACCGCGGTGACAATGGCCATCGTGGGGACAAAGATAGCGATATCCACAAAACGCCACAGAAACATAAGCGGTAAGATAGTAAATACAAACACCCAGGGGTTGCCTGCGATAGGAGCGATCGCATCTATGAGAACGCTCGACATCCAGTATGATAATCCTGTCACAGCAAACACTGACCCCATACCGAATGCTGCCCCATTAAATAGTATGAGATCCCAATTTATGCCGGAACTCAGGTCTTTCGAGACAATTATTCCGGCTGCGGTTAATACAAACAAGCCGAATAGGCCAACGGCAGGATCAGGAATTCGGTGTATAGAATTAGTTGCGAACAACAGAAAGCATGCTACTAGAACAATACCGGTGATTTTTTCATGTCGGCTCATGGGGCCCAGGTTTCGGTACTCCTCAACGAATACATCTTTGCTGATATTCAGTTTTTCAGAAGGTTTTAGAACTACATATCCCCCAAGCACAGTCAATATGGTAATGAGGCTTATCGGAAGCATGGTAACTCGCGCCCAGGATACGGAGTCAATTTCTCCAAGTTCTGGAATCGAAGCAAAAAATCCTGCCATTATTGGGCCTGATAGCGAGCCGGTCATCCAGCCTACTCCAGGAATTACAGCCATAGCCCAAGCGGTAATAAGTATAAGCGATCGAGCTTTTGAGCCCTCCGGCAGATTGCATAATTGCACGCACTGCATTGCAATGGGAATTACTATCACAACGCGCACGGATATAGACGGAGTAAGCATGGACAACACCACGCCGATTAATATCCATATCATGAGCAGGTTTGGATAGGTGATATTGATACTTTTCATTCCAAAACAAGCTATGCGTTTGCCTAAGCCTGTTTTTGCCAATGCGAACCCGAAGTAAAGTGCCGGGATAAGTAGCCAGATCGCTGTTCCCGAAAAACCTGCAAACACGTTGGTTGCAGGTACTCCAAAAGCTAGTAGAGACGCCATGAACAACCCCCCGCTGATGGAAAACGGGAGATCAAGCGGTGTGAAAATCCATAAGCCTACGGTAATAATAAGCATCATCAATGTATAGTGCCCCAGTAAATCCAATGTTGGTTGGAACATCTGAGACACGCCTACTGTAACTCCAAGCACCAAAAATACAAAAAAACCAGCATATTTTAAGGCTTTATTCATTGATGTAACCTCTCGTAATTTATCATAAATTTATATTTGCGGTTTTGAGTCAAAGCTCAGAACTGCAAACATGGTTAAATCCCATCCAAAATTTGCAATGCCTTACGAGATGCAGCCTCGCAATGCGACGCAATTTCTTTGGGAGTTTTGTAACGGCCAAGCAGACTGATGCATTTGCCATCGGAGAGTGCGTTTGGCATTTTAAGCTTTTCCAAAACCGCAAATCGGAAACACACAATGAGAGCAAGACAGGCACAACCCGCCATGCCCAAGCAGCGATAATTCTTGGCAGCACAAGATCGAAAATAGTTCTATCGGCGTACATAACACAACTGGAAAACCCTATAAATTGTTTTACAGCACTCATTTTACTCTCCCCAATGACCAGGGGGCATGCACCATGCCTGCCTGATTTCCCCATATGTAGACGTTTTCCTTGCCTAAACTCAACAAGAGAGGAATGTCTTCTTCTTTAATAATATGCCCTACGGAGTCAACAGTTTTAATAAACTTCATAATTATTTGCACCTCAGTACCAAGTAAAGTCAGGAATTTTAGCAATATTATGCCACAATATTACAATATTAGGGTTCTTCTCTGTTATCATTGTTAGTACACTAGAGCCGCTGGCTCCGAATTTGGAGGCTTAAAAATGAATAAACCAATCAAAAGCATCGGAAGCATTGTATTAGCCGCGTTGATAGCGCTTGCGCTTATGGCTGGCGAAGCGACGGCGCGGGAATTTCGCGGGGTGTGGGTAACCACGGTGATTAATCTGGACTTTCCCAGCAGGCCCGGCCTGTCAAACGCCGAAATTAAACACGAAATTGATTACATAGTCGAGCACTCGCGGTCGCTGGGGCTTAACGCGATATTCTTGCAAGTGCGTCCCGCTGGAGACGCCATATACCCGTCTGCGATTTTCCCCTGGTCGAAATATCTGACCGGAGAACAGGGCCTTGCCCCCGCCGACGGCTTTGACCCGCTGGCCTACTGGATACGGCAGGCCCATGCTCAAGGGCTGGAGCTTCACGCATGGATCAACCCCTACCGCGTCACTCATTCCACTTCACGTATATTGGATGTAAATCTTCTACACCCTTCCAACCCCGCAAGACAGCGCCCTCATCTGGTAGTTCCTCACGGCAACGCCCTGTATTTAGATCCTGGTTTTCCAGAATCCCGACAGTTGATAATCGACGGTGTTGTTGAGCTTTTACGAAACTATAATCTGGACGGTATACATTTTGACGATTATTTTTATCCTGCCAGAAGTTTTGACGATTCAGCCTCCTTCGCACGTTACGGCGGGGGAATGGATCGCGCACAGTGGCGGGTCAACAATGTAAATTCCATGATATACAGCGTGCGACAGGCCATCAGGGAAATTAACCCCGCCGTCCGCTTTGGCATTTCCCCCACGGGGATATGGGCAAACCGCGGCTCTCATTCTTTGGGAAGTGAAACACGCGGCCATCAGCACTATATTGAACTTTCTGCCGACTCCCGCCGCTGGGTACAGGAAGGCTGGATAGATTACATCGTTCCGCAGATATACTGGCATATAGGCTTCAATATTGCCGACTACTACACTTTGTTGCGCTGGTGGGAGAATTTGCTGCGCGGTACAAACGTAAACCTGTACATTGGCCACGCCGCCTGGCGAGAGCACGACAGGCATGCCAATTTCAGCGGCGAGATGCTGCGCCAGCTTCGCCTCAACGCTGCGTCAGACGTTGTGAGAGGCAGCGTGTTCTTCCGGTGGTCTCACCTGCGCGGCACGGTAGGAAATACTTTACGTAACTGGTACGCTGACCGCCCCTAGGAATAATAAAAATTTACCGTGCAGGAGCGGATATTTCATTTCATCGCATCTGCTGTATTGTGTGTGCTGTTATTATTGTAAAACTGTGTGCATTTACGGTAATAACAGCGTCACCTATATTTACATACCAATTTTTACCCCATCTTACGATGTTGCTCGCATTTCTAATTTTATCCTTGCACCAAATGACAACATCTATATCGGCTAGGTTTAGATTCTTTCTTATTCGCACAACGCCTAATTCTGTCGTGTGCACTTTATCAAGGTTTATAAGTAAATCGTTTTCCATCCCAAATACACCGCCAAATATAAATTTTGCAGGCTGCCCGTGCAATACTTGTAATCCTGTTGCGCTTGCTGTTGCATAATCGTGAACATGAAATTCAAGGCTAAAAACATAATATAAACATAATAGCAAACGCACAAAAATTTGTTTTATTTTCTGTACAGGTCAATCAAATCGGATACGCTCAGCGCGCCTCTTATGCCGAAGCGGGTGAGCGCGAAATCGTAGCGCGTTGGGTCTTCCGGTGAGAGGGCGGCAAAAGCGCGCGTTATCTCAAGCGCTGTCTTTAGGTCGGCCTGCTTGCGCTCTGTAAAGCCCAATTGACGAGTGATATTGTGAATATGCGTGTCGGTGGGCATAATTAAATCCCTTGGAGAAAAAACCGTCCACCCTCCCGGATCAACTTCGTCGCTCCTTACCATCCATTTCAGGTAGAGAAAAAGGCGTTTACATGCGCTGCCGTCCTCCGGCGAAGACAGCATGGAAAAGCCATTCCGAGCTGGTGACAGAGTCCGTGAAAATATATCAAGCGCGGGCAGCATGGAGCCGCCTTTGTTCAGGCAATCCCGCATGAATCCTTCAAGAGAGCCGTAGGAGACAAGGGTTTCCGAAATTCGTTCGAGCAAGCCTGCCACGTGTTCGCCGGTGGTAAAACGATGCTTGAAATTTTTGTACGTCGAATTCAGCTCAGGGCGTAATTCAGACGGGCTTTGCGCCAGCCGCGTCAAAAAATCGCAAGGATGAGAACCAAGCGGAACAAGCGCCTTTTCCACGCTTTTTAATATCTGGGCTACCCTGCCGTAAGCAAGGCACGAAGCGACAAGTCCCACTATCTCACGATCCGACGGGTCGTTGTAATTGTACAGAAACTCCAATGGGTCGGGATGGACAAGCTCCCTTCTATTGTAGACGAGGTAAAGCCCGTCAAGAAAAGCCTTCATAACAGTTTTTCACTCCAGCGCTTCCGTTTTTGTCCTCGTTTGCTTGTACATTTTGCATACGCGAACATGTTTGCATTATACATCTTTTTGTTAAATGCTTCGGTATGGGGTTATAATCATTGAAAAATCGAACCCGCGATAACTGGAAAATAATTTAAAAAGAGAGGCTTTCATATTCATGAAAATGTCGCAGGATACCAAACTCCTCGTAAATCTTTTTTTGCCTTTTTACCTAATCCACTGTACTGCGCACGTATACTTGACATACGGGAGCCTGCTTCAGCGTTACGGTTTCTCACACGAAGCAACGGGGTGGATCCTCAGCATTTATTTTTTAGCCGCAATGGCCAGCCGCCCGCTGGCCGGATGGCTGATTGAAAATTTAGGCTTCCAAAAGGTGCTTATCTGGAGCGGAATAGCCAGCTTTATCGGGTGCTCGCTTTTATTTCTTTTCAGAGAGTCAGCAGAGATGCTTTTCATCGGAAGGGCAATAGGCGGCGCCAGCTTTGCCATCTATGCCACGGCGCTTTTTTCGTATCAATCTCTATGCGTACCAGAAAATAAGCGCGGCGGCATGCTTTCGCTTCTGGTTGTGGGTGGGATACTCACCATGGCCACTGTGACGCCGCTGGGGGAATGGTTCCTTATTAACTCGCAATACTCCCTCTACTTGGCGATTGGTCCGATTTTGAGCTTGGTATGCTGCATTCTTGGAAGCAGAGTAGGCGCGGCAGAAACGGAAGAAACACGCGCCAGTGCGGTCAAACCAAAATCCTGGGGTACTTACGGTGGGCTATTTTCATCGCGCCCATTTCTATTTTTGCTCATAACCGCTACGCTCATGTCTTTGACGGACACATTCATCATAAATATCTCCCTGCTTGCTGCCGAAAAAGGTCTTGCTGCGTCATATTTCCTCACAAGCAGCGCTGTGGTAGCGGTGTTCTTGCGCATTTTCGGCTCAAAGCTCATGAATGAGGCCCCGCGCGTCGCGCTGCTTGCCCCGTGTGCTATCCTGATGGCTGTATCAACGATCATGATCGCGCTTTTTCCAACAAATGGTATGTTTGTTTTAGGCGGTATAATTTTTGGCATAGGAATAGGAGCGGGATGGCCGATGTTTCACGCACTCATCGCCGATTTTCTAAGCCCCGCGCTGCGCCCGAAAGGAACTTCGACTGCGCTTTTATTCTACGATGGGGGTTTTTTCGTGGGGCCACTCATCGCAGGATATTTTATGCCTCATTTCGGCACGGCCGGAACGCTCATGGCAATAGCGATAGCGACGGGTACTTCCCTTCTGCTTCTCGAAATTTTTTACTGGCTTCCGTTTTACAGGAAGGCAGAGAAGTGCTGAATATTGCTCAACTGGATGCGAAAATGCCGCCACGAAAAAAATATCGCTTTGACGTTATAAGCAAAAACCCCGCCGAAAGGCGGGGTTTTTGCTTGCGGCCTGTGACAGCCTAATCTTTGTAGTTTTTATAATAGCTCGGGTTCTCGTCGTGCTGCACCCATTTTTCGCCCTTGAAGTACGATTTTGTCAGGGCGGCAAACACACCGGACAATCCCAAAAGCCCGATCAGGTTGGGAATAGCCATCGTGGCGTTGAGAATATCGGCCACAGCCCAAACAGGAACTATGCCAAGGGCGCCTACAAAAATAGGGGGAAGGTAGACGATTCTGTAGAATATGTTGGATTTTGTGCCAAATAGGTACTCAAGGCACTTTTCACCATAGAAAGCCCAGCCCAATATGGTCGTATAGGCGAAGCCGAAGATGGTAAGCGTTCCAATCAAATTACCGAGCTGCTCCCCAAACATGGACGAACGGATAGTCATCAGGAAGAGTGCTTCAGCGCCAAACCCAGCCCCGGTTTCGGGGTTAATCGCGGTATAAGCCCCGCTCGTTAAAAGAGCCAAGGCTACGAAGGTGCACATTACATGGGTATCCAGGAAAACTTCAAACGCGCCCCAAAGTCCTTGTTTGCAGGGATGGTCGACTTTGGCGGTGGCATGGGCGATAGGGGCGGAGCCAAGCCCCGCTTCATTGGAGAAGATACCGCGCATAAGGCCGAATCTGACAGCCATGGAAACAGCAGCTCCTGCAAATCCGCCGACCGCGCTCTGGTAAGTGAACGCGCCTACGACAATAAGGCTAAGGGCATTCGGTACGTTGCCGATGTTTTCAACGATAATAGTTGCGCAGAAAATCATCATGAAAAGGGCAAAGAACGGGATAAGCATTTCGGCAACCTTGGCGAGACGCTTGAGGCCGCCTATGATAACGACGCCTACAAGGAATATCAACACGATGCCCGTTACCCACTGCGGTATGCCGTAAGCGTTATTAAAGATTCTGGCCACAGTGCCGGCTTGGACAAGGTTTCCGATGCCAAAGGCCGCCAGGGAGCCAGCTATACTGAAAATTACAGCCAGCCATTTCCACCCAAGGCCTTTTGAAATATACTGCATGGGGCCCCCGAGTATCATTCCTTCCGCGTTCTTTTCACGGTAATGAACGGCCAGCGTAATCTCGGCAAATTTTGTCGTTATGCCAAAGAATCCGATAGCCCACATCCAGAAAATAGCGCCCGGGCCGCCAAAAACGATAGCAGTGGTGGTACCCACCAAAGTACCGACGCCCATAGTTGCTGCCATGGCCGTGTTAAAAGCCTGAAACGGAGTGATATCGCCATCACCAACTTTTTCCCCGGAAAAGAGCTTACCAATCGTGTTCTTGCAATAGTGGCCGAATTTGGTAATCTGGAACCAGTTTGTTTTATGGGATAAGTAAGCGCCACATAAACCCAACAAGGCCCAAGTAGGAGGCCCCCACACCCATGATCCAATGTACTGAAGAAGTGCTGTCATTTCCTGATACGTCATGTCAACATTGCCTCCTTATTATCTGGTCATTCAGATACCGATCTTACCGTGTTTCGCC
>Ga0131853_10004606_pt1 | contig 24724 bp, 26 predicted proteins | sample TergutLab28metaG_FD_92764 | JGI IMG/M metagenome (GOLD analysis project Ga0131853, IMG submission 92764) | Labiotermes labralis P1 segment gut microbial communities from Petit-Saut dam, French Guiana - Lab288 P1 (version 2) (version 2) | ecosystem: Host-associated > Arthropoda: Insects >...
CGAGGCCGGTCATGTCCTTGGCGTTCTTCCGCTCCGTACGCAGGCCCGACGTGATCGAGGCGTACGGCGCCACGGTCGCACCGAACCCGGGGGAGAACGCCGTGGCGGCCTGCGGCGGGGACAGGAGGTCGCGGGTGAGTCCGGCCTGGACCTGTTGGGAGAGCGCGGTGCGCTGCTGGTAGACGTTCTGCAGCCGTGACTCGGCCTTCCCCAGTTGTTTGGTGAGGTTCGAGATCGCGAGGGTGAGCTTCTTGTGCTCGGCGGTGAGGTCGGTGATCTGCTTCCCGAGGTCGTACCGCTGCTGCGCGTTCAGAACGTACGCCATCGTGAGGTGGCCGCCCGTCGTCGACGAGCTGGACGACGAGGAGCCGGCGGTGCCGCCGCCGGCGAGCCGGCCGGCGTTGATGGCCTTGAGGAACGGCCGCCACCGGTCAGCCTGGCCGTTGCGGTTGGAGATGACCTCCTCGCCAGGTGCCAGCAGGTACGGGAACCGATCGGCGTACGTGCCACCCTTCGGGACCGTCGACCCATCCGCGGATCCGCCCGCCCCCGTGCCCGGGGAGCCCGAGTGGGTGGCAGAGGTGTGGACGTTGACGTACACCGTCCGTGACCGGGTGGCCGCGGCGAGCCGGGCCTCGAAGGCGTTGATCTCGGAGTAGATGACTGGCGAGATCCCGAGCTTGAGGAGCCGCGGCGGAGAGTCGAATAGGCCGATGAGGTGCTGGGTCTGCGACGAGGTCAGACCCATCTCGTGGGCCAGTGTCACGAGGTGGGCGCGGGCGTTCTCGTAGCCCTTGATCGAGTTCTTCGTCGCGTTGTCCTGGGCGTTGTACGCCGAGACGAGGTTGTAGAGCGCGGTGGCGTTGGCACGGCCGGCCGCGGTGTTCAGGTTGAGGCCCTTGGTGTGCTTGCCGGCCTGGGTGGCGGCGTCGGCGACGGCCTGGTGGTAGGCGATCTCGGCGTTGGCGTTCGACAGCTCGGCCTGGTGCTGGGCCTGCAGCGCGGCGACCAGGGCGTTGGCCTTCTGCGCGGCCAACGCGGCAGCCTGGGCAGCGGACCGATTCGCGACTGTGTAGTCCTTCGCAGCCGAGGCGGCAGCCTTGGCGCCACTCTTGTTGGCCTGGTATGAAGCGGTGGCCTTGTCGAGGGCAGACGCGATCGCCCGGGTCTGGTCGTAGGTCTCCTTCACCTGGCCGCCGGCGGTGCTGCTGAACCCGCTGTCCCGCAGCGACGTGAGCGCCGACTTCTGGGCGCCGGCGAGGGTGCCTTTGACGGCGGTGGAGTTGCCGGACAGTACCGAGTTCACCAACTGCTGCTGGGTGATGCCGTACCTGGCAGCGAGGGCGGTGGTGCCGCCGGCGGCGAACCCGGAGGCGATCGAACCGGCGGTCCCGGGAGTGTTGCCCCCGGTGGCGGTGAGGCGGAAGTCGATCTGGGACCAGTCGACGGCGACCTTCCCTGCGGCGTCGGAGGCGGAGAACAGGGACTTAGCGAGACCGCCGAGGCCTCCGACGACGGCGCCGATGGCGGTGCCCCAGCCGGGGGCGATGGAGGTGCCGATGAGGGCGCCGGAGGCGGCACCTTCGGCGAGGTTGACCCCGGTGGAGTGGTTGGAGGTGAGGAGGTTGACGGCGAGCGCGCCGCCGGCCAACCCGGCCGCACCCTTTCCGGCGGCGGCGAGCCCACTGGTGAGGGTGTTCATCCGGCCGCGGGCTGCCAGGTAGCCCTCCGGGAGCGCCGCAGCCGATCCGCCCTCGATGAGCGGTGCCGAGGCGGCGGCGCGGGTCAGCGCCAGGTCCCCGCGGAGGCTCTTCAACGCAGTGCCGAACGCACCCACCGACGAGATCGCCGTACGCAACCCTGACGCACCCGAGAACAGCGTCATGGCCTTCGACATCGCCATCAACCCGGCCGCCGTCGTGAACAGCATCGGCCCGACCGGCGAGGCAGCGATCGCGGCCAGGAGCTTGAGGAGGTCGGTCAGAATCGGGAGAACCGTGTTGCCCCATGGCGCCGCCGCCCGTAACACCCCCACCAACGCCTGGATCAGCGCAGCGAAGAACGCCCGCGCCGCCGGACCCTCAGAGTGGATGTAGTCGAGGAAGGCTTTGAACGACCCGGAGTTCCGGTCGAGGCCCTCAGCCCAGTCCTTGAACGACTTCGTCGAGTCCTCGAGCCCCTGGTTGAAGCCCTGCACCTCCGGGCCGAAGTCAGACAGGAGCACCGCCAGGCCCGTGGCGACGTTGCCGGTGGCCTTCGCCCACGCGTCCAGGGTAGGGATGCCCTCCGTCTTCACGAACGCGAAGAACTTGTGCCAGCCAGGGTCGTCAATCAGGTTCGACGTGCCCTTGCCGAGCAGGGCACCCATCTCCGAGGAGTACCGCTTGATGAACGACTCGACCTGCGGCAGGTACGGCAGCAGCTTCTCGATCGACGAGCCAAGGCCCGGGAGAAGACCGGAACGGGCGTCGTTCTGCAGCGCCTTGAGCTTGGGTTCGAGCTGGGAGATCAGCTCGACGAACTTCGCACCCTCCGGGCCGAGGTCCTTCAACGCGGCGTGCATGGCCTGGAAGTTCTTCACCGTTGGGGTGGCGTTGTAGGTGTCGATGGCCTTCAACCCATTGGAGAGGCCGTGGAGAGCGAGCACAGTGACGCCGACGGCAGCACCAGCCGACGCCATGCCGGCGGTCAGCCCGACGGTGGCAGGCACCGCAACGGTGGCCAGCGGGACCAGTGCGGGGCCGAGCGCGATCGCAGAGGTCAGCAGCAGGCCCATGCCCTGGTTGGCGCCGTGGGCGTTGTCGCCGGCCTTCTTCAACGACTGGGCGGTGCGGTCGGCAGACCGTCCGGCACGGTCGAGGTTGGTGCCAACGTTGAGTTCGGCGCGGCCGAGCTTGTCCGCGGCGGTCTGGGCGTCAGTCTCGGCGCGGGTGACACGCTGCAACGCGGACTCGTGGGCACGGCTGGCGGCGGCGACTCGTTCCTCGGCGGCTGCGAGCTTCGTGGCGTCCTGAGTGCCCTTCGTACGCAGGTCGTTCAACGCGGACTCGGCTACGCGGAGGCGGCCGGCGGTGTCGGCCTCCTGTCGGCGGGCAGCGTCGAGCTTGGAGGAGGCGGAGGTGAGTGCGGACTGGGCACGGTTGATGTCGTTCGCGGACCGGGTCATGGCCTGCCCGGTCTGCTGCGCCGACGTGCCTAGGCCCCGCATCGACCGGGAGGTGTTGGCCAGGTCGTTCTGCATCTTCGACGTGGAGGACCGCATCCGGTCCGCCGAGGCGGACATGCCGTCGACCTGCTGGTTGAACTGGCCGAGCTCCTTGTTGACCTGCCCCATGTTCCCGAACGCCCGACGGGTCGCCTCGCCGGCGGCGGTGACGTCGCGGATGTACCCGGCGACCTCGGCGTCCATCTTCACCCGCACAGTGCGGACGGTTGCGGCGGGACCGGACTCGGGCAGGGAGCTGTCTACCATTCGACGTCACCTCCCTTGTCTCTCGGGTTGCGGCCGCGGGGGAACGGGGCGAGCTCGTCGCCCGGGGGCCGGGTGTAGGTCGGGATCGGGTACTCGCGCGGCTTCCGCTTCGAGGGGTCTTCGACGTCGTAGTTGTCGATCGCCGTGCAGCCGTGGCAGGTGTAGACCTCGGTGACCTCGACCCAGCCTTCGTTGTGGGCATGCCAGGCGATGGCCTTCGGCATCCCGCAGTTCGGGCACAGGGATGCCTTGTACTGCTGGCGGGCGATCATCAGCGCCCGGTCCTCTTCGGTCCACTCCGACTGCTCCACGACCCGGCGGACGGTGCCGTCGGGGTTGTGGTCGTAGAACGTGACCTTCTTCCGGCCCCGGAACCGGGAGGGGGAGATGCCGAGTTCGGCGCAGACGTCTAGCTCGTCTCTCGCCGCTGCTGCTGCATCACGAGAGAGGAGCTCAACGAGAAAGGGACGGCGATACCTGCTTGGGTGCAGACGTACCAGGCGGCCTTGGCGATCATGTCGACCTGTGGGGACCCGAACCGGGTCCGCATCGCCGAGACCTTCTCGACGGTGACGTTCTTGGCGACCATGGTGGCGGCGACGAGAGCGTCCCAGAACTCGTTACCGAGCTCCTCACTGGTGCCGACCTTCTTCATCGCCTCGGCGTGGGTGTTGCGGAACTCGTCCCAGTCGTCGGAGGCCATCTGGCGGACGGTGATGTTGACCTTGGAGGTGGCGTACTCAGCGCGGAGCTGCTCGATCTCGGCGGAGACGGCAGCGGGGTTGCGTTCGCCCACGGCGCGGTCGGGGTAGGGGCGGCCGGTCTCGTCGACGAGGGAGAGGAGTTCGTCGTCGAGTGCGTCAATGCGGCCTTCGAGGTCGCCGCGGGTGTAGATGGGGACGGTCTTCTCGGCGCGGCGGACCTGGGCGGAGAGGAGTTCGTCGAGGTCGAGGATGGTGTCGACGATGGAAGCGTCGGCGGCCAGCTCGTCGCCGTCGAGGTCGGGGGTGGGCTGCTCGGTCATGGCGGGTGTGTCCTGTCGAGGAGGAGGGATGCTGTCGAGGTGTCGAGGTGGTGGAGCTGGTGTTGACCGTCGGCGGGAGCGCCTCGACAGGTGTCACTCCCGCCGACGGTGACCGTGGGTCAGGAGCCGGTGACGACAGCGACGTCGTCGTGGCCCTCCTGCACCGCGAGCGGGATCGTGCGCTTGATGAACCCGCCGTCGTTCTGCGGACGCTGCGGGTTGTCCGTCACCACCCGCATCCCGATCGCGTCGTCACCCGACGCCCACGCCGTGGTCGCCAACTTCCCGTTCTCCCGCAGGTAGCCCCAGAACTCGGTGCCCTTGGTCTTCACAGCCTGGTAGGCGGCGTCCGCGGTCAGGTCGACCTGGTTGGTGGTCGTGTCGAACAGCCGCATCAGGGTGATGGACGCCTGCCAGTTGGAGGCGCCGTACGAGGCGGCGTTGGTGTCGTCGATCAGGACCCGCTCCTGTACGGAGTCGGATCCGGTGGCGGACCAGGCGAAGTCGGAGGCGAGGATCACGGGGGAGGCGTCGAGGCCGGCGTTGAGCTCGGTCACGGTGGGTGCGAGCGGGTTCGCGGGCGGCGTGGTGCAGATGGTGAACTTCTGGCGACCGTCGGCCAGGCTCTTGGCAGCAGTGGTCATGGTGCTACTCCTTGTCCGCGGCGGCCGCGGGGTCGTTGGTGGAGGTGTCGAGGTTCTGGGGGGTGTCAGCGTCGGCCGCCGGGTCGGTGGTGGCCGGGGGCGGGTTGGGTGCGGCCAGGACCGGTGGCGTGGTGGCACCGTTGATGGCGCCCAGGTAGTCGGCCTTGACGCTGGCACCGGTGACGTCGACGCCGTGGGCGGCGGCGTACGCCGTGAGCTGGGCGATGGTCCACTTCTCGGTCGGGTCGCCGTCGGGGTACTCGGCCTGCTGCGGCTGGTCGGCTTCGAGGGGGGTGAACTGGCCGGGGAACATGTCGAGCCAGTTCGCGGGGACACGCTGCTGGTCGCCGTGGACGTTGGTGACGTGGACGAAGGATTCGGGCATGGCGAAGCGACCTCCCGGTCGAGGTTGTGCGGCTGTGATGGAGGCGGGGGTTAGCGGTAGACGGTGACGGCGTACGACAGCGGCGCATAGAACCGCGGCGGCAACGCCCCCAACGTCATGTCACGACGCGGCCCGAACTGCTGCCCCACCGTCTGCAGACGGCCACAGTTCAGACCGTCCACGGTCGGAGACCAACGGAACAGCAGCGGATGGACCTCGTCGATCAGAGTGAGACAGTCCGACATCCACCCGGCCACACACGTCACCTGATAGGTGATCGTGGTCTCCTGGGCGTTATCGGCCAGCGCACCCTCGTAGGAGGCGCCCGTGCCGCCGAACCGCCACGACCGAGACACCTGCAACGGGTTGTCCCACATGTCGTACAACGCCAGATAGGGGGCGACCCGGCCCGACCCGTCCGGCTGCCCGTCGTCACCCTGCGCCAGGGCGATGATGTCCGGCACCTCACCCTCGTACGCCGCAGGGCTGCCCAATACCGGGTCGATACCGAGGCTCGGCGCGGTGGCGAGACGGGCGAGGATCGCGTAGTAGACCGCAGTCCGCTCGATCGGCAACGTCGGATCGATCTCCATCACACGGTCCTGCCGATGATCTGGATCCCCAGCTCCTCGAACGCATGCACACCCTGCGGCAGGACGTGGTCGGCGGTCGGAGTCATGTACGGCTCCGGCGACATTCGGGAGGTCCCCTGCTCGACGTACAACCCGTAGTAGGCGGTCGGGCCGGCTTCGAACCCGAGACCGGCCTCGTCAAAGTCCACCGAGATCGACGCCTTCAAATGGCCGGTGTCGACAGGTGCGACGGCCTGCGCGTTCGCGACCATGTCGTGGCCGGTCTTCTCGATGATGAGCTTGGCCTTGGGCAGCGTCTGCTCGGCGTTGTGGATGATGTCGGAGCCGAGCTGCATGACCTCGGAGACGTCGACGCGCATCAGCAGCCTCCCTAGGCGGTGGGCGGGTTGATGGAGTCCGACGTGGTCGCATAGAACGTCCGCGACAGGCGGCGGGTGCCGTGCTCGGCGGACTGGACGACCAACAGCTGGCCGACGAGTTCGACGTCGGGGCTCGTGTTGACGCGGACCTGGTGGCCGAGCTCGATACCGGTGGTGTCGACCGGGAGCGCGATGACGTAGACGCGGGAGTTGACCAGCTGGTCCTCGGCGAACGCTTCCTTGTCGGCGTTCGTCATCAGCGAGATGTACGCCGGCCCGGTGTACACGGTGTCGCCTGGGACGGTGACGGTGCGCTTCGACGTCCGGTTGAACGTGGACACGGGCGGCTTGGTGACGATGATGGTGGTGCCGGCGGTGGTGATCTCGTTGGTCCGCGACAGCGCGGCCTCGGCCTGCCAGTTCGCCGAGATCGACAAGGCGGGGTAGCCGGGTCGGCCGTGGTGGGTCCGCGTGCGAGGCATCGTCAGTGCCTGCTCACCAGTAGCCGTAGAAGCCGTACCCGGACGGGTCGAAGTAGCCGTACTCGTTGCGGCCGGGGATGACGGCGGCGTACCCGTCGCGGTCGAGGTCGTCCTCGGCCTGCTGACGCAACGCCGCAGCGGCTGCACGCAACGTGGCGGCGACCTTGGTGCCGTCGATGGTGACGTCGTGGTCGACGACGGACTTGAGGATGAGGGCCTCGTTGTCGGCGATGCGTTCCATGGCCAGGGCGGCGCCGCGTTTGAGGTTGCCGTCTTCGAGGTCGAGGAAGTCGGTGAGCTCGGTGTCGGTGAAGATGGTGGGCACCGGGTTGTTGGTGGCGTCGGTGGACGGGTCGGAGATGAGGAGCCGGACCTGGCGGATCACGGAGGGGTCGTAGTCGGTCACCGTGGCCTCCTCGAAGACTGTGGGTTGTGCAGGGGTGTTGGTGGCCCCGGCCCGGGGGTTGCGGGCCGGGACCACCAGGGGTGATGCGGGGTGCCTACTTCGCCGGGGTGTCGACGAAGAGGGCCTTGATGGCGTCACGGCCCAACGGCTTGCCGTCCTCGCCGTTCAGGTCGGCCTCGGTCTTGCCGTGGGCGAGCGCGTACGCCGTCCAGTCCTCGGCCGAGGCGTTCCCGGCGGGCAGGTCCGACGACGCCGGCGTGCTCTGCTGGCCGTCGGGGACCGTCTGCTGCCCGGCCGACTGCGGGTCGGGTGCCGGCTGGATCGCGACCTGGTAGCCGAGCTTCGCGGCCGCGGCCTGCAGCTGCTCGAGCGTGAGGTCCTGGTCGCCCTGCTGGGCGGCGTACTTCTCCGGCGACACCTCGCCCCGGGTGGCCGGGGTCGAGGGCACGTAGATCCGTCCCATATCAGGCGCCCGGGTTCGCGTAGGCGGCGCGGTAGTCCATCAGCGTGCCGCCGAGGACGTGACGCACCTTGTAGGCCACCCCGTCGGTGGCGAAGTCGCCGTCCAACGAGCCGACCACGCCGCCGCCGACACGAACCGAGTCGGGGGCCTTCATGAAGACCTCCGGCTGCTCGTGGCCAGCCAGGAAGCCCATCTCCACCGCCGGGCGACCGATGCCCGGGTCCGCGAACAGGTACCAGGCGGTGTTGCCCTTCGTGGTGTCCACGATCGGCAGCCACGGGTTCACGACCACGTCCGCGATCGCGTCCGCCGCCCAGTTCGCCGTGGCGACCTGCTGGCCGCTGGTGGCACCAGGGGCCGTGTAGATCTGCGTGGCATGGACGATGTTGTTCGCCGTGACCTGCAACGCCGGGGGAACCATCAGCCGCACCTGGCCGGTGAAGATGGGGTTGCCCTGCGGGTCCTTCTGGGCCTGCATCGCGGCGATGCCGACCTGCAGGGAGTCCAGGGTCAGCGGACCGGGCGCGGACGCCAGGTTGCCGTGACCGGAGGCGAAGAACGTGGCGTCGGGGCCCGTCACGTCGACGACCAGCTCGGTGAAGAACCGGTCCTCGGTGTACCGGGCAGCCTGCGCCAGCAGCGTAGGGGCCTGGCCGAGGGCGTCGAGGTCGTCGTTGACGATGGCCTCCCACAGGAACCCGAGCGCCCGACCGTACTTCGACACGCCGTAGGAGAAGTCTCCGTCGGTCAGCGCGTCCTGCGGGTACTCGGTGCCCTGCTGCACCTGCGACAGCGGCGAGTTGGCGCCGTCGACGGTGAACGCCTTACCGATGCGGAAGTCGCGGCGGCGACCCCGGCGGGCGATCGACTGGCAGATCGACGGCCACGCGGCGTACGCCTGCAGCAGGGACCGGTCGATGACGTCACCGAACAGGAACGGGAAGTCCGAGGTCGACTCCGCCTCCTGCACGAGGACGTACGGGTGCTTCTTGCCTTCGATGACGTCGGCCAGCTTGCCGGCGACCTCGGCGACACGACGGTCGTACTCGACGGCCGCACGCGGGTCGCGGCCACGGCCACGGGAGCGGACGGACGTGCCGTCGCCCTCGTAGACGTTGGTGTTGTCCCCGGCCTTGATGCTGCCGAGGAGCTCGAGAAGGTTGCTCATGGTGGTGTGCTCCTTGGTGGGATCAGGCCGGCGTGTCGGCGCCGACTGCGTAGTGGGCGATGCGGACGTTGAGCGTCTTCGCGCCCGTACCGGTGGTGGCGGTCAGGGAGTGGCCGTACAGCTCCTTGCCGGTGCCGGCCGCGTCCGAGAGCGCGTACGACGAGGCGGTGATGTAGATCGGCTGGCCGACCGTGACCGCGGCGGTGGTGGTCACCAGGAACGACGCGACACCCTCGCCGACCTTGCAGGAGGCGGTGCCGTCGGCACGGCGGTCGGTCTTCGCGATGCCGACGAGCATCCCGACGATGACCGGGGAACCGGACAGCGTGCCGGCGATCACGGGCAGCGAAAGCTCGTTGCCCTCCTCGAACACGAGGTTCTTCATGGATCAGCCCTCCTTCTTCGCCGGGAACCCGAAGGCCCGCGACAGCGACTCGTCGATGCTCTTCTCGGCCTCGGCGCGCTTCTGCTCGACGAGCAGACCGCCACCGGACACCGTCTGGCCCAGGCCGCGGGGACGGCCGACGCCCATGGCCTCGCGCAGCTCCTGCGCCTCGGCCTCGGCGACACGGACCTTGTCGTTGATCGACTCGGTCAGCGCCGCGGTGTCGAGCTCCGACCGGGCGCCGTCGCCCTCCTTGAGGGTGATGCCGTTGAGGAGCTCCACGCCGAGCCGCTTCTTCGCGGACTCGCCGATCAGGGCCTCCTCGAGGGCCTCGGCGATCATCGGCGCGGCGACCTCGCGGGCGTGCAGCATGTCGTTCTCGCGGGTGAGGTTCGCGATGGCCTCGCGGAGGTCCTTGTTCGGGATAAGCGCGGCCTTCGCCTCGGTGAGGTCCGTCTGCGCCTTGGACAGGTCGGCCCGCAGCGTCGTCCGCTCGGCCTCCCACGCCTTCTTCTCGGCCTCGAGCACGGTGACCCGGCCGGCGGTCTCGGTGAGCCGGCTGTGCTCCGACTCCTCGATCTCGATCTTGGGCATGGTTGCCCCTTTCTTGTAGCCGCCCGGCCGAGCTGCCGGAACGTGTGTGGTGGCGGACTCCGAGGCGTCGTTGTCGCCGTCGCCGTCGGGGTCCTGCCAGTTGTCGGGGACCATCGACATCGCGCCGAGGGCCTTCGCGCGCTTCACGATGTGGGCGCGGATCCGGTCGTGATCCGAGTCGCCGCGGCCGACGGCCTTCACCGCGTTCGCCAGGTCGGCCTTGTCCTTGATCGGATACGACGGGTCGCCGTTCGGGTTGGACAGGGCGTGGCCGTCCTTCACCATCTGCCGCAACTGGGAGGCGTCGTACTTCGCCTCCAACAGGGCGTACGCCGCCTCCGGGGTGGCCGCGGACTCGTGCTGCTCGCCCGGCGCCTTCCCGGCTGAGAACCCGGTCGCACGCTGATGCAGGTTCTGGCACAAGCCGTGGACCTCGTCGGGGCGCACGTACTTGCCCAACTCGATGACGCACTTGTCGTAGTCGCCGGCGTGGCCCCAGCCGATCTTCGCGGCGCCCTCACCCTCGGCCCAGTACGACATCAGCCGCTCAGTGTCGGCCGGATGGGTGGCGGAGCCGACGGACTCGGCGAGCGCCTCCGCGAGCATCAGGTCGGTGATGGTGTTGCGGTCGGCCTCGTCCAACGTCAGGTCGTCGTCGGTGGCGGGCCGAGCGGACTCGAGGAGACCGAGCACCTTCCCACCGCGGCCAGCCCTGGTGACGAAGTCGACCGACGACACGTGCGCGAGACCCTCGATGATCCTGCCTTCGCGGCCCTCCGCGACACCGTGCTTGATGTCGGAGGCCGAACCGCGGATCGAGACCCCGATCGCGCCCTTGGCCTCGTCGACGAGCTGCCGGTACGGCGACAGGACCTGCACCTCGGCGGCGAGGGCACCGTTCGTCATCAGCTTGGCGTCGGTGGTGGTGACGCCCATCAGGTCTTTGATGGACCGCTCCGGGCGGGTGGCGGCTTCGTCGTCGGTCGGGTGGTCGGCGTACATGTGGGTGCCGGCGGGGATGACCCGGTTGGCGGCGGCCTGCTCGAGGACCTTCGGGGAGTAGTAGCCCGAGGAGCCCCAGCCGGGGGAGATGAGCTGGACCATGTAGCGGCCCTTGTTGCCGGACGCGGTGACGGTGCCGGCGGACTCCGCGATGGGGGCCTGGTGGTCGGGCATGGCGGTGCCTCCCTCGGCGTAGGGTTGGTCGGGTGTCGTGCGATCACGAGTGGGTGTTGGCGGAGGTGCTTCTCGAGGAGCAGGCAGCCGACGGCGTCTACACCTGCGCCCTGTGCGGGACGACCGCGCTAGCAGCCGGTCAGGGCCGCGGTGTACGGCCGGAGCTCGAGGAGATCGAGCTCACGCTGCCGGAACTGGAACAACACCGACCGGAGTGACATCACCGGGCTTGGCGGGCACGTACGACGGCCGCCACCCGGGGTTCTGCTGCAGCTGCGCCCACGCCGTGCGGGGGAACCCGCCGCGACGGTAGGCGTCGTACCGGGGGCCGCCCAGCACCCGCCGCATCTCCGGCGCCGAGAGCGTCGACAACCACGCGTCGACGTCGGGCACCGCCGACGGGGGTTCGTCCATGCCGGGGAATCCGAGGTCGGCCCACGACTTCGTCTGCGGCATCCGCGAGCAACGGCAGTTGTGGGTTAGAATTCCGTTAGCGAGGAACCAGCCCGTCTCCGTCTGGAGGTTGTACACATGGCCGCTGTACCGACGCCGCGAGACGCGCAGTACGACCTCGCGCGCAACCGTGCCAGCGAAGCGCGCCAGGTCTTCGCCGTCCGGCATCGGGTAGTCGAGCGCTACGCCGCCGGCGAGTCTGTCAACGCGCTCGCCGCCGACCTCGGAGTGACCCGCGGATACCTCGACAAGGTCCTGGCCGACGCGGGAGTCGAGAAGCGCGGCAGCACCGCGGCCAACCGCCTGATGATGGCGACACGGACGCCCGAGGAGAACATGGCGAACGCCGAGGCCGCGCATCTGGCCTCGCGCGGTGTGCCGAAGACCTTCGAGCACAAGCTCAAGGTCGCTGCCACCCGCGAGGAGCGGCAGACCCATGTCTCCGACCACGAACTCTGGCTCGCCTCGGAATTCCGCAAGCGCGGCGCGGACGTCATCCCGCAGAAGGCGGTGGGCCCGTACAACGTGGACCTGGCTACCGGCACCGTCGCCGTGGAAGTCTTTGGCGGCGGTTGGCACGCATACGGCATCCACCGCAAGCGCACCCCCGAGCGTCTGCGCTACATCCTCGATCAGGGCTGGAATCTGGTGCTCATCTGGGCGTCCGCCAGCCGTTGGCCGGTCGGTGCCGGAGCCTGTGACTACGTGGTCGCCTTCGCGGAGCAGGCCCGCTTGGACCCATCCCTGCGAGGTCAGTACCGGGTGATTTGGGGTGACGGAAAGGAGGCGCCCGTCGCCGACCTCGATGTCGACAACCTCGCCCTCAAACCATCGCGTAGTGGACGCAAGAGCCGACGGTCCTGATACGACCGCACCCGGCAGTACGCATTGCTGGTGGCCGAGCGGACCGGGTTCGGTGAGGGGATGCACGGTGCCGGCCATGCCGAGGCAGGCGGGGCAGGTGCGGGGGTCTAGGTGGGTGAGCCACACCCAGCCGGTCAGCACGTCGGAGTTGACGCCTTGGCCGATGGCGGCGCCGGCGCGGTGGGCGTCGAGCATCTCGGTGCGGGCGATGTTGATGGCCCGGCCGAGGCCGCCGTTGAACTGGGTCTCCGTACGACGGAGCATCCGTTCGGCGGTCTGCTTGGGGTTGGAGCCGACCACGATGCCGCGCATGAGTTCGCGGCGTACGGCGTCCTCGGCGTCGGGTGCCAACGCGTAGGTGGTCTTGGTGATCTGCTGGGTGGTGCGGTCCACGATCCACTGCAACGCCTGGTCGGGGATCCGGTTGCCTTCCCACGTCATCTCGGGTGGCAGCTGGTGGCCGATGATCGCGGCCTGTCGTTCCGCGGCACGGCGTACGACGCCTTCGACGTCGCCGACGATCTTTACGCCGGCCTCGTCGCCGAGTCGGAGGAGCTGCTGCCCGATCTGCGCCAACGCGGCGACCAGGCGGGCGTTGCGGATGACGAGGACCTTCGCGACGATGCCTTCGGTCTGCTGGGCGATCAACAGGTCGATGGCGTCCTGCAGGTCGGGGGCAACCTCATCCCAGGCGGTCATCCATGCCTGGACGAGCGCCTTGGTCTGGTTGTTGACGGTGACGGTGAGCTCGGCCTGCAACTGCGCCTGGGCGTCCAACGCGGCACGGTTGATCGCCACGGTCAGTCCCGGGTGACGTGGTCGCCGGAGTCGCAGTCGAAGCACCACATCCGCCGGTGCATCGTCGTACGCTCACCCAAGCTCATGGCGATGTGGACGACCGCAGCCGAGGGCAGCATGCACCGGTTGCACCACAGGCCGTACTCGCGGTCCACGATCTCCACCATGACCGCGGTGACCCGGTCACGCTGCACGGCCATCAGGCCCACGATTCCGTGGCGTCCTGTCCACGCCTGGCGGCGTCGACGGCGGCCTGACCGGCGGCAGCCTGCATCGTCTGCTGCGGCGGAATGAAGTTCCCCTGGTCGTCGGTGATCTCGGCCAACACCTCGTCGACGTCCGGCACACCCAGCGCGGAGAGCAGCAGCCGGGCGACAGTGAGCGGCGGCAGCGTGTTGGTGGTGTCGGCCGACACGATGGAGGTGACGAGTTGGACCGGGTCGACGCCGTCGAGCTTCGGCCACGCGAAGTCGAGTGTCGGGTCCACACCCTGCAGTGCTTGTCCACCCGGAGCGTTCGCGGCCACGGTGACGGCGTACTCGTAGATCCGTTCACGCAGCGACTGCCACAGCAGGCGCCGCATCCCCATCTCGAGGGCGGTGGGCAGGTCGAGCGTCTCGGCGGTCGCACGGGCACCGGTCACACCCGGGTCGGCCAACAGCAACGTCACCGGCAGGCCGAGGCCGGCGGCGACCATGGCCGCGAGCGGCTTCCCGGATTCGGAGTCGATGGTGGCGCCGTTCTTCGACACCGCGGTGAGGTCGGTGCCGGGACCCATCACGGTCACACCGCCCGGGCCGGACGACCCGGCCCCCCCGATGCCGGGGCCGGTCGTACCGTTCAGCGGCGGCACAGACGACGACTGCGCCAACCGTGCCGCCGCGGCGGCGGCAGTAGCAGCCCGCTGCTTGGTGTCACCGGTCGCCTTCCACGCCAGCTTCGACAGCGCCTTCGTCAACCCGGCCCAGTCGACCAGGAACTCCTGGTAGAACCGCGCCCACGCAATGCTGGCGTACACGTCGGGGATGCCACGGTCCCAGCCGTGCAACCGGTTGACGGGCAGATGCACCATCGGGGCGTCCCACATCACCGGGATGTCGGAGATCGCGAGCGGCCTCACGCCGAGCCCGAACCCGGCCGCCTTGGGGTCGAACCCGAGCGCGGGGTACAGCACCCGCTTGACCTCGGTGTTTGTGGCGTCGATCGCCTCACCGGTGCGGGGCAGCTGGTTGATGTTGTACTCGCGCAGGTAGAACCACGGCTCGTCGCGGTCCTCGGGGTTGGTGACGATGCGCTGCATCTCCAACTGCGGCACGGAGCGGACGCGGACCTGGCCGGCCTTCGGGTCGGTGAAGAGGGCGAGGAACACCTCGCCGTCGGTGCCGAGCGCCCGTTCGAGCTCGTCGCAGGCCTTCATCCCGGTCAGGGAGGTTTCGTTGAGCTCTTCGAAGTCGTCGATGACCTTGTTGACGGCGGCCTGTAGGTCGGGGTCGGTTTTGCCGTCGGCGCCGTTGACGCGGGCGTTGACTTCGACGCCTTGGCCCCAGATGTAGCCGATGCGGACATTCAGGCCGCGTTTGAGGAGGGGGTGGGAGACGGCCATCATGCGGCAGGTCTCGACGACGCGGAATCGGCCGCCGGCGGTGAAGAGTTCGTTCTCGATGTTGGCGGCCATGCGGATCCAGCCGCGTTCCTCCATCTCGAACCCGCGGGACTCCGCGACCCCAGTGCCGTTGGTGAGGCCGGCGTCCTCGACGACCTCTTGGAGGTATTGGTTGTGGGCGACCAGGGCGTTGACCTGCTCGGCGAGCTGGGCGACGGTGTCGGCCTGCTGGGCTGGCCACGGGGAGATCGTCACGACGTCTGCTCCCCTCATTCGTGGTCGGATTTCGTGCAACGGGGCCGGTTCGGTCAGTAGGACGGGATGTAGGAGCCGGTCTCGTCGAGGTCGTCGAACAGGTCCTCCGCGGCCACCGTCGACTCGTCGACGAAGAGTGGCTGCAGGATCATCCGGTTCAGCGCCTGCGACATCGCGTCGACCTGGTCGTCGTTCGTGGCCGTCGGGAACCCGGCACACTCCTCGACGAAGGCACCCACCCACGGCGCCAGCCGAGGCGACGGCAGCCACACGGTCCCGGCCTCGATCAACGGGGAGACGGCGTTGGTGCGGACTTCCTTGCCGCCATCCGGGTTCACGCCGATCAACGCGTGCCCGCGCAGCGACTGCTGCAACGACGCGATGACCGCCGGCCCGTTGGCCTTGTCCTCGATCAGGATCGCAGTGGCCTGCGGCCACCTAGCGGCCAGCCGTTCGACCTGCCGCGACGTCTCCACGAAGTCCCACCGGCCACGGACCTGGTCCAGCAGCAGCGCGTTCACACCACGGCGGCCCCACACCTGGCCGACGACGTAGTCGGAGTCGTCGGTGCCCTTGAACGTGAGGTCCCACGACATCAGCAGCTCGTCGAACCCGGCCACGATCCGGGAGCCGTCCTCGCGTTCGATCCACTGCTCGGTGTCGAAGTAGCGCCACCAGTCCCGCTTGAGAATGCCACCCTCAACCGGGGACGGGCGGCCTTGGTACATGGCGTTCCACACCCGGGACCCGACCTCGCGACGCTTCTGGGTCCAGTCCTTGTCTGTACGGCGGCGGGCCGACTCCATGAACTCGCCCGGTTGACGGCCGAGCGGATCCGGCTGCCCATGGTCGGGGTCGGTCTCCGGCAGCTTGGCCGTGTCGACGGCCTCGGCGGCAATGTTGAGGACCGTCCAGTCGTCGCCGTACTCGGCACGCAGCCACCCCGACAGGTCGTCCTTGCGCCACCGAGTCTGCACGATCACGACCGGGGCACCGGGTGCGAGACGCAGCAGCGCGACGGACTGCCAGAACCGTTGCACGGTCTGCCGCCACGCCTTGGAGTCGGCCTGCTTCTCGTCCTTGTACGGGTCGTCCACGATCAGGACGTCGACTGGCTTGCCGGTCAGGGAGCCTTCGATGCCGACGCAGACGACGCCGCCCTCGTAGCCGAGGAGTTTGAACTCGTGCTTGGCGGCGGTGGAGCTGGACAGCGTGAGCCCGAGCTCGGGGTGGGCTTTCAACGTGTCGCGGATCTTCTCGCCGAAGCCCTGGGCCAGGCCGAAGCCGTTGGACACGATGGCGATGCGGAGGTTCGGGTTGCGGTGCAGCAGCCACAGCGGGAACCAGATCGAGGTGCGCTGTGACTTGCCCTCCTGTGGGGGCATGTTGAGCTGTAGGCGTTCGATCTCGCCGCGGCCGACGGCGCCGAGCTTCTCATCGATGAGGCGTAGTGCCGGGGTTTGGATGGTGCCGGGGGCGAGGGCGCAGGCCATGTCGCCGGGTGTGGCGTAGGGCCGTTGCCGGCGTTCGGGTGCGAGCTGGGTGCGGATGAGTTCGACCATGAGGTCGGTCATCGTTGGCTCGTCGGGTAGGTCGGCTGGGCCGGGGCGGTGGCCCACAGGTCGAGGACGGTGTTGATCCGGGCGTGGAGCTTGTCCCAGGCGGAGGGGAACTCGATGTGGCCGATGACGGGGACGACGAGGCGGCATTCGCGCCGCAGGAACGCGAGTTCGAGTTCGTGCTCGTGTTTGGTCTTGGTCCGGGTGGGGAACGAACTGGGTGTGGGCATCGGGTTTGCCCCCCTCTGACCCGCCGACGGCCATCCAGGTTTGGGCGCCTCCCGCGGGGATCGGGTGGCCGCGGCGGCGAGGGTTGACCGCTCACACATGGCTATCTGCCCCGAACGGCCCAGGGCCCTACTTGTGGGATGCGAAAGCCCCGACGGTCTCTGGTCGTCGGGGCTTTCCATGCGGGTGTCGATCCGGCCCGGTGTGGCCTGTGGAGACACCTCTGCTCAGATGTACCTAAACACAATTTCCGGGCGCTTGTCGACGCCACGCCGAAATCAGGGCAGCCTCCGAGGTCCGCTACCGCGGGTGTCGATGACAGACGCACCTCGGTTGTCTCGCTCCGGGAGGCGTGGCATCAGGGCAGCGTCGTCTCCGTCGACCTCGATCGAGTTCAGGAACTGACCAGTGCCGACGATCTTTTCGACGGTCCACACCGAGCCAATCCGGATGGCGCGCGGTTCCGCGAACTCGACGGTTCGCCACCCGACGGTCGCCCGGTCGCCGTAGTCCATGACGATGAGTGAGCCCTCAACGAACTTGTCCAGTGGGATTCCGAGCCACGCCGCTACGTCACGCTGCCACTCTCGGTGGTGTCGTCCGGCGTGCTCATGAGGCAGCGGACTCGTGCCGCAGGTGGGCGCCGTTGACGAGGCGGACCTTCGCGGGGTTCCAGCCGCGTTTGGCGCAGGCCAGGACCACTTCGGCGACGGTCACGTCGCTGGTGCCTAATCCGATCACATGGTCGCCTTCCTTCACGTTCAGCAGGGGGGCGTTGGCCTCGGCAGCGTAGAAGTCACACCGCTCGACGACGGTGTTCCCCTCGAAGACCTGTTCCGGATCGTGGTGGCTAGGGTTGCTCATTGGGTTCACCTCTCGCTAGGTGGGCTCAGGGCCGTCGCCACGCGAATGGCGGCGGCCCGCTTCTACGATGCGACCTTACGCCGACCCCGGGACCGCTGCTCGGTGGCACGCTGCAACACATCCGGCCACGACACCATCTGCACCCCGAACCGCATCCCCTTCGACCAGCGGCACGCCACGGAGATGTGGTCACCCCGGTCGATCCACGTACGGATCGTCGCCGCCGAGATCGCACGGCCCGTCACATCCGACGCAGCATCCGCAGCAGCCTGCACCGTCGCCCACCAGCCCGAACCGGATCCGGTGTCGCCCTGGGTGACGTTGGAGCGGACGGCGTAGGCGTACTCGGCCCGGTCGTACTCCTTCCGGCAGCCGGGGCACTCCCACGACCGGCCCGCGGTCGGGTCGTCGATCCCACCCTGCGAACAGTCCGGGCACGGCAGCTTCGCGGCGGCGATCTCCGCCGGCGACGGTGGCAGGATCGCGGCGGCCTCCGCCGAGGTGGGCCACGGCAACCGGCCGGCGAACTCGGGGCGCACCAGCCGGTCGTCCCCGGCTTGGTGGCGGCGACGTTGCTCGGCCAGGTCGTCGATCAACCGCGCGGCGACCGGGATGAGCGCGAGCCGGAGGCCAAGATGCTCGCGGGCCGGTGTGCTGTGCTTGCACCGCCGTCTCGGGCGGAACCTGCGGACCAACCTCTCGCCGCATTCGAAGCACTCCACGCCCAGTTCCTCGGTGCGTTCGTCGTGTAACACGTCCTCGAGGCCGGCGCGAAGGGCACGGAGTTGGCGGGTGAACGCCACCCAGTCGGGGCCGAGGGGTAGGCCTGCGGCGTCGCAGGTGGCGGCGGTGGCGTGTTGGGCGAGGTAGGGGAGTTGGTCGCGGAGGTAGGTGATGGTGTGGTGGATGTTGGCGCGGACCGGGCGTTGGTGGCCGAGCCAGGCGGCGTACATGTCTTCCCATTGGGCGAGGACCGCCAACGGGGGGATGGGGTCGGAGCGGCGGTGGTCCTGGGCGGTGGTGCGGCCGATGCGGACGAGGTCGAGTCGCACGGACGGCCCGGCGAGGACGGTGGCGTCGCCGCCGGGGATCGGTGCGGCGGCGGCCAACCTGCCGTCGTGACCAGCGTCGAGGGCTTCGTTGCCGAGGGCGGCGTACGAGGCTTCGAGGTCGCGGAGATCCTGTGCGACCTTGGTCTCGCATTCCTCGCACGTGTCGGGCCGGTCCGGTGTGGTGTGGGTGCGACCGCAGACGACGCAGTGACGCCGGTCGCAGGGTTCGCAGCCGTCACGGCCCGGACAGTGGGCGGTGGCGTCGTCCCAGGCGGGGCAGGTGTCGGCGTGCCTTCTCGTGACACGCATCCGCAGCGACCGGTCGTAATGGCAGCTCATCGGAAGCTCCTGTGCCAGTGGCCGTAGACGCACCTGTAGATCTCATGCGGCTCGCCGGTCTGTGCTTCGGCGACGTATTGGTGTTCGACCGCGAGCTGCTGGCTGGCGAGGGGTGGGTCTACGCACTCGAACCGATCCATCTTCCCGCGGCGCTTGAGGGCACGCTGGAAGGGTGGGCAGATCACGACTGCCGCCCGGTGATCTCGGGCGGGAACGGCAGTGGACCAGCCTCGCCGCGTTCGGTGCGGTCCTCGATGACGGGTGCGCCACCGTCCATGACGATCCGGCCGTCGGCGTGGCGGACAATCACCGTGTAGGCGATGATGTGCGCCCGGTCGTCGCGGAGGATCGTGGACCCGGCGGGGATGCTGCACGGGTCGAGGCCGTGGAACCGGCACCACTCCATCGCCGCCTCCCACGCCGGGGTCTGGAAGTAGACGATGTACTGCATCGGCCGGGTGGCGTCGAGGAGGATGCAGGCGGGGCCCTCTCGCCTGTCTTTCAGCGCGGTCATGCGTGCTCCTGGCAGGGTGCGATGAGCGTGAATAGCGGGACCGGTTGGGGGTCCATGAACGTGCGGGTCTCGGTCATGTCCCACACGCACTTGGGGCAGCCCCAGCCGGGGTGGAGCTGCTCGAGGCAGCCGTTGCAGATCTTCGCGACGACCTCTACCTGGCCGGTGTCGGGCAGGTCGCCCCGCACGATCGCGGGATCCGAGACGACGATGTACCACTCGGTGCAGACGCGGCGGAACGGCTCCGACTTGGACAGGTCGCGGATCTCGCGGAGGTAGTCCGACCGGCTGATCTTCACCTCGAAGCCGAGTAGCGGATGCCGCTGATGCTCGGGCCCGGTGTTGCCCCAGCAGTCCATCGCGAGGTAGTCGGCGATGCAGGACGGCCATCCCGGGCCGAACCGGACGTGGCGTGCGCCGATGTATCGCAGGGTGGTGGCCGGGCCGTTCCACACCATCCGGCCGTAGCGTTCGGTGAGGCGGTCGAGCATGTCCCGCTCGGTGAGCTTGGACCGGTCGAGGCTGGGCGCGGGTGCTGGCGGCTCGTAGCCATCGAAGAGTGCCGGCTCGCTCATGCGGCACCGTCCCCTACCGTCGCAGCGGTCTCCTTCTCGGCCAACGCCAGTTCGGCAGCGACCTCGGCACCACAGGCACACGGCGTGAACGCGGAGACTTGTTTCCCGTCCCGCCACACCGCCGGGCCGCACGGCCGCGGAGCACCACACCGACGCGCGGTCACGACACACCGCCGAGCTGGTCACCAAACAGGCCACCCACCACGATGTCCGACCGGTACGCCAACGGCTGCCGCCAGATCAGCAGACACACCCCGAACGGTGGCCGCTGGTTCGGCCCGATCGCCGTCTGACCCGGTGCCAGGAACCGCATCCGACCCGGCAGGAACTCCACCGAAAGCGGCGAGTTCGGCCGGTCGCGGTACGGCTCGACCATCTGCTGCCACCACGACTGCTCCGTACGGTTCGCAGGCAGCAGCATCACGATGCCGAGCGTGGCCGCCCACGACGCCCACGCCTTCCGCAGCCACGGCCCGATGTCGGAGAACGGCGGGTTGCACCACACCCGTTCGCCCGACCAGTCCTGCGCCAGGCCATCAGTCTCGCGGTCGTAGTACCGCTCACACTTCGTGTTGTGCGCCGCCGCGGCGACGTCGACCGTGAACGGCCCGAACCGCTCGTTGAACTCGGCGAAGTTGTACGGGTGCGTGGCGCGGTCGTCCACGGCGTCGACGTCGTCAGGCCAACGCCGCGACGCCTGCTGTGGATGGTTCTTCGCTGGGTAGCCGGAGAGCGCCATCACGCACCGCCTGCCATGCCGACCTCGCCAGCCACCGGCTCCAACCCCGCCAAAAACCGGTCAATCATCAACGTCCGCACATCCGGCAACAACCCACCCACATCCAACGCCGACATGAACGCCGCCACCACCAACTGCGCCCGCTCCTGCTCCAACCGCACATGCTGCTCAGCAATCCCCATGTCATGCGCCGTCTTCGCAAACCGCACCACCCGATCCCGCCACGACGCCTCCAACCCAGCCAGACCACGAACAGCCTCACCCGTCTCCACCCGCGCACCGTCACGACCAGCGGCGTACGACAAGCCGACCAGGCCATGCTCGTCATCACCCGCCAACTGCTCACGCAACAACTGGCCAAGCAGATCGGCACGCATCACCGCCAACCGCAGCTGGTCCATCACCACGCGGCCCGGGTCGAGCGCCGGCAACGCCTGATCCCCGGCATCGGTCGACCAGGCCAACAGGTTGGCCTCACCCACAGCCTTGAGGATCGACGACGACCGGCCACCATGCATCCGACACCGGTCGGTACCGACAACCGCGGAGCCGTGGCAGTTCGTTCGCTGCTTGGTGCGCTTCGAGCACTCCCAGCGGTTGTGGTCAACGCACCAGCGAGCACCGGAGCGGCGCATGGGGTCGTCTGGGGGCATGGGCTCGCCGGTCATCGCTCGTCCTTGGCTCGGTAAAGCGCGTTGCGTGCTCGGGCGATGTGGGTGGTGGTGGAGCGGTGGTAGAGGCCGGCGCGCCAGGCTTTGCGGATGAGTTCTTCGGCGGTCTTGGGGTTGAGGTCGCCGTTGTTGAGGATGGCGTCGAGTGCGTTGCGGCTGCGGTGGCCGAGGGTGTCGTGGAAGGCCATGGTTATCGGCCTTCTGGACGCACGTTGTGGACGCACGTCGAGCGGGCTCGCGAGGTGCGTCCCCTATCGAAGATATGGGGGACGGGGACGCACCTCACTCGGCGGTGCCCGGAGACTGTCTCCGGGACGCACGTTAGACGCACGTCGAGACGCACGTCGGGGGGTGTGTGGTGGGGGGTGTCAGGCGTTGTCATCTTCGGCCTTCCGGTACAGGGCGATGGAGTGGTGGAGGGTGGCCTTGGCACGGCGTCCGGTGCCGGGCATGGTGGTGACGAAGCCCTCGTCGATGAGGACTTTGAGGGCGGTGCGGACGTGTTTGCTGGTGCCGCCGACGCTGTCTTCGATCTCGCGGCCGGAGACTTGGTCGTTGTCTTCGATGAACTTCGAGACGCGTTCCATGTAGTCGGTGGGTCGGAAGTGGCCGGCGGCGTCGATGGGGGCTTGTTCGCGGTCGATGGACCAGCGGGTGATGCCGTGGGTTTCGGAGTGGGTGGAGTCGAGGATGAGGGTGCCGGCGTAGCCGCCTGGGGTGACTTTGCGGAGTTCGCCGACGGTGTCTTTTTCGATGCGGATGGTGGAGCGGCCGATCTGGCCGGGGGCGGGTTGGGTGCGGACTTCGACGCGGAGGTAGGAGCCGCGCATCATGCGTTTCTTGGCGGTGCCGCCGATGGCGTAGCCGGAGCCGCGGGCGTCGGGGTTTTTGGGGAGGTGGTCGATGGTGATGACGCAGCAGCCGGCGGCGGCGGGTGGTGTGCAGACTTGGCGGAGGGCGGCGGTGATTTCGTCGTTGTCGACGGATTTGACGCCGAGCATGGGGAGGACTTCGCCGAGGGAGTCGAGGACGTAGACGGCGGGGTGCCAGGTGGTGATGTCACCGACGGCGGCGGTGAGTTGGGTGCCGTCTTCGGGTTCGTAGTAGCGGAACCGGTTGGGGTCGGCGAGGTGGTCGAGGTGTGCGCCGAGGAGGAGGAGGCGGGCTGCGGTGTGGTCCATGCCGTTGTGGTCGACGTCGATCATTGCGGCGGTGTGGCCGGTGTTGAGGGCTTCGACGATGGCGGTTTGGGCGAGCCAGGTTTTGCCGGATTCGGGGTCTCCGAAGACGCCGTTGACTTTGCCGTTGTAGAAGAGGGCGTGGCCGTCGGTGCGGTGTGCCCAGGCGGGTGGTGCTTGGACGGGGTAGTCGCCGGTGCGGAGCCAGGTGAGGTCGCGGAGGCCGGTGTTGGTGGTGGTCTGGGTGCCGTCGCGGCGTACGGCGTCTTCGAGGCCGTCCATGGCGGTGCCGATGGCGTCGTAGAGGGTGTCGGGGGTGGCGTCGGCGAGGGTGTTGCGGGCGTGTTCGATGGCGGCTGCGGCGGTGCGGAGGCGGGCGTGGTCGCGGACGATGTTGATGTAGTGGGGGAGGTGGACGGTGACGGGGCAGGCGGCTTGGAGGTCGTGGAGGTGGGTGATGCCGCCGAGTCGGCGCCAGATTGGTTGGTTGGCGATGCCGGTGCGGAGGAGGTGGTCGCCGATGGTGATGGGGTCGATGGGTTGGCTGTTGTCGTGGTGGTCGAGGAGGACGGTGTAGAGCTGTTCGAGTTCGGGCCGGTAGAAGTCGGTGGGGGTGAGTTGTGTGCGTACGTCGTCGATGGCGGTGGGGGTGAGGAGGAGTGCGCCGAGGACGGCTTGTTCGGCTGCGGGGTCGTGTGAGGCGTCGCGTCGGGGTGTGGTGGGGGTGGTGTAGCGGTCGGCGTATGGGTCTTCGTGGGGTGTGTTGTTGGGTGGGTTGGGGACGGCGTGGAGTGGCGGCGGCTCTGGTGGGGTGCCGTCGTCGTAGCCGTCGTGTGGCATGTGGGTTGTCACCTCGTGGTGTCCCTTGTCGAGGGCGGGTTGGGGGTGCTGCAGTGGGGGTGATGCTGGTCGGGCAGGTCGGCCTGGTCGCGACGAGATTGCGGTCGTGGGTCGCCTTCACTGGTCCTTGGGTCGGTGTTGACCCGGCCAGCACCGGTCTGCGGGTGTTAGCGGGGCAGCGTGGAGTAGATGGCGTAGGCGGTGGTGGCGACGAGGCCGACGAGGATGAGGGCGGCGCAGAGCTTCATGACGCCCTCACCGTCTGCGTATAGGCGGCTACGGGGATGCCGAATAGGTCGGCGGCCGCCGCGACCGGGTCGGCGTGGTGTGCGGGCACGGGCAGGCCGAAGGTGCGACGGTGGCCGCCCTTGTCCAGCGAGGCGTTCTCTACGACGAGGAGGCGTGCCTTGGCGTCGTAGAGCTGGAATTCGCGGGGCAGGTCGTACAGCGTGATCTGGTGGCCCGGGTTGCCCGGGTCGTCAGCGCTGGCGAGCAGGCTCAGGCGGCTGGTGACGTTCTCCCAGCCGATGCGCTCGATGGCCGCACGTCGGATCTCAGAGTTCGACTCGGCCAGCACGCGCTCGAGGTCCCAGGTGAAGAAGTCGTCGGGCACGGACATGCCGTGCCAGCAGTTGAGCGCCCAGCCGTCCGCGTACACGATCGCCGGCCCGTCGTCGCGGTGCGAGAGACCTTGCGCGTCGCGATGGATCTCCACGGGTCGATCGCTGAACGCAGCCACGGCGAAGTCGCCGAAGCGGTGCCACGCGGAAGGCCCGGCTTGACAGATGCCCTCATAGGCGGCGAAGCGCTCCCAGAGGTCTCCGTCGAGCTCAAGGTCAGCCTCACGGAACCATGCCATGTATGAGACGTCTGACGCCCAGGTGTTGCCGCCGATCCAAGACGACGACCACTGCTCGGCAGCGTGTCGCAGCCCGAGTCGGATCGGCTCGTGCAGCCACGCCTCATAAGCCGCGAGGATGCTGCCATCGACGCCCGACCTGACGCCCGACCCGACGCCCGACCTGACGCCCGACCCGACGC
>Ga0131853_10004607_pt1 | contig 24721 bp, 9 predicted proteins | sample TergutLab28metaG_FD_92764 | JGI IMG/M metagenome (GOLD analysis project Ga0131853, IMG submission 92764) | Labiotermes labralis P1 segment gut microbial communities from Petit-Saut dam, French Guiana - Lab288 P1 (version 2) (version 2) | ecosystem: Host-associated > Arthropoda: Insects >...
CGCTACAACATTACGTTACATGTATATTGCGCTACAACATTACGTTACATGTATATTGCGCTACAACATTACGTTACATGTATATTGCGCTACAACATTACGTTATCTGTATATTGCGCTACAACATTACGTTATCTGTATATTGCCTACCTCGTTTTGTATAATGTTAATGAATTTCGGTCTTGAAGGGGTTTCATTCTTGACTTAATCTTCTTCAGCTATTGTACATAATGCTTTTTTTTTAAATTTTATGTTGACTAATGAAGAAACTAAACTTTTTTACAATCATGTTAGGTTTTTTTTGAGTACAGATTGGCACTTTATTTGTGCACCTTTGTCACAGGGCTGTGTTTTTTTGTCTTTCAAAACGCCGTCTGGAGTGAAACCCTGGTGCCGCCATTTTCTGCACAAATTTAGTTATCGTTTTCACATCAAATGGTTTATATCTAAATGATAATAATTCGTAAGCCCCTTAATTCTGTCCTAATAGTTTTTTTTTATTTTCCAGACTTTATTATTTTGTTGCTCGGCTCTCGAAATCCTACAGTAGTCCCACGGGTTCAGCCCTGTAACTCTGCAAATAATTTTGTACTGCAAGAATATTACTGGCAGCGTACGTCAAGTGCACACTGTTCTGTTCACTTCATTCCTTAATTTCTTTATGTGTTTGCAAGGACCCTAATTTCCCTATTTTGTGTGCATGTACAGGTACACAGCACATCTGTTTAAGGTCTGTATTTGAACTTAACCATCATTTGGTCTATACAATTAGATCGTTCATAAGATATGTACATTTCTTTCATTTTGCACATACCATAATGTATTTTCTGTGGTCATTGCTGACAAATACTCCCAGTTGTAGTTCACTCTTACATGCAGTGATAAGCCGTTAATGGCGTGTGCAGGGCCCCCAGAAATCAATTTCCTTCCTTTCGAATGCACAAGTTATAAACTCCCGACATTTCAAACGCTCTGATGACAGATGTGAGAGTTTCATTTGCTTCATAATAGCATAGATCCACATATATCTGGTCAGACTGCGAAATGTTGATAGAACGACCGCTGAAGAAGATACACGAAATATTGATTTCCTAAATGAAATGACATTTTACTTTTCTTTCATTCTGGCAGCTTAGAGAGCGATTCTTCTCATTCTATTCAAGAGCCAGGAATTCATTCCCAACTGAATCAATATATAGTTTCCTGCACGTGTTCTTAGTTCTTTTACTGGCCTACACCAAAATAATCTATCTGTGTACTTTACGTGTTTGAGCAGAGCAATATCTCCGTTCTGTCAATGTTTGCGTAAGAAGTTATCTGAACAGCCACTAGTTGTAATTTGTGGTATTGACATTCAGGCAAGAAAATGGATAAACTCATTTGTAGACCTCAAATTTTTCTTATTTTATTCCATATTTATAGTGCACTCAGCAATATTAATTTGGTAAATATTGTCCTTGTAATTTACAATTATTAATCGCCAAATTTGACTGACATTGAGATAAGTGTTACTACATGAGGCCACTGCGCAGCAGGCAACGAATGAAATCTGAGTTTCTGAACACTTTACAAGAAACCACATAATTATATGTCTCAAAATATAGGAAATAGTACGTTCAGGTGACCTTGCATTGTGATAAATTCTTATAATAAAACCAACTAAATGTGTTAATATCTCAAATTTATTTTTAGAATAAAACTCTACATGTTTCGGACAGTTCCGCTTTTTTTTTTTAAGAAATCCGCAAAAACTAGTGCTGATTAGATTCGTGAATATACGGTATATATATATATATATATATACAATGTGTATATATATATATATATATATAAGGGGTTTGACCTGATAATGCGAAATTACTTCAAGTGTTACCTAACTAGAGAATTATCCCCAAGGAAATAATTTCTTCGTGAAAAGCAATTAACATCGTCAGTAAAGAAATGCGTATTATTTTTAGAATAAAATATTGTGTTCTTTATTATGTGTATAATTCCATTAATTTTATCCTCGGTATTGCTGCGGATAGAAATTTGTTAGCAGTCTGGAACACGTACAAAATATACGAGGAAGAAATTGTGAGGACAATCGGCGTTACAGTCGCCTGCAAAGTGATGTGAGATGATGAATTCATTTGCGCCAGTTTTGTACGATAGGCCTGTTGTATAGGAAACAAAATTATCTGAATGAAACTAAAGTGACATGACGTGATCGATGAATTAATTTCCATTTCATGAAGGGAAGGAAATTAAGCAGCCACTACCCCATGTGCAGATTCTGTCACTAGTCATAACTGTAATTTCCTTCTGCTGTAGGAGGGCCGGTAGAACTAGCCATTACCGTATTTATCATCACATTCCTTCACTTGTAAAGTTACCGTGATACGAAGCTGCCGAAATGATGTCTGTATTTCATATGGAAATATGATGCTTTTTATTGTTAAATGTTCTCTGTGCGAGTTGAAGGCATATTGCCTTTACAGGTCTGTGGAGAAGGACAGCCTGACCGTGAACTAGATGGACAGTGATGAGGGTGACCTTTTTCTGTCCACATTTTGAAAGCTGTATCCGCCTCATTCCCCAGGAGTCAACCTAGTCTGTTTACCCCGTTAAAAAGAGATGGTGCGGAATTCCACCGAAGTCCCTGCGTCTAAAACTTTTTTGTTCCTGGGGTTGAGTCATTTATTTCTAGAAGGTCCACCAGATTCGGGTTTTCTTCCCCCTTTTCCACTTGAAGAAAGGGAGATCAAACCTCGGAAATTTGTGGATATTTTATTCTGAGAAATTTCAAAACTGCAAACAGGACTGAAAGAAACATATTTTTGAACAAAATGATCTCATTCACAAAATCACTTCTAAAGACCATATAAGCCATGAACAGAAACATAAACACCATAAAGACATTTCCTAAAAACTCGGTGTGACAGAAGGAAGGGAAGGCCATTTCCGGTAATCAAGGTTATAAAAAACAGCATGTTATTTATTTCACTTAGGACGCTATACCGTTCTTTTAATTATGCGACTGAATTATTTTGTACGTAAGTTTTATTTGCAAATCACAATAAATGTGTTCTTCCTACAGTGGTATAGCCCGCAATTCCAGAGCTGTAGTAAATCGTCACTTGGGGTCTTCATACAAGAAACGGGGTGTGTAAGAGCCATTGTCTGCATACAATAACAATTCCGAGAGGACATAATTCTGCGTTAAGGAAGTGTCTCACTGTGACGATTCTCTTTGCCTGTTTGTCTTACTGGCCGTATTTAAATAAGATTAGAGAACAGGAACTCCGCGAGGGACGAATTTTGAGCAGCGAGTGTACATTGATCTGCAGCTGTATGACTGTGTTATTGTATTGCGTGCTTCAGGGCTATCAGGCTGAGATCGGCGCCAAGCTGACCCGGAGCTACAGCGCCATGGATAGGGCGAGAAGCCAGAATAATTGTGAAAATTGTGATTTACCGCTTTAGGCCAGACATTTTAATATATATAGAGTTTTCAATTTTACGAGAAGAATTTGAGGATATTGAATTAGAGCTGTAATAAGACGTTGACAAAATGACTTACCCGAACCCGCCCCCCCCCCATTTATTTTATTTTCTTTATTTAAATGTAGATACACGTGTCGGTTGATAACCACCATGTTTAAATAAAGAAACGCAAATAAGTGGCTGGATAAAAGACGTGTTGTTTTCGTATGTCCTACAGGCACAACGGGATGTCCTCCATTAAATTACGTTATCTTGTTCCCAGAACTTTTCAAGCCCACGCTTAAAAGGTATTTATTAAATAACACTTTAAAATATAGAATTCAAATAAATATTTAGGCGCGTCAATTACAATTCAATGTAGGCTAATCAACAACATTTTAGATAGATTTTTTGACGTTTTGCTGACCGTGCATCTCAGTATATTTATCTCAGTATTTAACCAACTTGATGCACACAATTTTTGTTTCACAATAAGTTTATTTCATGCCTCTACATGTTTCGAGCACATGTGCTCGAAACATGTAGAGGCATGAAATAAACTTATTGCAAAACAAAAATGTTGTGCAAGTTAGTTAATTACTGATATAAATTTCAGATAGAGTTGCCCTGCTGTTAATCTCATCAAGAGTGACCTATCTTACGTCGTTTTCCTGGATAGGTTTATTAATAACTTCGGATATTTCCGTCGATTAGCTATAATCATATACGTGTATCGTTATTACAAGAAGCTATTGCATTTTTAGGAGAGGATTTTAGAATTAGAGACATTCTAACATACAGTCAGATAACTTGTTAAAAACTCGCTTAGTTTCTTTACTTGCTAAAGGCTTAGTTCATAAAACACAAACCCCACAACGCCTTACGAGATGTTCAAAGGAGATGTGTAGGTTAAGATAAAAAATAAGGAACATACTAACCATAGCGTGTCGTAAGGAGAGGCCCCAGCTTCGTATGGTTATAAGCGCAGAGGCCTATCAAATCCGATATTTTGTTAAGAATATTTTGTAGTTGGGGAAATTTCCGTACGTGCATAAATACGGCAAATAAAAACCGTCCTTCGACGTACTGTCAACAAACTACGTATTAGAAAAATTTTTGGAGATAAACACAAATGTAGACAATCCTTATGAATTAATTATATATATATATAAAGGTTTTTGACCTGCTAACGAGAAATTACTTCAAGTGTTATCTAACTAGAGAATTATCCCCACGGAAATAATTTCTTCGTGAAAAACAATTTACATCGTCAGTAAAGAAATGTTTCGCCTTTATAAGCCTGGAAATCGAAGGTATTTTCTATGTGTATAAGAGCCTGACAATATTCTCTGTCTCGAGCCACACGAGTCCAATCCTCACTCTGATGTTGTATTTATTTAACCCTTATCCTGCTAAAGTGGAGAATATGGTGAGCTCCTAATAATGACAACAAACGGCAGATGGGATTTAATTCGGCGTTTAAAGGATTAAGCTCTATTTTAATATTGTCCTAACTTCGTTAAGTAGTTTATTCATGTAGATTTCCCCTCTATAAATTTCGAAGCATTGCTCATAGCTCTCAAGTGCGGAAACATTTCCCTCACAAATTAAACAATATCCATTTGTTCACCACACTCACATTTTTGTGCCGAGACCAAAGTATAATAGATGACAGTTCGTTGGGCGGGTGTTGTAATGACCTTGACTTGCAACGCTGACAAGTAAAATGCTCCCAACGCCATGTCGCGCAATGACGTCATAACGTAGAACTGCCGCAACTTACTGTAGAACGTATTGGGGAAGGGGTTCTGACGTCACTGCAGTTAACAGTTTCCCCTGCCTCAACATTTCATTGATGAATTCCAGATACGAGCAAGACAATATGTCTTCCATACGTTATTAAATGGAAACATGATACATTGCAGTAACACCTCAGTAACCTAGCAAGTTAACACAAAACTAGCGCCTGTTACATCGTTAGAAAACGAGGCGTCAACGGTGCCAGTTCGCTGTTCTATGCAAGAAAGGGCAATAACAATACATTCGAGTTTATCCACCTTGTATATTCTGCATTACTGGTGTTCGGATTGAACAAAACTCGTCTACTGGTTGCACTAATTGGCGTCGAGTGAACTACTGTTTAACAATTAATTGCCAAAATGAACGCCAGGAAATAGAATTCGAGAACGGGAAGTGGATTGAACTGCTGTGTCACATAATGGGGTCCTATGGCTGGATACAGCGATAGTAGTGGACTACTGTAACAGTTAGTCTGTTTGTTTACAAATGGAGCAGCCCTAGTAGCTTCACTTTGCTTATGTAAAGCAAAAAAATGAGAAAGAGATTTTTTATTTCACTGGAAATACCAAGAAGAAAAAGAGACACTATGCGAAATGAACTCCTGGAGTAAAGGTAAAAAGAGGTAAAATTCACCCTGGAACTGGCTAGGAAGGCTGGGGGGGGGGGCTAGAGATATAGATCTACTCTACCTTCTCTATCTTTAATCTCGGCGCTAAATGGCGGAGAGATGTTCAACGCCACGACCCTACCGCTCTACCCCCAAGAAAGAGATTCAGTATCCGCTGTACAGGAGGGTGGGTGGATCCCAGGGCTGGTCTCGACGGGAGCGGGAAATATGGCCCTAGCCCGCATTTGATCTCCGGACCGTCCAGCCCTATACCGACTGCGCTATCCCGGACCACACGAGATCCTAAGGTATTCTGGTACCTTTTAACCGAAGTGTTTAAATGGTGGCACGAAAGGAAGGCTGACTCTATAACTGCAATCTCGCTTAAAGTAGTGGGAACAGTAACGGGCTAGAGAGAAGGTCAGGCGGGAGACGACAATGCAGTAGACCCGCACCTTCTATTGATCCGCAGGGCAAACTGGATCAAGAAGTCCTGGGACCACTATTTACGTAAACAAGAATAAACCGACATTTGAGGCTACTGCAGCGGTGTGACTCATGATCCCCTTCATTTGGATTGTGATGTAGCGTCACTTGGTCATCGGATTGCGACGTTTCGAAGCTACATGGTGACATTATTTTCGAGGTTCAAAATATCCAGGAAGAAACATCAGGTACAAACCCTTTCCAACCTGTACACCCATGCTGTTACTATTCTGTAGTGGGGGGTGGAGGGCGAAATTACGTCAGCGTGTATTTGCGGCCTCTAATGGCCATTTTATGTCCCACGTGTGATAGGTGAATAAACATGAAGCAGTAATGGAGGCAAAACTGAAATTCTCGATGGAAAATTTGCTTTGAAACTAGTTTTTTTCCCCCTAAAAATCCATGGTCGACTATTACAGGATGAGATGTGGTTTTGGCATGGCCACCAGTAACCCAAAATTCGCAGGTTTCGCGCTACTGTTTCATCCTACAAGCCAGATCCCAATGCGTAGCCATTACGGCATTAAAGTTTACTGCTTGTGTGATAGAGAATTCACACTAAGCCGGAGACTAAATACGCAGAATGACAACAGACCGAGTCAGATTATGTATAGCATTGTGGGCGGAAGTACTTGGTTCAGATCTTGATCTGGTAACGTAGATATTTCACAATGTCCTCACTTTCTAGAAACCAAATGCCTTGAAATCGGCGAAGATGGTTTACTACCTAGATCTTTAAACTTCATATGTAGTCTTATCCTCCCTGTCATTTTTTGACATTCAGATCGTGAGCGTGCATCGTGATAAATTCTTATAATAAAACCAACCAATTTCACTAATTTCTCAAATTTATTTTTGGAACGAAAATCTACATGTTTCGGACAGAGGAACTGTCCGAAACAGGTAGAGTTTCATTCCAAAATAAATTTGAGAAATTAGTGCAACTAGTTGGTTTTATTATAAGAACCTCCCTGTCAAGTGTGACACAACGCAATCTTAGCAGATCAGTATTCATGAATAAAGATGCCAGTCTTCTAAAGTGCGATGGCCTTCACATTGGCTGGCTTATCAAAGCTTAGAAGGAGCTTGCTGCCCCATGGTCACAGTTGTGCTTGGACTACTCTACAAATGGAGGCAATATTCTCGTCTGAAACGTAGGCGCGCGCGCGCACACACACACACACACACACACACACACACACACATGCATATATATGTGATATCTTCCTCAGAACTGCTGACAGAACTTGATATATCGCATTAAGTAACAAAAAATAAATCTGTCCATATCTCGGAACACTTTCATGTTTTATCAAAGTTTTATTTATTCACCAACTGATGCACTAGTGAGTTGTTTTTAAAAATATATTAAAATTTACATTAAAACAAATCCGACATGTTTCGGTGTAGTTACACCGAAACATGTCGGAGCTGTTTTAATGTAAATTTTAATGTTGTTTTTAAGACAACTCACTAGTGCATCAGTTGGTGAATAAATAAAACTTTGATAATGTCAAGATGCACGGTGCCAATGTGGGAAAAAACTTTCGTGTTTCTTTTAAATCTACGTAGAAGTCAAGACTGTGATAGAACTGAAAATCGTAGTAATTAAAAATGCTAAAAAATGGTCACTGTTCTTATATGCATTTTGTGAAGTGGCACAAATTCACTACATTGCCCTCCACAGTAGGCAGTTGAGGGTCAGACAGAGGAACGAGAACGATACGGTCAACAGAAGGAAGTTAGGGTCAAGCGTCCAAGAAGACTTCTTCAACTGCTTCACTCCGAATAAGTAGGCACTTTGATCCTACGCAACATCCGAAGCTATTTACCAGCCGACATGGCGTAACTTCTCGGAAAATTTAAATCTTATGCAGCACGGGTGTGAGAAACACAGATCTCACATTCCGTAGTTACATGTTCTTCCGAATTTGATGATATGTCTCAACAGTTATGTGGAAGGTTAGGTTGAAGAAATCCAACGAGTTGCAACAGAATGCAGATATTTGTTTACTGCTAAAATTATTCTACATGTTTCGGGCGTCCATCGCGCTCATCATCAGGAGTACATAAAACTGTAGATGCAGCCTCTGGTACAGATCGTACTTCCTCAAACGTGACCATGTGGTCACGTTCGAGGAAGCTTGCTCCCCAGATAGTATGATCTGTACCAGAGGCTGCATCTACAGTTTAATGTATTCCTGATGATGGGCGCGATGGACGCCCGAAACATGTAGAATAATTTTATCAGGAAATGAATATCTGTATACTGTTGTATTTCGCTGGATTTCTTCAACCTAGAATTACGATGCACGGAAACACGAATATATAAAAAAAAGTTATATGCAAGTATTTTGTGACTTCCTAGTGGAAGGAATGCTTATTCTTGGAATGGAACTATAGATACAGACTAAACAGATCGGAAAGAAGTACCTATTACGTCCATCCACACAAGCCAGTATTTGTCTATGTTTTCGTGAACAACATTAAAATTTCCATTTCATTTTTCAAAATTTTTATACTTTTTAGAACGATGGACAAATGTCTGATTCGATGCTGTACAGGGTGATGCGTGGTGCTGACAGCACCGTCAAATATCCCACAAAAATAAGCAATGTAAGTTTCACACGCGACTTTGTAATCGATTCTTTTCAATACGCGAGACCCTTCTCCCACCTACTTGGGCCCCGGGTGAATGAGTAATGTCCCGCGCATGTTAGGACAGCTGGGAACTGGTTCCGGTTATTACTGGTCGTCAGATCGATCCGCTTGCAGGAATATTAGTGTTTTTCCTTTGAAGCGTTGTAATATGTCAGGTTTAGAAATTAAGATCTGCATTGAATTATGTATTACTGTAAGTTTTCTGAGGGGAGCTATCGTGATAGATCTTCGGGTTCCACATGAATAGGCAATATCGTGGAAGGATGTTTTTCGTGAAAGGGGACCGTGATTAAACACATGGGCGTAAGCATTTAATAACTTGCTCCTCTAGTACAGTCGGTCATGAGTCGGGGATATTTCTGGTTTGTTTCAAATTTAGGTGTGCCGCAGGGAAGTGTGAATACTTTAAGATGACAGCCTCAACTGACAGTCTCCCAAATTCGAATATGTAAATTACTAGCATTTCTCAAACATAACCAAAGAAGTCCTGCGACCTCTTTCCTCTGTCACCATATCCGAGATTTTGCACGTTTATTCTTTCTGTAGTTTTTAAGTGGCTCCGCCTGAATTGAACTAATTTTCTGGTTTATTCTAATTTTATTTGGACCATTCTCATATCACTTGTCATCTACATCTGCGTCTGTAGTGGCAAGAAATGGTGCAGTAATGAGTTCGAATTTACTTGTTGTGGTTTTATTTAACTTTGGACCTTGACTGACCATTGCCTGTCGAAGTGTTCTGTTGTATAGCAGAAACTTGGAGCTGTGTCTCCATTCCTCACTTCAGGTGCTACAATCTCACGCGCCTGTCATTTTCACCTCTGCTTACGTTGTCAGGTGTCTATTTGGAAATCAGAGGAAAGTGTCTACTTTCCTGAACAGTCAGTGGTCCGAGCTTCGAAGGTATCGTCAGAGTCTTGTATTGTTACTCATGTCTGTAGTCTAGCCGGAAACCCAAGCCGTAGGGTCAGCATTTGCGATCACTTCAGCTACAAAAATGCCGAGATAATTTCCCACAGACAGCCAGAACATCTTAATACAATAGCCGGCCCAAATCATAACTCATTACTCTCCTACACTATTTTCACTAGCTGCATTTAAAAGTTCACAAAGAGCCTTCAAACGAAACTTTATGTGTGAAAATTTATTTGGTGACGTCGTGTGATGTATATAGTCATCTAAAACGGTGTTTCTCAATCGCTGAACCGCGGCCCGGTACCGGGCCGCGAGAGGTTCTCCTGGAATTTGTCATTTTAGTTTTCTAAGCAATTTTCATGAATAAATGTTTTATAGTGGAAATATTCTAAGGAGAAAATTATTCGTGAAAGTGTCGAAAAACTCAGACCCAGATGCTGGCTTGAGGAAACTATAATATGCTACAAGATTTCATTAGTCCAGTGTTTGATAACTAATTTAAACGTAATTTTTATATTTGTCACATGCCACACCGTATACAAAAGTGCAGTAATACTCTTTATGATTATGCCATAATTAATTATGAATACTTATGTTAGTTTAATGAATGAACTTAAAAAAATGGAAAGGTATTTACGAGTAAATTTGTTGGGACCGGGCCCTCTTCTTATGAAAAAAGAATTTACCGGGCCGCCGTCTCACAAAGGCTGAGAAACGCTGATCTAAAACACCACAAAATTCAACGTAAAGTCCCAATTCTTTTAAACGCTAAAATGTTTTACGCCAGAATCAAAAGGTTGTTGTGTGGTTATGTACAAATTCTATTAGCGCGGAACTTAAAACTTCAGAGCGAAATTCGTCAAATAACCGAGAAATAAAGTGTTACACACACACACACACACACACAAATTTTGGAACAGAATAAATAGGACTGTGTGAAATTAGATTTTCTTCCAGATGTATCTGTGAAATTGCTGTCTTCTGGGGCGTAAGGCAATTTCGTTTGGTACAATGGCACCAACATCTCGAAGACAAGTACTGCCTCTGTGTTCAGGACAGGGAAGTGAACAGGATTAATAAAATCGGACAGGAATATCTGATATACTGGCATGAGTGTGCTCATGCCGAACTTTCTGTGATTTCACATCGATTTCAACTAAATTTCTGCTACCTTTACTCGCTTTCAGGGTCTTTTAAATTACTTTTATTCATATGAATAATTTGTTGTCTTATATGGCAGCATGTCAGTATCCCGTCCAGTATTGTTGTAATTAGGCCTAATCCTGGTCGTTGTGTTACAAGAGAAGGCGGTTGTGAGAAATTTTAAGCAGAGAGTGTAAGACGACGAAGTGAATGAAAATAAGCAGGTTTAGAGATTTTTTTTAAGAAAACTGAACAGTAAACTGGGTTTACAGCATGAACGAGAAAAGATCTGATTTAATGAACACACATAAGACATCTTGAGATTCTTCAATACAATATTCGGAAATTAAACAGAGAAAGTAAAATAAGGGGCGAGAATGTTGTGTAGTGATGCGCTTAACAACTTGTGCTATATAACAATTTTTGTAATGGTTGTAATGTCTTATAGTTTAATGTAGGTGAGACATGCAGAATGCGCGGGATAGATAGGAAATCCGAAATTTTAGCTTCGATTCGTGAAGCAATCATGTCCCTTGAGACATCCGGATAGAAAGACGAACAATATGAAATTCGAAATTTAATTTTTTCCAGGAGTCTTGAAGTACCGTTCTTAATGAGAACGACATATAAGAAGAGAAAATATCAAAATATCTCACAACATGAAATAAATAGCACTTATCTGTGTGGTAACGAACAAATTAAAAGCTTTTCTAACTGGAAAATGGTGAGAAGTTAAACGATACATTTACTTAATTGTTATAAGTGTATATTTAAGCACAATTCCGGGACACTAAAATTCGCCAGGTTAACGGCAATTATTTTTAATACTGTTACTCCGCATTCTCGCTGCCTTGCATCGTAATGTCTAATGTACAGGAATTTAATGACATTCTGAAAGGGAAGTTCCTTGCTCTGCACTTTTCAACGACAATATTAATACTTATGTTTATAATGTCAGTCATTTTAAACACACAGTAGTAGTAAATCGGCGACTGTCTGCCGTAGAGAACCCCCGAAATCTGGGATTGTGGTTGATTCAGTCTAGACACAATATCGATCCCCATTGAAGTCTGGCGCAGCTGAACCCTCATGAGAGTGCTAAAAGGATTACTACTGGCGTACCCGTTTGTCTATAAAAGTAAGAATTATGAAATTTAGACTATCATATCTGTAAGGGAAACAATAGGGACGTCTCCATGAAAAACATATGTGCGAGAACCATTCACATCACGTAAGACACATAAAATTCCTCACGTTTCTTATTGTTTGCGCAGCGTATATCTGCGGGTACCGTTACTGTATCGCTTACTCAAAATCCATTTATAACAGTGACAATGCAAAGCACAGCCTACAGATTTCTCGTGTCTGTTTAATGAAACTGGTTGAAACACTCAATGTGATTCCTCTCTTTTACGTAACGCATACAGTCGAGCGTGTCAGTTCTTATCTGAAGGACTGCAGAAGGCCTTTGCTACGTAGCGCTTCAAAACGGAGCTAGACATACTTGTGTATTAATTACTGCAAATGTTACGATATTTGAGAGAGATCTACACATATTATGGTCAGCAAACTTCTATGAACGATATTGCAGTTGTCATGCAAAGTGATACGTAAAATTTACAATACTTTTAATAATATCTCGTGGCGGGATAGCATTTGTCAATTTGTCAATTCGCTTTCTTCAAATAAGTTAAGGTAATAAATTTCCTTTGTGAAAAGTGCATAAAATTAAGGCATTATAGAAATGTCTTTTCTGACGTCCAAGGTTTGTGTCAGTATATATATATATATACGATTTTTATCTCCGTTAACTCTTCAGCAGTACCCGTAAAATACGATTGCGAGGAGTCTACACAAATAGTTGATTTGGTCGGATATAATTCTGGTACGTAACGGTAAACTATAGTGTTAACTTAGGCGAAGCTAAAGTTTCAAATTCATGCACCTTTTAAATGAATGTTTACCGATGAAACATCTCGTATAATCTTATAATAATAGCCAACAAGATGCACTGTTTCTCAAATTTATTTTGGTAAAGAACTCTACATGTTTCGGACAGATTTTCTGTCCATCATCAGGAGTCTTAAGACTGTATTAACAGCAGTAGGTATTAAGACTCCTGACGAAGACAGAAAATCTGTCCGAAACATGTAGAGTTCTTTACCGAAATAAATTTCAGAAATAGTGCATCTCTTTGGCTATTATTATAAGATTATATCACGATGTACGGCCCTCTGAATGTCACATCTTATATTATGTGAAAGACAGGCCTAATGAAGTTATGCAGCTTTAACTTGAAGTGTTTCTGTGCAATATATTTTAAAAAGTAAAATAATTGTTGCCTCAGCAGTGTTCTTTTTCAGCCATAAGCTTCGTTGCGATCTCAAATCATGACATTAAAAGGATTAACTAAGAGAAACAGTTTGTACTCATGTTTCTAAACAAATGCCGTTGAACTTTGATTTTAGATTAACTTATTTTTTCCCCACGTTTCATGTAGTTTATTTTAAGTAAGAGATAATCGGCGATATATTAGCTTACTTTGCAGTCGTGTTTGGAATACCATTAAAATCTATCACAGTGCTCCGACCATAAAGCTGGTCAGGTAGGTACATAATTAGAATTAACCAGTTTACAGCAAACCAGGCAGGAAACAAAGGCTGAACTCTACAACGGAGGCACTTTGTGGGGTGAGGTAACTCAAACTGTCCATACTGTAGCTAATTCTCATGAAGCGGCTGACTGACAGAGGATGAGCTGTCAGAAACACTGGAGCTACTCTGTCTCTAATATGGTTTCAGCTCCACCACAAGCTGTCGAAATGTGCGTGGTCGGACATCAAAGGAAATACGCATTTTCACTGAGTCTGACAGCTGACAGGCATGCAATTGTTATAGGCCGTTGCAGAACAAAAGTGCACAGCTCTATCATATTTCAAACGCCGTCACGTGAGAGGTGATATGAATTTACATGAGATAGGTGAGGTGTATGTGCTCTCATACATCACAACAAACTCTCACTTTTCGTTGGGATTATTTCCTTGAATATCCACCCCCTCCCAAAAAAAAGACCACCATAAGCGAAGTTAAGGTTTTATGGGGAAACAGTGTAGGGGTAACTGAAGATAAGCGTAATGTTATAATGTGTGAATTATTTATTAATAAATGGAAAAACTTATGTCGCGTTTATTACATAGGTCTTATCATAAAATTCCCAGCAACGCTATCACAGAGGAGAATATTAATCCCCGGAGAAATAATTTAGTTCTGGGATATAAATGTAAGCGATGAACTTTCTTTCGAAACTGGCTTTTGCCATCAGGGTTGAAATCTTGCGGAGGGAAGTAGTCTATTCCATCGATTATCATCTTGAAATGTTCTAAGTACTTAGTAGCAGCTACATGATCAGCAGAAGCTGAATCTATTGTTTTCTTTACGTCCTGCAAGCTCATCCGCTTCTTGACGATTTCATAATACGCGTTGCTGGCACGGAAGCTCTTCTTCTCCTTATTCCCTGAATGCGCAATGAGTGGTGTACAACAACGTGACCTTCTGCATGAACAGAGAACCTCTAACAACCCTGTGTGGCATTTTTTAACCATCGAAACAAGGCTCTTTACGTCTTTTCGGGGAATTGGCATGACGGCCGACATAAGAAATTTTCGCAGTCGATATAGCACTGGTTTTAACGATTTCCTTGTATGTTGATATTCGTCCGTGTTTCTTGCTTAAAATTTCGGCATTAATCGTAAGAACGTAAAAATTTAAACAGGAGTGGTGTTTGTTTTCCGCAGAAAGAGTCGGAAATGTCGATAATTTTGTTGTTGCAACCATGGTTTTAGAGTTCATTTTGATTTATTTCCTTCTTGTGTAATTCATTCTTCTTACTGTCTGGGAAAACCCACAGTATAACTGATGCTAGGATAAGGGGAAATCCGCCCACACAATTCTGTACGAGTTCGCTAGACCCAGAAGAGCCAGTTAGTAGAATGAGGCAAGAAAATTGTAGCTGAATTATCCGTTCCGCTGTGATATGAAGCCACGTTTTGGGTGGTTGGTACCCGAATTGACACAACGTAATAGTCTGCTCATCAAGGTTCTAATTGTTCTTCATGAACATTTCGACCCTGGCAGATGAGACTTACGCTGTCTCAAAACGTCGGGTTCCAACTACCCAGTGATGCGGCATCTTATCCCGGCGGAGCGGGTACGTGTTACATCTCTGCAGGAGTCGCAAAGGTATACCGCGTCTCTGGAGGAGACCAAATTTGAAACTGCACACACTTTTGAGCTTTTTAAGCTTTAATAAATATTCCGGGGGATTCTAAGGGGGTGAGGTCTTCTTGCCTGAACCACTACAGTACTGTGTAATCCATTAGCGAACAACTGTCAAGTAAAAACACAGAGCCAACAAATAAGCAGGGCAGTCCGTTCTTCATTTTTCCAATTTCACTAATTGAGAAAGTTGTCAGGGCCGCTACCCCATCCCCCTAACACTTTTCATAACTTTATGAATGGTGCTTTATCCTGTAGCGCAGATATAGCGAAGTTACTTTATGTTTCAATTATTTATAGACTTTTCTTTATGTCCGTTTATACTACTACACACTGCATTGCGATTTTCGGTTCAAGTGTTTTATAAATTAAAAATATGAATCATGAATATGAGAATTTTAATCTTTTCTTTGTATCGGTATGGATTAAAGCTGTGCTAGTCCACGCGACTGTAATGTGATTAAATTAAAACTCACACTTCAGTGTAGGAAATGTCAGATAATTTTTCCGAGATTCGAAGAATTCATCCAAAGAGAATATATTATCTTGTGACAAAAAATACTACGTAGAAGTTAGAATTATGGAGCTGACTGAAGCTAAATTGTGGCTGTGAGAGGAATGAAATCTAGGGGTCCGTAGCGTCTGTTTATAAGGGACGTATTCTTAAGTTTGTTTTTAGAGAAGTATAATTAACAGTATAATCCTTCCAGGTTAAACACGGAGTCAAGCAAGTGAAATGATATTTCGCAGTGAGCTGTTACGTGCAAGATAACCCATAACTCTTAATTACTGAAAAATATGTTTTTGTTATTCATAATTTACCGCTCTAAGGACCACACTCTATAGGAAATTAAGCGACATTTTTAGAAAACCAACAACAATTGTTATTAGTATTGAGTTCCGTTATTAATACTTGAATCAAAATGCTTTTTCTTTTTAATTGTTTTCAATTTACTGATTCATTTGTTGTCATAGGCTTACTCAAAATCCATCCAATCGTCTTCTTCAGTGTTTGTTCTTCCATCTATTGTGATGTGGCGTGAACTGACGAGATTTATGTGAAGTGATTTTATTCTGAAGTGAAGTAAAGTGAAGTGAGTAACGGCGAAGTTTTTGGAGACAAAAGTACCATGTACATTAGGGTGAACTTTTACTGAGGGTACTTGATTGTATTGTGACTATTTCATTTTGTGTGTATCTTGTACTGCGGTTGTTTTACCTTGTTTTGCAATGTGTGTGTATATTTTTTCTATATACATGGGTCCGTGCATCGTGAATCGAATTTAACAATTTTCCAACTCGATGCGAATTATTCAGTTTATTACATTACTGTAGGCAGCTCTACATGTTTCGGGCGTTGACACCCATCATCAGGAGCTCGTACAACTGTAAATACAGCTTCTGGTATTGATTAACCGGTTCTACTACCATCCGCTCTCGTTGTTGAGTTGGAATTGAATCAGTTCCAACTCAACAACGAGAGCGGATGGCAGTAGATCCGGTTAATCAATACCAGAAGCTGTATTTACAGTTGTACGAGCTCCTGATGATGGGTGTCAACACCCAAAACATGTAGAGCTGCCTACAGTAATGTAATAAACTTAAAAAGTCGCATCTAGTTGGAGAATTGTTAAACTTGTTTGTGTATGTGTGAGTTTTAAAATGTGTGGGTGTTTTGATAATATGTGTGCTTGAATTACTGTGTTTTGATTGTTTGTACTGTTTTTTGTATTGTTTCTTTTATGTACAATTATTCTTATTTGTTTTGTCTGTATTAGTGTAAGGACTACTGCCACCGAGTGATAACCCAATTGCAGTTATTATTATTATTATTATTATTAGTAACAATAATATAACCACTGTGGATTAGGTTTTAACCATGAACGTATCCCACCTGCCATTCTACAGTTTGTTGTTTGGCCGCCTGTATTCCTGTCCTGTTCTCTATGACCTAATGTAATAAAATTAATCTTTCATCTCTCTCCTTAATCTTTACTCTATTATGAATGTATTTATTGCAATATATTTCGTACATTCAGGCGTACCATTTACTCTTCTTCCCCTTTCCAACCATTATTTTCTTTACTGAATGTGTCGTTCTTTCCACATTTTATGGTTACTATCAGCGTTGGGATGAGGAAATTTGGAAGTAGTTCGTCATTATAATGCGCATTTTTCACCGATGCTGCTGTTCCATTTCATCCCTGACTTTGTGCAAATTATAGAACATTTAAGGGGTAAGACATGAATCTAAAAAGTTCGCCTCTTATTTCAGGGTGGACTGTAACAATTAATGTCTTGTTTATCCCTCTCTTTTTCACTCCCCATGAAAATACAATCAATTCGTTCTATTTTTATTTCTCAAACCAGATACGCTATCTACAACAATATATTTGTACATTCAAGCTCAGTTACACATTACTTGTGCAACAAAGCAATGTGTCAAGCAATAAGACAGGAATATACAGATGGCTGACGGCAGTGACGAATGATGCGGTCAGAGTAGCAATGAACATACTGCGGTGCCTGAAATAGTTGAAGTCTGCAGATGATGGCGGGCCAGGCACCACGTAAATCAATAGCAAAATTCCGCAGTCTACCTGCTGTCATGTTTAGCATTGTTGCTGCAGAATCGGACAGTCCTCTGCGGTTTTCCATGTCGGCTAAATTGTTGCCTTTCTGATGAAGGCGTTGGTGTGATTTATTGAACTGAAATGAGGCGGCCAAAAATGTAAAGATGAATTATGCTGCTCTTCAAGAGTTAATATATGTATTTATACATATAATTTTCTGAGAAAATGTATTTTATTTCGTATAGTAATATTTGTGTTACATGTTTCGACTGAAGTACTTCTTCTTCGGGCAAAATTGTATGTCAGTGCAACGCGTTCATTCTTTTTAGTTTGTGGCTCCTTCAAAAATAAACGAGCACCCTATATTTTACATTAACTAAAATAAAGCATCTATTTAACGTAATTTTACTTACTACGTTGCGAATTTCTGCAAAGCGTAGATGTAATCTATAGATGACGTGTCGTTAGTCAGTAAAACTCTCGATTTCCAACAATAGCTTTAATATACTAATCGGTATTTTAATTTTATTTCTTCAGTTATAGTACAGACAGTTTATGCGTAAACTTTAACAATTCGTGCCTGAACATGGCATTGTTGGTCGAAAGCTGATTCGTTAATGTCACTACTGAAGCAAGAATCTCTCTCTGTACGTATTGACGTTCTGACACATAACTAGTTTTCGACTATTTGTCATGTGCATATATATTTAATTTACAACGTTCTGACAAAACCGATTCGCAGGTGTTATAAAAGTCACCTTTAGTGTTTGAAATATTACCTAATACAAACTCAGTACAACGTTAGAATTGGAAAAGGCTTGGTAATTTAAAATATCTGTTCTGAAATCACTAAAGACATTCCTTTTAACACTGTCACATTCCTACATTACTGATACATCGATATAATCAAATGACTAACCGACACCCATTTTCTCGACCTCAAATGTTATAAGTAATTTAATTGTTTAATCGGATATTTATAATACATTTTTATTAGTTTTTTTAAGGAGTTCGAACAGCTACAGAACTCACATAGCTTCGAATGAAGGAACGACAATTACGGGTGGCGTGGAAGTGCGTGGAATGAAGTAGTTTTGTGTTGCAAAACTGTTTGAAGAAAGAGAAAGTGACTGTTTGCAGCGCACTCCTATTAGATGCGTTGATTCTCAGGACTGACAGAAAACATCGACGGAGTTTCTCCAGCCACTGAAGTCATCAATCTATCGCTACCAAATTTTGTTTCAAATCTATTCTGCTCTGTTATAGTAAAAGTAAGGATAAATTGCACCCTTGTACAGGTACTGAGGGTCTGTGCTGGTCGTACGGCCCATAGGGGGAGTAGAGGTAAAGCTCTACTCTTTCTTGACCACGGCACTAGAAGAGGTGAGGGTCAGCGTCACGCCCCGGCCGCTCTTTACCCCCGGAAAAGACCCGGTACCAATTGTACTCTCTGTTATAGTGGAATCTTAATATTCGGAACCTGACTAATGGAACGGCACGAAAGCGGAACGAAACACCAAGCTCAATGTGAAGAAGCCTAGCTGCCGGAGCCGAAGAATTTTTCTTATCGAACACAACGCCTGCTTTTATCTGATCTGAAATCTTCATCGTTGCACCGTGCATTTAGTAGAATCATTTAATCAGCACATCAACTAATGCACATGTATATAAAAGTTTTTACATTAAAACATTTAAAATCGCTCCAACATGTTTCGATCAGCGTAGCTCCCTGAAGATGATCTTAGGATCGAAACATGTTGGAGCGATTTTAAATGTTTTAATGTAAAAAAAATGTGTATATGTGCATTAGTTGGTGTGCTAATTAACTGATCTGAAATATTTATTCAGAATCTAATTGCAGCAAATGTTAAAATTTAATTGAATGTTATTCTTAACTTTGTTTGGTAAGTGGGTTTTGGAGTTTCACCTGAACCTTTGTTTGATTTACATCCAGCCCTTATGTCCTCCTTTAATAAGGCGAGACACTGTGTGCGGGGTTTGGTCATGCCTGACACTTTGTAAACTGTGTAGCATACATAGAATTTGTTTAAAATGCGTAATGCTGTTGTGGTGGTTACTATCTGCGTATTTAAATGTCATTATTTTGGTACTATGTGAAGATGTGTATAGATTTTACTTCAGAGGCCATCCGATTCATCAGTTGTTATTTTTACTCCAGGTAAAGCAACTCAGTGTTTCTGTGGGAAGTTGTTTATTAATAATAGGTCTTCTTACTTTAGGATTTATTCGACCTTCTTCGGAAGTGTTAATATACAAAGACACTCTCTATGTGGAAACGTCCAAACCTCACGCCCTAAAATTCAGAATGCTATTTCTGAGAATTGCCGTCACCACATCATTGTGATTTTGCGGCCAATCCTAATTGAAGTCGTCTTTAAAAGTTTTGGAACCAATCTACGATAAGCTAAAACTTTTGCGACTGTTTTTGACTCCTTTAAATCTTATTTTTAGTGTATTTGTTGACAAAGAAGTCTCAGTTACTCGCCAACATGGTAAATCTGACAGGCCCTACGTTGTCATCTCGCTAGATCGTGTAAAATTCTGCACATTAACTTTAGTTAAAGGAGTGAAATGAACGTCTTTAGAAAATTTAAACCACTACATCTAAAAAAAATGAATTCGAGATGTACCAATAGTATAAAAGACTAATTTTATCTTCGGAAAGAGACAATTCTGCTAATGGTAGTGATTAATTAGTCTAAGACATCAGTAATCCCTTGTAGAATGCAATCGTAATATTAACCACGAGGTAGAGTCCTCGTACTTTGTCAGTACGTCGTGGAATTATGTTTGTAATTAAGGGTAGGTAAAAAGTAAGACAAAAAATTTGATGTCCGAAAATGTATTGAAATAAGCGAGAACTGGAGAAAGCAGGAAGTTCGTTGCAATTATTTTGCGAAAATCTCTTGTTAGGTTTGGCTTGAAACATCAAAGAGAGATCATATAAGGCGAATACTTGGGAAGACATTTTAGTTAAAAACGAACAGTTTTAGTTATTGCTAACCGTAATATCGTGACTCGCAGTCCGCTTTAAATTTATTGGTACTCGTTGCAGGTAGATAATGAAGAAGCTGTATGTCGATACGCATATCTTTCATCGTACAGTTTATTATCTCACATCACAGTTTCTGCTGTCTCAATTCTAATCAAGAAAGGTAGACTGTTCTTCGCCGTGTAGTATTCTTGATTTTGCACAAAATCTCTCAAACACACAACAAACTTCCATCTCATTTCTCTTTTTGTTTTCGATTAATGTTTCTATTGAATTACGTTGATGAATGCGTCCATTTGGATTTCTCATTGTGTAGGAGGTAGTTCGATATTGCACGACATGTAACATTTGCGTACTGCCCAGCCGTGAAAGAAAAGCCACACAGCCGATCGAAATGAGACATTCTACTGTCGTTTCGCTAAGCTACTGCGTGTTTATAGACCACTGTATTTTTGCCTTTAGAATGTTTTTAATTTTATCTATTCAACTAGTTTGTTTTAAGAACCAATTCAAGGTCCTGAAATCTGTTAAGTTTTACGCAACGTTTCAAGAAAATATTACAAACCGAGCCAGAAAATTTTAATTTCACGTACAATATTAAATAAAGTACAATTAATATTTAAAAAAGACCACTAAACACTATTCCTAAAAAATACATTTTGAAACGCCCAAAATGCTACAATAATATCGAATCATCTTTAGGGTCACCGCATTGTACATCGAATTATTAAATTCCATAATAAGTAATTAATATTGAAATTAATTTCATCAGCACGATTAGGATGGTATATTAACATTACAAGTACTTTGGAATTTAGGTAAATGTGGGAATAGCTATATGATGTACAATTTGTACACTATTGTTGCAATTCTTGTTATCATAACGTATAGATAAAATTGTTAGTGGATCTAGTTTCATAAGAAACATGCAGTTTTCTTTAGAACCTAGAGTGAGTCTTTGTGAAGTCGTAAAATTCTAATTCTGAAACGATACAAGCATGAAATATGATAATATATTAGAATTCAGTTAAGTTACTCCAGAATCAATTTTAGTTTATTGTGTACACATCATACCTCTAGTTTCAATGTTGCGTACATTCCGTGTTATTTGGTGTTGTGTTCTGTCTTACATGTGTTGTGTTCTGAAGAGCCAGTTGGATGGACACCAGTTGGCCAAGTAACAATACATTTTTGTGTAAATTAGTAATGCAACGGTTAGTGTTTAATCCATTTATATTATCAGAAGTACATCTTAAAATATTAAGTAAAATAATATCTCCATGTGCAAAACCGCTGGACAAAAAGTTGTAGGTCGCGTACGAACTTCAAGTGAAAACGCCCGTACGCCGTCCCGCTTTACTGTATAGTCCGAGAAGTTGCCTAGCGGGTACGGCGCTGCTCTGTATAGGGGACGTTCATCGCTAATAGCAGATTAATGTTGCCCGAGAAACGTGGCGTGTGCAGTTGGATATATGGAAAGGAGCAATTTATGTGATTTGTATGTCAGATTACCTTCAAATATTACAAGTAGAAATAAAGTTAAAGACATGACACCAGCCTGATTTACGGGTAGGCAAAAATAATGTCAAAACCATTTGGTGTGGGGATAAACGATGATTAACCTGCTGCTGTTATTGGTGTGAACATTTCATTCAAAACAGATTTAAGGTAAAAAGTCATTTAATAAATGAAGAACTAACCAAAAAAGATAAGTTATATTTAGTATTTGAAATCCTAAATGGTTTAAGATTGGTGAAATATTTGTCACTTCATGTAATTGATGAATTATTTAGTGTTTTTAAACAAACCACAATCAACTTCAGTGTGAGAGACAAGCCTGTTTATGGTGAATTGGATTTCATAAGCGTTTAATCCTTTAAAACTCAGGATTGACTCTATGTAGCACAAGCTTTAACGTTAAAGATTTCTGCTTTCTGCACATAGAGTGGTTTCATGTGTTTTGTAGATCTTAGAACACATAAAATGTACTTTCCTGTTCAGAATTACTTGATTTATTTTTATAACAGAATCGGAATGTGTTTTATTTACGGTAGGAACCGAATCTTTAAAATTAATTCAGAGCAACTTACCTTTATTTAATAACTGAAGCATATGCGCAGTATTTCAACGAACCGTTGGGCGGAATCTATATAACCTAACCCTAAGCAAACAGGTTGATCTCCTAAATATAAACTGGATCACAGTCACTGGCAGAGAAACACGGTATTAAACGATTTATCGCCCAGTCATTTACGACGTGATAATGTCAGACAGACCTGCTATAGCAGCTGTATTTCACCGCGGTGAACATTACTTTGTTATAGTCAGGTCAACGTCTTGTGGGAAAACTGTGCTTGACCGTGACTTGCTAGAGGCAATACTTTAGAGAAACAGAAGGCGTTAGTGGTCTTGGAATTTGCAGGAAACAGCCTCAACTACCAAACCCGATAATTTTAGTGCTGGTGGTACCGATGATCATTATTACACTAACATGAGTTTTGTATTAACTCTAGTTGTCGTGACACTGTTTCGATTTCTAGCAGACTTGGCGGGGTTAATTTGACATCGTGTCAAGAGCAGGTATGCGGCCCTAATCATTCTTATCCTTTGAGTAGCAGAAGACGAAGTTAAGCAACCGCTACAACAAGTACCAAGATCTAGAATGCGTGGGACCCTACACGTGCCTATAGGTTTTAATGGCGTGATATTAAACGTAGTGCAGTTTTCGTCTTAAATGTTATGACAGTTGTCACGGAGATAATGTGATGTCGTGGTACGAGTTTAGATCTGTTTTCCGAAGAATGTAGTTTAGAATCGTAGGTGGGCGATGGTGGGAGATCGGCCATCCTGTCTGTCGTTTTCGTAGTTATATTCAGTTCATTTAATTAACTGTAGTGACGTTCTTTTTTAAAAATAGACCACGGAATCTTTTATGACACCACTCTCATGTCCTTAATGGGCACAGCCCGCATATTTATGGTTTATACGCTATAAGGGGATGTTAGAATGTTGAAATAGTAGGCAGGTTTCACCCTTTTCATAGGCCACGAAGGCCTTTAGGGTGAGTAGAGTTTTAGCTCTAATCTTTCTAGGACCTCCGCACTAAATGGGGGGGGGGGGTGTCAGCCCCACGTCCTGGCTGCTCTTTACCCCTGGGAAAGAACCGGTACCCATTATACAGGAGGCTGGGTGGGCCACAGGACCGGTCTGGACAGGTGCGGAAAATCTCGCCTCCAACGGGATTCGATCCCCGGACCTTCCAGCCTGTAGCCTGTCGCTATACCGACTGAGCTACCCGGCCCACTGTTGAAATAGTGTAGTCGGTATAAAGGCTATGGAATGGGCTGAATGTCCGAGGTGTCGTAAGTGGATTCCCGACTGTGGCACAACGCTGATCTTGTCTTCGAAGCATCAAGACAGATTCTGGGTCACACACACTCCTATTCGATAAGTACACAATGCTCTTTCCGCGGGGCTAAAGCGGTCGGACCGTGAAGATGACTACTTTCCTCCAAGTAGTGCCAAGGTTGAGAATTATTGAGGATGTACCTTCACTTTGCCACATGCCTTCATATCGTGCAGAGGGACATTATTCTGTTGTTTTCTGTAATGAACCTCTCTAAGAACTAAAATGCTTTACATATTTTTGTACATATGAAAACCATTTTAACCTTTTGGCGCCGGAATTATTTTTTTAATTTTAGCACATCCTGTATATAAAATGTGAATAATACAGGAACCAAATACGTTAGAATTATGAAACAAACTGCATTTTGAAGAGAAAA
>Ga0131853_10004608_pt1 | contig 24720 bp, 12 predicted proteins | sample TergutLab28metaG_FD_92764 | JGI IMG/M metagenome (GOLD analysis project Ga0131853, IMG submission 92764) | Labiotermes labralis P1 segment gut microbial communities from Petit-Saut dam, French Guiana - Lab288 P1 (version 2) (version 2) | ecosystem: Host-associated > Arthropoda: Insects >...
ATCTCAGTATTTTTCGAAAATCTGTCGAGAACATTCGAGTTTCATTCAAATCGGGGAAGATTAACGGGGAATTTACATGAACACCTCTGCACATTTATGATAGTATCTCGCTCATTTCTTCTTTGATTGAGAACCGTTTCTGGTAAAAATTGTACAGAAGTCAAAACACATATTTTATATTCAGAAACCTTTTACCGAACATCATGCCGTTTACAAGATAATGTGGAAAAATAAAGTATAGCCAACCAGGTCACATATGACAATATAATACAGCGCATGCGTTTACTTGCTGAAAACATAAGGTTACAAACACACACTCTGAATGTGTCATATTTATTGCATTTCAAATGCAAACATGGTTAAATTAACGCAGTTCAATGTTACGTTACACGTACACTGCCTGTCTTATTCAAACTACAATGCAAAAATATGTATTTTAATTTTGACGCATTTGTAATGTACAACTCGTACACGCAGTTACAGAGGGATGTACACTCTTTTATAATAAAATAAATAGGGAAATTTATAACTGTTTAATTTTACGCTTAAAAGTTAGGTCTATATTTAAACACCCTAAGGAAAATTTGTACCGAAAACAGAATTCGGATTTCCCTTTAAAATTTATCGCACTTCGTTTTTAAAACAGTAAGGCATGAAAGTGCTCTGCGCTGTGGCTATGCAGGAGTTAATGATTATAGAAAAACTTTAACGATGAACACGTCTACATTCCTTGGTCTCTGACAATACAGGAGGAATGCCACTATTAATATCACAGGGTAGAAGTCAGTAACAAAAAGGAAGCCTCATGCGTTTCAGTTTCAGTTCCAGTTTCCTTCTAGCTCCTTCCTATATCTTTACAAAGAACAACCGGACTTCAGCTTTATGGGAAACTCTGCTAATGCTGCACCTACATTAAACCTGAGAGAGTTTAAGTCGTAGACCTTACTTACTGCATGGAGCAGAGTCCTTTTCGAGAAGCTAACGGGTTCGCAGTTAGTCAAGAATTTCAAGCATACTGTGGGACCTGAAGGTTCATTACCGCATTCGCAAGTACCCGCTACATGTCTCTAGCCTGAGCCATATCAATACAATCCATTCCCCCACATCCCACGTCCAGAAAGACCCATCTGAGTATCCTCCCATCTACGCCTGTCTTCCAAGTGGTCTCTTTCCCTCAGGTTTCCCCATCAAAACCCTGTTTAGACCTCTCCTCTCCCCATACGTGCCACATCTCCCGCCCATCTCGTTCTTCTCGATTTGATCCCCTGAACAATACTGTGTATGGAGCGCAGATCATTATGCTCCTCATTATGCAGGCTTCTCCAACCCTCCCCCCCCCCCAACACCCCGTCCATCTTAGGCCTAGTAAGTTCAAATAGTGTGCAATTTAATCATTCTTCTCAAAGTAACAATATTCTTCCAAACAGAATTTTCTTTCGTATCTAACTCGATTTCAAATAAATCCCACATTTAATATTAACCAGGTGTGTTTTCATTGTGCTGCCAACTATTATTATAAATGTACTTATTAATTAACACTGCACTTGGCAGCAAGTAAGCAAGTGAACTCCGAACGGTTCCGAAAACGGAATTTCACACTGAGTGCTACTAGGTTTCTGGGTTTTTACTACTGTCTCGTATTCAAAATAACTTACAACACAACCTCTACGGAACTAAATCTGTGCCCATTGTCAAATGAAAAGCCACCAAAATGCCTACTATGTGGGGCGCGACAGACACAGTTGTTCATAAACACCCGACCTGTATTTCAATCTCCGAAATTTGTGTTATTTCTTACTACGAGTAGATGTACTAATTCCAGGGACCTAGCATCTCTAAATCATTCAGCAAGCTACGACACAGTGCAAGAACTTAAACTTATATTCGGTTCATAAAACACATTCAGCAGCAATGTAAATAAATTTGGTTTTACAGTAAAAGAGAGGGGTTTCTTTTGCCTGCGTACCAGCCTATGAAAGTCTGTTGGGCGTGGAGGTAACAATCCCGACTCTTTACTAAAACCTTCATTAGAAAGTAGTCAGTACTCAGCTTCAAGATCTGACCTCAAAACTCTCGGGAATGCATTCACACTGCTTGCCGTGTAAGAGGCTGTGAGGACTCGAGTAAGCACGGCACAGTGACGAAGGAAACGGAGAACGGTAACTCCCAAAGGAACTGTCCCTTAAGTGCTCCCCTATTTTATCTGTCCACTCTCTCTTCACAGGTCTTGTCACTTTCATCCAGAAGCCGAAAATTCGATGGCAGAAATGAGACCGAAAATTTGCATACTTTGAGCCTTGGTGCTTGACCACCAGTGGAAAACACGGTACAGAAATCCCAGAGATATGTAGTGGTTCAAGTGCCAATCCCGCAGTACAAAGAACCGATTTTAACGTCAACTTGTTAGTGGTTTGGAGGGTATGTGACCAGACATTCAGCAGGTGCTAATGACATATCGCCGTACAGCTTGTAGGTAAGGAGAGTGGATATGAGAGAGCTGTGTTCGGAGAGTTGGTGCCAAACAGAATTTAACCCTCACATTTCGAATATGTTTGGTTAATATAAATTAGGAAAGATATTAATAAACTACATTCAGATAAAACGACGTGTTAATGGGCTTCTAATTTTCACTTCACTGAATAAACAAAGGACCTATATATATATATATATATAACGCCGAAAGCTACCTTCGGCGGTGGTCTGGCCCCATACGGAAACACACCTTACAAAGCCCTTCAACGAGGCCCAATTTTTACAAGTGTTGTAGCCTTGAACTTTTTCTTCCGCTGTTGCTCATGCGTTGCGGAACAATGAAACAATTATCCTCATAAGCACGCACGTACAAATTGTGAAGCTATGTATTTGGCTATTTCACAAAAGTCTCGAGAATTCAAGTTCGGGTGTTAGAATGAGGTCAGCTAGCTCAGAGTAGGATATGATGCAGGTGGATGGGTGGAATACTGGGTAAGTTTTGATATTTGAATGTAGTTGTACATGGGGATGCTGCGGGATGTTGCATCTTGAACAAATTACTATTGGATTATTTCCTTCTCTTCTAGACGTCATAGACAACACTAAACCTGCTGGCTAGCAGTGAGGTCGTAGTATATAGCCTACGGTTTACTTTAACAGTCAAAATTAACAAAAGCCAGAAGCTTCTGTTTTGTTTCGTGTTCCACCTCACACTTTAAAGTGTAACCGACAGTAGTAGAAAAATTTCCATAAGAAAATCCGTGCATAATAAAAAAGTCGGCAATCTTTTTCAACTTCAACAGGGATAATTTTTGTTACTTTTTACCTTCAACGACCCCCTGTGGTTTACATATTACGAGGTGGCTATCAATCAACATCAACACAACTATTTACCAGAAATTAACAGGTGAGTTACACGTCTTCATATTTCGATCACTACGTGGAAATCTTCAGGTCATTAAAATATATAAAATTAAAATTAAAATTACAATTACAATTACAATTGCAACTTCATTTTTATATGGTTAGTTTCAATACTAATTTTACTTCTATGTACTTTAATGGCCTGAAAATGACCACCTGATGGTTGAAACACGCAGCTAAATAACTTTTATGATGAAACCTAATAAACAGATGAGTTAATGGTGAGTGGTAAATAACCTCAAGTGCAATATTTCATCAGTATCTCTACAAAGCTTTATAGACGAATACAATAAATACAAAATTATTTGTAAATGCTGGTGAAATTAATTACTCTGAAACAGAAAACCGAAGGTAAATTGTTAAACTGCAGAATTTCTCTCTCTCCCTTAAGCACAGTAACTGCATGTTAATGCAGTCGCTGTAACTGTCAACGCTATCAACCCCTTCCACAACTCTGAACCCATACCCAACCCCAACAGCTCCGCCTACATGTACTGAAATTCTGCCGAGTATACAAGTATTGAAGAGGGTTGGTTGGTTTTCGTACATGGCTCAAAGGGAAGCAGAAGGGAGAAGTATTTTTATATACGTCAGTCATACGGGCGCAGCAAAGGTAGAGAATGTAAGAGAAAATGAGATAGAAGCAAAGACAGTTGAAGAAAATAAAGATAGACGTTCACGATGTCGATAACTGATGGACGGAAGGAGAAGAATTCAGAAAAGGAAAATATTCTTCCAAGGAGTGTGGTGCACACAGCGTACCAGTGACAATGTTGTAGGAGCTGGAAGTGGGGTGGGGGGTGGGGGCTTTAAGAAAGCACAAGGTAATATTATTAAGTCCATCCCCATTCAAACTCATCCCATTGGACTCATACTTCTTTTTTCTTCCTTTTGGCGAGCAGCCCATCTTGACATCACATTTCTGATCCGGGAAAATAAGGGCATTTAGAGGGTTCCCTGAAGGACTGTGTTCACCTCTCATTGCCTTTGTACAATCCATGTTCATCTGTCGTTACTTTTAAAAAATCGGTACTTTATATCCAGAACACCACTAATTATTTTACAGAAAGTAAGCCTGTGACAGACCTTAACTCTTTGGACACTGAAGTTTATCTAAATGAAATATAGACAATTAGTTTATAATTCACAAGGAACTGTCTCCATTATAAAGACCAATTATTTAGTGTTGCTCAGGAAAACAGTCACTAATTATGAGACTATGATAACCGTGTACAAGAAAGACTTTCTGTGCGTAAAATGAAGAGATTTTCAATATCACAGCCAATGGTATGTATAGGTACCTCCGGGACCCAAAGGGGTCATAAAATACATAACTGACGCGATGAGGATGAGGAAGTAAGGCTCCCTGTTAACAATTTCAGCTATACAAGCGATAACAAGCAGGGCTGGCATAAAATGTTTGAAGTCTTTTGTATCGTCCATGACCATTTGCAAAATACTGTATGGAGCACAAGTCATTACAGGTGTCAGAACACAGCCACGTGTAAACATTTATTAAAAGGTAACCGAGACCAGTTTCCTGTTCGAAAATTTCTTACAAGAAATTCGTTGGAATAGTATAATTGCTCACTTGTAAGGAAAATACCATGAACATACATCACCCTCTGTCGATCATACAAAGGTCTCACAGCTAATGGTGTGGACCGTTCGATAATTACAATCAAATTTCAACCTCACGTGGGGCATGAATGTTTGACATGTTGTATTTTTTTATGTTTATGTAGTTGTGTGTGGGCACAGGCATTGCAATGTGGACATCACCCGTCCGAATTTTCATATCAAATGTCTACGGACAAGATTCATAAAACTGATTGATGGATACCGTGGGCTGCTCCAGCTTGTGGTAACACACGAGAAGATGCCTCTCTTCTCTAGCACGAACCCACACAACGAAAACATCAGTGCAAATATTGCTCCAGCAGTGTGACGTCTTCAGAGTCGACGTTATTCTCAAGAAAAGTGCAGCAAACTCTTCAAAAGTGGAGAATACCTCCAACTGTGAGGCAATTTTTACCAATTAGTAGTAGAGTTGGTAGGTGTATGAACCTCAGAACGTCACACTACAGCGTCTTCTGGGATCAGGTATATTAAACTTTGGATTTATACCTCTTCAACTTCAACCTCAACCTCAGTCTCGAAGATATTCGCTCTTCTGGGATGTTACTATACGTAGTTTGGCAGCTGGTTCCCGACATTTTGGACAGCCATCGGTCCCATTTTCAAGGGACCAGAATGCTTGACCTTTCAATATGGGACCATTGGTATGTCCCAGAAGTCAGTAACCAGCTGCCAACTTACGCCGCCTAACATCCCAGAAGAGCGAAAACCTCCTCTAAACGGCAGCGGAAGCCTGAAATCTAAGTTACAAACCGCAGCACAAAGTATTGATGTATGCCTATTTTTCTGTGTTTACTTGCGTGTACGTTCAACAGCTCGCAGATGTAAGTCTTCCTCGTATTCGAAATACAGGCCTACTGTGGGTTTCTGAAAGGAATTCACCGTCCTCGGCAGTTGCCAAGTCAGTTCTAATCCAACAATCCTGCCAATATTTTGGATACTTATGATTTTCATTGCGGTTAGTACGGAGATAACACTCTTCTGGGATATGAAGGTTCGGATGAACCTGCTCAAACAACTTAAAGTAGAAAGTGAAGATCGGCACGTACATTTGAAATGTTCGTAAATGTTTGACGACGTCAAATTCTAAAATACGTTCTGTTAAGATTACTCACGACAATAACGCTATTTATTTCATATAAAAATTTATATTTTGTTTTTGGTGCGACAGCCCCCAGTGGGCCAGGACCTCATCATTCTCGAGGTTTATAGATCACACACAACGAAGCGCCACATTCGGTAGGACTCTGGATGAGTGATCAGCTCGTCGGAGATAACTCTACCTGACGACACACAACACCCACAACAGACGGACATCCATGCCCCCGGTGGGACTCAAACCCACAATCTCAGCAGGCGAGCGGCAGTAGACCTACGCCTTAGACCGCGCGGCCACTGGGACCGGCAAAAATTAACATTAAATTTGTAATAATGACAGTACAACGTCCCTATTGCAACATGGGTAGGGGAGTACACGACACACTGTTGTTTCGGGTTAGGTTTCCGAACTCCTGCACGGATTATGGTTAACGACAAAAAGTACCGGCAGACAAGATGGACTTGGTTCGAATTTAACTAGACTGCCTATACGGTGGGTGTAATATGCTGTTACACTCACTGGAGTAACATCATTACAAAAGTTGTTGTTTGTTTATACAAGTGTATAATTACTTGGTTGGTTACTTACTTGATTATTCACAATTTATTTACTTGTAGTTCATGTAACGATTCTCAGCAGATAAGAATACAGGTAGGTTTCACCCTTTTTTTATAGGCTACGAAGGGCCTTAGGGTGAGCAGCGGTATAGCTCTACTCTTTCTAGGAACTCGGCACTAGATGGGGATGGGGGTCAGCCCCACGCCCCGGCCGCCTCTACTCCCGGGAAAAGCCCGGTACCCATTGTACAGGAGGCCGGCTGGGCATCAGGGCCGTTCTGGACAGGTGCGGAAAATCTCGCCCCCACCGGGATTCGATCCCTGGACCGTCCAGCCCGTAGCCAGTCGCTATACCAACTACGCTACCCGGCCCCCGCAGATAATAATATAAAGGGCCTATAAAGTATATGGATTAATAATTCATGGATTGACAACTATATGGAGGAAAGCTGTCGTTGCCCAGTACAAGCTAATATTCCGGAATTTGCATCAGGGGTGAGCGACAGAGAGAGAGAGAGAGAGACGAAGGAATAGCACGAAGAACCTTATCAGGAAAAAACGATTTTAAGTTCGGAATACGAGTCACAAGCCTCCAAAACACACACAAAAAAAAAATCAGAGCCAACACCTCGAAGGCGATATTGGGCAGCCTTTTATATTGATAACCACCCGGATGATGATAATAAAATACGTTTACTTATTCTGCGAACCTACGTTAAAATAGTATGAATGCGACCTACATCCTACGGTACGTTTAGTCTGAGTATATCCCAATAATGGCTGTTCAGGTCCGACTCCTCCAGACATTGACATACGAGTTATGTCCTCTCCGCCTATCATGATGTCCTCCCGAGGGACTACTGCCCACGCAGTGTTGTCTGCTTCACGTAACTGCTCCCTGATGTCGCCATACTGGAACGCTGTTATGCGTCGCGAAGTGGCCAGGGACAGAGCCACCTGGTGCCGCGCATGCACATCATCCTGTCACACACCTTCGACTATAGTTCTACTCACATTATCGCAGATAAATGTACGTTTGGGATATGAAGATGTGCAATAGGCTCCGAAACTCATGCCTAGCATCGTTACATTGAATGACCAGCACAGCTGAGAAAGGCTGTGTAGTGGAAATGCTCTACATCAGTATTCTGATTGCGCCCGACTTTAGCCGCGACACTGAGGCATCTCGTGGTTTACCCTAGGTCTTCCAGGCAAATCCGGTTATAATAAGTAAACGATTCTAAGAGCGCTTTCTTCCATTTCCTTCCCCAATCATAATTCATCAACCACACAGTCGATTCTATGTAATCTGAGATATGACGTCATCATAAAATAGCATAAAACACAAAACTGAGAGCGTCGATGACACCTTCGTCATTTTTAGTCGCGTTCAAAAAATTGCGAAAAGCGACTATTAGCTTCGTCATGTCTGTCTTCCAGTCCGTGTGTCCGAACGTCCGTCCGTCTGTCCTCATGGAAAAACTCCCACTGGAAGGATTTTTATGAAATATAAGTATTTTTTCAAAAATCTGTCCAGAAAATTCAATTTTCATTATAATCTGACAAAAACAGCAATTAATTCACATGACGACTAATATACATTTTTGATCATATCTCGCCGAATTCTCCTTAGAATAAGGAATTATATACCAAGTTGTCGAGACAATCAAAATAGAGATTAATCCAATAACATTTTGTGAAAATCGTGCCGTTCATGAGATATGTGGGAAAATACTGTACAGCCACACAGGCCAGACGAAAATATAGCGCACGCGCATTTCAAGCTGAATACCTAAGGCTACAGACACATACACAGAATGCGTAATACTTATCGTTTTTTCACTGCTACAATTGTTGAACGAAAATGTCTCCATGTTATGTTATACGTACTTTGCCTATCTAGTTATTTCCATACAGATGAGTGTTAACATTTCAAAGAGAAAAGACATACTACAAAAAGTACAATGGACCTTCTGTCGCCGCTGTTATCAGGCAAAATAACCGTAAAATTTGTTCCCAAGTCTGAGTTAAAGAAAATTTGTGGCGGATGCTGTAACATGAAACGTAATTCTTCAGTGTTTCCACGGATCTTCCTCGCTCCCACGTTGATACATCAGGGCCTAAAGCTTCTGGTTACATGTTTCCTGTAGCACGTTACACTTCCCGCACGATGCAAGTTACAAATTACTATCCTCAACAACAACAGTCGATTGTCACACACAGTCCGTCACAAGGCGCAGTGTGAAGGAAGGAATGGAACGAAAGTACAAAAGAACCAAAGTCTGAGTCAGTGGTAAAGAGAAAGGAAACTACAGAGCTAGGTAATAAGTTGAGGGGCATACAAAGGACAGAAGTGTGGCAGAGAAGCCATTTAACAAACACGAATATGAAGATCTTCGACAAAGTGCTGTCCTACAAATATGTCCTATCACTAGAATGCAAAATTTGAGGTCCTTACGGTTGTACCTACGAAGGTTCTACTTTCTCTAATAAAAATCAATGCTGTCTGGCAGAAATTTGATGACGTTTTGGAGAAACCTGCTGTTAGTCTTCACCCTCCCAACATAAATAGGCTTAGCGCGTTCTCTCGATACGTCAGTAAATTTCTAGCAGGTTGCACGGACTCACATTCTAGAAAACACTAATCTTATTTTATTACGACGGTAACTGATTTCACGGTTCAGAGGAAATCTGGAGACGCTGACGGTCGCACGGATGATCAGGAAATTCTCCGTCCCTATTAAGTCCGTCAGTGTGTTTACAAGAGAAAGTTAAGTGGGGTGTTCCTTTAATCACAGATCTGTGTTTGTAATTACAAGCAACGCCAATAAATAAAGACAGGTAGAAAGAAAGAAAGAAAGAAAGAAAGAAAGAAACTCGAAAAAGAATGGGGAGAAGAGCAAAAGAAAGGCACAGCTTTCGTTTATGTCTTAATAACTTTAACTAGTGTTGGATTTCAAAGCGGAAAATATCTTTAAAAAGTTTACTGCGATGCGTAGTATAAAATAACGAACGTGTTTTTTTCCCTTATTATTGCCTGGGCAACATAATTTTTGTGTCTTTTCGTGCTAAAATAATTACGGTATTGGTTCCAGCTCGCGAAATTAAGTCTCTCGAACCAGCAGTTACTGCTTTACTTTATGGCTTGGCAACATGGCGGCATAGCGTACAGTGGTAAAGAGATATGAAGCGCTGGGAAATACTTTCAGAGCAACAAGGACATAACGGTCATCTTCTCACGAAAAAATCAGAACAGAGTTATACATGACAAGTTGACAGTCGCAGTATAAGTCTTTCGGCATGGTGCACTGGAGGTATTCATTCAGTCTTCTCAAAAGTTGCGTTGCGTCCGTGGGTGACTTGTGCCCTACGTTCCTCGGAGAAAACTGATTACTGTTTTCTTCAAGCGTGAACAGTACAAAAAGATATGTCGCCCCTGGAATAAGAGACCACAACGTTTTCTCGAAACGTCGGACAGCAATCATCCATTGACGTTGTGCCACATCCAAGAAATTGGAGACCTCAAGGTGAGAGTCGCTCAACTGGCCAAAATGACGAAAAAAGAAATGGACAAGACGATAAAACATAAAAATAAATATGAATCTGTCACAGCCCAGCAGTTACTATATGTACAACCCACTTCATAGGTACAAGTTCCAATATTTTTAGGCACGTTTGCAAAATTGAGTGAAGCGACTATTAGATTCATCATATATTAATAATTGCCCAACGAGATGCAACACAAAGCAGTCTATTTATTATTCTGCAAGTTCACTCTACATGTTTCGTGTGTCAACCACACCCATCATCAGGAGTACACAAAACTTCAACTACAGCATCAGGTACTCCGCTACCTCCCTCCAACGTGGCAAAGCTAGCTTGGCCACGTTGGAGGGAGGTAGTTGCACAGAAAATATGGCCAGTACCGGAGGCTGTAGTTACAGTTTTGTGTACTACTGATGTGGGTGTAGTTGACATCCGAAACATGTAGAGTGAACTTGCAGAATAACAAATAGACTGTTTTGTGTCCCATCTCATTGAACAATTATTAATATAGATCAGCGATGCTCGGAACCATAAACATAGCTTCATCATGTCTTGTCTGTCAGTCTGTAAGTCTGTCCGTCCGACCGTCCGCATGGAAAAACTCAGCTCCCACTAGATGGATTTCATGAAGATTGATACTTGGGTAGTTTTCGAAAATCCGTCGAGAACATTCAAGTTTCATTAGGATCTGACAAGAATAACGGGTACTTTACATGAAGACCAACACGCGTAGCTCACTTCTTCTTAGAATGAGAAATTTTTTAGATAAAAATGGTAGAGAAAATCAAAACACATGCTTTATGCTAAACAACTATTTTCGACAATCGTGCCCTTTGTGAGATAACGATAAAAAAAGTACTCTACAGCCGGAGATGTCACAAATGACAGCATGGCGCATGCGTATTGTATGCGGCATAAGTAAGGCTATAAACACACATTCAAAATATGTAATACTTGTTGCTTTTCCACTGCAAAAATAGTTGCGCGAACGCGCCTCAATGTTACGTTATACGTATGTTGTGTCTTGTGGCCACTATGAAGAACAGGAGCAACAACGTACTCAAATATACTGCCGTTTCTCTTTAATTTTTTTAATTCTCCACGTAACTTATGTCTATAATCTTCATACCGCCTTAAATAGAGTCCGCCGCTAGACTCCTCATGGCCTGCTGAATGAACTACATACCAACACATTCGGTTTCTTCTGTATAACATAATCTCTTTGTGGAAATTACTTTTGAAATAGTTGAATATCACTGAGGAATAAAGTTTTGTCCAAATCTGAATCTCCGTCATCAGTACGGTCAAAACTTAAAAACAAGCCGCCCTTAGGGCCAGTCAGCATAGGTTTACCGTTAGATTGTTCACGTCAGATAGGTAGGTAGGTACTGGACGGAAGGAGGGAGGCTGGTAGGTAGATAGGTACGTTCTTACGTACGTGTGTAAAGTAACTTCAATTGTGTCATGCTCACTGAGCATATTTTCGGAAGTAACTAGCTTTATTACCGCTATTACAGAACGACCAATAACCAAGGATCTACACACTATAAACTGCTGTTTACTTTTGGAATCGTAAGAAACACGTAAATAATTTGGGTTGGCAAAATGCAGATGCGCTTAATTAAACTGGGTGGTACCCACAATAACTACTGTGCTTTTATGAGTTAATATATCTTCCCTCTTTCCTCTCCTTCGCCATCAACATGAAATTCAAGTATTTGGTGCTACAAGCATGTTCCATTTTTCAGAAAGTTTAAAAATAGGCTTTCAGCCATCCCCCCTCCCTTGTCTCTGTCCCTTTAATATAATTGAAACAATAAAGCTCATTCACTTATCATGATAGTATAATTCGTTTTTGCACCAATCGTTTCTTGTACTCTTTGTATATACATAGTGCCACTTCCTTACACCCAGCGTCTCTTCCAACCTATCTCACACTCCATTTTCCTTATACCCATCACCCAAACCCATTTCACCAATCTCGTAACAAACATAATTTCGTTTCATTTGTCTTTTTCTTTTTGTAACAATCTTGGAACTTATCATATCCTTCTTTGTTATATGAAAGAGAGGGGGATGCAGGGCTGGTTATTAATTAATAACTTGAAGCACAGTACTAGATGGAATAAGAGAAATACAGAAGACAGACATTCTGGACATAAACTACTGAAAGAATTCGAAAAAGAGAAAAGGGAAGAATATTTGAATAGGTTGTTTCTGCCGTTCGTAATAGCGCCAATAAGCCACTACCCATGTCCTTTCTTTTCTCTCTTTAGTTCTTTTACTCAATTTTCTGCGTCTAGCTGAAGGAAAAGATTCATCAGTTGCCACAATTCAGTTTCTGTTGTTACGTCTACAATTTTAAAGTGTTTCGTTACAAGTTAAACACCGCATTATTCTTTTAAAGAGAGTTCGCTCCATAAAAAGAGTTACATGCATTAAATATAACTAACGAAATAAGGCAAAACAAATGGCACAAGACGTTAAGGATTCTGTTGATCTGTCCTATCGGCAATCAAACCGCTGTTGTCCATTCCACTTCAGTAGCCTATTTCTGACTTGTCACGTACAACACCGAGTACTTAACTAGTTTTAGGAAGTGTGTCATCCCCGTTATGTGTGTGAAACTAGGAAAAGGTGTGCAGTCAAACACAACTTAATCACTGATGTGTATTTAATGACTATGTGATGGAAACAACTACAAGTTTCGGCCTGTATTGGCCATCATCAGGTTGTCTAGGGAACTTCCCTAGACAACCTGATGATGGCCAATACAGGCCGAAACATGTAGTTGTTTTCATCACATAGTCATTAAATACACCTCAGTGATGAAGTTGTGTTTGACTGCATACCTTTTCCTACTTAACTAGTTGTTCCTAAATGCCAGGCCACAAGCTAGACGCAATCTGATTTAAATCACCATTCTCGTTTTCTTATCCCTCTTACCCCAATGGCCCACAGTGCACCCGACGTTTCAGTAACCATGACATGCTGACCCGGACAGTCAGACTGAAGCGCTGGAAACGTTAATAAATTAATCTGCAATCCACTTGTAAAGGAAAAGGCAGACGCATCAAAGCCTAGCGCACCAAGCACGCGAATCTCAATGCTATCTCCAGGGCGCCACCACGCGTTTATCTTTCCGCTCTGGTGCCACGTGCTGCTCTGACGTCATCATCACACGAGATGAAGTGTTCGGCCTTGGTGAAAGAATGACACAAGGTGCATCATTCAGGTAGAGCCCTCAGCCATAAACAGAATGGTTGTAATGGTTGCCCTCTTCCAGCACACGAAAGAAACCGAAATTAACTGGAAGAAGGAAGGTAGCCTAGAGCGTGCGCATACCCACACTTCAGCGATGTCTCAAATCGCAAAAAACGTAAACAGACGTGGCTATGGAGAGTGGCGTACCCAGGAATTTTGTTCGGGGGAGGGGGGGGGTGAGGGGGTTCAACAAATTCAGTTGAGGATACAGGACAGAGAGAAATGGGATCTGGAGGCGACAGCCTCCTAGTCAGGGGTTCTGGAGGCAGCTGTAATTTGGTACAAAAAATTTCATTTCATATAGTAAAATTTTCTTAATTTTGGGTACTTTAAGACTATTTATGACAACAACCAATTTATTTGTCATTGCTAATGTAAAACAATTGCGAACCTAGGTAGTTTTAGAATTTTACTGCCTTTTTTCCGAACATCTTGGGGTGGTGGCGTCCTAAATTCAGCAATTTTTAACAGTTTTCACAATCGGGGTGAGTTTGGCACGATTTTGGAGGGCCTTTCTGAATTTCGGGAGGGTTTCAACACCCCAACCCCCCCCCCCCTCTGTACGCCACTGGCTATGGGAAAGAAGCAAGGACATACATGCGGAAAGGAGAGCTCAAATTTACCCCAGGGGCACATATCCTACACAGAAGAAAACGCACAATATGGTGAAATTTTAACGTTCTCAAAATGAAAAGTCTTTTGATTCTGAAAATTAAAAGCTACTTAAGAACCTAAGTCACAAAATGGTTGAGGCCATGCCACTTTCACCTAACCCCTTATGATTCGAGGCATCGTGATATGTTTCCTTTCACTAACCTATGACACGTTTCGAACAGCCAAAGAACTCAATGAAACATAAATATACATCAGGGCGAAGAAGTATAAGACATGAAAAGAAATCTTAAAACTTCTCCCGAACCGCATGTTTCAACAAAGAACCTCGCCATTTTTTTTTTTCGTTTTGTTTGGTTAACGTTCTTCTTTACCATAATATTGACTGGCATTAGCGTGGATCTTGTGGGAGGGTGAAGTGCCAGCTCTGAAAGTTTGCAGTGTTTCTGGACTTTCGAAGAAGAAAGAAAGAAGTGAATAATTTTGGGTAATACGTTAAACTACATTATCTGATTATCCTTGACACTGCAGGTAGTTAACAACCTTGACGCTACAATAATGGAATATTCTTTGTGCCTAGCTAAACTACGGAGAGGAGCGAGTTCCATATAAGCCCTCCTAGAGCAGAAACGCCCCATGGACGGGGGGGGGGGGGGGGATTTCATTTATTCAGAAAATAATTAGAGGTATGGTACTTGCGAAACACACCAACGGATGAACTTATATAGGAAGTCATGGCGCACGGTGAGATATATTAATATAAATTTCACAACAGTTACCATTATTCTGCATACAGCACGAGCAGACGACAAACCATTGGGATTTAAGGCCTTTACTGTACTATACTGTACTTATTACTAACTAATCTGTTACATCACACCTTCTTGCATTTTGTAAGCCCAGTTTAACGTAAATAATCTTTACCTGTTTTGAAAATATACAACACACTAGTTTTACCTACATTTTTATTTGGGTCAGAAAACTGACTCTAACAGCCATACAAAGACGAAGAATTGAAGCGGCAGAATTGAAGTTACTGAGACCTCTGGCAGGCTACACCCTTTATGACAACAAAACAAATGACCACATACGCCGCAAACTACGGATTACAGGCATACTAGACAAGAGAGATGAATAGAGACTGAACTGGCTTTCACAATTGCAAAGAATGCCACAAAACCGAGTCCCTTTAAAATCATACCACTAGAGACCACAAGGAAGGAGAACAATTGGAAGACCAAAGAAGCGTTGGCGCGAGCAGCTGTAACTCTGGAGACAGAGCGGATCAAAAGTTCCAATCCTTGATGTTTATGATGATGATGATGATGAATCTTTACAGCTTACTCTTCTAATATCTACGTTAAGGTGAAAGATCTGACAGGCCTTTCGACAAGCAGCAATTAATATTTTACAAATCAGGCAGGGGTTAACAAAGACGACGTCGAATCGCACCTCTTAAAATATACGTGCCTATCACACAGCAGATAACGGCGAGCCGAAAGACGGGAACGACTGTGGACAGATATAAAAATCATAAACGAATTGCCTGCATACTTTAGCAAAGCCACTCCCCAAAGTAAAAGTGAAATCAGCTGTCAAAAAGCGCTGTTCAGAAACTTAATCCACTTAAAGTTCCTAAAATTACTTTATTTTTATTCTGTGGCATTCTGTGTGAAAACTTTTGCTAGCGCCGTAAAAAAACATCGCTGTTTGATAATATACAATGAAGACGTGATGTTTATGCAACCCACACTGCAAGATACTGTTTGCTACAGAAGACATGGCCAGTATTCAACGAAAGAAACAAAAGCCAAGTAAAATACGGTAGACATTATGTGGTAAAGTAACGCCTTTACAAGATATACATAAAAACATTCAGTAATTCTAAACCCTCGAAACTAAGTTTGTCTTGTAGACATGTTTCACTTTCCAAAGATGTCTGGAGGATACCGAGCAACACTCTTTTTTTATTAGCCGTTGAACCGTACAGAAGACACGCAAGAGAATCAAAGACTCACCCAACCGGACTTAATCCGCCATCTTCTGGTGACCTCGCCCAGTGTTTCCATATGGAGCACGACACGGCGCTGTAAAATCACAACACGCTCTTCCAACATCGAACACCCGCACGGCACAAAGCTTGCCTCTGACACAGCATTTAGGGTTTTGAACTAAACCCGTGGAACAGAGTCCAAATTGAAAAGCTGTTGGCAGCTAAACTATTCGAGAAATTCCCCGCCTCTAATGGAAGCCAAATGTTCACGAACGTGTTCACAAGAGCTCGACTCTCCCACTGTTAAACAAATAAAAATGGACGCATAAAACTTTACTACCTTTTTATTATCTCAGTAATTAACCAACTTGATGCACAACATTTTTGTTTTACAATAAGTTTAGTTCATGCCTCTACATGTTTCGAGCACATGTGCTCGAAACATGTAGAGGCATGAAATAAACTTACTGTAAAACAGAGTTTTGTGCATCAAGTTGGTTAATACTGCGATAAATATACTGAGATGCACGGTCAGCAAAATGTCGAAATTTACTACCTTTGCTCACTGACAATCATCTATTTTTTGCGTCGGAGGACGGACTAAAACATCTACTAAAATACTTAAAAAACTAAGGAATTTTACTTGAAAATACCAACTACTGGAATCCAAGCAATAACATTTCGAGGAAACAGTGATGATATGTGCAATATAGAGGCGAATAATAATATGAAAGAAGAGATATGTAATTTTAATTCCATACGCGTAAGTCACGGACTACTTAAAATCAAAATAAAGATATAATATCGAATAAAATAAATACCAGAGGATTGCGGAACAACAAGGATTCCGAGAAACCACCTCCCTAAAATCAAGTGATTATCGCGGTAGACCTTAACACCAATTCAAAAACATAAAAATAAATAGCCATAAAATCAGCAAGGAAAGAAAACCAAAAAATAGCATGAATGCATTTTAAGAATGGATTAAAAGTGACTCTCTACAAGACGACAGAATTACAGACTGGGGGACAGAGACGTACAGGAGGAACGAAGGTAACATGGAACGATAAATTCAGACGAAGATCGACTAGGCCATAAGACCTTAGAGATCGCCCATATTTCCTATGTTATGCAAGCTTAAACCTACAAAGAGTCACTTGTCATGCTACTTCAAGCTACATTGAAATATTTTTCCCACCCAAGCACATATCTCATATTCTAATAACTAACCTTGTGAGTGTGTACATACACACAAACAGTGTGTACATACACACAAACAGTGTGTACATACACACATACAGTCTCCGCCGTATCTGCACATCTTCTGCCCAAGCCATTCTTAAAACTTGGTAAAGGGCACAGTACACTTGAAAGTAAGTCCAGGACTGCAATGGCAAAAGCAGCATTAAACAAAAACAATACTCTCTTCACCAGCAAATTGGACTTAAATTTAAGAAAGAATCTAGTGGAGTGCTATATCTGGAATATACATTGGTATGGTGCCGAAACTTGGTCACTTCGGAAGAAAGATCAGAATTGCCTGGAAAGTCTTGAAACGTGGTGCAGGAGAAGGATGGAGATCAGTTGGACCGATCGAGTGAGAAATTTAAAATATTTACAGAGTCATGGAAAAGAGGAATATCCTATAAACAATAAAAATAATGAAGGCTAACACATCTTGCCTAGGAACTGCCTTCTAAAACACGTTATTGAGGGGAAGATAGAAGAAAGGACAGATGTGACGGGCAGATGAGAAGAAGAAGAAGAAGAAGAAGAAGAAGAAGACATAACCAGCTACTGGATGACCTTAAGGGAAAGCGAGGTTATTAGCAATTGGAAGAGACAGCACTATGGTTACCTGGCTTTGGAAGAGGATATGGGGCTGTCTTAAGACATATTACAGAATGAATGATGAGACGGCAGAAATAATGTAGAAACTGATTGTGCCACAGTGACGACTTTGGTTACTAACCACCACATACTTACTTCACTATCCTGTCGTAAAGAAAAGAAGGTGACACGTTGAAGTATGCCGTGTCTGGTTAGCTTTCTTAAAACTTGTAGATAGCCGAGGGTGCGTACAATTTTTGATATCAATAATTCACAATGTACAAAGTTAAAGATATTATTGACTAAAATAATACATTTCAGTTTCTAAGCCGAAGCTAACCTTAAAAACTTCACAAAATTTTGATAAGATGTCATGCCAGATTTGTATTTGTAAGCTTACCGTAAATTTGGTAGTAGTGTTCTGATGAACACTTTATACCTACACAAACACTTTATTTGTAAAAATGTGATGTAAAAAAGAAGACACCGCGAGACAGTGCACTTCCGTGCGACTGCCTTCGCGGGTATTTGTCGCAAACCGATCCAAAATTTCGATTAACTTCTAATTGGGAGAAGTGTAATAGGCAAAGTCAGGCAATACACTGTTCTTATCATTTAGATCCAGTATGAAACACATGTCACAACAATTAGGGATTTGCTGCGGTGCTTTATCAATGAGAGGGTTGAGATTCTCACAGCTCGGTGAATGAAGACTCAAGTCTACGTTCACACTTCATCCAGTTCGTACCTACAGCTTCTGATGCCTAATAAACGCGCACACAAACATGCACTTTCGTATGCACACAGTGACATTACTTACATTTCATTATTTTACATCAATTAAATATGTCGTTATTCCACTCGGTATAGGTAATTCTAATCAGATTCGCAACATATGTTTGTGTCTACAATAAATAAATACCAAATCAAAGACGCTACACAAAATCGGAAGGTATATATTTCCCGAAATTTTTACCTTACTTTATTTCTTTAAGATATAATACCTGTATTCGATTTAACGAACTGGACGTCGAATTTAATGTATGAACATGTCTACTTCTTTTGCATTATTAAAACCTATTTGTCACTTGCCAAACTTCGTGTTTCTCCGAAATGATCCAACCTAATATCAAACTAAATGTGTCCAACCTCACAAGAAGGTAATCTTCGTAGTCACCGCCGTCACAGTCTCAAAATTTAGGCCTTTTAACATTATTCTTTCAGTTCCTTGTGTTTTGTCCTCAATGTGGCAATTTTCAACAGCAGTTTGTCTAACGTTTCTTCCCTCCGCGTTACTCCAGTTCCCCATATCCCATAATTGTGGGTTATTAAGCGGAAGTTACGTCTACACTAACTCAGAAGCCACCACGGCCCTCAAGAGAACGGTAGGTCTCCACTAGCTCACAAGCCGTTATTTTACACAGCGTAAGTAGCTCCACACTAGCTCACAAGCCACTACTGCACCCGAGTGGAAGGGACATTCACAATAGCTCACAAGCCATTACGTAGTATTGCACCGGAGCGGAAGGGACATTCACACTAGCTCACAAGCCACTATTGCACCCGAGTGGAAACTTGTCAAGCAGTGCGTATACTACAGTGCATCTGTCAAGAGGGAGAGGCGTACATACCATCTGTCACGTGCACACTGTACTGGCGTCATGTGTGCGTCACGGCCAGCAGGCGCCTCAGTTACTCTCCAAAATGAATAACCGAATATATCTGGGTAAGTTTCCTACGTCATTGATTCCCAAAAGTCAATATAAACTTTTATCTTCCAGTAAGAATCGAATCATTTGTTACTGTGTTGATAAAAAAATCCAATTCATTTCTCTCATCCTGTATTCTTTTTTCATTATGAAACGAAGAAATAAGAGCAATAAATTGCGTATGAGTAGTCTAAATGTTTATTACGTTAATTCATTGCGCAAAATCATAAGGGTTAACAGTAACAATTTTAGACGTTTCTAAGGAAATAATGTCAAATAATGGAGACAAACCTAACTAATCCCATACGTTCATATCACCTTTGCTAAACAAGTGGAATAAAATGATAAAATATGACATGATGTGATGAGAGTAAAGAATTTTGGAACGAAAGTACCAAACAGACATTACCGTAAAGACGAAGCTGAAAGCAGATTCAGTTCGCAGAAGGCTATCATTCATTTTTTAAAAGTTTTGTATCTTCTATTCGAAAAAAATAAACAATATGACAGGCCCAAGACGGCAGTTACTGTAAGTATAATTTTACCTGTACATACGTGTATCAACTTGGTGACAATGTGTCGCAGCAAGATTGCTTTACCAAAGGCACTGAAGTACGCTAAACTGCAAAGATGACGCTTGAAGAATAAATGAACGCAGTATTCCATTATATATTTATGTATTTATTATTGTTGTTGAACAGTTTCGTTACTTTTACTCTTTTTGCCGTCCCAGACCTTTGTAGTGAACCGTAAATTCAAAGGTAAAGTTGTAGTAATGTCGAAACTTTGAATTGTGTATTCCCCGTTGTGTGTGTGTGTGTGTGTGTGTGTGTGAAAACTGGAGAGGTTATGTAGTCAAACACAACTATGTCAATCAAGATGTTTTAATGACTATAACTAGAAAAACTACATGTTTCGTCACTTATTGGCCATCATCAGGTTTTCTTCAAGAGAGCTTATGGTCCTACTACATATGTGTATGTATGTATGTATATATATATATATATATATATATATGTGTGTGTGTGTGTGTGTGTAGTAGGACCATAAGTTCTATTTATAGTCATTAAAACATCTTAACTGACATAGTTTGCTTGACTACATACATTCTCCAGTTGTAATAACGTCACTGAATTCTCCGCACAACTGTAGGTAATTAAGGCGAAACAGTTGGACTTATTTTCGTTGTAGTCTCTGTCCGAGTGTTTGAAGTTCAAAATTCAATAACATTCTTAAGTTCTTTATAAGGTTTCCGCTAATCAAGTCATGGCTGCTGTTGCGAGAATAAAAAAAACACAAGTTGAAAGAGTTTCTTAAGTTTCCAAGAATTCTTCATAAGCAAGTAGGAAATCTTCCATTCCGTCCCCTTCTGGAGATTTAAAAAAGGAAAGTTGGAATAGCGTAGGAAAGAACATGTCTTCATTACAGCAGAAAAATTCTTCCTTTCGTGAGAACGAGAACCTATCTTAGTTTCCTTTTTTACTTCTAATCCCCTCTTGCGTCGCAATACCGAGCCGACTTATTACTTCTAGACCACGCTGTTATTCTCACACATACAATCCTCACAAGGAACGCCGTGTTATAAATCTGAAGGGCGAATTTATTACAAAAAGTATTTAGAAATATTGTTCCTACCTAACAGAGAACACCTAAAAACCCACATTAAAAGGACAATGGTTAGCATTGTTAAGGGACATAATTACTCTACACTAAATTATACAAAGTGCATAAATAATACTGCGTGGACAGCATACTGATTTGTTTAAATATTACAGTAGGTGATACAAAGTAACATTACTTCGGAGTTAATAAATCCCGACTGCTCTCCATACAGAATTGCTACAACCGATGCGCCGTTCCTAGTGCCCTCAATTGTAGCTCTGTTACCACGACAACGAGACATCTCAGTCCGGAACATGTCATTGTGTGACTTGGCATTTCACTGGCTCAACGCCTGACTGTATTTTCCAAGTTTCTATGTTGGTACACGACATGGCAGGATATACAAGTGCACAAAGTGTATGGATGCGAACGGTCAAACAAGCAGAGCCGCACGTAGATATTCTTGTAAAGAGGCTGTTAATATTATACGGTATATAGAACCATTTAAAAATATGATATTTTTTGGCAAATTTCTCAGGTATCGAATTTCATGACAATTCTTTCTGCGGTTCTCAAGCTGTTGTATGTATACATACAGCGATATAGCAGATACAAACGATTTAAACAGGCCTGCTGCCGGGATTCTTAAATGCAAAAGAAGTACATATAAACGTATAATTAACGCGTTTCTTTGACTTAGATACCTCAAATGAATTAACAGTTGTAACAATTTTATGAACAGCCTGTACTGGCAAACGAGAAAGGGGTGGAAAGCAGAAAAACCTGAACAGGAAAAATAAAGAAGGAGAATTGAGACAAGAGACAAATCCTTTGGGTAGAATCATGGACGATAAGGAAGTAAATATCCGAGTAAAATCCATCTTTCTCTTCATAACCTTTTTTATCTGTTATTCACTACAGTAGAAGATAGTAAGTTAATGGTTTGAAAGTTAAATATATGCATCCGAGGGTAGACAAGCTGTCTGAATTTTTTGCGAGGTCCCATATTTTGAGCACGCTACTGCCGGATTCTTGCATGCAAATTGTCAAGCATTTAACACAACGTTTGTCCAAGTGTAACACACACGCACTTCAGAATGTCCCCACGTACAAGTTACTAACTCAACAGCGTAGCGTCTCTTCTTGAAAAGTCCATACACTTTCAGTTGGGGAAAAAAATTTCCAGTCGCACGTCAAATACTGTGTTCACAGAAGGCTACGGGTTAATGTCCAGAAAAAAAAGCTGATCGACGGTATATTTATTACGCTGTAATTTACGTTGTGCGCTCAGTACTCAAATACTTGTAACAAAAATGTGTTATTACACTAACACACACAAATACACTAGAAATTCAATTTGATTTCGATTTTGTTTATAAAACTACGCGGTACGATGAAAAAATTCCGATATATTACTTGCGTAATTTCTCAGGCACTGATGACAATTGTATGAATCGTTTAATACGATCCAGACTCTAACAAAACATATTAATCTGCGAAGGTAACAAAGCCTTAGAAATGGCTCCGATAAATTCCTGGTCTCTAGCCTCTGCTCTCTGCATGAGAGGGATATATTGCTGCCCACCGACGGATGTCAGGGCTTGGAGCTACAAGCATTCTCGCAGCCACGTGTTCAACAGAGGCCTAGTAAAGCTGTCACTTTGAGGTTGGTGTGAATTGCAACACTAACCATTGGAACTGGACCTTCGACTGACTGACCATCACAGCATTAATGAACGAGGCACTTTATCAACGTAACAACCATATCAGAGATGGGAACAGAGGAAAATAGCTTTCATTCTTTTCTCCATTCTGGAGAACTTACTTAAGTACATGAGGGTTATTTTTAACATTTTACCATAATATTCCACTGTTTTAAACTTAAGTAATAATTTTCAAATTTTATCAAGGTTTAATCTGAACGAAATGGGATCCCATTGAGTACTATTTTTACTGTACCTTAACTGTTGTTCTTAGTTGGCCTGAAGATGGCCGGTCACGGCCGAAACATGTAGCCAAATATTACCCAATTTAATTATTGCATCTTGTTTGATGTATGTTGTGTATTGACGGTGCATAATATATTATACAAAAAAGTAGTTTTTTTAGTCCAGTCCCTCTGAAGGACTAGAGATGATTTTCATATGAAACAAACTAAACAAAATATTGCTTCCTTGCACTGTGTTAATCCATATTGCGTCTCATCACTCACGAAATATTCGTGAGCACGTTTAGAGTTAACGGGAGGATCTAACCCCTTGCAGAAGAAAGCCTGCATTATGATGCATTTTCTTACTATCTCTTGTATTTTCATTTTCAGGTATAACCTACCAAAAGCGGAAATCGGCCATTATTTTAATAAAGTGCGTGATAGTATAGTACTGGGATAAAGCAACAATTTTGCCTGATAAATGAGGAACGTTTTTAATTTAGATATTATAACCAGACGCACGTGGTGAGGTATATAGCACCCTTAGGGGCACAAGCAACCATAAGCAGAGGGACGTATGAGAAGAGAGGTTCTGGACCTCAGCGCAAAATGAATCTATGTCATAGCTTAGAGACACGTAACGAGTTTAGGGTGCAAGCAGTGAAACACATCTCAAGAACATGCTAACTTTTGGGGATTTTGTAGAGTTGTTTCATTTCTTTATAAAACGTAAGGTCCTTAAGATTTAAATAATGCGATAAATTACTCCCAGGGGAAATTTCGACTGCACTACTGCGTTATGTATGAGACGAGATTAAAGGCAGATCAATGTTAAAGGTTTTACCGTGTAGTTAGGTAGATAAAGTAAGAAGGGGAAAAAAGGAGTTGGTTTTCTGGATTAATTTGCCAAGCTATGGAAGAACACAAAATTTAAATAAAATTCTCACCAATTTCAGTTCAATGAAGCAACTATTACAGTAACCTACTCCTTCTGCGTCAACAATAATCCTTTTATTTTGTATATTTGGTTAAGGATTTAGCACAAGCTTCGTATAGCATAACCAGAAGGCGGACCGTGTACTGTCCGCAGACTACGAGACGACCTATGGCTACGAAAGCCATAGATACGCATGCGCAAAGCTTTGTGGTAAATGAAGAGTTAGTATTACTCATTCTGAAAACATTCACACTCTGCTTTCAGACACTACGCTCTACCCAACGCAGTTTATGTTTCAGTCTGAGTGTAACAATAGAACTGTCTGTCGTTCCTAACAATAACAGCTCTGTAGTCCACCATAGCTAGCAGTCCACCGCACCGAGACAGAAAAGCCTTTCGCCCCTCACCCCGGGCAGTGATAATCTCACATTCTGTGGTCTGTATTGTTATTCTAAAATGAGCCATCCCCGTTGTGTGTATATAAACAATAGGTGTAGGTATCAGTCAATAACACAACAATATTTAAAAAGATGTTTAATAAAGGATGATAGTAACTACATGTTTCGGCCTATTGTGGCCATCATCAGGTTTTCATCCGAAAGTATGG
>Ga0131853_10004609_pt1 | contig 24717 bp, 23 predicted proteins | sample TergutLab28metaG_FD_92764 | JGI IMG/M metagenome (GOLD analysis project Ga0131853, IMG submission 92764) | Labiotermes labralis P1 segment gut microbial communities from Petit-Saut dam, French Guiana - Lab288 P1 (version 2) (version 2) | ecosystem: Host-associated > Arthropoda: Insects >...
GTTTTTTGATGACCCAGGAATTATCCCACGCAGTGGGTAATTCCGAATTTATATTTTTCATTGGTGTCCAAGAAACCGTCTCAGACGGTTTCTTATTATTTTTTGACCTCCAAAAAAGAACAATTAAATACTTTCAATCACAATTATTTATTTACAAAAAATACTGTTGCCGTGTTGAATTAACCATCCCTCTCTACATCATCACCTATCCCGAATGGGTTATCATTTACTTGTTGTATTTCTTTCTCGCCATCGATACTTGCACCAATTTGTTCGTATTCATCTCTGACTTGTTGAAAGAATTCTTTTCTACGCTGTCTATGGCTTGCACCGTATTTCACTTGCGGAAAACTGCCATTTTTTACATAATGTCGCAATGCACCTGAATAATTTCCAATATTTGTATCCAACCCTTCGTACTTAAGAAACTCCAAGACCATCATTTTATCTTGCTCTGTAACCTCATGGTCCCCAATTGTAATTTTTTCACGCAAAATTTGTTCCATACTTTGAAAACCAAATTGTGGCCTTCTGTCTTCTCTAAACTTTGTCAAAGTCCCAGGACCAATCTTCTCTCTCTTTGCAAAGTCCATCAAATCATCAAATGATGGAAGTTCGGTCAACGAATAATCGAACAAAGTAAATGGGGTAGTTTTTCCATCACTGCGCTGTACTCCATTCTTAATATTTTCCACAGTTCTCTCGGCGGTTTCTCTCATAGTGTTATAATATTTTCTTGAATTTGCTTCCAATGTGTCATCCAAAACTTGCCCAAGTTCCACTGAATGCTCACGAACAACATCACCAAGTTTATCAAACTCGCTTTCGCGAATTCCAACGGCACTGATAAATCTTGCCCTTGTACAATCAGAAGATACAAATAAACTGATAACATCAATTGCATGCTTAACAAGTTCAGGTAACTGTTCTAACCTCTCATTTTCTTTGGCAGCCTCTCGTTTACCTCTTGCTAATTTTCTTTGCTCTTTATATCTTTCTTCTCTCTCATGATTTTTTTGACTGGTCATAAAATTGTCTGACTTCATGAATCTGGTAACTAAATCTTGCAATTCATCCACATGCGTACCTATTTTTTGATAAATTTCACTGGGCTTATTTCTTTCTGGGTTATACGAAAAATCATATCCGCCTGGTCTCATTGCGATGCAAGCGTAAATAAAACTATCAAATCTTTCAAGAGTCATTTCACAAGCAGCGAATGCCTGCTCAGGTTCAGCACCTTGTTTAATCTGCGCCAGTACTTGTTCAATAGCCAAAATGTGTTTATATGTCAATGATTGTTTTGAAGCCATAATTTGTTCCAAGTATATCACATAAAGGCATGAAAAACCCGCAAATTTTTCAATTTCCAAATCTTGCTTTTTATTTTAAACTATTACATGTTGCATCCAAAAAACATCATACGTTCCAACAGGAAAGTGCTGTCATTGTATATAAACCCGCACGGTGAATTGATTGTAAAGGCACCCCTAAAATTGCCCGAGCACAAAATTTTCGAATTCGTCAAAGACAAAGAAACATGGATACGCACCCAACAAAAACGCATCCAGCAAAACCAATTCATCAACCCAAACATTATAACATACAACACGTTTTTATTTCTCGGTCGAGAGGTTTCACCAATAATCTCCACCAAAGCAAAAAAAATAACCGTGCAGGACAGCGCATTGCTGATCCCCGAAAAGATAGCAGAGCAGGGGCACGCACACAGTTTAAAGAAAATCGAAAAATTCCTTCGTGATAATGCCAAACAAATCGTTCAAGACCGTACGCATTACTTTTCTCAAAAACTAAACCTTCAATATAATTCCATTAAAACAATGAACAATAAATCCAGGTGGGGCGTGTGCTCAAAAAATCGTGAAATTGCACTAAATTGGCGTACCGTCATGCTGCCGCCTGAATTACTTGATTACATCATTGTTCACGAATTCTGCCACATCCTGGAATTCAATCATTCCAAACAATTTTGGTCCCTGGTCGAATCAATCCTCCCAAACTGGAAAGTTTTGCGAAAGAACCTGAAAAACCTAAACTATCTAATTTCTCTTTTCCGCCCAGAATAACGTGGTTGGAGGAATGGAATCATCCCAACACATTTCCCGCAAATACCTTTCCAATGTTTGTAATTGTATAGGCAATTTTACTTAGTCCACTGGCATTTCCTCCGTCTACAAACACCACTTCGAATAGACCCCAATTCAACAATCTTTCAAAACTATCAGAAATCTGAAAAACATCGTCTGCACCAATGATTTCTTCAAATAAATATCTTGGCACATAACCATCTCTAGATACAATAGCATCGCCGTCATTCTGCGTATAAAATACATCCCAATTTTGTCTCTCACTTTGCCTTGCAAGATACCTAAACACCACCGCATCTGTACCAGACATACTTTTCAAAATATTAACATGCTGCGGATGAACCTTTTCTTCTACACTTGAATCGCATGCATTTTTAATTAACTCGCTAAACATCTCCACCAAATTATCATCATCTAAATTCAACGCTACACCTTCAATTGCGGGCGCAATTATATTCAATTTTGGCTCGATAATATATTCTTCTGGAATTTGCTCCAACTTGGCCCTTTGTTTTATCTCATACTCTTTAATCTTTCCCTCGAAAAGTATTATCGCTTTCTGTGGTAAATAAAATGCAACACTGCTTATAAATTTAAAGGGCAGTGCCAACAACCGCCCAATTTCCGTAGTAACTGGTACAACCGCAGGTGCCACCAACTCAGTGGCTTGTTTAAATCCTTGTTTTATAACCTCTTTACTTATTTCGTCCATAGGTACCATTCTATCACAACAAAACAGAGCAAGTCCAACCTCATTCACTATCCCTGTTCTTGACTGGCATTGGTGTCGGCGCCGTCCAATTTTCCAGCGTAGTTTTAAACGTTAATCTTTTTACTCTTGGCTCGGTTGGTGTTTCAATCTGTGTCTCAAACCCACCAACATATTCATATCCAGGAAAGTGTTCATGAATAAATTCCTCAATACTAAGATGACCTTCGCGTAGAATGTCTCGTCGCCCTTGCGTAATCTTTCCATATAAATTTTTCTCGCGCAACAGGGCAGCACTGATAATCGTCCCGCTGGTCGTGCCAAATGCAATATCCATCTCTTTTCTCATCAATGGCACCCAATCATCCACATTCTCAAAAGGCATATCGTGTTCACCTTTTAAATAAAGCCCTTCGTCCTTTCCAAAATTTTCTACCAACCACGTCTGAGGTGTTTGATTTGCTCCATTATAATTCGCGACTCCAACTCTGCTGGAAATCGAATTTTTAATTTCCTCCGGCAAACCATCCCAATCCAGGCCGCCATCTTCATCCGCACGGTCTGTAAGAATTTTCTTTAATCTACCTTGTTGCATTTGCCAACTTTGATAATCATAGCCAAGTTCCTTATAAAAATCCTCAATTCCTAATCCATAGCCTTTGGCATAACTTGTCATGTGAACAATATGCATTTTTGTTTTCTGTATTCCGCCCAACGATCCATGCTCGGCAATATAATTCTCAATAAAGTCGATATACCTCTTGGACGCTGGATTATTTTTTAAACTCATATCTGCGCCTAAAAACATATACAAATCCTTTACCGAGAATTTTTCACCCTGCAACAAAAGGGGAGAGGAAAGCCCATTCATCTTTTCAATGTGATACTGACAAAATTCATAGTCCTTGGAATTCTCCTTGCGAAACTTAGGAACCCACCCGCCACTGGCAAAAAACTCCCTAATAGGCCCAAGTCTCTCCGCATGTTTTTCGACGAATGCCTGCAAATACTCGTCCTTCAATTTCTTAATTTCTTCTGCAGTTAATTTAACCGACTCATCCATAAAAAATCTCCTCCAAAATATTTATAAACCTTGATATGTGTTTTTGTAGTTCGTAAAATACAGATTTTACGAACTACAAAAACACATAGATTTGTGCATTTTACGAACTGATGTGCAAAAGTTTTATGCGAGGAGGGTTCGTTGGGTTGGGAATGTTATGTAGAGGGTTTGTATGTCTTTTAGGAATTGGTAGGCTGCGGATTCTTTCCAGAATTCGCGGGCTTCACCGAAAAGAAACCAGACAAGGTTTTGGCAAACAAAGCCTGAGATGTTGATGTTGAGTAAAAAGTTTAGAATTTTATAGAAAGAGGCGTGGATTTTCTTCCCCTTCCCTGCGCTGTCGTCTTCGCGCAGAAGATTTTCATTTTTTATGATAAACATTTCATTTGGGACATTGAAGAGCATGCAACTGATAAAATATCCGCGTACATGGTCAAAGTCACTCTCCCGCTGTCCCACTTTTGCTATGGTTTTGAACAAGCGCACCATACGGGAAAAATTTCCGTTGGTTGCGGCATCCTTTTGGCGGCCGTTCCAGGCGTGGAGTTTTGGAAATGTGACTAGGTGAGAAGAAACCTCTTCATCGTAAATTAGAATCCCTTGATAGATTTTCTTGCCTGCGCCAAATTCGAATTGGCGATTAGCATCGCGCGAGTTCTCCTCTGCCCTTTGGACATAGTTGAATGTGAATGCCGGCATGATTTCCAATGTATGTGCAATGCCAGGCTGTTTTGGGATTTTAATGAATTTGTTCTCGCGTTCACATCGGTTCCCTGTTATATCGTTTAGTGTTTCAAACAGAATATTGTAAAAATCGCTTGGGTTGAATGAATATGCGGTTTCCACGAAATAGTTGTTAAACAAACGGTAACTGGTATGTGGGAATTTGTTAGAATCGTATTCTGTGGTACGTTTTAGTTCCACCACAATTTCCAAATTGGATGGAAAATATATATTGGTTTTGTCAGCGTAACTGCCGTGAATGTAGATATCAACATCTGCGGGGTCAAAATGTCCGTCTTTGGATGCCGCCAAGCGTACTGCCTCGGTTATTATTTTTTTTGCACGTTCAAAATCCACGTCAATTGTTTTGACCACAACCGGCCGCGAAGCATTATATAAAAATTCCGGATTAAATGGCATAGTGTCCCCCTCTACCCTGCTCTCTTTTAGTTTAGCATATCATGCTAGTTTTTTTTTTGCAAATAAATGATTGCGGAATCTACCCCCGCAATGATGGGTGCTGTTACAAATGAATTCAGTCGGCTCGTTTTCACGGATGTGCTGTAGTAGGTATGATAAGCATAAGTCCTGCCCTACGTTGCTCTTTGTTTTAATATCCTGTGAATGATTGAAATATATTGATGCGTATGATAAAATATTTATGTAGGCATGGAAAAAGAAGAAACAAATGAGAACAAAATCGATTTTTTGAATCGACAACAATTTGTTGATGATATATTTAAGATTATTGAAAAGTTGCCAGAAAATGGGCGGTGTGCATTTGCACTGGATGGTGATTGGGGAAGCGGAAAAACACATATTTTGGAGATGTTCGAAAAGCAAGCAAAAGACGAGGGTAAGTTTATTGTTTTTCATTACAATGCGTGGGTAAATGATTTTTATGATGAGCCATTGGTGGCGATATTATCGGCTATTATTAGTGAGATTAATGGATTATTAAAACTTGGACATAAGGTGAAGGCTATTACAAATAAAGTCCTTGAAGAAATTGTTAAGAATTTTTTTGAGGTGTCTGGTAAGATTTCGGAGTACCTGAGTGGCATAAGCGTTGCAAAAATTGCAAAAGCAATTAAATCCATTAAGAGTAATGCAAAAATAGATAATAGTTTTGACAAGCAGTTGGTTTTGAAAAATTCGATTGAGGCGATTGTTAAGGAACTAAAAAAGGTTTGCAGTAAAACAAAGTTAATTTTTGTTGTGGATGAATTAGATAGATGTTTACCGGATTATGCGATTAAAGTGTTGGAGAGGTTACATCATGTTTTTGAGAATTTGGAAAACAGCGTGTTAATTTTGTCGGTAGACAAGAAGCAATTGGGAAAAACCGTAGAAGGATTTTTTGGCGAGAACAGCACAGGAAGATATTTGAGTAAATTTATTGATTTTACCGTTGAGTTGGATTATGGGACGTTGGACGGCGAAAAATTTTTAGACAATAAAATTAAGAGATTTAGAAGTTTGTTTACGGATTGTACCGAGGAAGCATGGCAATTTACGATTGATTTCATCGAAGACATTTTTCAAGATATTGAAATGAGAGAAAGAATAAGGTTAATTGATAGAGCCGAGCTGATACATAGAACATTTTTAGGTGAGGAAAAATTTGATGTGTCAGTTATGTGTTTTGAGATTCTTTGGATTACGTTGATTCAAAGATTTCAGTTTGATAAAAAATATCATTTTAGTTCTGCATTTAAAACGACACCTATTGCAGGTATTGAGACAGAAAACAAATTCCGAAGTTTGAGGGGTGTAATTGACGCAATGAATACGGATTTGTATGTGGCGATACGAAACATAAGACTACCGAATACACCGCCATCTGAGCAGAACGACTTTGATAAAAAATTGCAATTGTTTTTTAGACATTGCAAAAATATTAATGGCTTTACATTTGCTTCGCCGATTGTTGCATATATGCTTATGTTATCTGAGAAGAAGTATGAAGAAATTATTTTATATGCTGGTGCCTATGGAAAAGAGTTTGAACACCTTAAGCAATTTGATGAGTTAGTCAAAAAAATAAAATGAACTCCACTACCCTACTGATGCTTTTACCATTATCCTTGCATCTGGGTACTCGCTTATTAGGATTTCTTGCAAGGCACGGAAAGTGTCATATGCCTTAATGCTATCCCCTTTTTTAGATATATTTTTTTAGCAGACTTAGTCTCAAAGATACTTTCCTTCATATAATTTACTCCTTTGATATATTTAGTGTTAGCAGCCTGCAAACACTTGAATAAAGTAGCACTGATAGCAATATGCTGTCAATATGAAAATATTCGCAGAAAGACTAAGAAAATTGCGAGAAGAAAAGAGTCTCTCGATTCGTCGATTTGCTAGCATTCTTGGTATCGCTGGTGCTTCTTATATTCGCTATGAAAATAATACAAGCGAACCTACACAAGAAATGCTGATTAAAATCGCGCGTTATTTTGATGTAACAGTAGGTTATCTTTTGGGAGAAGAAGATTACTAATCAAAAAAATTTAAAAACCAGTTGTATTTTTCATTTGAATGTGATAAGATACTGTTGCTCTGTTATGATCCATTAGCTCAGCTGGTAGAGCACCTCACTTTTAATGAGGGTGTCCCAGGTTCGAATCCTGGATGGATCACCAAATGATTTTTTACTATACTGAATAGGAGGTTGAAATGGCAGAGCAAAACGATGAATGGGTATTGCTGTATGCTTTTCCAAAAGAAGAAGTTATTGATACTGTGCATGAAGCAGGAATACCTTTTAGAGAAAGCATGGGAGCATTGTTTGTACCGAAGTCGAAACTTGAAAATGCACGAAGTTTACTTGTTAGAAAAGGTCTAGTAGTTCACGAAAATATGAAAAAATTGGGTGACGATGTCAATAGAAATTAAATTGAGTGACCCATCATACGGTTCACCAAAATTTGTATCCGAGTGTGGGTACTTTTTTATTTTAGGAGATGGGAAAAAACTAGTTGTGAGTATTGCATTTAATGTATATTCTTAGGATAAGGGGAGGTTTTGTATGAGCGTAATGAAAATTATTGGGATGGTTATGTTGTCCGTTGGTTTATTGTTTGGTGGTATGGGTGCTGGGTTCTTTTTAGGGTTTACGATGCCCGAAAACAGGGATTATAGAATTGCAACGAATGAGAACATTACTCCGATTGTTGCTGAGGTTGTGCGGTATGAAAGAACGAATACCCATGTAAATAATGTTCAAATGTATCGTATTCATTTTGAATGGGCAGACGGTGAAGGACGTTCAAGGGCGACGTTTAACCGCGAGGAAGCACGAGGCATGGTTGGTGAAGAAATTTATATTCGTATAGACGGAGACCGAGCCGTCATGGTAGATTTCGAGCGTTCTGTGCTGTCCCTTTTGGGGTGGATATTTCTGGGTGTATTTGGTGGACTGGGATTTGGGGGTTTGGTTTCAGGAGTTATATTGCTGGTACTACCTAACCGGGCTGGAAATCGTGAAGTGAATGTTTAAGTTTGTGAGGTGAATTTTGTGAATATTGAAGTCAAAGAAAAGAGAACGATTTTAGGGTACGTGTTTGCGATTGCAGGTTTCTATTCGGTAATTAACGCGGTTATTTTGTTTGGTCATGCGTTTTCTGGATTTGCGCAATCGATACGCTTTGACATGGAACATCATGTACCGGGATTGGTTATGACCATTATTGCCACAATAGTTGCTATTGCGGGGTTAGTTGCGTTAGGTTTGGCGGTGTTTACAAAAAAGATTCCCGAGCGTAATTTTGTTGCTCTCCTGTCGGGTGTTGTTTTGACTTTGGTTATTTTATTCGGTATTGGAATTATTGCCAATGTGGATGGGAATATGAATATGTTCCCGACAACTTTGACATTACAGCAAGCGGCGAGTTTTGCCATTGTTCTGGGCATATATTTGTATCAGTATCGCGAGTTAAAGTCTAAACCAAAAGAAATTGTGGTCGACGAAGAATAGGTATCCCTGCCTTGTGTTTGGTGTAGGAAAAATTACAGAGATTGTATCTAGGGGAAAATGCATAAACTAGGTCATTTCAAAATGTTTTGCCATTTTCTAAAAAATATGGTATACATTTGGCAAAAGAAGGAGTGCGCGCATGAAGAAAAGACACAACCTGGTACTGTCCTTTGTTATTTGTTCTGTAATTGCAATGGTTATTACAGGGATAATGGCAGGTGTGCCGCGGCAAAATATTGCTTTGCAGGCCTCTGTTAATTGGCAAGAAACAGACTTTTATGTTCATCGTATTAGTGACGATGCGCTTTTTGGACACGAAGATAGTGATTGGGGTGCAGGAATTAACCCAGTTGTTGCCCAACAATTGTTGGAAATATTGCGAAGTCCAGAGTTGGTGGCAGGATTAACACCAGGGGTTACCGGCCAGGCGCGAGATGCAGGACACTTTTCTGGCTTTGCAACATCGCCGAGTATTGTAACACAACCTAACGGTGCGATATATCTTCGTTTATTTGATGAATTGCCAAGCACAGTGACCACCGAAGTTTCTGGCAATGAGACGACTTTGCTTCGGGCATTTACAAACTCGATTCGTGGGACTGGGATAGTTCATCAAAGTGGCGGCGCACGATGGTGGCAACTTGTTTATCTTCAAGATGGGATTTTGACTTTGTGGATGGTTGACCCATACAGAAACAGTTTATTCAACGAAGTGGGACCCATTAACGATATTAACAGTCACGTATATTGGCATGCAGAACGCCCCTCTATCATTCGCGAAAACATGGTTGCGGATTTTGATGCTGTTTTGGGTTACTTTGATCATCTAGACATTGCGAGTGCGATTGTGCCAACAAATAATGTAGTTTGGCAGCAAGAACGCCATAATACTCATAGCCGAATGGAAAACGAATCACAAAATGATAGGATGAGTAATCCGGGTGTTCCGCAAAACGACCTTATATGGTTACCAAATTGGTACGAAATTTTTAACACATCATACGACAACAGATTTCATGCGCACGCTTATATTGGTGGCGTGGGTGAAAATGCTCGCTCTGGTCAATGGAATATGAATTCTTTTGACCGAGGGTATGCTATTGTCACCAATTTTTCATCTACCTCTTGGCTTCGTTCTGCACACTTGGCCAGCGAAAATCGTACTGGCGCCGTTAGCAACATAGGTAACCGAACTATGCCTAATTCTTATGATTCCGCCCGAGCCGTTCGTCCAGCAATTCATTTGGATGTTCGGTCATTGATGGATGCTTTGGCAACCCCGACTGGGTTCAGTATATCGCGCACCCAAGAAAACCAACTGACCGCGACATGGGGCACAGTGAATAATGCGGTTTCCTATCGTGTTAGAGTTGGTACAGGTACATGGCAGACAGTAAATGCACCGACAACCACATTTGCGCACACAATCACGGCGACGGGTACATTTAATTTTGAGATTTATGCCGTTGGGGATGGCATAAATTATGTTAATTCAACCATTGCAAGCGCAAGCATTACAGTAAACAAAAATCCACTTGTAACACCAACTAACTTGCAAATTAGTGCGGGTGTTCTGAGTTGGGATACGACGGGTTCGCTTGGTACTTATGTTGTGTATCGAAATAACGTGGCATATAGTACAGAGTTAACCACCACATCATGGTTGATACCAACAACATGGGCAGCTGGTACATGGAATTTGCAAGTTAGAGCAACTGCGCCTGCGTCACATGCTTGGCGAACGGATAGTGATTTAAGCGTAGGCACCAATCATGTTGTTGTGCAAACATGGACAGTAACAACAGTTGTCGAGGGTATTCAGACATCGCATACAATAACCGATGGGGACCAATTCACGGAACCTTCGCCTCCGGCTGCACCTAGTGGACAGCACTTTGTGTATTGGGCATTGGGATCGCTGTCTGGTGCTGAATTTAATTTTGGAACCGCAATTACAGGACATATATATTTATTTGCTGTGTTTGCACCTAACACTTATGTTGTGACCATTATTGTTGATGGTGTTTCGAAAAAATTAGAACCTACAGGTATAATAAATCTTGCAACATTTGCGCCAACGCCGCCCGCGGGTTATACATTTTCTGGGTGGGCACTTTCAGAAGGTGGAACAGTCGTTCACACGCCAGATGGTTCGATTACTTTGACCGGCGATTTGACATTATATGCAATTTTTATTCCACAAAATGTTGGAGGTAACGGTGGAAATAATGCTTGGATGTTTATTGCTGCGGCGGGGGTACTTTTGATTGCCGCAGTTGCTATCACCGCAGTATTTTTAAAGCGAAGAAAAAATGCCTAGCATTAGTATAATTATACTAATTTTTGGGTGCAAAAAAGTCAGTTTGTAAGTTAGTATCGGGCGAATTCATTTGACTAAAATCATAATTTTGTTAGATAATAAAAACATTATGATACTAAAGAATAGAATGAAGTTTTTGGTCGTGCTTGTTTTGGGGGTGGCTTTGTTTAGTGCTTCCCTGTTTATTAGTTTGCCTTCTGGGAATGCGCGAGTGTCTGCGGGACCTGTTGATAATTGGGTTAACTTTGCCGCACTGGATTGGGAAGAAGGCGACGGCTCCTATGAAAATCCTTGGATTGTTTCATCTCCCGCATTATTGGCGTTAATGGCACAACAGGTTAACACGATAGCAGGTCCAGGCCCCGCCGCACGTATTGGCTTCTTTTTAATAACCGAAGATATCGATTTGGCAGATCATTATTGGACACCAATTGGAACATCTGCCCTTCAAGCACAAGTTTTTCGCGGAACCCTAAGCGCATTGCCAGGCGTTGAAATTAAAAATATGACTGTGAACTCGCTTTCCTCGACCGCAGGGAATGCAGGGTTTTTTGGAACGATTGGTACAGGTTCCACCATCCAGGGATTAAATTTTGTCAATGCAGACGTTCATGGCACATTGGGTGCAGGCGCGGGTATACTGGCTGGACAAATACAGCCTTCTAATGCTGTAGCTCCTGAAACAATAATTCGGGATATCACGGTTTGTGGTGACAGTGTTCTTTCCACAATAGGTGGGGATGGTATAAGAACAGGTGGAATAATCGGGAACGGAAGCGGAGCACAATATTTCAGATTGACGATAGAAGATATAGAAATGAATGCGACAATAAAATCAGAGAGCAATGGAACCGGAGGTATTCTTGGCCAGAGTACCGCACCGAACCAAACAGTAACAATAGATAATGTAATTGTAAATTCGAAATTTGAATTGGAAGCACCTGTTTCTTCGGGTGGTGTTGTTGGTTCTTTCGGTCCGTCAAATAACTTTGGCGTATCGCTGAGTATCACAAACAGTCTTGTAGATATAGACATTGTATGGAATGGTGGAAATGGTCAGGCGATGGGCGGTGTAATAGGCTCTCTTGTTTCATCTATTAATCTTAATGTCTCTCCTTTCACGCATACATCTTTAACAATCAAAGGCGTAGAAGTTCGCGGCAATGTAGATTTTGTGGGAGGATGGGCAAATAACCGAGGAAGACTTGTCGGTGCTGTTCAAGGTGTTTACAACCATGTCATTATTGAAGATGTTGTGGTAAATCAATTTATAAATAACCACCCAACAGCCCAATGGTCAACATGGGTGACAAGACCATCTGTTATCCCAGCAGGGATGGTATCTACCTTTATAGGCTGGATGCCGACCAATGCAGCGCAAATTGCAGCATCACAAAACATAATAGACATTAGACAAGTTGCGTCTATCGCGTTTAACACAGGTGTTGGCGGAGATACTGTGACTGCGCTACCATTCATCTATAATACTATTCCGTCATTTACATTCACATTGCCGAATACAATTCCTGTTGTGTCGAATGGCAACTATAACTTTCTTGGATGGTCACGTTCACAAAACAATATTGTGGCATACGACCCAGGTGACATAATAACCATTACAAATCCAGGGACTACAACATTGCACGCTGTTACAGACCAAATTATGCACACAATTACATTTAACAGTCAAGGTAATGTTTATGCGACGCGTTCAATTGGTCAAGGAGACGATTTAATCGAATGGATTGTCCCTGCAATCAGTCCAGCCAGCCATACATTTTCACATTGGGCAAATTACGTGCAAGGCACTACTCCACCTGGTACGGTTATCGAATTCAGAGAGGGAGATACCCTTGCTATCACAGAGCCTTTGACATTACATGCACATTGGACAGCGAACACATATGATGTTTATGTTCGTTGGCTGCCAAACACTGATACACAAGAATTATTATTTAGTCACGTTCATGGTACAGCGTTGCCAGCAACCCTGACAAGTATTCATGACCGCGGTGCAGGATTCTATTTTGACGGATTAAGATTGCAAAACGGTACCGAGATTTTTGATGGTGACGGTAATCGTGCATTTACCGCCGGTTGGAATATAACTGGCGAACAATTGTTGCATGCACATTGGGGACGAAATACATTTAATATCAACTTTGACCCGGAAGGCGGTACCACAGTTAGTTCAATCTCTGGCGAATACGAGGCAACTTTGATAATCCCTGCCGACCCGACAAGGAATGGTCACACTTTCCTTGGTTGGGCAATAACTTCAGGTGATGCGGTGGTATACGAGGAAGGTGATGACGTAACTGTCCACGCAGAACACAGAACATTGTTTGCAAGATGGCAAATTCACACATACACAATTACGTTTAATGTTGGTGCAGGCACCACGGTAAGTTCGGTTTCACAAAACTTTGGTACGATGCTGGTTTTGGTTGCGCCGACACATGTGTCTACGCTTGCAAACCATGATTTCCTTGGTTGGGCAACGTCTCAGACACGTGCGGATGAAGGCTATGTGGATTACGAAGTTGGCGAAGACGAAGTGGAATTCACAAGCAATAGAACACTTTGGGCGGTTAGAATCCTTACACAATTTGCAATAAATTTTGAAACACGCGGCGGAACGGTAATCGATTCAGTTAATCGTACACATAATCAAACCCTGGTGTTAACAACCATCACACCGACACTGGATAATTATCATTTTGCAGGTTGGGCAACAACCGAGCAACGTGCAATTGATGGGTACATCGACCACTTGCCTACTGCTGTGCTTACTATAACCCAGGGCATAACTATTTGGGCGGTATGGCAAGAGCAATTCACGCTTGAATTTAATACCGGCTATGGGTCACATATGGGTAACATTATCCGCATTGATGGCACCACATTTACCTTTGAGGGTGTTCCAAACCGTGAAGGTTACACATTCTTGGGATGGGCAGTTATCGAAAATGGTGAAGTCGTACACAGAATCGGCGATACAATAACCATTAGCGGGGATCTGACACTGTTTGCTGTGTGGCAGGTAATTCCATCAAACGACAATGGTAGAAATCTGTTGCCATTGATTATCGGGATTGGTGCGGCGTTTGCTGTGCTAGTATTAATTGTTATGACTTTTATTATTATCCAGCGCAGGAAGAATGCGATGTAATTTTCGGGGGCAATGTTAATAGACTGTTTCAATTGAGACAGTTTTTTTGTATTTTGTTGGATAAATTTTTGCGTAAGGTTGTATATCAACCTAATGATTTGTACTTTGCTTGCCTTGTATAGTATAATTAATTATAGGAGGTTAGTTGTGAAGATTGGTGTTTTTGATTCGGGGTCGGGTGGTTTAACGGTGCTGCGTGAATTGGAAAAAACATTACCCGGGAATGAATATGTTTACTTTGGCGATTTTCTACGCGTGCCATACGGTGACAAACCAAGAGAGAAGATTGTGCAATATTCAACCGAGATTGCACGTTTTTTAGAAGACCAAGGTGTAGAAATGATTGTGGTTGCGTGCAATACTGTGGTTGCAAATGCTATGGATGAGTTAAAAGCCATGTGCAATGTACCTGTCGTGGGGGTTATTGACCCTACCATTGAATATGTTGCAAAACAGGGCTACAGCAATGTCGGTGTTGCCGCAACCGCCGCAACAGTGAATAGTGAAGTTTACAAAAAAGGTCTTGCAGGTCATGGCATAGATAGTACGAGTGTTGCCTGTTCGGACTTTGTATCATTGATCGAGGCAAATAAGTTAGAGAAAGAGTTAGACATTAGCATTGAAAGATATTTTGGTAACTTTGTTGGTAAAGATATCCAAGCCGTTGTACTTGGGTGTACGCACTACCCTATTATTCGTGAAAAATTACAAAATTACCTTAACAAAAAAGGTGAGAAAATTGAATTAGTGGATCCTGCTATCCACACGGTTAATCATATTGCAGAGATTACCAGTGAGGATGAAAAACAAAGCGAGAGTGTGAAGAAAACCAAATTTTGGTTTGGCAAGGTTGATGAATCTCTGCTTAAACGTGCGAGTGAGATTATGGGAAAAACCGTTGATGCAAGCAGGCATTCGTTTGAAATGGATGGGACAATTAAATAATTTAATTGACAGTGTGTGACTATTGTTGTAAAATATAAGGAGTTATTTCGCGGGTGTAGTTCAATGGTAGAACTCCAGCCTTCCAAGCTGGATGCGTGAGTTCGATTCTCATCACCCGCTCCACCCCCACGTTAATGCGGATGTGGCGAAATTGGCAGACGCGCTGGACTTAGAATCCAGTGGGCAACCGTGGGGGTTCAAGTCCCTCCATCCGCACCAGACAGACAAAAAGTCGGACTTTATGGTTCGGCTTTTTAAATTGAATTTAAGTGATTAGCGCAAGTTGCCGCAGTAGAAAATGCAATTTGTAGATTAAAGCCACCGGAGAGTGCGTCGATATCCAGAACCTCGCCAATGAAGAAGAGTTTTTTAACCAGTTTACTTTGCATGGTGTGTGAATCAATTTCATTTGTGTCAACCCCACCCCGTGTTATGGTTGCAGTTTCAAGGTCGGAAAAGTCTTGTATTGGTATTTGTGCAGAAGTTAGAATCGCAGATAACCTTATACGTTCAGATTTTGTTAAGTCCGCGCAAGTTTTTCCCTTTGAAAAGTTTGCAAGTTCGACCAGCCAATTGGCAACGGAGATAGGTACAAAGTTACGAAAAATATAGAATGGTTTTTTGCGGGCGTTTTGGTTTATTGCTTTGGATAATAGTGAGTCGAATTCTGTGTTAGTTAAGTGTGGAGTAAAATTAACCTGCAAAAAGCAATTACGTATTGTTTGCGATTTAAAATTTGATGTGGCGTTAAAAATTACTGGTCCAGAGACTCCATGCTTTGTAAAGAGTATGTTGCCAAGTTGTTTGTTGATTACAGGTGTTGTACCTTCTAGGATTTGGACTTCACACGGTATGGTAATACCTGGGGCACATTGGTGGTCAATCTTTAGACCGCATAATGCGGGGCGAGGCTGTAAAATGGTGTGCCCAAGAGTCCTTGCGAATTTGTATCCATCCCCTGTTGAGCCGATTTGCGGAAAAGACATACCGCCGGTGGCAATTATGATTGTGTCGAAAGGATCATGTTTATCCGAATATTCCAGTACAAAAGAATCCTGAGATTTTGTTATGTTCGTAATTGTTGTGTTGAATATGAAATTCACGCCTTTGGATCTTGCATGATTCTCTAGCGCATCGCGTACTGCGGTTGCACCCCCAAAGGTTGGAAATACACGGTTGTTGTTTTCCATGCGTGCTTGGATGCCAAGTTGATTTAAAAATTTGACGGTGTCACTTGGTGCAAATTTGTGTACGCATGCAGAAAGAAATTTTGAATTCTGTGGCACAGACTGCAAAAAAGTATTCAAGTCCACATCGTTTGTTATGTTACAGCGAGTGTTGCCTGTCATAAGAAGTTTTTTGCCAGAAACTGGATTTTTATCAAAGATAGTGACATTGTGTTGCGAGGATAGCAAACATGCACACGTTAACCCAGATGCACCCGCACCAACTATTGCGATTCTCATCTACTTTCCTTTTGGATTGATACAGGCTTACGTGGGATTAAACGAATTGCGCCGAATGCTATGGCAGCACCTGCGGTGGCGGTTATTAATTGATTGACGCCCATGACAGACCACATTGCCGTTTCGGCAGGCCCAAAGATTGCACCCATCACAACCAAGATGTTGAAGACAGCAAAAATAATACCGGCTTTTGCAAGGATACCAATCACGGATGCAGCCACGAAAGATTTAGAGTGTAGCAGTTTAAAAGAGATTACAAGTAACGAGTTTCCAAGCCAAATTGCAGGAATCATCATTAGCATAAATTGGTTTCCAACCGCAAAGATAAGGTTCAGCGAGATTGCAGTGACGCTTGGTAAAAATATTATAGGCAAAAGATATGTAACACGTCTAAGTCGTACAGCACCAATTATCAACGCCGCGTTAACAATCGGGCCGATTAGGAATTGGTTGTTTATGGCTGGATTTGAAAGTGCCCGCGCAAGCAAAGGACATGCAAATGTAGCGACGAGCAAAACCATAGCAAGTGCAATAAATGTTGTAGTCTCGCGGTGCGAGTGCGTTTGTGCCTCAGTTCTCATGATTTAACTATATTCCTTATTCTTGTTTTTGTCTATTGAAAAGTATTGACAAGTCATAAGCAAGTTGCATATAATGACTGAATGGACAAAATGTTCAAGATGGTAGTTGTTGTGAATAATAATGCGCTCGGGCCACTGAGTGCAGTTTTTGTATTTTGAACAAAAAAATAATTACAAACTGAAAACTCTGTAGCCCTTTTGGACAAAAGCTACGGAGTTTTTTTGAGGAGAGATTTATTATGCATTTGCTGCTTATACCGATGATATTGGCATTCGCCATGGAAAGTTTGCTTTGGAAGCGAAACAAGTTAAAGCCGTTGGTTTCACTTGTGGGTAATGCCTGTTGGAGGTTTGTATTTGTTACCTCGGTATTTTTGGTGTTTTTTGCAATTAATGGCACGTCTGTATTTTATGGTTTGACATGGAGAATTGTTGGATTTACATTTTTGTTGCATATTTTCGGCGTTTCTGTGGTCATGCTTTATGTCAAGATATTGCAAAACATGTGTGTCTCTATTGCAGACCCTTTGCAGTTGTTTCGCATAATTCCACTGACACTTTTGTCATGGGTAATTTTCGGAGGGAGTTTGTCGTATTGGGAAATTACTTTGGTTGTATTGATTTTTATTTTTTGCGCGGGACTTGGATTCTTTCAAGGGCGACACGAAAACTGGCTAAGAAAACGTTGTTGCGCCCCTGCGCTTAATGGTAGCGCACCATCAAATGCAGGTAACTTTAAGCATGGTTTGTTGTTCTTGCTGCTGTGGACTGTTTGTGTGGTTGGGATGGACCTTATAATCAATTATATGTCGTATACAGGGATTCATCCTATAACATTTTCTGCACTTAGAGCCGTGACTTTTCTTGGGGTTGCCTTTGCTGTGTTTATGATATTCAAACGTGGAGAACGTGTAAAAAGTATTTGGATAGCACTTAAAAACAAAAAAATGATGGCCATTGGGGCAATATTTGCGGTTCACAGTATTCTGTTCATTACGATGCTTTTGCATATTGATAACGTTGGTATCTTGACATCAATTGCTGTTGTAGGCGCAGTTCCAATTGTCGTGTTGTGCGGGACATTAATTATGAAAGAGAAAATTAAATGGTATTCCTATGTTTTCATTACTCTGATAGTTGCGTGCGTCGTTGCGTTGACGCTGATTACTACTTGAAATTTTTGCATTTTCTACTTGTCAAGCGATATTGCAATGTGCTACAATATCGCTGTATGGTCCGGTAGTTCAGTTGGTTAGAACGCCACCCTGTCACGGTGGAGGCCGAGGGTTCGAGTCCCTTCCGGATCGCCATACTAACATCTCAATAAACCGTATTGTCGCAAAAATCAAGTTTTGATTGTTTGATTTAATCAAAATGATTGCCTTGAGAAACGAAAAGCCCCAGCAAAGCCAATAAAGGCAACGCTGGGGCTTTTTGATTATGTTCTTTACAAATCCCCACCATTGGGAATCGTATTGCAGTACAAACGTGTTTCCAGGCTCCATATGACCTGTGTAAAAACAGATGTATGCCTCTTGAACAGCTATCGGGTTCCCGCCGTTGTCAAACATCTTGGTTCGAAAGAATCCAGTCTGATGATTTATATAGTGCGTCAGCCTGTTGTGCTCGTCATACCAAAATTCCTGCACCAACTCGCCATATCACAAAAGACAAAAGGTAAATTAATAATCATATACTACGTCTGGGAACAAAACTCTTGCATAATCACTTCTCCCATCAACGACATGCAAGATTGCCACTGTATGATTTTGAATTTCATAAATTATTATGTTTATACCAGAGTTCAGTTTTCTAAGATTGTCAAATAACGCCTTACCAAAAAACGGCATTTGACCAAGTAAATTTATATCTTTTTTAATTTCCTGTAATTTATCTTCTGCAACCTTCGAGCCAAAACTTTCACAAAGATAGTCATAAATTAATTGTAAATCATTGCGCGCCTTTTGTGATATTTCTATATGCATATCTATTTCCTTTGAATCGTCGCAAATGCCTGTTCGACAGTAAATACTCGTCCATTTTCAATATCTTTTTTCCCCTCGGAAACATGCTTTAAAAAAACGTCCATTGCTTCTTTCGGAGTCATTTTCAGTTCCTTTGTTTCTTTCTCTTTATTGACTTTTTTTTCCATACTTTATTATATCACACCTAATGATCTTTTTTGCAAGTAATTTGGTAAAGTATATTGTTTGTATTGCGACATGGATATTTTATTCTGCGGATGTGGATTTTACCTGTGTTTCATAGCCACAGCACGAACATTTATAGTATTTTGTTTCGCGCACAAATTTTATTTTACCATATGCCATTCCCTTTGAATAGTTTTCTGCCCTCTTATGACCAGCATCTTCCTTTGTAAGATTAACAAGAGTAAAAGATGCATTGTTGCATTTAGGACAATACTTTTCAATACGTTCATTTAATTTTCGAATATTTTCATTCATCAGAATTGAAACAACTATGCTTGCAACCAACAACGTAGTTCCAGCAGTTATTAATATTAGTTCAACGAGATTTGATCCATTTACAATAGCGACTACCACAAAGAAAGCAATCCCCGCTACAAGAAGAGAAAAAAAGACTATTCTTCGAGTAAGAACCCTGCGTTTGTATTCTTGTACATCATTTTGTTTGTTAATCATTAATTCCCCCTTTTTATAGAATCCACAGACGATTATTAATGTGCCTGTTGAAATTGAGTGCTGACCCTATGTCGCGTCTGCCCCTTGATTACCCAGAATGTCATCAAGCATGTCTGATAAGATTATTAGAATTTCGCCAATTATCATATATGCAAGTGGTCCGACTAGTGCGTGTACGAACCTCACTAAGTTAGGATTATCTCCACTGAAAAGCACATCTGGAAAACCTGTAAAGAAATCAGGACCTGTGGCAAGTATTGGGTTAACTATGATTCCAAACGAACTAATTACACTACCAAACACTGCATCAACAAAACCTGGCACTTCGGCAATCACCGCTACAACAAGTTCTATGCAAGCCCCAATGACATTGCCAATCCAGTTAAACATACTTCTAGCAAAATACCCACTATCATCCCTAAACATAATTGGGTTGTTTAGGGCATAGGCAAACAAATTCGCCCCACTCTGACCCATTGGGGCGGTTAGGAACAACATCCGCGGATCATCGGCATTTATGAACCTGCCTGTAACTGGGTCATAAAAACGACTGTGCATCAAATAGAACCCGGTCTCTTGATCCATATACTTACCCCGCCACCTAAACGGGTTCCAGTTCATGACGTTCAGATTATTCGCATACGGGATAATCGTCGTGTTCCCCCACGGACAGTATTCATATCGACCTTGCAAGATCCCGTTTTGGCAATATATGGCAATCACATCCCCAAAAATATTTCTGCGGAAAAAGAAATCTTGGTTGGACATACTCATCCCAGAGATGCCTTGGTCGTCATAAAAGAACCAGAGCCGGCGGGATCCGTGTTGTTCCGCAATTAATCTGTTCCCATCCCAGAAATAGAAATGATTTGTACCATCTGAACGGGTTTTACGGGTTCTTCGACCTTGGTAATCATATTCAAAATACACCGTACCCCAGGTATCAAGAATATTGAGGTTGGAGTTTTGAGGCGCAGGGTGAGGCTGCGTTCCGTTAGGAACAGGGTTGAACGCGCGCCCTTTCTTCATTTCTGGCAAAACTACGAGAAAAGCCGTCACTATGATTAGTGAAAATGAGAGAGTAACTATTAAAGATCTTTTAAGTATCTTTTTCATCTGAATTTATTGTAGCATTTTTTTGTCGTTCATCAAGTAGTTTGTTTGCCGTATGTTGCATGTGCATTAATAATGCGTAAGGTATTAAACCAGATAGTAAAATTGCAATATCAAGGATAATGTTATCTGGCAGGGTGATAATTCCTATCCAATTAAAGGTAACCAATGTAAATGAGAAAGTAAAGAAAATAATATATAGAATTAAATAATGTAGTCCTCTATTTTTTGCACCAATTTTCCTAAGTCGTTCCCCTGCAAGGAAATGCCACCAAGCATGATAGATTCCCAATGTAAGAATAATCGTCCAAAAATGTCCCCATGGCTTTTTTCCTTCGCCTGTTTCATTTTTAAGCATACCTTGAAAGGTGGCTTCAAAGTAAATATAATAAATTAATAATGGTAATGTTACCAAAAACAAGACGAAAGTTAGTAATTCACTATCAAAACGAGATTCGAGTATTCTTTCCACTAAAAAAACGATTGCAATTATTCCGATTAAAATAATATTTCTTTTTTTCATTATTCTCCTTTTTTTTCTAGAACAACATAGCAAATACACGCTCTGCATTGTTTAAACTATTATTATTCGAATTTATACTCAGTCGCCAACACATTGGATTGAACTCTCTATGATTGTTCATCCCAAATATTCTAGCGTTGTATGTTTCGTTTTCACCAAAAATTCTTTCTTGTACAAAGCGAATAGCATCGACTATATAGGAAACGCCATAAATTATGCCTCTAAGAAGGGCATTTTGCCAAGGTTTTGTTGGGATACCACTAGCACCATGCCTTATTTCAACGCCAGTAGGTAACCAATCATCAAGCCATTCATTCCATGCCCATTCAAGTAGTCTGTAATATCCATATGCGACTGCACTTACAACTGGAACTATTACAAACACAGTCAAAACTATTGCTGCTAGTATTGCAGCAGGGAAATATCCCGTATCGTCTCTGAACATAATTGGGTTGTTTAGGGCGTATGCGAAAAGATTGGATCCACTCTGACCCATTGGCGCCGTCAAAAACAACATCCTTGGATCATCCGCGTTGATGAATCTTCCAGTCTGTGGGTCATAAAAACGACTGTTTAAATAGAAGAACCCCGTCTCTTGGTCTTGGAATTTGCCGCGCCATCTGAACGGGTTCCAATTCATAACGTTCAAATTATTCGCATACGGGATAATCGTCGTGTTCCCCCACGGACAGTATTCATATCGACCTTGCAAGATCCCGTTTTGGCAATATATCGCAACAACATCCCCAAATATGTTACGACGGAAAAAGAAATCTTGGTTAGACATACTTAGTCCAGACACGCCTTGGTCGTCATAAAAGAACCAGAGTCGGCGGGATCCGTGTTGTTCCGCAATTAATCTGTTCCCATCCCAGAAATAGAAATGATTTGTACCATCTGAACGGGTTTTACGGGTTCTTCGACCTTGGTAATCATATTCCATTGTAATCGTGCCCCAATCAGAGGTGGTGACGGTATGCAACTGCCTCCCATTTTTCCATGTCATCTCCATGCCGTCGCGGTATTGCAATGGGTTGCCGATTTGGTCGTGCGTGATTGGTTGCCCGTTAATGCTGGTTAATAAATCACGCCATTGGGAATCATATTGCAGCACAAACGTGTTACCAGGAATCATCATGCCGGAATCAAAACAGACATACATGTCGCCTATTAAAATCGGATTCCCGCCGTTGTCAAACATCTTGGTTCGAAAGAATCCAGTCTGATGATTGATATAGTGCGTCAGCCGGTTATGCTCGTCATACCAAAATTCCTGCACCAACACGCCATTAATACTTACCGTGTGCACGTTACCGTTTGGGTGGTAGGTATATCTTCTTCTATTCGCGACGTTCCCCGCCCAAAATTCATCTTGCGTTAATCTGCCATTTTCATACATGAAAAAGTGGGCAAAATGGGCACCATTGCTACTGGTAATTCTTGCAGCCAGCTGGTGCAACGGGTCGTACGTATACTGCACATTAAACCTGCTGTGATTTATTCTGTCCAGTTGTCCCATGCCGTTTAGGTGGATTGTTTGGGTATATTCCAAGTTATTATTCAGTCTCACATCCGTCCTAAACTGCGCCAACCCTCCGTTCGGGGCGCGGTGTTGAACCTCCACATTGTGATGGTTGTGGATTCGTGTGGTGTGCATGTTTGTGTGGGCTGTGTAGTAATATCTTACGCCTGTTGAATGACCTACCAGCGTTTGGTTTAAGTGGATAACGCAAAGACATATCAGTGGCATAATCGCCACGAGCAAGAAACAGATACATACTTTTGTAATTGAGGTCATTCGTATTTAGATTAGCATGGAATTTTTAAATAGAGAAGACAAAATCACTTAATATTGTTTTTTTTTTATAAATTTCTCCGCATATTTTGAATAAAAAATAACTGGTGGTGTTAAAAAAATCCAAAGTATTAAATACGCAATAGCGAAAGATAGTAAAGTTTCTCTACCAGTATTATTTTCATGAAACCCAAGTTCAATATCTAATAAAACATGAATTCCGATAGCCAATAACATTCCGACAATGCCAAACAATCCACACAAAAATAGCCAAGGAACAGATTTAGAAAAAGTATATTTTTTCGTGCTATTTAACTTGAAGATAATATAGAATAAGTGGATGATTACTCCCCAGAAAGGAATTAACATTATCAATCTTGCTTTTTTCATTTTTACCTACCTTTTATTTCTTGCTAACAGCATCCAATAAATATACATCGCCAACAAAACACAATATTAATCTCAAATCCAATCCCCGCGCCAATGCCAAGTTTGAAACCGTTAGAAAAATCTATTGAGGCACCAAATCCGACATATATTGTTAAACCTACTGTTACGCCGCCTAATTCACCACCCCCTGAAACAGCAAAAAGATAAACTTTTCCAGATGCACCTAGTCCCACATTTATGTGTCCCATTACAGCACTGACTCCTACATAAGCATTCATACCACTAGGTGTTGGAAACGAAACTCTAAAATTGATCAATCCAGCTTCTGCTCTCATCAAAGATAATCCGCTGCCAAAAATGGCTTCTCCATAAAGAAAACCAATATCCATAGTACTGCCAAAGAGACCTGGAACACCCCTAGCACGATATACACCCGCAGCATGTGGTCTTCCCAGAAATCCACCGTCTGACCCACTCGAAACAGCACTAGCTGAACCACTTATATTCATTTGGTTTCCAATCATTGTTACAGATAAATTAGCGCCACCGCTTCCATTCATTGGATTTCTAGCTGGGAAATACCCCGACCTATCCACAAACATCACCGGATTATTCAACGCATAAGCAAACAAATTCGCCCCACTCTGACCCATTGGGGCGGTCAGGAACAACATCCTCGGGTCATCCGCATTAATAAACCTGCCTGTCATTGGGTCGTAGAAGCGGCTGTGCATATAATAAAATCCCGTCTCACGGTCCATATACTTGCCGCGCCAGCGGAATGGGTTTAGGTTGGCGCGGTTGTTTTCGTGGTGTTCCACAAATCTGCTATTCGCCGTACTCCATACTCTGGTATTTCCCCACGCATCGTAATAATAACGCCCAATCTCGACACCATTGCGGTCGTACATGTGGGTTATGTCGCCCAAGATATTGCGGCGGAAGAAGTAGTCGTTGCCGCGTAGGTTCATGCCGGAGACACCCCTGTCGTCGTGGTAGAACCAGACCATGTCGGTGCCGTAGCGGGCGCCTATTAATCTGTCTCCATCCCAAAAATACAACACATCGCGGTTGGCCGCACTTTGGTTGCCTGTCCGATGTTTTCTGGTTCGGCGGCCCGCATAATCATATTCAAAATACACCGTACCCCAGGTATTTGTATGGGTA
>Ga0131853_10004611_pt1 | contig 24716 bp, 22 predicted proteins | sample TergutLab28metaG_FD_92764 | JGI IMG/M metagenome (GOLD analysis project Ga0131853, IMG submission 92764) | Labiotermes labralis P1 segment gut microbial communities from Petit-Saut dam, French Guiana - Lab288 P1 (version 2) (version 2) | ecosystem: Host-associated > Arthropoda: Insects >...
ATATTGTAATTGATGGACAAATGGAGAGCCGTATACATTGAGAGGTGTACGTACGGTTCGGGAGAGAATCGGTCGAAACCTACCGTTGCAAAACGGCAAGGCGCACTTGATTCAACTCATTATAGCTTCCCATTTGGATTATCTTGAGCAGAGTATGTCGGTCTTTTTGGAGAGAAATGAAATTGGCGAAGATGATGTAGCTTATAAGTATTACGAAAGGCTGGTTAGAGCAAGGTTTGAAGCCACTACTGATTTTGCAATTCTTCTAACGAATTTTGAACAAGCGGATTCAAGGGCAATTGACATCATTACTGAGCAGCAGATTCATGATTTCTTTGAGTTATGTAGCCAACACTATGATGACTCATTGAAAACAATTCAGAGAATTGTCGCTAAACTGACTACACACGATTTTGACATCTCACTATGTAAGCTTCAAACCTTTGCAATGGCGATGCGTGAGTCAGAGTTTAGGGCGGAATCGGATGTACTTTTTTCACGAGCAATTGAGCTAAGCTCAAATAGATGCAGGATTACTTAGACGACATTAGATGAAATTTAGACAATTAGGGGTAATTTAAATATGTAGAATGAACACAGTGAGAGGGGGCGTTTCTTTTGTCAAACAAAAAAACTAAAACTAAAGAAACTGCCATTGCTGTCATTGATGTTCCTAAGTTTCATTGTGTGATTCCATTAAAGAGATTGTTTTTCCGTTTAGTTGTCATAAGCGGTGTTATGTTTATTCTGGCTCAAACCATCGGGTATGTCATGCATTTTATGAGTTTAGAGCATGTTATCCCATTTTATGAACGGAAATTAGGTTTGCTTCAAGAGGTTTGCAATATAGTTCGAGTACTTCAAGCCGGAAGCATACTTGGTATCACTTTTTATTGTATGAAAAATTTTCGCATACACAGAGTGACAGAACGCTCTGGACAGAGAGCGGCAAAAAATGCTAAACAAAAAGCTATACAAAAGAGGTTCCGTGTTGCAATTGCTAGTGCTGTACTTTTCTTATCGTTTTTTTTAGGCTTTGGAGTATCGGGGCAAATGGGAATGGTTTTGCTATACACGGAGTCACTGATGGTTGATGATGTTGACAATCAAGATGAACTGAACGATAGTTATGATGATAATGATGTGCCCCACGTTGAATGTGTAAAAATTGGTACGGTTGACATATTCTACATTTGGTTTATGCGTTACTATATGGACTTGTGTCTTTATGCATTTGCGGGAGAAATCAGGAGAGGCATCATTAAGTACATTAATAATACAGCATTTGTTGATACATCAGAGCTTACTCGCATATATCAGGAGCTTGTGGTGCAGACAGATGAACTCGAACGTAAAACAAGAGAGTCTTATTCTATTCGGCAGTTTGAGGGCAATCTTAACTTGTCCGACAATGCCATAGAAATACATCGCAATTGGTCTGCCGGGATGCTCGAAGCAATGGAGTTAAGGGAGATTGCAGGGCGGCAGAATGCAACATTCGAGAACTTTATTGAGATTGCATCGTATTGCATATCGTTGGGAGATGCCTTTTTATGGATGGGAGAGCTTCGATTAGCATATAGCAAATATCTTATGGCATACGAACATTTGATCCTATCAATCCAGTTGGCAGTTAGTGATACATTTGGTGAGGGCAGAGTCAGAATGGTGCTGAGAAAGCTTATTCAACTGTTTAATGAGGATAGACTGCAAAACCCCATCTTACTGCGTTATAAGAGAGCGGACTCTGCATCCACAGAAGTATTGGAAGCGACGCAGAAGATTTTCCGTGAGTTGGTTGAAGAGGTGCATAGACTTGATTTTGGACTGATAAATCGTGGTTCACATACAACGGATGATGTTCTTGCTCCTAACACCATTAAAGAATGGGGCAAAGGAAGTTCACAAGAAGATTTTGAAATCAAGTTTTGAGAAATATTCAAACATTGATTATTGATGAGGACGAGGTTAAGGACTAAGAATGCTACTGCGACAAGCAATGGCAACTTTAAGCGAATTATTAAAGTAACGTGTCGTTAAGCGCACCATGTCGGGTGTTCATAACGATACTGAACACCCGATGAACTTGAGTAATCGAAAGGTTGCTCAAATTCTTTTTACGCAATTTTTCTTGTTACATATTCTACGGCAACACCTTGCTGTCCCGCGACGCACAAAAGAGTGTGTATTTTCATTGATCCCGGCACATTGTCCAAGTGGATCAACCTTCACAAATTCGGTGGAATGGAGGAGATTATGCCGCGGTCACGCTCTGATAAAGGCAGCACAAAGATGCTGTTGCTATGGCGGGTATTCCAAACAAACTTTACGTCGATCACGGTGCTTCTTATGAAAACTCACAGCTCTCTTTTGACTCAATACCCAGCTTTTCAAAGCGAACAAAAATCCTTACTACATCGCCTTCTTTTTGTGAGAAAGGTTGTAGTAAGGACCTTTTGGTGCCGGCGAAGGGACTTGAACCCCCACATACTTTCATATAACGGATTTTGAGTCCGTCGCGTCTGCCATTCCGCCACGCCGGCTTGCTTGTCGGAATTCGATTATAGTACATCTTTATGCGAATTTCAAGCACGAATTTTCTTATGGGCGTTATTTATTATTTCTATCGCCCCTATCACCACTGTTCAGCCCATTCCTACAGCACAAGAATTTTAAAATTACTATGAAGCTATATCAAATTGGCTATTATAAAGCTCAGCATAAAATCCGTTTTGAGCTATGAGTTCATTATGATTTCCACCTTCTACTATATCGCCGTCACGCATGACAAGTATGATATCCGCATTCTTAATTGTAGACAATCTATGCGCTATTACAAAAGATGTTCTACCTTTGGTCAGCTTTTCCATCGCTCGTTGAACCAACACCTCGGTTCGTGTATCAACCGAGCTTGTTGCTTCATCCAGTATAAGCAGAGGTGCATTTTCTATCATAGCACGAGCAATAGTCAAAAGCTGCTTCTGCCCAGCTGAGAGCGTAACATTTTCGCCCAGCACAGTATCATAACCATTTGGCAATGTCCTTATGAAATAATGCAAACCAACTGCTTTGCAAGCGTTCTTAACATCCTCGTCAGAGACATCCTTCATACTGTATTTGACATTTTCCTTGATTGACCCTTCAAAGAGCCAAGTATCCTGTAAAACCATACAGAATAACGAATGAACATTTTCTCTCGTCAAATTTGAAATCGGCACACCATCTATTTTGATTTCACCGGAATTTGTCTCATAAAATCGCATCAGAAGATTTACTATCGTAGTCTTCCCTGCTCCAGTCGGTCCGACAATTGCTACTTTCTGACCGGCCTTTATTTTTGCCGAGAAATTCTTTATGATGGTTTTCTCTTCATCATATCCAAATATAATATTACTAAACTCAACATCCCCTTTGACCTCTTGCAAAACCTCAGCCACTGCGCTTTCATCAGACATTTCCTCTGCTCCAAGAAACTCAAACACACGCTCCGAGGATGCCGCTACCGCCTGCATAGCAGTCATTGACTGTGCAATCCCTGCCAAAGGTTGACTAAAATTCCTTACAAGCAACATAAAGGCAACTATTACACCAAATGTAATTTGACCTCGTATTGCGAGCACAGCTCCAACCACACAGACCGCAACATAACCAAAGTTTCCAATGAAAAACATAAGCGGCATCATGATTCCAGAGAGAAACTGCGACTTCCAGTTGCTGGTATATAACCCATCATTTATTTTGTCAAATGCCTTCGTCGATTCGCGCTCAGCATTATATGCCCTCACTACATTATGTCCTGAATATACCTCTTCTATATGTCCATTTATCGCACCTAGATTCTCTTGATTTTGTGAAAAGTATTTCTGCGTTTTTTTCATAATCACGCTCATGAGTATAAAGCCTATAAACGTAGCAGCTACTGCTGTCACTGCCATCAGTAAGTTCGTTATAAGCATAAGTATAAGTGACCCGAAAAACAATGTGATTGACATTGCCAGCATCCCTATGCTCTGGCTCATAGCTGATGCAATAGTATCAACATCGTTAGTTACGCGGCTGAGGATATCTCCGATTTTAGATTTGTCAAAATATTTCAGAGGCAATTTGTTTATCTTTTTTGACACATCTGTCCGGAGTTCTTGCGCAAGCCTTTGTGTTACCGTCACCAGAATAAGCCCTTGAATATAACTCAGCAGCGCTCCCACTACAAATACCACGAGCAATATCATACATAATTGAGCGACTCGCTGGAGGTTTATATTGGTTGCCATCCCTTCAACTATTGTATCGGTCACAAGCCCGAGCATTCCCGGTCCAACCAAGGTCGTAGCCCCGCCGAACAGCGCAAGGATGATAGACGCTATGAATACTGGGACATATTTTTTCGTATGATTTAGCAGCATTGCAATGGATTTACGAAAATCCTTTGGTTTCTCGAGTCCGGTCATTTGCGGTCCTCTGCCCATTGCCGCGCCCACCTGTGGTGATTTTTTGTTCTGCCCGACTTCGTAATGATTTCTTCCACTCATGCCGACACACCACCCTTCTCAACACCTAATTCTTCGCTCGATAGTTGGGAGTATGCAATTTCCTGATAAACATTACAAGATTCCAAAAGCTCACTATGCTTTCCATTGCCGACTATTCTGCCTTCATCAATTACTAAAATCCGGTCGGCATCACGGATTGTGCCTATACGTTGGGCAACAATCAGACATGTTGTCCCGGCAGTTTCGTTACGCAATGCTGTGCGCAGTGCTTTGTCTGTGCTGTAATCGAGGGCAGAGAATGAATCATCGAAAATAAGTATCTCAGGTTTTCTACAAATGGCGCGAGCTATCGCAAGTCGCTGTTTTTCACCACCGGAAACATTTGTGCCGCCTTGTGCGATTTCCGAGTCGAGACCCTCTTCCATTTGCTCTACGAATGGCAGTGCTTGAGCAACAGCTAATGCATTTTTTATGTCTTCCTCTCCGGCTGTCGGCTTGCCATTTTCGCCGAATGCTATGTTTGACTTGACTGTTCCGGTAAACAGGACTGCTCTCTGCGGCACATATCCCAGTTTGTTTCTCAGTGCCTCCTGAGTATATTCCCTCACATCAACTCCGTTTACAAGCACCTCTCCATCGGTCGCATCAAAGAAGCGGGGTACAAGGTTAATAATTGTCGATTTCCCGCATCCTGTCGAGCCGATAAGCGCTACGGTCTCTCCTTTATTTGCTTTAAAGCTAATGTCGTAAAGGACATAATCCTCAGCATCCGGGTATTTAAAGCTGACATTTTTAAATTCGACTTCGCCTATGGGATATGGTTGAGTTCCCTGTTCGATTTCTTTTTGAGACAGATGGCTATTCCCTACCTCACTTGTACCGTCAACAATCTTTGGTTTCGTGTCCAACACTTCGTTGACACGCTTTACCGATACCATTACTCGCGGGAGCATGATAAACACCATGGTGAGCATCAGAAACGCCATTATCACCTGCATGGCATATTGCGAGAAAACAACCATGTTTGCAAAAATCTCTGTTCTATCCGCCATGTTCGCAGCATCAATAAGAAATGCGCCAATCCAGAATATCCCGAGTGAGAGTCCTATCATTATAAGGCGCATCACAGGATTCATTATCTGCATCGCACGTTGGACGGAAAGGTTATTCTCTGTGAAATCTTCGTTTGCCTTCTCAAATTTCGCTTCCTGATAGTCCTCGGCGTTATATGCCCTGACAACGCGGATACCGGTGAGGTTTTCGCGTGTAACAAGATTGAGATTATCTGTCAGTTCTTGAATCTTTTTAAATCGCGGCAGTGCATATGTCATTAGAGCCGCCATCATAATCACAACCACTGCGACAAGCCCTCCAGTCAGAGCTGTCCATTCCCAGTTGCCCCCCGACATTCTCATAACTGCCCAGACTGCAACAATGGGTGCTCTTATTACGACTTGCAATCCCATGGCTATAATCATTTGTATCTGTGTTATGTCGTTGGTCGTGCGCGTTATCAGACTTGCGGTCGAAAAGGCGTTCATCTCTTCCATCGAAAAGCTCTCAACTCGTCTGAAAACATCCGCACGCATACTGTGCGAGAAGCTTGCTCCGACTTTTGCAGCGAGATACCCTATTATTATTGATGTTACTGCACTCCCCAATGTGGCTAGAAGCATACCTCCGCCGACTGCGAGTGTTTCGTTGATTGACCCACCCGGAGTTGTCACTATCCTAGTGACTTCCGCCATGTATTCAGGTACTCTTAGATCAAGCCACACCTGTACTACAACAAACACAAGGCTGATGCTAATCATCAGCCATTCTTTTGGTGTAAGGCGTAAGAATACTTTCATATCGCTCCCTTATTATGTTACTGTTCTCCCTGACCTGCAGCGCAAGCGCACACATAGCTACTTGAGCAGTAACATCCTTAGTCATTTACTACGTGGAAGATTTTAACAACGATTGACAAATTTGTCAATCGTTGTTAAAATGGCTTCAATATGTTGACGAGCACTCATAAATTAATATAATACATGCAATTTCAGTGCGGCGTGTGGACGAGCAAGCTGCTGCTGTAAAGAATCTTGAAAATATAGGCACTACACCATCGTGCAGTAGCCTGTGTTGAAGCTGCGTTCGCAGTATTTTTTTACAAGGAGTAGTGAAAATGAAGAAAAAAATAGCTTTGTCCCTTGCCGTTATTATTTTACTTACCATGGCTTTTTTAACCGCATGTGAAAGCCCTCAAAATGCTTCCACACAGAATGGACCCTCGGAGTCACCGCAAACATCGGAATCACCTGATCCGACACCCTCACCTGCCCTCTCACCCTCGCCACCCTCTGCCTCGGACGCTTCACCCACCGAGCAAGTCTCACCGGAGCCACCTGCACAGCCGCTGGGCTTGATTACGCTCGCAACAACCACAAGTACCGATGACTCAGGTCTTCTTGATTTCATTTTACCTGTCTTCACTGCGGAAACAGGCTGGGATATTCAAGTTATATCTGTCGGCACCGGTGCAGCCCTTCAACTGGGACGCGACGGTGAAGCGGACGTCCTCCTTGTTCATGCTCGAGCCGAAGAGGATCGCTTTGTAGCGGAAGGTTATGCAGAGAGACGCTATGATGTCATGTATAATGATTTCGTAGTAGTTGGTCCAATTGATGGTCCAATAGACCATAGCAGATATATAGTACGGACCTTTACCGCTATTTGGGAGCAGAATCTATCATTTGTATCACGAGGCGACAACTCCGGAACCCACATACGCGAAATGCAAATATGGACAGATATAGGGCTAAATCCTACATATAATTCTAACTATATCGAAGTGGGTCAAGGCATGGGCGCAACGCTCGGCATGGCTGTTGAAATGGAAGCATATACCCTTGCCGATCGGGCAACATGGCTGGCTTATCCGAATGTTGGGAATTTGGTAATCGTGTGCGAAGGCAGCGATCTTTTACTTAATCCATATGGTGTAATGGTTGTCTCGTCAACATTATTGCCCATTGGCGCACAGGCTTTTGTTGATTGGATCAGAAGTCCAACAACGCAAGAGCTAATTGGAACATTCGGTCTTGTCGAATTCGGTCAGCCCTTGTTTTTCCCGGATGCGTAGCGTTTTAATGCTTTGTACTTAGGGTTTGGGCTATTAGGTTAGACTTTAATAAATGCATGAAATCTGGGTGGCAGTATAAAATATGCTTGAAATGTTGGATAGAGAATTATTAGGAATAATCACAATGACGCTGCGGATGACATTATTGTCAACCGCAGTAGCTTCAATTATCGGCATACCTCTTGGACTATGGCTTGACCGTGCAAGATTCCCTGGAAAGAAGTTCGTCGTGATGATAAACCGGACATTGATGGCATCCCCTCCGGTTGTCATTGGATTGGTCGTATACCTGCTTCTGATGCGAAGCGGACCACTCGGATTCATGGGGTTACTCTTCACATTTGAAGCCATGGTCATTGCGCAAGTCCTGCTCCTAACCCCAATAATCTGCGGCATAGTATACACAGCCTCTGAACGAAATTCGGCAAATATCCAGGCTTTTGCAACTACAATGGGTGCTAACAAGCGACAAACAATGATCCTGTTGGTAAAAGAACTGGGAAATGAAATCTACTTCGCAATGGTCACAGGCTTTGGTCGCGCAATGAGCGAAGTCGGAGCGATAATGATAGTCGGCGGAAATATACGCCACCGGACCCGCGCAATGACAACAACTATATCTCTGCTTCGTAACAGGGGTGAAATCGAACAAGCAGTATATCTCGGCATAATACTTATGTTGCTGGCATTTGCTGTACAGATGATCGCAAGTTTCCTGCGCAAAAAGGAAAGGCTCGCTGATGAAAATTTCTAATATGAAAAAGAAGTTTGAGAATTTCTCCATAGATGTCGAAAATCTTGAAATACCACATGGCAAAGTCAGTGGCATTATCGGACCGAATGGTTGCGGAAAAACCACAGTTATGAAAATAATGGCAGGGCTTATACGTCCTGACAGCGGCATCATTGACTATGAAAATCTAACGCCACATAACATCACCATGGCATTCAGGAAACCATACTTACTGCATGATACAGTGCTGAAAAATTTAACATACCCGCTAAAAATCAGAAAAATCAAGCCCGACCATGATCAAGTAGAGCATTATCTTCAGCTCGCCGGATTGCAAAATAGCCGCAACCAATATGCCCTCGCGCTCTCCGGTGGCGAACAGCAGAAACTATCTCTTATCAGGGCGCTGATTTTCTCGCCAAAGCTGGTTTTCATCGATGAGGCGTTTTCAAATATGGATATAGAGAGCGTTGCTCGATTTGAAGATTACATATTGGAAATGCAAAAAAGCAAACCGATAACTTGGGTAATAGTAAGCCACCAACTATCGAACATCAAGAGGTTGTGTGAAAACATCTATTTCATGCACAATGGTAAAATAAAGATATCCGGGCATCCCGAGGAAATACTACCAGCCCCTCAAGACCCGGATCTTAGAAGATATTTGCAATATATATAGGAATTTGAGACAATTTCGCCTTCGACTATGGCTAAGGTTTTTCTATGATCCACTTGAATGTAAAGATATATTGTGATAGAATCCAGCAAGAATTATTTTGAAAGGGAGGTTATTGAATGAAGTCTGTAGCTGTTACCAAGGTTGGCTTCATAAATGCTGAAAACGAATCAAATAAAGGAATAATCGGAGTACGTGATATTCCTGAACCGGAACTTGGCGCCGAACAGGTCCGAATTAAAGTCGCGTATTGCTCAATATGCGGATCTGATCCACATTGCATGGAAGAGAACATCTTTGGCTGGGATGTTCCATTTGGAGTCGGGCATGAGATGTCCGGCGTTATTGTCGAGGTCGGTCCGAAGGCCACTAAAAGAGGGCTTAAAGTCGGCGACCGCGTAGCAGGGAATTTCCTTAATTTCTGCGGCACATGTTATTATTGCGTTAATGGGCAAGAGCAATTCTGCGAATTTTGTGCTGAATCGAATCAGCCATGTATGTCTGAAAATGTTACCTGGCACGAATCTCAGGTATATAAACTGCCTGATGATGTCAGCCTGAAAAAAGGCTGTCTTCTGGAGCCTGTTTCGGTTGTTGTAAGAGTTATGGACAAACTCGGACCGAAAATCGGTCAGCGCGTCGCGGTAAACGGAGGTGGACCTATAGGCTTGCTCTGTATTCAGATGCTGAAAATGATGGGAGCTGTAAACCTGACATTGTTCGAACCAATTGCTGAAAGGCGTGATTTAGGGAAGAAATACGGTGCCGATCATTGTGTTGATCCTTTGGCTGTTGATATCATCCAAAAAGCAAATGATATAACCGGCGGGCTGGGTTTTGATACGGTTATAGAGGTTTCAGGCAATTTGAAAGCGGCGTATAACATGCCGGAAATCATGGCCAAAGGCGGCACTTTAATGTATGTCGCAATGTATCCGAATGATTTTGAAATGCCACTCAACCTTTGCAAGACGTTCTTTAATAAAGAACTGACTCTGACAGGCACTTATGTTTCACCTTACGCTTTCCCAAGAGCAACGCAAATCATGCCGAGGCTGCAGCTGGACGATTTCATTACATCGGTCTACGAAATCGACGATGTTGCGGAGGCATTTAAAACGCAAGTATCCGGGAAATATCCCAAAGTCCTTATCCGTTGCAACAAATTTGACGGCGAGTAACGCCGGGAAGGAGTGTTTATCTCAGTGAGAAATTACAACATCGATATCGAAATGGTCAAAGAACTGGAAGACAAATGCGTAAAAATCCGCAAGGATCTTCTAAACTTCATCTACCGCATTGGAATGGGGCATCTCGGCGGCGAACTTTCAATCGTTGAAATGTGCGTTGCGCTCTATCACAAGTACATGAACTATGATGTCATGAATCCCACAATGGAAGATCGTGACAGGCTTGTTCTCTCAAAAGCACATTGCTCCGAGACTCTTTATACTATTTTCTCCGACATGGGCGCTTATTCGATGGACTACATGGTTGAGCATTTCGAGTCCCTCGAAACAGCGATTTTCGGCATGCATTGCAACCGCCTATACTGTCCGCAGATTGAAGTCAGCGCAGGTTCACTCGGTCACGGACTTCCGATAGCATTAGGTCTGGCGCTCGGCGCGAGAAAGCAGAAAAAGAACTGGCGCACTATCTGTATAACCGGCGACGGCGAGCTAAACGAAGGCACCAACTGGGAAGCTATCATGGCTGCATCACATTATCAGCTTGGTAACCTCTTATGGATCTGCGATAAGAATAAAGTTTCTATGACAGGTCATACCAAGGACGTCATGAACATTGATCCGCTTGACGAGAGAGTGCGTGCATTTGGCTGGGAAGTTCATACAATAAACGGCAACAATATGTATGAATGCTGCGAAGTCTTGCAAAACCTGCCACCCGCAGAGCCGGAATATAGGAGAAAACCGATTTGTATCATTATGAACACGATAAAGGGCAAGGGCGTTGACTTTATGGAAGACGACTATAAATGGCATGGCGGCGGTATTGGGGATGAAGATCTCGTACGCGCACTTGAATCAGTAGAAAAAACCAGGAGGGTTAGATAGATGTCAGTAAAAACCACTTTTAACTTTGACCAAATGCTCTCCAGTGCCCGCGAGGCATATGGCGAAGAGCTTTTCCGCATGGCGGAAGAGGGGCTGGACTTCGTATTCACATACACCGATAATGTTGCGGAATCAACCTCAGCCGGTAAGCTTTTGAAGAAGTATCCTGAGCGTTGCTTCAACTTTGGTATAGCAGAACCGAATCAAGTCGGCGCATCAGCAGGTATCGCGCTTTCGGGCCAGGTTGTCTTTGCACAGGTTTTTGGTCCGTTCCTTTCACTAAGAGCTGCCGATCAGATTCATACTGATGTTGCATATAATGATGTAAATGTCCGCCTTATCGGCACTCATTCCGGTCTTACCGCAATGGGTGGTCCGACACATAATACAATTTGTGACCTCGCGCTCTATAGAGCGATTCCTAATCTCACGATATGTGTTCCGGCTGACGCTGACCAGTGCTGCAAGATCATCCGGAAATCCATGGAATTCCAAGGTCCAATGATCATCCGCATTGACCGCGGCGGCTCGCCAAATGTCTATGCCTCCACCGATTACGAATACGTTATCGGCAAAGCCATAGAAACAATCTCAGGTGATGATCTTACTATCATCTCAGCAGGTTCGAGCGTATATTGGTCAATGATGGGCGCGAAGATCCTAAAGGAAACTTACGGTCTTAGCGCACGTGTTATCGACATGCATACCATCAAACCTCTTGATGTTGATATGATCGTAAAATGCGCACGCGAAACAAACACCATTATCACCGTTGAAGAGCATTCAATAAATGGCGGTCTTGGTGGCGCAGTGGCAGAGGTACTTCTCGAAGCCGGATTTGATGGCAAGTTCAAGCGCATCGGTCTGCCTGATGAGTTTGCATTACTTGGTGGAATGGACGAAGTCTATTCACATTACCGCATGGATCCACAAGGCATTGCTGATCAAGCTGCTGAGCTTCTTGGCAAGAAATAACTTTGAGGAGGAGAATAACTATGACAGAACCAATCAAGGAATTTTCTATGGATTTATTCAGCTTAAAGGGAAAAGTCGCGATAATCACAGGCGGTAATACAAATCTGGGTATGGGATACTCTGTCGCCTTGGCAAAAGCAGGTGCTGATCTCTTTATCGCACATTTTGATGAAGATGTTTCTGAAGTTAAGCAGAAGGTTGAGACCGAGGGACGTAAGGTAAAGTTTCTGCGCGGCGATCTCTCCAGCAAGGATTATATCAATGCCATAGTCAAAGGCTGTCTCGACGAATACGGCAAGATAGATATACTTATCAATAATGCCGGAACAAATCATTTTGAGGATTTCAGGACATTCCCGGACGAGAAGTATACTCAGGTCATCGATATAAACCTTAATGCATGTTACTTTCTGGGAAATGAAGTCGCTAAAGTCATGGCTGACAACGGCGGCGGCAAAATCATAAATATCGGCTCTGTGCTCTCTTTCACCGCCGATGTAATGTGTCCTGGTTATGCTGTGGCTAAACACGGAGTCATCGGGCTAACTCGTTATTTTGCAAATAATGTTGGCAAGTACAACATTCAAACGAATGCGCTTTGTCCGGGATTTATCAAAACCGAGATAAACTCCGATCTCAGTGACAATGTAGAATTTTTCAACAAGATCACAAATCGCATCCCAGCAGGTCGCTGGGGTACTCCTGAGGATTTAGTCGGCACTGCTGTTTTTCTGGCGAGCCGCGCATCGGATTACCTCAACGGTTGGGCAATAAGTGTAGACGGTGGATTCTCTACAACCTTGTAGAATAATACACCACCAAAATAATCATTATTCAAAAAGAACTTTACTCTCAATAAACGAGGGTAAAGTTCTTCTTTAAGCACAGATTACAATCAGTCTGAAAAAAGACTGCCTCCTGTATCGTACTGACTATGATCCCTTTTTGCAAACCGCTACATCCCCAAGTATGCCTTTTTAATGTGCTCATCCTCACTCAGCGTCACACTATCTCCGCTTATGACCACTTTCCCATTTTCCAATACATAGGCGCGAGATGCAATCTCCAGTGATTGGTTGACATTTTGTTCGACCAACAGCACCGTAATACCTTGATCCCGCAACATCTGTACAATACGGAACATCTCGGTCACGATAATCGGAGCAAGCCCATAGGATAATTCATCAAACAGAACCAGTTTAGGTTCAGACATGAGCGCCCTGCCCATTGCGAGCATTTGCCGTTCTCCTCCACTCATCGTCTTTGCAAGCTGTTTCTGACGCTCCCTAAGCTTGGGCAATAACTCAAAAATGGGTTCCATCACTTCGTTTCTGCGCTTCCACTTAGTTTTCATATACGCACCCATCTCAAGGTTTTCACGTATTGTCATATCTGGAAAAAGCCGACCACCCTCAGGAAGATAAGATATCCCTTTGTCAATAATATGTTCACGCGGGATTCCCATTATATCCTCGCTCATAAAACTGATGTCTCCGGACGTTGGTCTGACTATTCCGGTAATGGCGTTAAGCAGGGTTGACTTTCCTGCACCATTTGCGCCGAGCAAGGCAACGATCTCCCCTTCCTCTACCTCTATGTTAATATCCCTAAGAGCTTGCACGTTACCGTAGAAGCAATTTAGATTCTCTATTTTCAATATAGCCATATTCTGTAACCGCCCTCCTTAGGATTTTTCAAAATCGCCGGATGCACTTGGTTCACCGGGCTTTTCTTGTTCTTCAGGCTTTTCGGTTACTTCGGGTGCTTCGGACACATCAGGCTTTTCCGGTTCATCTGATTTCCCGAGGTACACCTCAATAACCGCAGGATCATTGGCTACCTCATCAGGCATTCCGGAAGCAATCATTGCACCATGGTGCAAAACGAATATTCTGTCACAAATGGTCATGATCGCCCTCATAACATGCTCAATCATTATGATGGTAATACCGGAATCTCGTATCTTTTTGACCAAACCCATAGCTTCCTCAACCTCTGTCGGATTGAGTCCCGCCATGGTTTCATCCAGCAAAAGAAGTTTCGGTTTAGTGGCAAGCGCCCTTGCAACCTCCACTCTTTTCTGCATTGCCAGAGTGAGGTCAGGAACATGTCTGTTCCCCTGTCCGCCAAGTCCGACATACGCAAGTATTTCATCCACCTCATTCTCGGCACACTTACGTGACTGACCTTTTTCCCCAAACAATGCACCCATCATAACGTTGTCGCGTATCGAAAGCCCCGGGAAATTCTTTGCATGTTGGAAAGTCCGACCGATTCCGTATCTGCAAATGTGATATGGCTTACGCCCGCTGATTTTTATGCCATCAAAGATTATTGTTCCCACATCAAGGGGTATCGCACCGGAAATCAAATTGAAAAATGTCGTTTTACCGGCACCGTTAGGTCCAATCAGACCCATGATTTCGCCTTTATTCAAATCAAAGTCTACATTATTTACAGCAGCAAGACCACCGAAACTCTTTTTTACGCCTTCAGCTCTAAGTATCTGCATGTTCCGTACCCCCTTCCTCTTTTGACGATTCCGCGCCGTCGCCATTTTGCTGTATGCTTATGATTACAGGACGTTTCGCAGCAAACATCATCGCAAGAACAGCAATAACAAGTGACAAGACAGGATATACAGTAATTTGCATTCTATCAATACCCGCAATAGAGAGAATAAATATCGCCGAAACTAAAGCTGCCAGCCCAAACCCCACGTATATAAGCACTGTACCCTTCTTTGATTTATTACATATCAGCGCAATAATCAACAGGACAAACGAAGCCATCAGCAAAATCGAAATCACAATGAGTATTGCCGCGATAACAGGGATCGCGAAATGATCGCTAAGCAGCCATCTGTTGTATTCGAAGTTCATCCAGAAGTTAAACAGATTGACATTCAGGACTTCATATACCCTGACCCATGTAAGTATAGAAATTACTGCGATGACGACCAATCCAACGAGCGTTAAACAGAACTTCACCGGCACTTTGCCCTTATTCTCCCATTCTGTCCACTGCAAGACAGATTTTGCACCTCGTTTGATTCTTGCTGCAATCCGTTCAAAGCTATCAACCAGCAGCCCAACAATACCCTGAGGCATGAATAGAATTGCAAGTATCATAACAAGACCGATCGTAATCGGATATGCAAATGGATACCTTGTTAGAAGGAGACTTTGAAGATATGTGAATACAGCAGCGCCTACTATGCCTCCGGCGAGATTTCCCATACCTCCAAAGATGATCATCAAAACCGGCATGAACGAGTAGCCCATCTCAAAGGTGGTGGGCGGATCAATATATGGTCGCGTTAGGGCAATCGTTGCTCCTACAGCTCCGACAAAGAAAGAACTTATTGCAAACATTCCGACTTTGACGACTGTCGTATTGACCCCGACATGCGCTGCGGCTTCCTCGCTTTCACCTATACATACAAGCGCCTTGCCAAAGCGTGATCGTTTAATGATCCATGCAACGACAAGCAATACAACCAACAGCAGTAGCAAGTAGTTAAACACTTCTTCGCGGGTAACTCCCAGCCGCTGGAAACGACCGAGACTTCCTCTGGTCGTTAACTCAATCCATGTTAACAGGTTTCTCAAAAGTTCACCCAGACCAAAGGTGAAAATCGTAAAGTAAACACCCCTAAGCCTGAGCGTTACCGCACCCATCAGAACAGCAACTATAAATGCAAATATACCGCCGAGCAATATCAGTATAGGAATAGGAACCATTCCACCAAAAATTGCGGTTGCATAGATGCCTATTCCAAAGAAAGCGGCGTGCGCCAACGAAATATACTTTGTGGGACCTGAGAAGATTCCCCAACTTACAGCCAAAATTACGAATAAAAGAATTCTTGTACCCAAGGTCAACACCGCACTGTCACGCGACGGCCACGCAAAAACGAAAATAATTGCGAGCAGCGCGGCAATCGGCGGTATTATCTCCCTCAGGTTCAGCTTACCTTCGGATTTAAAAGAAAACATATATCCCCTACCTCCCCAGCAAGCCTTTTGGCCTTACTATGAGCATGATCATAATAATGGCATAAAAAGCAGCAACTGTCAGAGCCGGATCGAAGTATGTTGTAACAAAAGCCCCAACAATGCCGAGTATAAACCCCCCGACCAAACTCCCAGGTATACTACCAAGACCACCAAGCACAACGATGATAATTGCAATCAATGTATTTTCCATACCCATTGTTGTGGTGAATATTGAGGTATACATGCTCATCAACGAACCGGCAATACCGGCTAACGCTGCGCCAACCCCGAAACAGACCGCCATGATCGTTTTTATGTTGATACCCATAATTCCAGCAGATACAGGGTCCTGCGCCGCCGCTCTAATCGACTTTCCCATGCGAGTCTTTAGAAGGAATAAATAAAACAACACGACCATTACCAAGGCTAAACCAAATGCAAATAATCTGTTTGCCATGAACGGTGATTGCCAAATAGTCACCGGAAATGACATGAAGGTGTAGCTAAGTGGAACAGATCCCCATACTCTTGTCGCAACATTTTGCATTATAAACATCGCACCAAAAGCTAGAAGCATGGCATTGCTTTGAAATACTTCGAACGACTTTGATACGGTCTTGCCTCTTTCATATATAGTGCGGTGAATAACAAATCCGATGGCGAATAAGATCGGGATGCAGATGAGCATCGCTATAATCGGGCTGACTCCCAGACCAACCAATGTCCAAGTAATAAGCGCACCATATAGCAGAAACTCGCCATGAGAAACATTAAGGATTTTTGCCACTCCATATTGCATACTGAGACCCATAGAAATAAGCGCGAAGATGCCGCCCTGTATAAGCCCCAGCATAATTGCATTAAATAATCTTTCCAGAGTAAATCATCTCCTATATGACAGCGCTGTCTGTAAAACATATCCGCTCGGACAACTTTTCAGACAGCACTTTCAATCAATTTTTTATTACATTACTGTCTGCTATGTGATCAGTATATGCGATAATGTTTTGCCAAATCGGTATTATTTATGACCAAGGCGGCATCGGAATTATTGGCTCGGCAGTTCTTCCGAAACCCGGATCAACAAGCTCGGGAACACCACCTTGCCATTGTATGATATGACCGAAGTAAGCCTCGGGCGCAAGTGAGTTGTTGACATACCACACCGGTCCAATGCTTGTATCAAAGGTGTGCGTTGCCATTACTTCCGCAATCCTAGAATTGTCAAGTGTTCCAGCTGTAACGATGGCTTGTTCAAAAATTTGGAATATTAACTCGTAATGGAAATGTGTCCAATAGTCTACGATCGTATCGGGGAAAGCGGCTCTGAAGCGATCATAGAAGTCCTGCGTAACTTCGTTACTATGCGGAACCCATGTGCCAAACCCCATCACACCTTCAACAATTCCGGGGTTATCTGCGAAAGCATTTGTGAACTGGTCTGTGGTAATTGCAGTTGTAAATGCTACAATTCCCGGTCTGTAGTCAAGACCTGCCATGACCTCGAGCATCGGATAGATTTGCGCAGCATAGCCTGCTAGAAAGAACACATCTGCGTTGCTTGCCATGGCATCCATTACGATTGGTGTTGTGTCGGCAATGTCAGGCGGAATCATTACATTAGCGACAATCTCAATTCCGGCAGACGGCATAACTCTCCCCACTGCCGTCATATATTCCATGCCATGCTGGTCATTAAGATAAACTACGAATATGCTGCTTAACCCTTGTTCAGTCATCAGATTAGCCAGTGCGGGAATCTGATGTTGAGCGTGAGAATTTGTAACGAAGAAGTATGGAAAATCCTGCCAATTTTCTACGATTGTACTCGCGCCTCCCTCAGCGCTGAAGAGCAGAAATCCGTTCTGATTTGTAACCTCAGCCTGCGCTGTGAGCATCGCTGAACTACATGTTGGGAACATAAAATCCACCTGATCTTCAAACATCATTCTATCCGTCAGCATCAGCATTGTGCCCATGTCAGAAGTGTCGTCATATCTGATCAGCCGGATGGGAAGATATCTCTCATACTCTTCAATCCATAGCCCGCCTTCCGGTCTTGCATTAACCTCTTCGACCCAGTTACGATAGAACACGCCAAAGCCTGTGTCCTCAAACGACTGGAAACGCCCTGAGTGGGGTCGTGCCGCTCCGATCAGGATATACTCTCTGGTGTAGAAGTCTGCCGGTCTTTCCCTTTGTTCACCGGTATCTCCCGGAGGTTGTGCCGCAGGAGTTGTAGCATCCGGCGCTGCGGGTGGCGACGGAGCTGTAGGCGGTGCCGGTGCGCCCGGCGCACCCGGCGTTGGTGCTGTGCCATTGCCACATGCGGCTATCATGACTACCACCATTATGATTGCAATAAATAGTGCTATGCGAGATTTCTTCATCGCTATTCCTCCTTCGTAACATTGAATATTTTTCTGTTATTATCAACTCACTGTGAAAAACCACCTGCCGACACCTTCAAATTTCATCAGGTAAACGCTGATTATTTCTGGAGGAATTAATCAGCGCTTGCTCAGGAACATGGGTCAAATCTTGCACAATCCCTAGTGCAGCATACTCGTGGATTATATTGCAAAAAATATACCATGTCAATTTAAAATTGTAATATTTGCCTAAATTTGTAATATCATACACTCGTATTTTGCTATTTTAACCAATTTTCACTCTGAATAAGTTTTGTCCCACTGTTTCTGAATAGCTCATCAGCCTGCAATTCATCACTTAACACGCACCCCAAATAAATCAGGTCTGAATAAAACATCCAGTTCAAAATCAAGGACTCTTGCATTCATAGCATACAATGTTACATCATACCAAATAGGAACTATATAATCTGCCTCTCGCACCTTATATTGAAGCTCTGCAATAAACTCCCGGCGTAATCCAACATCTATTTCACCTGCGGCACGTGCTATCAATGCATCCATGTCCGGGTTGTTAATGCCATATCCTCGTGAAATATTATCCGGACCATTGCTTTCGATGACACGGACGAAGAAATATATCGGTTCACCCGCCGAAATCGTTGCAGGGTGCAAAGCGATATCATAGTCCCCGCCGCGCATTCTCTCACTCCATGTCGCATTGTCCACAATCTCAACCAATGCATTGATTCCAATTTGAATCAGTTGTGCCTGAAACATTAGCGCAACATCCTGATAAGGCCATCTTCCCATCCATGCTGAGTTTATCAAGATTACCGCATCCGGAACTTGATTCCCCATCGCCTGATGTACAAGAGCTGCAGCTTCGTCCGGATCAAAGCGATAGTTTGCATTGACTACCCACTCTGCCGAGAGATCTGTTATAACACTGATGGCAGGCACTCCAAAACCCTGTAGCATCACATCAACAATCATTTCCCTGTCAATGCTTAAACTAACAGCGTTACGCATCCTCACATCACTGAAAAGGCTTCCTTCGAAACTGTTTAGGGCAATATAGTGTACGGTGCTTACCTGCCGCTGCTTTAGAACTAGATCCGGATTCGAGATAATTTCATTTGCCTGTTGCGGCAGCACTCCACCGACATCCGCGATAACGTCAATTTCATCGCTCTGAAGGGCTGCCAGTCTTGTTGAAGCATCCGGTATACTGAAAAAATACACAGTTTCAACACTTGGCTTTCCCAACCTGTATCTTTCAAACCTTTGCAGCCGCAGAACATGATTTCGTTCATCATAGTGGGAATAAATAAATGGACCGCTGCCATAAGGATGCATTATTACTCTGTCTTCATCAAATGAAGACAAGGCAAACATTGCGCTGTTTCCCATCGAAAGCCGCGCCGGAAAATCCGGCACCGGGATTAAATGCGTGACTGTTAGCGAATATTCAGAGATAGCAGATATATTAGTAATTTGTCCAAACTCACCTGTTCGGGCAAACTCAGGGTCAAACTTCTGTGCTACAGGGTTATAACGGAACAAGCGCTCAAGATTAAATGCCGCAACCTTTGCGTTTAGGACACTGCCATCATGGAGGGATATGCCTTCCCGCAGATTTATTGTCCAAGTTAGTCCGTCATCAGATGGGATAATGGATTCAGCAAGCACCATCATTGGTTCCATGCTGTCGTCAAATAATACGAGAGATTCCCAAACATTCGTGCTAAAATGCAGATATGTGCTAGTCGAGCGCCCTTGCCTGAAACTGCGTCCCGCAGCAATTCTTAATACCTTTTGCTCTTGTGGGGACGGCTGTGCATCTGTGGCGCTTAAATCCTCAGCGCTTGGACCATCAGCAGGTCCGGCTGAGCAACTTGTGAGCAACGCAGAAAATAATATTATGATTAGTACGGCGTATAACTTTTTCATTCTTAGCAAAACTTCCTTTTCGATATAATATTTTTAACTCCACAATAAATTCATCTTCGGAACTTTTGCACACACCCTGTAGTCTCTTCAGTCTCTTCGATGATTTTGCCTTCTTTCATGACCGCCTTGCTGTGACAAAAGCGATCCACAAGATTTATATCATGGGAAATAAAAAGCATTGATGTTTTGTAGTCATCATTTATTTCACGCAACTTCTTAATTATTCCGTTTGACGTAATCACATCAAGATTCGAGGTCACTTCGTCAAGTACCAAGATTTTCGGATTTATCGAAATCGCCCGCGCAATTGCTACCCGCTGCTTCTGCCCTCCTGACAATTGTGCAGGTCTTTTGATTGTCCATTCAGGCAAAAGTCCGACGATCTCAAGAAGCTCCGCTGCTTTTTGTTTCCACGGTAATCCGAAATTCCGCATTGGCTCGGTAATAATGCGCTCTAGGGTCATTTGTGGGTTGAGAGAGCTGCCGCTGTTCTGAGGAACATACTGAATTTTCCTGCGGACTTCCATAAGTTGGCGACTACTGTTTAATCGGGTAACATCTTGACCATCAATCCTGATTTCACCCTCACATGGCTCTAATAGCAGTAAAAGGAGTTTAGCCAAGGTGGATTTTCCGCATCCACTCTCCCCCACCAATCCAAAAATCTCACCTTCAGTGATGCATATATTCACATTTTCACAAGCCGCAAATCGATCCTCCAACTTGTTCTGCCATAAGCGGTTGCGGGAATAAAATCGCTTTGTAAGATTTTTTGTCTCAATCATTTTTCTGCATCCTTCTCGTTAGGTAAGCGCTGATTAAATCCGCCCGAAGTAATTGCGAGGTATTTTTTCGCCTGTTTTTTGGATTTTGAGGACGAATACTAGCAGTATTTAACTGAAAAATGCGGAAAACAGACGGAATAAGACCCGCAAAGACGAGGAGCGCGATTTAATCAGCGTTTACTTATAGGTGCTGTTCATCGCTGCTTCAACAAGCTCTCTCGTGTATTGAGCTTTTGGCCTGCATAAAACTTGCTCTGCAAAGCCATATTCGATTTTTCTGCCATTTTTCAAAATCAAAATACTATCGCAAATACTGGCTAGTTCAACTATATTATGTGAAATATACAGCATTGTCAGATTGTTCTCTCGTTTAATCCTAAGCAGTTCTTCAACTATCAGCGGTCTTATTGAAGCATCAAGGGCAGATGTTGGCTCGTCCGCCACCAGAATCTTAGGTCTGTTACAAATTGCTGCCGCTAGGATAACTCTTTGTTGCATTCCGCCACTGAGCTGAGATGGATACTGCTCCATAATTCTTCTGGGTTGTGGTAATTGCACGCCCATAAGTTCCATTTCAATCCGACTGTCCATTGCAGCCTTCTTTTCGCCATAACTTTTTAAAATATCATAAAACTGACGTCGAATTTTCCGAACCGGATTAAGCGCTGTTGCCGGGTCTTGAAATATCATACTGATCTCCTTGCCCCGCAAAGCGTTTCTTTCTTTGCAAGACATTTTGAGGATATCTCGCCCCATATAGAAAATTTCACCGCTGACACCGGCATAATTAGGTAAGATGTTCAGCAATGCTTTTGCTAAAGTAGATTTTCCACTCCCGCTCTCACCCGCAATGCCCATAATTTTACCTTTTTCTATCGAAAGGCTCAGATCGCAAATCGCAGCATCCTCAGACAAAGTGCCGTTATAACTGATTGTCACATTTCTGAAATCTAATGCTATCACTCTACACCTCATTGGAATCGCTGATATCTTTAAGCCCATCGCCTATAAGGTGAAAACCTAGCACCGCCATTGATACAGCAGCAATGGGATATAGTATGAGCGAGGGATTGCCGGATATAAATGATCTGGCATCATTTATCATCATTCCCCATTCTGCTGTGGGCGGCTGAGCACCTAGTCCAAGAAATGACAAACCTGCTATTTGAAGAATCGTATTTCCAAGGTTCGTTACTAAAATCGTAAACATTGCTCCCGAAATATTCGGAAATATATGACGCGTAACCAATTTGATTCCACGTGTGCCTGCGGTTCTGGCGGTAGTTATATATTCAGCATCTTTAACGCTAATAACCAAACTGCGAACCACCCTGGAGAATCCTGCCCAGCTAACCAAGGCAATTGCCAGCATCATGTTTAATATTCCCGGTCCGAGAGTACCGGAGATGACAAGAGCAAGTATGATTCCAGGAAATGCGAGGATAATTTCGCATAATGCCGTCAATGCCTTATCTAATAATTTCCCCGCAAAAAGCCCGCAAACTGCTCCAACAGTAATGCCAATTAAAAATGTTACCGCTGTTACAAGTATCGCAGTAGTGAGTGAAGTGCGAGCGCCAAAGAGCAAGCGCGATAAAATGCATCTCCCTAATTGGTCTGTTCCAAACGGAAATTCAAAACCGGAAGGCTGAAAGGCATTTCTAATATCAACGCTATATGGATCATTTGGAGCTAAGACTGGCGCAAAAACTGCTGCAATAATTAGGGATGCACTAATCAATATCCCTATAGCAAGAAGCAGCCTCGCAGGCTTACGCGAGCTTCGCACAATATATTTATTTTTGGAAATCACATTATTTAGCAAAATCTATAACTCCTGATGTAGCTTGCCCAAGGTAAACACAGTTTGCTCCTACAATTTGCGCGGACGAACATAGTTAGGCGCAAGCACGCAATTAACTATATCCGTAAGCATATTAATAATTATATAAATCGCTGCCATAATCAAGGCATAAGCCTGAATAACCGGGTAGTCCCTGCCCAAAATCGCATCAACCGCAAACCTGCCTGCTCCCGGCCACGAAAACAGGGTTTCTATTATCGCCGAACCACCAAGCAATGCCCCAATAAACAGTCCAATGTTTGTTATTATTGGCGGCGCAGCATTCTTGAGCACATTGTTGAAAAATACTCGTCGCTTGTTGACCCCAAAAGCCAGTGCCGCATTTACATATTCTTTTTGCATAGCCGTTATTAATTGTGAGCGCACAAGCCTCGCAAGCCCGGCACCTGCTCCAAGTCCTATTGTGATTGCCGGAAGGATCATATGCCTAAAATCTCCCATTGGCAATACCGGAAGCCATCTAAGCCTGACTGCAAAAACAATAATAAGAAGAATTCCAACACAAAATGCCGGTATGGCAATGGTAAACGTATTTACAAATCTAATTAAATAATCAATAACGCTGTTTTGATTGAGCGCCGATACTATACCAAAATGGAACCCTATAAAAATCATAACCACAGTCGAGCCCAGCATCAGCATCAGCGTAGCCGGAAGCCTAGTGCTTACTTCGTGCAAGACAGGCTGAAATGTTCTATATGATCGTCCGAAGTCCCCTTGTATCGCTCTGCCAAGCCATGTAAGGTACTGCATCGGCAAAGACCGATCAAGCTGAAGGTATTCATGCGCAAGTGCAATCTCTTCCAATGTCGGATTTTGAATACCGCCCAACAACGTTTCGACAGGGTCGCCGGGAGCAAGCCTGCCAAGTGAAAATGTAAGTATTGAGGTCCCCAGCAATGTCAAAACTGCAAGGAGAATTTTTTTCATTACAAATTTAAACAATATTCCCCCCAAAAAGCTCACTTTACTCAAAAACCGCAGCATTCATTATACCCGCGATAGTTCTGAACAGTAAGCCCCCTAGGGGGATGAAGTTTTGAAATTAAGGCTATCCTCTACTTTCTTGAGATGATCATAATAGCGCTGTCCAATTACGCCGCGAGTACAGAACACGCACAATATTAACAATTCTCTCAGTTTTCTCTATGCTGAAGAATATTGTATAGTTTTTCACATACAGATGTTTATCCTATACACGTCCATTTTTCATGTCCTCCCGGAGTTGCTGTGCAAACTCACGAAAGTCAGAAACACGCCCAGCTTCTATGTCCGCAATGCCTCCGTCTATTGCTTCATACAATACATCAAGCGCTGTGATTCTGTTATATTCTTCGATATTTAGATGTACAACATGATGCCCCTTCCATAAAACCTCACCCCGGTTTGCGCTTAAACGCAAACCGGGGTGGCTCTATGCTATATTAGGGTTCTCATATATCTATGATCACCCCTGCATTACGGTGTCGTCAAATTGTTTATGAGCAACAACTCGACGGACTGAGCACCCAACGTAACAGTCAAATCAATGTATCGCCAATTAGTATCACGCTTGGTGACATCAATGAGGTTGACATAGTCGGGGTTATTCCATATCCGATTGACACGAACAAACTGCATAGCGCAGCTACCATCGGGAAGCTCAGCCGTAACTGTCAAGTCCGCATA
>Ga0131853_10004612_pt1 | contig 24710 bp, 16 predicted proteins | sample TergutLab28metaG_FD_92764 | JGI IMG/M metagenome (GOLD analysis project Ga0131853, IMG submission 92764) | Labiotermes labralis P1 segment gut microbial communities from Petit-Saut dam, French Guiana - Lab288 P1 (version 2) (version 2) | ecosystem: Host-associated > Arthropoda: Insects >...
AATAATAAAGGTAAAGCAATCCCATTACAGGCCTGTATAGGCCCTGAGAGTTCCAGGAGGCTGAGGCTCTCAAATTTCAAGACAATAGGCACATGAAGGTGGTAGGGTTGTCAGCCCTATGCACCGGCCACATTTACTCCCCAGAAAATATTCCTGGTGCTCATTCCTGTTAGAAGCTGAGTCAACCCCAGGACTATAGTGCAGCTGGAAGGACTGTGTCAATGAAAAATTCCAATGACACAATCGGGAACTGAACCCACAACCTTCTGGCCTGTAGCGCATTAAAACAAAACAAGTAGGTTATTCATACTGACAGCAAAAATATGAAAAATTTGGCATGCCTCACATCCCAAATCAAGAACCACTGTACTGTACATTCTCACAAACAGTGTTGTTAAATAAATGGAAAAAGATATTTTGAATGTGTGGTAAGAAGTGCAAAGTGGCTATTCCTTTACATTTGTAAGACAGTATGATGCAGCTTATAAGCATGCAAAACGTTTGTTAACCAAACGAATAGTATAAATTATATGAGTCCCCTACTGTACAAATGAATCTACATTCAAAACACATCTTCTCCCACTTCTCTCCCCAAGGTCAACAGGTGAATGCCAAGCTTGCTCTTGGCTTAGCTGGTCAACTAACCCACACACTTAACAAGGGAAGAAACAAAGGCAAAGTGGGTAGGGCTCAACTTTTCTCTTAATGAGCTGATCAGACTTCACTGTGAAGTTATGTACTGGCATTACCTTATAACAAGAAGAGTTACTCCTTAAAGCCACACCCTGAATCATGCTTCACTTCTCCTCCATAGTATGTATAAGATTAAAAGTTACAGTACAGTGTTTTCTGTGATATGCAGTGAATATATGCTTCACAGATCCTACTAACTGCCATGAATGTGTGACATGACAACCAAAGCACAGCACATAAATTAACAAAGCAGCCCCCCTCTTCACCTCTCACTAAATAAAACAATTAATTTGATTTACAACATGTATTCCCAGTGCAAGTTACACTTATATGTAATTACTTTTATACACACTTTGCATACAGTATCACCAGCTGCAATCTCTAAACTCAAGGAAAGTAATACACACGATAATTACAAACCTTTCAAGAAACTGAAAACATTTATTAAGAAAAATAAAAACAACAGTAAGCTAAAAATTACTAAAAATTTGATCACAGGCAGAATGAATAACATGCCCCCCCCCCCCCAAACTTTTGATTTTCTATTTCTTGCAAGACTTTGTTCGGTGGGGCTAGATACAGTTAATGAAGGAGGAGGGAAAATGGGCCCCTTCAGCCAATCTACTTATCAGCCAACTGCTCATTCAGGAATCATATGACATCACTGTCAAAATGGGATGACAGACCATTGTTTAAAAGAAATACTAAATATTTTATTGGAAGAGTAAGGAATTATACTGGATGAGTTCATTATATGCTGCAAAATTCCTGCAAGAAATGCAATAATTCTACTATTTGTGGGAATCCACAAATGCAACACAGTATATAGGACCTGGTTGAATTCTTTAACCCTGTGTCCTGATTTTCAGTTTATCATTGTCAGTCTTTCACAATAAATGTCCCAATTGCTTAAATCTCTTAAACCACCCTGTATAATATATAGGGAATTTATACAAATTACACAAAATCCTAGCAATATGTCTCATAATACCAAACACATTTCACAAACCAGGTTAAGGGTTCTTGGGAATAGGGTGCCAAGGAAGATATTTGGGCTTCAGAGGGAAAAAATAACAGGAGACTGGAGACAACTGGAGAATGAGAGGTTTAATAATTTACACTCTTCATCAAATATTATTTATGTGATAAAATCAGGGAAGACAAAATGGGCATGGAATCTGGCATGTCTGGGGCATAAGTGGATACAGGGACAGCTGAAGACAAAAGACCACTTTGAAGACATAGGTGTAGATGGGAGGATGACATTACAATGAATTATAAAGAAATAGGATAGTAGGGGGTGTAAACTGGATTCATTTGGCTCAGGGCAGGGAGAGTGTGGGTTCTCATGAACATGGTTAATGATCCTTTGGGTCCCATTAAAATAGTTAATTTCTTGACTAACTGAGGGACTAGCAGCTACCAAAGGGCTCCAGTCCATGTAGTTACTTGGCTTGACAAAACAATGACATTACTCCCCATTACCAAGAGGATATGAAAGTTTAGAGGTCAGTTGCAGAGTACATATTATGTGACCACCCAACAAAATGAAGAAAAAAGAAAATTAACGGTAGAGAATTTAAATGAAATTATTGTACATTACAGATGCAAGAGGACGCAACATTTAAAAAATGAACAATACGTGCATACCAAACACACTCTGATCAACAGAGGGCATGAAGGTTTACCAAAGAAAAGATGGAGACCAACACTCATGAAAACAGAACAAGCCTGCAATGGTTTATACCCTCCTTCTGATTATAATCGCCCAATTATGTTCAACCACTGGCACATCTGATCAGTTACCAGTATAATCTTTCTAGGAGAAGAATTCTTTCACAGTTACCTTCATCAACAGCTGTAAAATCTTTAGATATGAAACAAACTGAAAAGCATTTTAGTAACGCACACATCTATAAAGCCTCTTCACAAGCAGAATTTAATATAAAGAATGAAAATAGGAAGAACTTGTACAAAAATCTGATAAAGAAAAGTAGAAAATTATACAGATGAAAGAGGAAGACACATTCAGCAACATGTATAATGAAAAAATTCTACATTAGTCCCTCTCTCTCTCTCTCATCCTTAAGTTGGAGGCGGCAGTGTCCTCTGAAATGCTGGTACTTATCTACCTAACTACATACTCTCATATCCAAAAAGAAGGCTTTAATTCTAACATACATCTCAAAGTGGGGTTTTTAAAATTAGATCACACAAATAATGGTTATGCACATACCTAACTGCTTAACCCATTCAGAAAAGGTAAGACTGTGCTCTAGTGAGGTACTGATTAACACAAACCCAGCAAATTATGGCTTAGTTCCAGTTTAATTAACAGACCGTATTGTGTGTCAAACGAGGTACATAAATATCTGGGTGATGAATGGCCAAATGTCACCTCCATATTAATATCTGTTACTGGAAATGTACCTAACTCCATGGAGCGTGTCCTTGTTGAGAAGCTAACAGGTCAACTAGTCCAGAAACGCCCACGTATTTTACAGAACCCAAAAGTTCATTACTTTGTTCAAAACAGCCTACCACAGGTCCCTAAACTCAGCCAGAAAATTCCAGTCTACACAGTACCATTCTATTTCTTTAACATTCATTTTAATATTATCCTTCCATTTACACCTATGTCTTCCAGGTGGTCTCTTTCAAACCAGGACCTTCCAGGTACTTCTTTTCTTCCCATGCATGCAACAAGTTCCAGTCATCTCATTAGACTTGACATGACCACACGAATAATATTTGATGAGGAGTACAAATCATTAAGTTCCTCACTATGCATTTTCTGCAGCCTTCCATTACTTCCTCCCTCTAATGTCCAAATATCTTCCTCCACACCCTGAACTTGAACACTTTCAGCCGTGTTCATCCCTTAATGTGACAGGCCCAGTTTCATGCCAATATAAAACAGGAGGCAAAAATACAACAAACATTTGTGTCAGCTTTAGAAGCCTGAACATTGAAGGCAATTTTTAAAAAATATAATCAAAGGCATAAACTAATTTACTCCATTGACCTTCAAATAACAAAACTTCATGCCCTTAGAACCCTACAAATATTACTACCTTGGAGTAGCTGTTTGGCATTTCACTCGTCATTAGGACACATGAAATTAGTAAAGAATGCTATGTTACATACATGCACAGACAAAACTATTACATATTCCTACAGTACCCAGGCTTTATTCTGTGGTGGATTATTCAAGCCATGTAAACCAAACACTTGCAATGATCATCCACCACACCACAAAATCTATTTCCATTTCAACTGTCATAATATCAATTTCCCTCTATTGTTGGCCTTTTACTCGTAAACTGTCACTCTCAATGGCTGTTGCCTACCAAAATTCTGGAAGAACTTGTCTCCCCCCTTTCAACTAAATACTGGTATCATACAAAGATTTCACTACTGTAGAAGAAAGAAATAACTCACAAAATTCCTTGTCATGTAATTCCTTCATAACCGTTTCCATCATGGCAAGAGAAATTTCTAACTCATATGAAGTGTTAAGCTAAATAACAGCTTGATACAGCTTAATACCCAGTACTTTGAAATGTGCACATCAAGATACCGATGACGTCTGAAAGTGTTACTTGACTGCTTGCATTCTAATGTTATGTACAAACAAGGATTCTTGGACAGGACTCAGATGTATCAGACGCCATGGCAAGAAAAGAGGTTACAACACTCACCCCAGAGTATGTCTTCATTCTTGATACAGCATACTTCAGCAGGTTACACAGCTGGTCCAGGCTCAGCAACTTCATCGCTCTTGATCTGGGAAAGGAACAAATTATTATACATAATTATTACCAATATTATAGTAATAGTAACTATATCCTTACATACCTTTTGAATGTCATTAAGCAATTAAAAGGTACACAAGGACTGGAAAGGTATTATAACTACAACATTACGTACCTCTGCAGCTGAAGTCACAACCACTCCACGATTTTTATTACTCCGTACAGAATTATATATGTTGCCCAGAAAATGGTTTTAGCCAATCCAACTAAAAGTAAGAACATTACAAGACTTTTTCATACACTGGCCTTCCTGGTATGAAAGTATGTCATTTTGTAGGTCAGTATCATTGCTTCAGAAGAAGATACTGCCTCCATTTCAGAGTATGACAGTGTTATGCCCCAGAATTCCACAACATAATCCTACACTTCCATTAAAAATTTCAAATTTGTTAATTTTTTTTCCATTGAAATGTTATTTGCTGGCAAAAACATCATTACATAAAATAAGAAGGAAACAATATAACAACAGGGAAGAATACTGTTGGCTGGTAAAAGGAAAATCTACTATGCATTCGCACAAAAAAGGTCAGCAAAGACGTAACATATGACTCTGTATCTGGGTAGTAACCAGGTTCACTACCTCAGCTAGAGTCCTGGCTACTTTGCCTGGATTTTAGTGACTTTCCTTAGTATCATGAAATTTGTCATGGCCATTGCCCATCTTTCAAATTCACATTATAAGCATCTTCTCAGATCATTTTACATAAAACAATGTTCTGCTGTTGCTAAAATAGTTTAAAAGACTTAGTGTTTTGGGAGGAGCAGTCTGACTTAAACATGTCTGATCGCAACCACTTCCTTACAAATGCCAGCCAAACTAGCGGTATACGACCATCTCTTCAAAGTCAAACTGTTAACTGCTTAATTCTTTCTACCCATTATGTTACATAAATAATTTAAAGATCTTGCATCATGCCCCATGCTAATTAGTGTGTCAAGCACATAACAGATCAAAAAAGGTAAACAAAAAGTTGAAGTCCGGGGGGTCTCTTATCCAGCTTTAAATTTGAAAACTGTTGTGGCTAAGCTGTTTAATACTCAGAATGTTCCCATTAACAGTACTTCCTCTAATCTTAAAGCAAACAGCACACTGTAAATCAATTTAGCCCCTACTGAAACTGAACTATTCCTTGGTCATGTGTTCACATGATTTTATCCATATCAATCTGCATTTAAATTATCATGTTCACCTCCTGTACCATCAACATATAAAACTGAATATAGAATATTACATTTGAGGCACTGATATCTAGACATGACATTGTGCATCTTGTTTACTAAAGTAAAATATGCTGCAGACGTAGTAACAGCATTTTAACAAAGCAACAGATTAAAATAAAACTGAGACACACATTGAAGGACTGGAAAAGCAGGTTACAGCAAGTTATTAACATATCAATGTGAAATATTAAATACAAAATTCTGTGACCCTTCCAGTAGAAATAACATGAATCTCTAAATTAACATACAACAAGAATGTTTTTCCTGACACAAAAACATAGTAACAGCTATAACAGCTACAATAAAGCCATGTAATATTCCAAGCAGACTAGCAGTTTTGGACAATTAAAATATATCATTTAATACAAAACTATCATAAGAACACATAATAAAGTACATGTATCTGCAGCCCAAATGAAGAGTACCAATGAGACTCAAAAGTTTTTTTTAAGAGTTCAAAAAGAATCTCTTCCTTTTAATCAAATGCTTTCAATCCCATACAGTCAGTTAAAATGGAATTATTTCCACAGAAATCTCTGTCCCAAGATACAAAATATGGAATATACTGCACAAAAACGCATTTTCCATTGGCAACAATTTGTGTAGGTGTGACCCTCCCTTCCTCTCTATGAGCAGATGGAGGGGGGGGGGGACAGTGAGTGACTGAGTGAGTGGGTGAGTGAGAGAGAGAGAGATGGGTTGCATCAGCAGTTGATGGGGTGGGAGGCAGAGAAGAGATGCTATGTGTAGTAATGGTGAGCTGCAGGGCAGCACATTGCTAAACTATTGATCCTGCCTCAGCAGCCAACACATGCAGCATGGATTGATACAGCCAACATCATGGTAGCAAGGACCAACCCCAATCTCTGCTGGCTGCACTTGTTCCATAAAGCAGAGCATCCAGCTTCTCTTACAGCTGTGGAGAATCACAATAGCTTACCAGCATACATCACATACCCCTGTTTGATGACACTGTTTTTAAATCACTACAGTGAACAAATATTTCTCAAACTCCACTACATACTTTTATAACATTCATGGACACAAGTCAGTACTAGTACTTAAATTATCATACATTAGCCCCATAAAAATCTAATGCCAAACGAAAACTGTAAACAGATGCATTTGCAACATAAATGAAATACAGTTATGAACAGTTCTATGCATTATTTTCCTCCAAGAAGAGTACATGAAGCCTCCAAATCAATTACAAGACTTATTACAACATAAAATATTACAATGGGTATTGTTTCATGCTGACCTTATATCAGAAAGTTTGGAATTAGCATAATAAAATATCTGGTCATAAGTCATAGTACCTATGACAAGATTGACTGCATACAGTCTTAACAAGAAAGAGATTCACTTGACAAGAAACTTAGTACTCAAATGGCCCTATTAGACATAAATAAATAGCATTCTAAACATCTGGTAAATACTGAGGTTGAACATTTTGCTTCTAGGGTCAGAAAATCAGGCAAACACTTAAAATGAATACTCTGTAATATGGACACAGCTGGCAAACACACTGAAAAGTTTGTCCCTAATATTAGAAGAGTCAGCAAATGTTAAAGTTCAGTACAGATATCAGAACAGCTGATAACCACTTAGGTTAGTTAAATGTGGTGACTATAGCAATGGAACAATTGGCACACACTTCGGTTGGGAACTTCATCCATATTTTTAGAATGACTGGCATGCAAATATGTAAGTATAACTCTGTGTCTCTAATACCAGACAGCTGGAAAATGCTTAGATTAAATACTGTACGCAATATTCGAACAGCTGGTGAATGCTTATGCTGAACATCGCTTCATAATATTGGTACAGCTGAGGAACAAAATGCATGAGAACTTTCATATCTGTTTAACTAAGTGCATGAAAATGATATAGCAGAAAAATGTTACTGAAAGCCTGCCAGAAAAGCAAAGGTAAAACTTGACTGATATGATATAAATTAAAACATGTAAAACTATTAAAAAATATGCAACCTTTGTTTAATTAATAGATTTGCAATATGTAAAATGCTGACTGCAAAAATTTTTTCTTCACCTTTTGGTTTTAATGGCATTAGCTTATGAACCGCATGAGCTAGGAACACAAAATTTCGTTACGAAATAAATCATAAATACACACACACATTGCATTGTTCATAAGTCAACAATTACAAACAAGCTGACAACGTGATATTTGAAGTTAAACCTGACGACAAAAGTATCTGTACTTCAGCTTATATTAAACTAATATTTCCACTCCACCCATGCCACACAAAGTAGTCTTTCCACTAATTAAATTAACAATTAATTTCATATAACTATCCTCAATTTTGTACCCTGTATCTGACATGTAATTTCAACTATCAAATTTCAGCCACACTGTGCGACGAAGTTATTTCACTGTCCTGATTCATTCATAAGAGAGATGGCAACTGCAATGTGAGCTGCAATGTTGGAAGAACAATAAACAATGTGGCTAAATCCCAGAAGCCAAAATTACATACTCAGTTAATTTTGTAAATGGTTTAAAGAAACACTGTACATACAAAATAAACATTTATGAATTATGTGGAAAAATGTGAAAACCTAATGGCAATTTACCACATATCATAAACACAGAGTTTCCTACTTAACAAATCACATCAACTCTTAAGGGCTTACTAAACATCCAAATTATGAAAACCAGTGACAATTCTTTGTTTATATTGTCTCATACCACATATTGGCCTCCATCACGAGAATTACGCAACTCCACAATTCCATACATTGTTTAACCTTTAAACAACTACATTCACATATGTGAACACAGGTAAAAAACACCCCTAGAAATTAATTTTATACATTTAGGCAGCAAGAAAATTTACTGCATTTTTAATACATATAGCATAATCTCTGTTTTATTTCCCAAAAAACACCATTTATTTCTTAATCTTCTTCTGTTAAAATAACACATTTTCCATAAACCTTGTGCTAACACTTAAATACCAACCCAGTTGTTTGAAGGTTAACAATTTTATATCAACTTATGAAATACATATTGTGCAATGAAATGTTAGGAACACCAATGAAGTGAAATGGAAAGTCATATATATTCCTGACAATGGTTTCACATAGGTATTGTAACTTATATTCATTAGGACTTTTTCCATTGCCACAACACACAAAACCACACAATGTTTTGGAAACAGGCAGTTTCCAAGTCACTGTGTGGTATATGTGTGTGGTCACAATTGAAAAAGTCCAAATAAATATAAGTGATAAAATGTGAAATGGAAGGCTGAGAGGAGAATGGACAAAGGTCAAATTGCAGCATTCTCTTGGGACTGGAGAAAAATCACTAAATCTTCTGTAGTGACAGTCTGTTTCCAGCCTAGACTCACATCAATTACATCCATAACAATTCACATTGACACATTCAAAACCTACAAATAGATGACTGAATAATTCCCAAGGTATTTCAAAATATGTCCCAGCAAGAGAAGGGAGAGACTACAGGATATCACAAACTGAATTAAAACAGATGAGTTTGCGCAAAACTCATCTGTTCAGGGAATTTATTTTTATTTATTTATTCACTTACTTATTTATTTGTAACTTATTTAATAATGATGTAAGCCAGGGGTGTACAAATCCTGGGTGCCAGGTCACTGTGGTGACTAGTTTGTATGGCGGTACCTGACAAATGTCGATCCTCAGTATGAAACTTGTTGCATGTCACCCTTGTGGTGCCCAGATTTTTGGAAAATGTTTACACCCCTGATGTAAGCAATTCAGGTTTTGTACCACTGAATGATTATATGACAGTGAATAATGAATTAGTAAGGATGTAGAAATAAATGTGGACCAATTTGAGGGAACAAGGAAATCTTCTATCACCAGACTGCTCACCATGGAATACACCACTGCTGCAGAGTGACCAATAAAGCCATGCCCCTGCGGTGCTCAACCCAGTGATTAAATAATAATCTTTACTATCTCAGCATCTGGCTGGAGGGACTAAGGATAACTACAAAAAATTCAGCGTCACAGCCAAGACTCAAACCACAAACCACCTGAATACACATCAGAAGTGTCACCACTACAGCCAATATACTTGGTAACTGCTGAGTTAAAAATTAGAGTATGATTACTATGCAGGTGCAAATTAATTTATGTATGTAACTATACGGATGATGGTATGTCAACTGTCCTACTTTTCAACTTAACATATTCATGGTCTCAATACTCAAAATCAAAGCTCTGTGTAGGTTTGCAAGACATTTACTTGGCAAGTTTCCAACATGTCACTTGGAAGTAAAATTAAAAAGCAAGAACCCACAACATTCCCATTGTGCAAGACACACATGGCTAAACTTTCTAAAGTATGTTGCAGAAAGTTGAGTAATAGAGAAAGGTCTGAGTTAGCATGTTTCTTGCCTGGCTGACTGGCAGAGTGCTAAGCTCAAACTGCTGCAAAGCATAACATGACCAACAGTAGTGCCAGAATATTCTATGATGGTCACTTTCTTTTTTAACACATCCAAAGCCAATAAGCACACTAAAGACGAAACAAAAGTATACTTTATCATAGGACAATACAGTAGTTCAAAACCTCCCCATCTGCAACATCCCAAAAATATTAGGATAAAAAATGTAATCATAAAACAAAACGTTTAAATCTGTGTAAACATGCTGTTTTTTAAACACATATCATTAAGATATAAACATTACAGCACCTTACCCTTTCTTAAAATATTCTACAAAGCTACACATCAATTTCTGCATCCTTGCAAGAAGTAGCAATGTACTAGCCTACATGCACCAAAATACTGTAATAACTTATGTTTGGCCCTCTGAATATAACTACCCCTTCAAAGCCTCCAATTAATTTCAATAATAAAAATTCAGTTCCTACCTCAACAAAAATTATCCATTCCAAAAGACAACTTTATGAAAACAACAGCTGTTTATTCTGAGATTCATATAAAATATACAAACACATTCTGTGGGCAAGATGCAGTCTTCGAATGTCACCCTATGTGGCACATACAATTAAATCATTGTGCTTTTATAAGTTTATTCTTTGTTGAGTGGTTTATGTGGTTCCTCAAAAATTTCTTGTCAGTGTCATGTCACAAATTATAAGACAATGAAATTATTTATGGTTTCAGTTTCCTCCAAGTGTGTTAATTCTGTAGTTTTATTCTCAAGTAGACACACACACATCATATAACCACAAATACAGAGTGAGGTTAAGAATTAAAAGTGATTTCACCCCTGTGCACGCCATGATACCACATAAAGGTGCAATCAGTTTCACACCCTGGGCATTTACTCCTGGAGAACCCCCATTATGAACCGAATAACAGGCTGGGTAAGCCCCAAAGCCAGTTGGGATGCTTTACAGGACAGAAAAGTATCCTACCTCCACCAGGAACAGAAACACAATTCCTCTGCAACACAGCACATGGCCCAGGCCCAATACTGAATACACTACCCCAGCTCCTATCTTTTATTAATATTTTGAAATCAGGAAATTTCACAAAAGCGTAACATTTTAATTTTTTTGAAGTCATGAAACATCACTACAGCTTAACATTCAACATAACTGTTAACTTTTTTAAAATTATTGATTACATTACTACTTATACTGTCTGATATTATTACACTGTCTTACACAACACAATTTCACATCTTGTAGGCTACTAGTTTCAGCCCATCAGCCAGGCCATCATAAGACCTATATAATGTCAAGAGCCTTGCAAGAGACCATTCAAAAACTTTATATGTTTACATGGGATAGAGAGCATGTTCCCATTGCAAAAACATCATAAAACACATGTTAAAGTATGATGTAAAATTGGATTAAAATAAAAAAGTATTTAAAAATGGTAGGCAGTTTAAATTTTTTTTCTTGCAAGACTCTTGACTATATACTTGCAAGATTATGGTCTGGCTGATGGGCCTAACTAGTAACCTGTACGACATGTAACTGTAGGGTGAAAGACTATTAAATAAATACATATACTTACTGAAGTGCAATGGGAATGAATTTGTTACCTAAAGATTCTACCGTCTGATAAAAATGGAATAAAAGCTTTAGAACTGTTTATAGGATAAACTGAGGGACACAAGATTCATCATAACATGTTCCCATCCTGAGTTAATGCACCAACAACCAGGTCTTATTACCCACTCTGTCAATCTCATCACACTATCATAATCTCATAGGGGTGGATACTGCCCAGCAACAAATGCTGCTCATGCAGTTCCTTGCTGCTACCTCAGCTGATGATGGCTATGATACTGTACATGACAATGAGTCATTTGCATATTGAATAACATGTCATGAATCCAGTGGGGAAGTTCCTGTTATCTGTGAGCTCTCAAATAACCAACTCCATGAAAGCAGCACAAGGATGTTCCTTTCTGTATAACTGTTGTCAAGTTTAAAATGAATGCAATTACCAATGATATTCTTGGAACTTTAAGTACTTACTTATTAAAAATGGGAGTATTGAAATGCAAATATATGAAAGTCTGAAGACTCAAGTCTTCTGGGAATATTACATCAGTTGGTAAACATGGTCAAACAGTACACTGAATGTACTGTTTGACTCTGTCTTATATAAGTTAGGCATAAGTATGAATCAACATGCCTGAAAATCAGAATTGTCTTATGACACTTGGTGGAATTTCCCACATCATATTGCAACAAACTCTATGAAATGGTTTATGAGATGCATAGAAAATCCATTTACTGCCTTTTGCAAACTAGGCTTTATTAGAGGTCAATATATGTCACAACTGTAATTGCCCCATAACATTCAATGGAAGCTGCTCACAAGAAATTTTTAAAAAATCCATAATATGATTTATAAGATAGATGGAAAAGTTCATTTGTGGTCCAACAAAAACTAGGTTTCACTGTTGATCATTACAGCTAAAAATCAGAATTGCCCAACTTAGTGAGTCTCCGATGTCATATTTTAAAAAGAGTGCCCTAGTGTATGGGCCTAACTAGGTTAGTGATACTAGTCACAAATAGGTGAAAAAACAACATGACCATCATAAAAGGTTTTCCTTTTTGAAATTTGTACAATATGCCTAGAATTGCCATCCATTTCAGTTTTGTTTAAAACTGCTACGCTTGTTGCCTACAGAAGAAAATCCAAACTTACATACATACTGTCAGTTGAAACTACAGAGTAGATTAAATGTTTTTAAATAATACAATTAATCTGAAGATTTTCTTACATACATAATGACAACCCTTCCCAAACAAAGACGTAATCCTTGGAAACAAATCTGAGTTGCAAAGTTCAGTGACTAATGATGGCTCTGAAATAAATAGCCCCACTGATCAGATACAAAGCCCAGCTACTATATAAGAGGCACAGACAAATCACTACAAAAGTTAAAAAGTGAAGCCCAGTTTCTGGCAAAAATACAGGACCATAACATGAAGAACAGCCTAAAAAACACATATTAGTGGAAGTGAAAGCAAACAAGGGAACCCCTTACAAGAAAACCTGCATGACCAGATTCTCTGGTAACCAGGACAGGACATCCATGCCACACACTGATGAACATCTTAATTTAACAAAGTTTTATCAACTGCAGAGGATAACTGTTAGTACTGAAACTAGGTGGTCTATAGTGAACATCAAAAACACTTGAAAAATTCATGATATTTGGGAGCTCTATTGACAGAAAATGTACAAGCACAGCCTCCTTCATTATGAACTACATGACAGGTCTGCAAGTGCACAATTCTCATCATGTCAAATGAACTTTTCATGGAATAAATTATATACCAAAGAAATAAAAATAACAGTGATCTTTGATGAAAAATTACCTCATCATAAATGGCATGGTAAATGGAAGTTTTCAAATGGCACAACACACACCATGCTAGGGAAGACACCAACTACAGGCTGTTCATTCTGAGCCCTTCCTACTTCTCATGAGCCTTCCTGCCCATTAAATAAAAAAAAATTACTAAATTTCATATATGCCTACTAAACAGCCATCCCAATATTTTCATTATTCACATTTAAAAAGATTTTCTTTGAAACATTTTCTGTGGTAAATCTCATTCAAATTTCACATACCTGCTCAGCATCTAACTCACAAACCCTACTTCATGATTTCCTTCAGTATGCACCTCACTGATGTACTTGCAAAACCTCAAGATATAACTTTTTTTTCCCTTTTTTCTGCTTTTCTTTTCTGCACACCAATGCCTTCCAAAACTAAGATAAGTAATTTCAGCAATATAAGTGTATGTAGCAAAGATGTGAAGAGAGTAAAAGGATAATGCATACTCCAATAAACGGGCATGTGCATTTACACACACACACACACACACACACACACATGCTGATACACCACAAGTGCCCATTCACATGATCTTGGGAATGTCTCTGTCTCTTTCTCTCTAGTTAATACTAACATTTACATTTTCTTTGATCATTACACATTCACAACACTGACTACTCACCTTGTTTCTGTGTTTTCTGCATGCAGGATAGTGATGCACTCTGGACAGACCCAATCTTCTGTTGGTGCAGCTTCCAGCTGGATGCAACGTAAGTGGTACACACGGGGACATGTCTCACAGTTGATTACTACACCATCTTTGTGACACAACCAGCAAAATTGATCTGTAGAAGATCCTACTCCTGGTAATGGGGTTGCCGCAGGTGACTGCTGCTGCAAACAAAATTCAAACAACAAAATGCTATATAAACAGGGTTCAATCACAATCACCTTTACCTATACAAAATGTGAGTTTCTCACAACAGTGATGACAAAGTTCCATGTCTTCTGGGATGTTACTCATGTTGAACAGCAAACAGCTACTGATGTTTTGGAGAAGCAACTGCCTCCATCTGCAGGTTCCTATTTGACTGCTATACAATGAAAAATTAGAGGGTACACTCCTCTGACATGTCAGTAACTAATCATCAGTTGACACAACTTGTATCTTCATCTTTGTACATGACTTTATCCATATGGTCTAAAGAATAATGTAGCGAACTCTAAATCAGTACTGGTGACTCTCAGAGTTTATTTTCAAAATTAGGACATATACATCATAAATAACTAGAGTTACGAGCTATAATTTTCAACCTTTCTGGACACATTTAATGATCTAAGTACCCAGAGTGTGTTTACATGCAATTAAATTAAATTTTTGAGTGTTAATCCTTCCTTAAGGTTTTAGAAACTATATATTGTGACACTGACAAGGAAAGCAACCTTATCGCCAGTCAAGAATGGGTACTTCTGCTTGCATTTTGCACAGCAAAGTTCAACAACCATATGGCTGACAAGCATTCATAAATGCTTAGCTCTAATCATGAAAAAGAACCATCCACCACTCCGACTATACGGGTTATACATAGTTACATATTCAGATCTGTCTGTCCCATGAAAAAAAAGAAAATGCAGCAGTTTTAACATCTGCCACTAAGTGATTCAAAATGTGAGCACATTTTTTTGACTTACAAAGAACAAATCAGCTTTATGTTGGATCTGAAGTTTTCAATCCAGTATCTACAAGATTACTGTGATTACTTCTGGGATACAAGATGTGTGTGGTGTGGTAGCTCATTACCACAAGCAATTGTGCATGCCCCCTCCCCCCCTTACTTGCTGGGTACAATGCTCTCTCCAACTGGCTTGCCCATGAACCCACTTTGTCCTCCCTTTACCTACATCCTGCACTGATCTTCCCTACAAGTGAAGATGCACGCATCAATTTATTCTAAGATGTTAGTAATGAGCTACCAGATTATCCCAGATTACATGGCATTACATCCTGAATGACAGTAATCTTCAAAGAATCTTATGTTTCCAGTAGGAAAGCAAAGTTCACACAATTTTACACATGTGTTTAAAAATGGTTTTGTTTCACATTTCACGTTCATCTTATAGAATACATATATATATATATATGGAAATAAAACTTAGAGAAACAACTGCAGACTTCAATCTGAACATGGTAGGACTAATGGGAAAGGTCAGAAACACTTCAAAATTTGTTGGTCAGAAAACTTACAAAAAGGACACCTTGTGGAAGACCCAATGTTATGTAAAGGTAATATTAAAATGGATCTTAAATAAATAGGGTAAGATAGTGTGAACTGGAGTCTTCTGGCTCACAGTGTGGTCCAGTGTCAGGCTCTTGTAAACATTGTAATGAAACGTCACATTCCATAAACATGGGGTGCACCAATTCTGGGCACCAGGTCAGCGGGGCAACTAAATGAAGTCTGTTTGCACCTAATATTTGTGGGTCCGCAGTAAGGAACTTGCTTTTTAGACCATTTTGGTACCTACAATTTTGAGATGGCTCTTAGATTTTTAGAAACTTTGTGGACCCCTGCAACAAACATCAAAATTTCATGAACAGCTGACCATGTACTGAGATTTGTTAGTTAAAAGAACAAGAAAAAAATGTTCACACACTGCTCAAAAGTAATGAAAACACTGAACCAAGAAATGTTAATAAGAGTATAATCCCAGGCACTGTTTGCCAGATGGCCCCCATACAGCTGTTACATCAGCTTTCTAGTCAGTGGCTGACAGAGAAATCAATGGGATGAGAGCAGGAACCTGGTAGAATACTGAATCATCACATACCCACAACCCACAAAACCAATGAAAAGTACAGGCTAACCAGCTTATTCTGAACAGAATATCAATGTTTCTAATACCATCCTTAATTCATTATGATGTTGTCTCACACATACTTCATCAGAAAATTACAAGTCAGCTGCAAATCTGCATGAACTGGATTTAAACCAGTACATTAACCCTCTTTCTACAAAGCTTAGTTAATGCTACAAGCCTTACAAGAACATCAGGAGTAGCAAGACGTACTGTACTCTAATACATATATTTCATAAATACACTCCTTCCTACTTTTCATACTTCATTGGTTTTCGTGTTTACTTACTGCACACAAAAATCTGTTATTACAAAGCTAACCCCATGACAGATACTGCAAAGGAGGAGGAATTACACTGATGTGCATTTCAATAGATGTGGGCTCTTATGAACATGATAATTTACCTTCTGTAATCTTACAGCCAGATTAGTGTAACCAGCCCACATGAAGCCACTTCTGTCATTACATTGTTTTAAATCCACAGCTGGCATTTCGTATCATCAAAAAAGGCTTATAACTATTCAGGACACTAATACAAATTTCAAACAGCTGTCATACTGCTATTTGTAATTCTACACTTTACTGTCAGTGTCAGAAGCTGTGCATTTTCTTCTGGTCACTATTGAAAATTTCAAGAATCCATTAAATGGCACTAACAGTGTGTGCACAGCTACTATATCACTATCTTTTATTTGTCATATGGTTTATTTCATGATACTGTCAACAGACTAGACTATACAGTTATGTGTAACAGGACAACTGGTGAATAATGGATTGGAAAGGATATGGAAAGAAACAGTTGCAGCCACATTCATTTCACTATTCTGACATATGGATGGATGAACTGAGGAAAACCATGAAAAATCTCAATCAGATAGTCAGTCTCTGGGCAAAAATTTGAACTCATGACCTCTCATATCTACAGTAGGAACACTGCACTCTCTACAGCAACTATGGTGACAATGGTACCAATAACTGAGAATTGGTGAGATGACCAGTTCTTTTTTAATCATTACTAATCATCTAACCAAGTGACTGTTTTAATGAGTTTTTAGCAATACTGTCAATTACTGAGAGTATATAACACTTAGTGTGGATGGATGAATACAAGTTTGGGGCATTAATGAAATCATACTGACAAAGAAAAACCATAGTATCTAGAGAAAAAACTGTCCCAGTGCCACTTCATCATTCACTATCCCAAATGGACTGCCCAGGGCCCAAACACAGTCCTCCATGGTGAAAATATGGTGACTAATCACTTATTCATTGTATGGCCCTAAACTACCTTTGCGTAACATTAGCACAGTTCTGCATTAATCACAATTAGTCATGTTTCATTCGCACATATCAAGTGACTCAATACATTTTCAGAATGTAATACTCACCTCAAAAACATGTGGTGGTAAAAAAAACTACATAAAAGGAAGCAATAAACTCACATATGTACGAAAAATTTAATGCAGTAATTAATTGTGGACTGATACATAAGACATGGTGCAGCCAATAAGGAAGGATCATAAACTGTTATGAGCTGCATGCAAAAATATTCATGCCATGATACATAAGCCACAGAAAGAAGACCCATAGACTGAGCACCTCCATATTTCCCTAAATTCTTCTTCAGCCACCTATGCATCCTGTTAACACAAATATTGGAGGTGAAAACTTCATGATAACCCTGACAAGCACTTCGGGACGTCTGTCATGAAACTAAGAGAGCTGAAGGAGAACATGACATTAGAAAGAGAAAAAAGCCTCAAACAGCATCAGTTTCACCATTCATGGGTGTACTTTCCATAGCCTCAGAATAAAGATGTACACCTTCAATTTTAACACCTTGTGCCACAATGACGATTAGTATGGTGTACTATCCTAAGAAAGTGCAAACCATAATTCTGAGTCAATTTGGGTCCACTGACAAAGTTCTCCTAAATCACTGACCATGTCTGTAAAGAAGCAATCTTCATTGCACAGCAATACATACTTCAAACAATAGTGGGAGAGAATGTTAAACAGAAAATATGTTGCAATGAATACAATGTCTAGCACAGATATTTATGCAAGCTGTTGTGACCTTTACCTGACCATCCATCACCTTCACATGTTAGCAATACTGTGACTACAGAAGTGACTATCAAACTTCCTATGCCTTATGTCAGAAACAAAGTATCTTACTCCCACATACCACAACTATCAAGAGAGCACTAACATTCTACCCTCAATATTTATAGTAAATTTACAGTAAATTACATAACCAAATGTTTTGGCCAATGATACATGCCCAGGATTTCACAACCATTCCAACATCTGTGGTTTTCCTCAGACTCTCCACATTTCTCAATTTCAGTTTTTAAAGTCCAGGCATCAGTCACCTCTACAATGTCTATTACACTGCACAGTACAATACAAATATAAACAATTCACTCATGCCCCCCATTTCTTACTACTGCAGGCCTTAGAACCATACAGAACAAAACTGGTGGCATCCAATTACCCATTAAATGAGACCAAATCTGATCTGCGGCCCCCCCCCACCCCATCCTTTATCACTTATGCTATACACAATCCTGCACCTTCAATAAACTTCATTATTTACCATTCAACTTAATATAAACACTGATAATTCCAATTCACAACACATCACAAAAATTATGCATACTAATGAGTCCACGAGGCCAATGCAGATGAATTATGCCACCCTATGCACAATCATACACATCACTCTAAGCAGACACTAAAAGAAAATCTACCAATGAGCTATTATGAATGCCATCAGACACTTTCCCCACCTCCCGCCCCAGTTCATGCAGCCAGATTTCCTCAACAGCCCAGTAACAAAAATTATTATAACCTCCTGGCCTGGATATATATATATATACACAGGCTGTTGGCCCTAATATAGCTTCAAATCTATTTTATGCAATCAAAAGTCTAATGAGGGTAAGTGAAGATTATGGGAAAATGTGTCATTTCAAACACTGTAGTACTTAAGAAAGTGGCATCTGTTAATGATGTACTCTACAGATATTCTATAAGTAATGTAACCAAATGGCAAGACTATCAGTATGTGAACAACAAAGATGAGCAAAAAAGTGTGAATAATATACCTAGGAGAGAGGGTGTAAGTATTTATATCCTGGTTTAAAACATTATCATATTATTTCCTGCAGAAAAATAAGAAAATTTTTTAGGTAGATAGAACCAGGAATCAATCAAGAGACATTCTGAATGTAAACGACAGATTATTCTCTCAGTAAATTGGGTATTTGTGAATCACAGAGCAGCATCACAATACAATAGAATGGTTTTAGGGAAAAGAAATCAACTGAAACAGCAAGTCAGACATTTACTGAAATTATACAAGAGGCCATGTATAGGCCTACAGGTCTATAGCAATAGGACTATTCTTTGATTTAACAAAAGCATATGATGTCACAAATCATGACATATAACTGGATAAATCAAATATATAAGGTATAAGATGTAAAACAAACTTGTGGTTTAAATCATATTTAACACACTGAGTACAATTTGTTGAAATAAATCAAACTGATCATAAAAACTCTATTTATAACAGATATATTTCCTCTTACAGGCAAATAACACACAGAGTACCACAAGGCTCAATTCTAGGGCCTCTTTTAATTTTACTGTATATTAATGTTCTTCCATTAAATATTCAAGATGCAGATTTAGTTTTATTTGCTTCCTCTTACAGGCAAATAACACACGGAGTACCACAAGGCTCAATTCTAGGGCCTCTTTTAATTTTACTGTATATTAATGTTCTTCCATTAAATATTCAAGATGCAGATTTAGTTTTATTTGCAGACGATACCAACTTAACTTCTTAATCACAGAAAGAGATAACCGTGATTTTCACAATACAATTATAAATGTTGTGAGAGAGTTAGAAACATGGCTACAAAAAAAATTATCTTACAATAAACACTGAAAACAGCAGCAATGCCATTTCACTCTAAAACAAATTACAACTTCCTTGAAGACAAGTAACTTTTAAAAATATGGATATTGCCAATTAATCGGAATTGAGATTCTTACACATCTACATCAAGAAAACCAAAATGCAACATCCAAGTATGATCATTAAGTTCAAAACTGAGTAAAGTATCTTATATTATTAAGCAATTAAAAGAAACTATGAGCCCTTATGTGATAAGAAGTATTTATTATACTAATTTTCAGTGATGTCTGAGGTATGGTATAATTTTCTGGGGTGCAGATAATGAGAGTAAAAACATATATAAATTGACAAAAAAAGGTGATCTGAATAATCAGTGGTGTCAGCAAACATATGTCATGTAGAGATATATTTAAGGACTACAATATACTCACAGTGGTTTCTTTATATACACTCACAGTAATGTTACATTAAAAAGTACAAAGACTCGCTGGAGCAAAATGTGCATATTCATTAATTATAACACGCGAAGAAAAACCGGAATTACATATAGAGTTCTGCAACACAGTCCTCTTCAAGAAAGGCATGGTAAATATGTACAAAAAAGGTGCCAGATCATTAAAAAAAAATGGACAACTTTACATCCTTTAAGATGGAATTAAAATCCTTATTGTTGCATTATGCATTTTATTCAGTGGCTGAATTTATGTTGTTCTGATCTTACGTGGATTGCAAAGTATGAGAGCTGCATTACTGGTCATCCTTACCCATTTTAACTAATGTTGATATTAGGTCAATGTACTGTATTGCATTTTATTGTATAGCACTGTATTTATGTATTGTGAGTTTTCAGAGTCCAAATATGGACTGTAAACCGAGTTCAGAGTCTTGATATTGATTGCCAGCAGAGTTTGATATGTCCAACGTCACACATGCGACAATGTGGACTGAATAAATTGAATTGAAATGAAAAGCTACAGGATTTAAAATGCTGCAGCAATGATTCAGCCTACACTAACCATTACAGCATTACTTCTTAGAGGCACTAAATTTTCTGCACGGGTAAGGAAGCAATATTATATAAAGGTGAAAGAATCACACATTTTCTTATTACTGACAGCATCCACAGTAGATTGATTTCTTCAATTGTTTCTTTCCTTTATGTTTGCAATAATAATAATAATAATAATAATAAATGGGGACACAATAAGAGAACATCTGGCATTTCTACAGCTACCATGTACCAAGTTAATTATGGACATGCTAAACACTCAGTCACTCTGGTCATCCTCTTCCCCACTTTATCAACATGCTGAATGCCCAGAGGGTATTTCAGTTCAGTGAACATCAACTTGAAACACAGCTCTCTAATGATAGCTTCCACTGCAACTTAAAAAGGGGATTGAACTCACATGATCACAGGTTTAAAAGCTTCTTTAAAAAAACTCCATCAGACTCAAAACTAAGTCTTGCTTTTCATCATATTTCTTTTTCTTCTTGTACAAATAATCTTCTTATAGAACTGCCTCTGCTTATATGGGTCAATCAAAACAAAACCCCCTCTCTCTGCTTTATTTCCACGTTTTCCACTAAATTTCTTACTGGTTCAATCAGGCATATAGTTATGCCCTTAAATGAACATCTACACATACCTTTTTGAGACCCCTGATGAACTTGATTTTGATAGCAAACAAGCATTGCTAAATGTGTGAAATTTCATTCACTTTAACTTAATTTAAACACCACATCACCTGACAGTCTACATGCATATTTGTGGATATATAATAATTGGACAGAAAAGTATACTGGAACTATTACAGTATACTTTTATGTTCTTCTACATATTACACAAGAGACCAAGCTTCAACCACCTAAAAAAATAATTATATGTGTTTTTTACAAAACTATTTGATGTACTCCATGATGAATAACCTATAAGGATGGAAACATGCAGGAGTTTCACTGTTTTAATATAATTATGAATTATAAATGACTGTGTGCATTTTATTGGTTGATTATTGTAGATTACTGATTATAATACATGGAGTGACTAACTTGAAGTTCCTCCACAGTCTAGCAACCATAGAATAAATGAGTATGATCCACTGCAAATCTACTGCTAAGGTATGGACAGACTTTCACTATGTGTTGTGTAAAGTGAAAGACTTCAGCAACTCAGCAAATATTCTTAAATTTTTAGATGACAGCAGATTAAGATCTGGAAATAACAGGGAAGCCACATGGCCATGACCTAATTTAAGACACTATCCAACAATTTGCCTTGATAGGCTTGTGAAAATCGTAAACTACCTCACTCATGACAGTGTTCTGGATGAGACTTATCTCCCAACTACTGCACAAGAGTCAGAAGCCAACTTGCTCAGTTGTTTAGAACCAGATCTATTCAAACAACCACATGCAGCAAAAAAAAAAAACCATTATAAACTTCCACAATACTTAATGCTTGGTCTATGCTACGAAATGATAATTCACGTAGCCTACAGATAACCCAAATATTACCAGATAATGCACAGCCAACAGATACACGGTTCTAGATCTTTATAAAAAATGTCACCAATGCAATTAATTTTAACACACATAGTATTCCAGATTTAAATTTTCTTGAGGCCTTCACTTGTCAGGATGTTATGCAGCAGACTAGTAGCTGGCAATGAACAACCAACATATACGCCCTTGCAGAAGCCTGAAATTTTGCCCTTAGATTCCCTTTTTTGTTTCCTACCATACACACTAACTTATGGTTCATTTTCAGTCTGCCTAACTAAATTCACACAGAATTAAAATGGTAGAAGGATTTTTGCAGTGAAATAGACACAATACAATTTCATTCATACAAACTATCCACCCACCAAACCTCACTTCCTTTCCTGCTTCTTTACCATCATCAAGACACAATAAATCTAATCCAAAATCAAGTCTGACCTTTAAATTTCAGATAGTGGGACAGACTACACATGGAATTAAGATATTTAAGCCAAAGCCATGAAAGTTTGTTCAGTCATAAAAGGATATGGAATGGCCTGACAGGCCCTTATCCAATGGCTAAACCGCACCATTTTCTCATACACAAATGCAAGTGGAAGGTACGCACCACTCATCTGCATCTAGGTTTTGTAGTTTCTTTCATGATGCTATAAGCATCTCAGAATATACAATGACTACTAGCAGAATGATCAGTGTGTGAACTGGAAAGAATCTGCTAGAAGGGACTGAGAAAAAGCATGAGATAGCTGATATGGTTAAGATTCAAACCTGGCACCTTGCATGTGTCCTAAGCATTACCATTAACCAACTTGCACTGTACATCAAAACCATGTCTCTCTCTCGGGGACAACATGAATAAAAATACATTCCAAAACCTACAGATTCTTCCCATCTGAAGTTCAAAGAATTCTCCACAACCAAACCAAAATATAAAATCAGAACTCACCTGAGTCCCTGCAGAATCCGTTCTTGTATTTCTCCTCTTCTTTGTTGCAGGCTGCAGCTGACTTCCAGCTGGTGAACTGCTACCACTATTGTTGGCACTAGCACTTCCACCAATCATACTAGAAACACTAGGAGAAGGAATCCTAGGTGACAAGGTCCCATTACTTGCACTACGCTCACGTTTTCGTCTCACACTCAAACTATCCGTAATCAAACTAGATGTGTCCTCAGTCTGAAAACTCCCACTTGACCTGGATGTTGTTTTGGATGTAGTACTTTCATCATCATCAGTATATAACTCCTCATCTGTTATATTACTTGAAGAAGCAAGGTGCAGTTTGTGCAGGAAACTACGATGCCGAGCTAAGAACTCAGGATTTTGAGAGCGAGTTGATCGTGTAGTGGAAACAGTTGATTGTGTACTAGTACCGTTGTTACAACTTCCACTGACTGAATTTACAGCCTGAGAAGGTTGTGAACTTTGGCTTGTTGACACAGGAACTTTATCCTCTGCAGAGAGTGCACTATCATTTGTGCCAGTAACTTCTGCTGTTTCCCTGAAATAATTTAAAATCCACTATCAAACAAGAGTAAAGGATAAATTATTATACTGATGGAATTCATCCAGTTCTGTTGTAATAAATTAAAAGCAATTTATGTATTACCACTAAACACAACAGTGACATTGAAACCAATCATCCTGTCTTGATATGATACACATCCCAGCAGTACTTACCTCCACATCCCACTTCCTCAAGATCCATCTTACTATTATCCTCCCATCTATGCCTGGGTCTCCCAAGTGGTCTCTTTCCTCTCCCCCATATGCGCTACATGACACACCCATCTCATTCTTCTCAATTTTATCAGCCGAACAATATTGGGTGAGGAGTACAGATAATTAGGGTCCTCATTATATAGTTTTCTCCACTCCCATCACCTCATCCCTCTTA
>Ga0131853_10004613_pt1 | contig 24708 bp, 19 predicted proteins | sample TergutLab28metaG_FD_92764 | JGI IMG/M metagenome (GOLD analysis project Ga0131853, IMG submission 92764) | Labiotermes labralis P1 segment gut microbial communities from Petit-Saut dam, French Guiana - Lab288 P1 (version 2) (version 2) | ecosystem: Host-associated > Arthropoda: Insects >...
GATTCCGTGAGTTTCTGTATAACTCGCCCATATCAGGCGGCGCAGGGCTTTGATTATCGCCCATTCATCTTCAATGGTATTGGAATCTCTATAGCCCTGCCGGTGAGGGATGTCTGTATTCCAAACAGGCCCGATTTCTACCCTGTCCACAAAAATGAATTCCTTTATTGGCTTTAGTCCGATAGAGCCGCTTCGCTCAAACTCCGCTACCGCTCGCTCATAACGGATTTCCTCGTCGCGCTTACGGCGTTTCCAATCCATAAAGTGAACCCATATGGCTTTTTTTACAAATAATTCGTCATCATTAGAAAGGAAGCGGGTTTCGATTAATGTCACGGCTTTTTTAAGCGAATCCAGCGGTCTGTCTCTTTTGATTTCACTGCTGACAGCGCGTGCAAGCTGCATAAGCAGCTGCGCTGATCTATTTTCATGGGTGCTCAGCTTCCAAACCAGCATAGACACGGGAATCAGAATAAGAAAACCAAGCGCAACCAAGTACTGACCGCTTACAAACATAGCCCATGGCATTATTACCGCACAGATAGCACCTAGCACATAAATTACTGTCAATATACTCCGCTTCCTTGCGTGGACGGCGGAGCGTTTTATATATAGCTGAATCTGATGTTGTTTTATACCAAGCCAGATGTTTTTCTCCATGCATCTACTCGCTTTCGTCTTTATATTTTTCTGCCAGCTTTGTTGCGGCATCATCCTTGTCGCCTAATGTTTCGAAATGCTGTCTTAGCATATTATCGGCTTTGTCGTCTTCTTCTTGCTGCTGATCTTTTACTTTGCGCCGCCACATTAGGATTGCAATAACCAGGGCAATCACCGCAGAGACTAAGACAACAATAAGGATTACATTGGAATCGGGCATAATATCAACAGGGAATATCAGCCCCACCAGTGATAAAATCACAATCCCTATTAAACCAATCATAATAAAGCTACCGCATCCAGACGCGCGGTTTAATTTTTCCTCTTCGGTCATTTTCAAGTGCTCCTTTACAATGTAATGGTCAGGGGCTCGCGTTCATTGGTTTGATTTTTCTTTTACAATATAAACAGGTCTACCCTTCACTTCAAGATAAGTCTTCGACAGGTACATTCCCATAATCCCCGTGCATAATAGCTGTATCCCACCAACAAACAGCACAATTGTAACAGTAGATGCCCAGCCGTCAACGGGGTCCCCAAGTATTATCCAGCGCAATACGATAAACAAAATACTAAAAAAAGCCACCAGACAAAAAATCACACCCATAATAGATGCAAGGGCTAATGGCTTAACAGAAAATGCAGCAATTCCATCCATAGAATAAAATAAAAGCGACCAAAAACTCCACTTGGTAGTGCCTGCAACACGAGGCAGATTTTCGTATTCGAGCCACTTTGTATTGAAGCCCACCCATGAAAATAAGCCCTTAGTAAAGCGGTTGTACTCGGTAAGCTCAAGGATTGCATCAATCATTTGCCGGGTCATAAGCCGAAAGTCCCGAGCACCGTCTACCATTTTTGTGTCGGATATACTATTGATAAATCTGTAGAACCTATTTGCGAAAAACGAACGAATACGGGGCTCGCCCTTGCGGGTTACCCGGCGGGTTGCAACACAGTCATAGCCTTCATTTATAATGGAAGAATACATTTCAGGAAGAAGTGAAGGCGGGTCTTGAAGGTCTGCGTCCAATACAGCGATATAATCACCGGTTGCAGCTTCAAGCCCGGCAAGAAGAGCTGCTTCTTTGCCAAAATTACGAGAGAAGGACAAATATCTAAACTGGGGGCTTTCATCAGAAAACTGCCGAAGTATCCCAAGCGTACCATCCTTTGAGCCATCGTCCACGAAGATATATTCAAACTCCGTCTCGGGCATGGTAGCAGCAACCGCCGTTATTTCGGCTTTGAACAGAGGCAGAGCTTCTTCCTCGTTATAGCAAGGGACAATAATGCTTATCTTTGGTAGATTCATGTACTCACCGACAATCGTTATATTACCGCTCCGCCCAGGCGTGACGGCTGCTTGCTTTTCGGTGTGTATGATAATCTGCTTGCTTGGATATTGCAATCTTTTCCTCTTTAGTAAGATGTCACAAAGAAACCGGTATGCTAGCATACCGATTTTTGTGCAATGTTACATAAATGTAAACCCACACACCTTGACACTCGGATTGTGTAGGTTAATATCATTGTGGCTATTCTTTTTATCGGAGGTGATCCCTATTTATTTTCTTGGTCGTACATTTTCTATTACTGCATCTGTTATATTCTGGGGAGTTGCTTGGATAGTGTTGGTACGGATACTCCTTGCCTCTATGGGTGTAAGTCGCATACGGTCTTGGTTTATACCGATTCCGATTAATAGTGTCAGAAAGCGTATTTCCTTAATTCTTTCTGAAAGAGAAGCCCCGCTTATCAAGGGACGCATTATCGCATATAGGAAAGGGCTTCATATTAATGTGAAGATAATCCTGTTCGGTCTGGGAGTGAGACTTGCATTTCTTGCTTTTGGATTTTTCTTTATGCATCCTGAGGGGCTATCCGGCTCTGTAAACGATATTTTCTATAACTTCAATAGGTGGGACGCTCACCACTATATAAGGCTCGCAACCTATGGCTATACATGGACGGAACGAGGCAATCCTCTGCTTGTGGTATTTTTTCCGCTGTATCCATATCTTATCAGAGGGGTAAATTTCCTTGTGCGGGACGTTCTTGCTTCCGCATACATTGTATCCTTTGCCAGTTATCTTGCAGGGCTTTGTTATCTTTTCCATTTGGTCAAGTTGGATTTTTGCAAGCGGACAGCCTGGTGGGCAGTGGTGCTTATTTCAATTTTCCCAACTTCGTTCTTTTTTGGCGCACCCCATACAGAAAGCCTTTTTATGCTTACGACTGCCGCGACACTCTACTATATAAGAACCCATAAATGGCTGCTTGCTGGGATTGCAGGAGCTCTCGCTACCGCTACCCGCATGGTTGGCGTTGTCTTGATTGCTTCTGCGGCAGTTGAGTTTATTATGCATTACAAATTATTTTCCCTAATGCGACGGGATAGTTGGAAGATATTTTTTGGCTTGGTATTTAAAAAGGGTGCTTTTATCCTTTTGATGCTAATTGGCATTGTGGTATATTTGTTTATCAACTGGCATATAACCGGCGATCCTCTTAGGTTTTTGCATTACCAGAGTTATAATTGGAACAATGGCTTCCAGTATTTTGGAGAAGCAATGCGGGGGCAGGTTGTCAGTATGCCTTTTTATCGGTTTGCGACCTGGCAACACAACTCCATGCTATATATCCGCCTACCCAATGTGCTTGGCTTTGGGTTTGGATTATGGATGATTTTATATGCGTGTTTAAGGCGTTATAATGCCGGATATATTGTGTATTCATTGGGTTATACCTTTGTTTCGTTTTCTATGGTTTGGTTGTTAAGCGGGGGACGGTATGCTTCCGCACTGGTGCCGTCATTTGTTTTTCTTGCTGATTATGTAAATAAAAAACCCCTAAAGAGGGGGATTATTGTGGTTTTAATTTTACTAGCATTGCTGCTTCCTATATTAAGGATGTATATTAGGGGCGGGTATGTAATGTAACCGGGATACGACTCTATCACGGTTTTACAAAGGATGATCATAAATGGATTTTGATTTATTGCTAGAGAAAAAATACGCACCATATCTCATACTTATATTTATCGCCTTGATTGTCTATGCCCTTATATATGCGTTAGGCGGCGAATTTGGAGTTGGTGCGCATAATTGGTGGAATAATTATTCACGTCAGACATATTCCTGGCTGCAAGGCCGGTTGGATATCCCTTATAATAGACCATACTTAGAAATTGCGTTTTTCGGCGACAGGATGTACATGAGCTTCCCGCCGTTTCCTTCTATTTTTCTTATTCCATTTGTGCTTATCTTTGGATACAACACTCCAGACCATGCAATCGCGCTTGGGCTTGCTTTGGTTTCTAATATTTACGCATACAAAATTGCGCTTCACTTTCTTAAAGAGAAAAAAGCCGCAATGTTTTTCACCTTATTTTTGATACTTGGCACCAATTATCTGCATATTTCCCTTTGGGGCTCGGTATGGTACATGGCTCAAAATATGGCCTTTACCCTTTTGCTTATTTCAATTTACTACGCGCTCACTGATAAAAATCAACACTCTGTTATTTCCCTGCTTGCCCTTTGCGCATCTATGGGCTGCCGCCCGTTTAACGCAATTTACCTGCCAGTTATACTTTACCTGATTGCAAAACGGGAAAACTTGAGGTTCTTTGAGACCTTTGTAAAAAAGCTAGTAATTTACGCCATCCCCGCAATCATGCTTGGGATATTTTATATGTGGCTTAACTATGTACGGTTTGGCAATATTTTTGAATTTGGGCATAATTTTTTGCCAGAGTTTACGATTGATCTGCAAGGGCAGTTTCATCCTAGTAGGATAGCCCGCAATCTTCGTATGATGCTAATAGGGCTGGATATATCCTATCCCATTCGCAATGGCTTCCCCCATGTTGATAGAACAACTTTTGCGATATGGCTTGCGAGCCCTATATTCATAAGCTTTATTATATATAGGGTAATTTATCAGAAGAAGTTTATCTATAGAATCCCAAGCGATATTCTGTTAACCATGACTCAGGTATTGGTCACCATGCACATCCTCGCCTTTTCCCTCCACAGGACATTAGGGGGCAGACAGTTTGGAAGCAGATATGTAGTGGATTCATTACCGATTGTCTTTTTGGGGCTGATGTACATGGTTGGTCGGATTTTAAAGGAAAATAGAGATACCGTTATTATTTCCAGACATATGCTGTATAATGCCGTGCCTTTTGCCTTTGGAACACTGATTAACTTCCACGGCACTATAATGTTTTTTGCGTTTTATTTTCCAATTTATAACCATTAAAAAAACCGCTCCCACAATCAGTGGGAGCGGTTAGATGCAGGTTTTAGGTTTTATTCGCCTGTACCATAAAAATATTCTTCTTGTTCCTTGGTAAGCACATCAAGCCCTAAGCCCATGGCTTGAGACTTCATTATTGCTATCTGCCTGTCCAATTCAACCGGCACATTGTATAGCCCGGGAGCCATGCTTTTTCCGTTTTCTACTATATGCTTACATCCCATTACCTGTAGTGCAAAGCTCATATCCATAATATCCGCCGGGTGCCCGTTGCCCGCAACTATGTTTACAAGCTTGCCTTCCGCCAGCACATTAATAATTCGACCATCAGGCATATGATATCCTTCGATAAACGGGCGGCGGTTATCTACTCTAGTAGCCATAGCCGCAAGATCAGGCTTGGAAAACTCCACGTCGAAATGCCCAGCATTTGAAAGAAACGCATTATGTCGCATGACTTCATAGTGCCTCTTGGTAATAACATCCTTGTTACCGGTAACCGTCACAAAGAATTCCCCGATGCGGGCAGCCTCATCCATTTTCATTACTCTAAACCCGTCCATTACCGCTTCCATTGCACGCCATGGATTGATTTCCGTGACAATAACTCTAGCTCCAAGCCCTTTGGCACGCATTGCAACACCCTTACCGCAGAAGCCATATCCTGAAACCACCACATCGCGACCGGTAAGCATAACATTGGTGGTATACATAATGCTGTCCCAAACAGATTGCCCAGTCCCATGTACATTGTCAAAAAGGTGCTTGGAATCCGCATCATTGACCGCCATCATAGGGAAGGTAAGACTGTTTTCACGAACGCGGGCACGCAAACGGTTAATCCCTGTTGTAGTCTCCTCACAGCCACCAAGCAGATGCTCAGCATACTCGGCACATTCCCCATGAAGCAAGGATACAAAGTCCCCGCCGTCATCAATTATAATATGCGGCTTAAATTCCAGGGCTTTTTTAAGATGATCCCAATATTCTTCTTCGGTAGCATCATGAACGGCATACACGGTAATATCTCCAGCCTCAGCAAGCCCGGCACATACATCATCCTTGGTAGATAGGGTATTGCTGCCGGTAATAGCAACTTCAGCCCCGCCCGCCGCAAGCACCTGCGCCATGTAAGCGGTCTTGGCTTCAAGATGCAGACAAATGGCAATTCGCATACCTTTAAAAGGCTGGTCCTTTTCAAACTGCGTTTTTATCTGGGAAAGGACCGGCATAAAGCCCTTTACCCATTCAATTTTCCGTTTCCCAGCTTCCGCAAGGGATGGGTCTCTAATTATGCTCATATTTCCTCCTTGGAGTTTTTTTGAGTTTACTGGAAAAATGGACGCTCGTCTACTATGATATCCCTTGCAAAAATGGTGACTGTCATTGCTATAATGATATAATTCCATAATAACAAGCAATCGGAGGATGTGCAGATGAAAAACACAAATAAAGAATCGTGGGATATTCATGCACAAAGATTTTATATTGAAGAATATTTATCACTAGATGATATTGATTTTGAAAGTTATGATTATCCCACCGATAAGGATCTAAACATTATTGGTGATGTAGCAGGCTTGACTGCCCTTGAACTCGGTTCAGGAACTTGTAATTGTGGAATTGCGCTGACGCGAAAAGGAGCAACTGTAACATGTTTAGATGTTTCGGAAGAACAATTGAAAACAGGGAAGCAGGTTGCCAAAAAAGCAAGAGTAGAAATTAACACTGTTTGTTCAGACATGGCAGATTTATCAGTTTTTGATTCAAATTCGTTTGATATTGCAATATCAATGTCGGCAGAAATGTATGTTGAGGATTTCAGCAAAGTCTGCTCCGAAGTCAACAGAGTTCTTAAAAATAACGGGAGATTTATTTTCAGCACAACACATCCTTTTATGTCATGCATCGGCGCAACAGAGTTGTGGGCAAACGAACAGGCTAATCCTAATTACAGCTATAAAGGTGAACATAAATGGAAATGGAATGAAGATGACGATTTCATCTTTACAACATATCGCCGGCAAATAAGTGATTATGTGAACGGATTGGCAAATAACCGTTTTATATTAAAGCGCATGGAGGAATTATTTCCAATCATACCCTTGCCTGAAGACAATGATTTTGACGAAAATGAACTCCGTGTAAGAACACGATTTCCTTCTGTTTTGGTCGTTGAAGCAGTTAAACATAATTGATCACGAAATAAAAAACGCCGCTCCGGAAAACCGGCAAAGGCGTTTTTTATTAGTGCCCCATGGGGTATAATAATACGCTTCCTGTTAAGGATTTGTATTTATGTCGTTTGCAAGCGTCCCCCGCGAGTGATGTTGTTATTCTACATGAGATTTGAGATTTGTGGGTTACGAAGCAGTTACAATGGGGCTTATACCGCTTACAAACAAATTACATATCAAAGCTGACTTTCGCATCCCTCGCTTTTGGCAACGGATGCGGTTTATTTGGTTTAGAATCCGCTAATGACTTCACTTGAAAGTGCTTTCACAATCGCAACAACCAAATCTACACAGCCCTTATAATCTGATAATGATGCCATGGAGTGATGGCTATGAGCATATCGTACCGGGCAACTTATTACTATTGTGGGCACACCATGCCCATAGACTTGTATTGCACCGCCATTGGTTCCACCCATGGTGCGTACCGCTTCTTGCAATGGGATACCCTTTTTTGCGGCTATGTCGCGTACAAATTTTACACACCTTGGATTTGCAATCATATTGCCGTCTATATGCCTTAGCATCGGCCCTTTACCCATTCGGGTCTGGATCATATGCGACTCTGCGAATGTATCGTCTGCAGGTGCGCCTTCCAGGCAAATTGCAAAGTCTGGGGCAACTCGGTTTGCCACTACCTTTGCGCCTCTTAATCCTACCTCTTCTTGTGATGAAAGAGCTCCCACCACTCGCAAATCAGAGTCTTTTAATTGTGCCAATGCCTCTATTACGATGGCACAACCTATTCTGTCGTCAAAGGCTTTTGCGATCATTGTGCCGCCTTGGATTTCGAAATCTACCTTGGGCACTATTGGACAGCCCGGGGCAATTTTATATTTTTCTTCAGCTTCTGTCTTGTCTGCCGCGCCTATATCCAGTATCAGGCTGCCCAGAGTCGGAGCGTCGTCCATTCCTCCAAAGTGCGGAGCCCTTGCGGCTATTACTCCCGTTACATATTCGCCGTCCCGATTTCTTATTAACATTTTCTGGGCAATAAGTGCCATCGGCACCCAGCCGCCTAGATTATGAAATACAATTGTGCCGTTGGGGCGGATTGCTTGTACCATCAACCCAATTTCATCACTATGTGCGTCAATTAATACCGTTGGTGCATCTTTTGCATGATTTTCCTTAAACATAAAATAGTTCATAATGCTGTCCTGGCTGGATGTATATCCTTCAGGCACATATTTTTTTGCGACTTCGACAACATCTTCCTCGAAACCCGGAGGGCCGAAAGCTGAGGTTAATTCATTAATAAGCTTGATTGAGTCCATGACTATTCTCCTTTTGCATACATATATTACGGGTGGCAAGTATATCTACGCCTGTACCCGCAGCATTTTCTAGTACTATATCCCCTATGGCTATCGGAGCGGCAACTGTTACTTGATGGGCTGCGTCGATCACTTCACGTATCAATTCTTTAGGGATGGGGCTTGCGGTTTTAACTGATAGCCGCTTCATGTCTCCACCGATAACCTTTACCGATGTCGCTATATTTCTGGTGGGGTTTATCAGTTCTTCCTTTGCATAAGATATGCCCGCCTTGCACTGATTGCCAATAATCTTGCCCTCACTCACAAGCATGATGCAACCGACTGGGCAGCTTATGCAAATAATCTCACGTTGCATGAGTTTTTGCTTTCACAATATAGTTTATCCCATACCCAAGCCCGAGAATCAGGTAGAATACACCGCTTGAGCCTATAGTGCTGTCGGTGGACATAGCTCCGACGGTGAAGGCACTTATCCCGGCAAGCAATCCAAACCGTAAGCCGAAGAAAAAATTACCTTCTTCTTTTTTTGATCGGATCAAAGATATAAACGTCGTAAGCAGATAATATCCGAACAAAATCAGCAATGCTATTGCAGATATCCCGCCTGTTGTAATCCAAGCTTGGAGGAAGATATTGTGAGCCTTATCCACAGGAATATGCGGATTACCCCATAAAAACATCTTTGCAATAAACTCGTTTTGGGGGAAAACTTGAGTAAATGTATCAGGACCGCTACCCACTATTAGCCGGGATGACATTAGTGGAAAAGTCCTAGACCATATATAGCCCCGGTTAGAACCCCAATATTCCCGCCCATAAAAGCCTCTTGCGGGTACGGGAACATGCATATCAATTAATCTTTCGTTGGGAGAAATACCGTAAATACGTCCGTCTACATATCGTAATCCGATTCTTTGGTATGAAACTGCATCCGGGAATTTTTCTATTGTGATATTTCTGTAGCCGGGGATTGAGTAGATATAACGATCCGGACCGCCTTCCGCTATTGGGTCAAGCCGGTACGCCAAGGGTATAATTTGATCTAAAGCATCATAAATCTGCCATTCATACCCTTCGCTCATGACCAGTGTAAAACGCTCCTGCCCTCCAGCAACAAGTGTAAAACGATCACCTGCAAAATTCATTTCATCCATTGGTCTAATTTCCCCTCGCAAGGCTTCGTCAAAACGGGTAAGTGCCAATGTAAACCGGTCGTTGACAACAGGGATGAGAAATAGGCTAGCTACAAGCACCACAACAACCCCAGCACCAGCTACCCAAGCACCCATCGGCAGCTTCCCAGAACCAGAGCCGGTACCTTCTTCTTTTTTCCTATTTTTCATTTGATAAAAAAATCTGATGATAATGGTAACGACAGTAATACCAATCGCTACGGCAATACCGACAAATCCACCCAAGGATCTACTGCCAAACACGCCAATAAGCATCAGCCCTCCTCCAAGGAAGAAGGCAACCCGTGCAATGATTCCCTTCTTGCCGCCTTCGTCATAAAAAAGCCCTGCCGCCATCAAAATCGGAGCGACAAATGCAGTATATTTCCCAAAGGTATTAGGGTTATAAAGTGTCCCATATGCCATTTCAAAGACTGTCCCTATGCCGTCGCCCTCAAGCGCAGCCTCTCGCGCATGGGCTGGTACGCCCAAGGCAAGAAACCACTGCCCAAACCCGGTCAAAAAAATATCTCGCTCAAGAAACTGGCTAAGACCCACCAACCCCATTATAATAGAAGAAAAAGTCAGCCCATAAATAATTAGCTTAGCGTGATAATCCTTGCGAACATAGAAAAGAGTCGCAAAAAAAACAATGAAATAGGCAAGAAGAATCCAAACTCCTTCCCCACGGTCAATGGCTCCACGCCAAGAAGTATGCCTGTATGATGAAAAAATAGCCGAAAGCAATGCCATCCATAAAAAAACCAAGGAGGCAATGACTTCCGGCTTACTAATACGACTCATAAAATTAAAGCCCTTGTATTTCTCAAAAAAAAGCTCCACCAAAAAATAAATTACAATAAAAGTAGCAGGCACTCCAAGCAACCAGCCCTTGTAATAAGAAAAAAAATCTACCTGCGCGGTTCGTCCATACATTGCGATAAACTCAGGTGGAGCAGGAATAAGGGTAACCCTGACGACCAAAGGCATAATCGCCACCACAATAAGCAACAATCCGCCATATATCCAATCGCTTATGGTATTAACATCCTGCGAGATTACATCGACTTTCTTTTTTGCCATTTTATCCTCCGTAAAAACCAAATTAGGGCGGTACTGTTAATTTCCATTCCAAGTATAGCACCACAAAAGGAAGATTAAAACATGGATACAAAAATCTCCAGTTTGCCAGATTCTCCCGGCTGTTATATTTTCTGGGATAAAGAACGCGACTGTTTATATGTAGGCAAATCCAAAAACATAAGAACCCGTGTACGTTCATATTTCAGCAAGAACAACCCACCCAAAACCCAAAAACTCTCCACGCTTATCGCTCATGTCGAATACATACCGGCAGACAGCGAGCTGACAGCCCTCTATCTAGAACATAGCTTAATTAAAACCTACAGACCACCCTTCAACTCCCAAATGAAAAAAGATTTTCGCCCCCACTATATTTGCATAGAATGGGCTCATGAAAAACCAGGGCTTTATATACACACACGCCCTGGAGCCGAAGCAACCAGATACGGAAGTTTCTTCTCAGACCATGATGCGCGTGACGCAATAACCCTTATCAACCGCGCCTGGGGCATTCCAATATGCGAAAAGCGGCATTTTGGCTCTAGAAACGAAACCAACAAGGGTTGTCTAAACGGGCATATCAGCCGCTGCATCGGACCATGCATGAGCATAGCAACAGATGAATACATAGAAATTCTAAAAAAAACAGCTTCATTTATGCAAGGCAAAAATAAAAAAGCCATCAGAGAAATAAAACAGGAAATGAACCACGCCGCCGAAAGCATGGACTACGAAAAAGCCGCACGCCTTCGTGATATTATTAATGAGCTACAATCTCTACAAAAACGCTTTACATATCAGGTGTCGTTCAAGGATAGGCGGATATTGGTTTTTATTAAAGGGCATCATGAAGATGAATTTCGGCTGCTATATTTCGAAAATGGCGAGCTTGCACATATGGAGCAGTTTACATGCAAAGATGATACTATCCATACAACCAAGCTAGAAAGTTTCCAAAAAGCCATGAGCAAAAAAATAATTGCTGACAAACTGCAGGAAACAGCTAAAATATACACATCCATTGCAACCCAAGAGATTAGAGCGTGTAAATACTATGTAGACATAACAAAAACACCGAAAGCTCACCTAGCAAAAAAACTGGAAAACGCATATTTATATTTTTGCAAAGAACTGATCTAAACAAATTTATCAAATATTAATATCTCTACGAAAGAGGCAGTCATGCGTATATTCGGAAAACAATTACTTCTTTCCTTAGGCATACTTGCAATAAGTCTGGCTTTTCTTGGGCTAGTGCTTACCCGCGCAATTAGCGGATATCTTACAGACCAGCGCAAAACAGCACTTACAGACTCTGCTGCCAGAGTGGCAAGGACTGTTGAGTCTGTATTTATCAATATGCACATACACGGGGGAGTGCAATTAGAGCCTCTTCTTAACCAAATAGAGAATCTTAACGACATGCTGGACGCAAGCGTAGCAATTATTATAGGTGCAGACTATGAACCCCTTTTCTGGGGGCTGCCCGACGGCACCGAAATACCCATACACTATGTTGATACCATCCTAGAAGGCAACCCACTTATACTTTCCGGCAGCTTCCACCCTACCAGCCCAGAATCCTTGCTTATAGCAGGTCACCCTTTCACAGTTGGCATCAATGTTTATGGCGTGGTGCTTGTAAGCATATCCATGGCAGAACTTGAATCTACTATAGCTGGCATGTATCAGATTACAGCCCTAAGCTTACTTGTTGCCGCGGTCTTTAGCGCAATACTAATTTATATTTCCAGCTCGGCACATACACGAAGGCTCCGACAGCTCCACAAGGCTGCCGAAATAATGGCAACGGGTGCTTTCGAAAATCGTATCCCCGTAACGACCAAAGACGAGGTTGGCAAATTAGCCGCCCAGGTTAACATCATGGCTCAGAGCCTTCATCGTCAGGAAAAAATACGCAAAGAATTCATATCCAATCTATCCCATGATATAAGGACTCCTCTTACATCGATTCTTGGCTTTGTAAAAGCATTGGAAGACGGAACCATTCCAACCGAGAAACAGCCCCATTACTACAGCGTTATCCTAAAAGAAACCGAGCGGCTTATTAAGCTGTCCAACGACTTCTTGGATATTCATCGTATCCAAGAAGCCTGGCTTGTGCTTTCGAGAACTACATTTGATATAAATAATTTAATAAAAACCACTCTTGACGGGTTTGAGCAGCGTGCGTCCATTAAAAATATAATTATACACAGCCACTTTCCTCATGATAAGCTAATGGTGCGTGCTGATGAAGAAAAAATAAGACGCTGCCTGTATAACCTACTAGACAACGCCGTTAAATTTACTCAAGAAGATGGAGAAATTGCCGTGGAAGCCATTGTAAGCGGTAAAAAAGCAATGGTGATAGTGCAGGACAATGGCAGAGGAATACCACAAGAAGAACAGAGCAAGGTCTTTGATAGATTTTACAAGGGTGACGCATCCCGTAGTGAGGACAAGCTGGGAAGCGGTCTTGGGCTTTCAATTACAAAGGAATTTATGCTAGCTCATGGAGAAGATATCCACCTAGAAAGTGAGCCAGATAAAGGCAGCACCTTTGCGTTTACCTTGCCTAGGGTTGATTAATCAAAACGCTCCGCCCCCGCCGCCTCCGCTTGATCCCGAGGAATATCCTCCCCCGGAGAAACCGGCATAACTCTGACCTGATACCGCAGCCTGCCCACGATAATGCGTATGTGAAAATACTCCGTTACATACACTAATCATTTGTGGGCTGATTATAGCAAACCACAGTATACTATCTCCGTCCAAGCTGTCATCGCCCATGGGTTTTGGGATATTAGGCAGCTTTTTCATTAGCTTTTTCGCGCTGCCAAGGGATAGGGCATAGGGCAAAAATCTATCCCAAAACACATGGGTATCAATGTCAGCCTGGTTTATATCCGTAAGATTTTTAAGATAACGTTTAAACGCGCGCCATTTGCGGTACTCAAGCTCGCCATGTGGGCTACGCCGCCAATAAGAATCGAAGTATTCAAGGTGCTCGCCTTCTTTTTTTACTATTTCTGACCAGTCGTTAAATTTTTCTTGAAAAAGCAGTGCGGTGTCTTCGTTTTCGCCTATCTCTCTGATTATTTGCAAGTCGAAATTGGTGCCATCGCCGATACCGTCAAAGAGCCAATCCATAAGAAAGTTTTCATGCTGGCGCAAGGTTCGCACAAAACCGAAACTGCGTGTGAAGACATAATCCCCCGTTTGGTCGGTTGAAATTGTGAGTATTCCATCCCTGGCAAGATGAAACAGTGTAGCCACAACATCTTTTATTTTGAGCTGCCTATCCCGTACCAAGTAAGCCATAAGAGCGGGCCCTTTATCATCGGGAAGATTATCATAATATTTTTCGCTAAAATCCACTTTATGAGGACGCGCCAGACGAAGTACGACTGCTATCGGAATAAGAATAATCGACGCAACACCAAGCAGTGCCACAAGCAGCCATGGAAACGGGCGGTCATCTATCCCTCGGCGGGAAGCCCGCGCATCAGACAGCCAGTTCTCCTGAAATCTTGCGTCAATACGCAGCGTCTCCCCAGCACGAAGCTGGTTCCCATAACTATGAAAGGCAATATCATTGGTGGCAGAAATAAGTTCCCATAACGGATTTCCCAAGAGATATACAGTTGCGGATAGCTCCCCACCTGCGGGTGGTGCCCCTTCAAATGTGATTCTAATTTCGTAGTTTTCAATAGGCACAAGCCATTCGCTGCCAATTACATAATGATTAAACTGCCCCATATCCGAAAATCGGGTAGCGACCTGACTCATGGTATAGCTATACACAAAAACCCTGTACTCATCCCGAGATGGGGAAAACAATTGAAAACTACTAATGTTCCCGTTATTCCGTACGGTAAACACCCAATTATCCCCTTCACTAGCCTGCCTAGTTTCCACAAAGGGGATATACTCACCGGTGTCTGGGATGTACTCCCATGCAAAGAAATTATCGATCCCACCGGTTCCGCGCCGGTTAATATTCCTGAAAACGCCGTTAAATTCACCGATAAAACGGTTAGTAATCCGCTCCTCAACATCAGCCGAACCGTCTTTGTTTATATGGATGTGGATATAAAAATCGGCAATGCCATGCTCGCGGGATTCAGACATTACATGTGTCGGCATTACAATGAATGATAGTACCATCAGCAATATGAATGCAATTTTTTTCATCATATCTCACCTTTTTAGTTTTCGCCTACTATATCATATCGCCACCCATAATCGCATAAAATATTGAATCCAAGGGGGTGAAACTATGTCTGCACGCAGTCGTGATATTAAACGGCGGCTTGGGATTCGGTCTGTCTCATATAGGCGGCGTGGCATGAAAAAAAAGGGGACAAGTCCCATTTTTAGCGGGCTTGATTTGCCTCGGTTTCGACTATCTAGATTTCGGCTTGCTCAGCTTCGTTTTTTTCGTTTCATGCCCAAGAAAGGAAAAAAACGCTCGCGGGGTTATGCCTCTCGTCGGAAATCTTATACCATCAATCTTCGACGATTCAAAGAGAAATTATTTCGTTTATCGGTTTTTATGGTAATCGCACTTGTGATATTTGGAGTTTGGCAACTTATTCGTCCTGGTGTCCGTGTACGGGTAAGCCCTGATGAGGTTGCGGCCTTTCGGGTACCCCATCGTGCCATCGGGATGCTGAAGGAATATGCACAGAGGCATAATATCTCTTTTCCTCTCTTGTTTGCGGTATTCAACGCGGAGAATGATTTTTTCCCGGAAAAATCCGCAGTATATGATTTAAGTATGCTTGAGCAGATGTATGTACTGGATTTTTATCGGATTAACCGTAGGTATAATACCCGGAGCCTTGCCCCATATGTAACCATGTTTGAAAATTTATTTAGTGAAATTGCCACGTTTCCCATACCACCCGATTGGTATGATGACGAGCCTTCTATTATGTTTGGGGACTCCTGGGGGGTGGAGCATAATTTCCAGGGGAATCGTATGCATATGGGCACTGCCATCGTTGATAGGGAAAATATCCGAGGGCGGGTGCCGATTGTAAGTATAACCGCCGGGCAAGTGGAAGAGGCAGGGTGGAATAATCAGCTGGGATACTTTGTAGGTGTTGTCACAAATACCGGGACATATTATTTATATGCTCATCTTGACAGTCTCGCCTCTGGCTTGAGTGCTGGGCAAAGCATACCCCCCGGGCATCACCTGGGGTATATGGGCAATACCGGAGGCGGGCGCGGGGGGAGAACCTTTCCTGTGCATGTGCATATTGGGATTTCGCCGCAGGTGGGCTTTGCGCGGGGGCAGTTTTGGATTAATCCTTATCCTTTTCTACGGTATTTAGAAGCGAGAAATATAGCCCCTCCTTTGCAATGAGTTCCTGATGTATGCCGACTTCGGTGATTTCGCCTTTGTCCATTACTACGATTTTATCAGCAGTTGCGATGTTTTCTAGGTTGTGAGTTGTTATCAGCACGGTGTAATCCTTGCGAAGGGATTCTATTGTTTCCATTATGGCGCGTTCTGAGTCCTTGTCCAGTGCGCTTGTGGCTTCGTCAAAGACCAATATCGGACCGCCTTTTATAAGAGCGCGAGCGATTGCTACGCGCTGTTTTTGCCCGCCTGATAGCACGCCGCCTTTTTCGCCGCAGGGTGCGTCGTAACCGCCCTCCAGGGATTCAATGAATTCATGGGCTGCGGCTCGTTTTGCCGCTGTGACTATCTCTTCGTCGGTGGCAGTGCCGCCTGTTCCCATTGCTATGTTTTCTTTTACGGACATATCAAAGAGCTTACAGCTCTGGTCTACATATGCGAAATTTTGCCGCCAGCTTTTGGATTGGCTGCTTTCGAAGGATAGTCCTCCGATTTGCATGTTCAAGGTATCCCGCTCGTAAAATCCTATTATTGCACGTAGCAAAGTTGATTTGCCGCTGCCTGATTCTCCTACGAAGGCTATCATTTGGTTTTCGGGGATTTCTAGGTGGATGTTTGAGAGCGCGTCGGTTTCCGCGCTTTGATAGCGGAAAGTCATGCCTTTAATGCTTATGTTGTAACCGTTTGGGATGGAGTATTCCGGGTAAAGCCCGGGATGACGGGGATTGCCAGCATCAAGGATGGCGAAAATCCGTTTTGCTCCTGCAATTGGAGCTTGGAAGTGGGCATAACTTTGCCCTACCAACCCCATTTCAAATGTAATGGTCGCACTCATAGGCGCGGCAAGCATCAATAGATGAAAATCCAAATGCCCCATATACACCAGCCAGCCACCTAACCCAAACACTACAACGATAGACAACCAAAACTGAACCGAGAAGAAAAACCGTTGCCACATAGTAATATACGCACGTTTAAAATCCAGCAACCTAATACGCTTGCTGTCATTATCGAAATTACCCAGGGCACGATCCTGGATATTGAATGCCCGGATTGCGATAGCTCCGGCAAAGGTATTGCTTGCGGTCTTTATGGTATCGGCATTTGCCTCAAGACGATCCTTGCTAATCTGAGCAATGGGCTTATAAAAGCGGCTCTGGATTACAAGCCCAAAAAGCCCAGCAAGTACAGCCCCAACACCCAGCCTCCAATCCAGGGCAAACAGAACAATACCAGAAAAAACAATGGCAAGAACCGTATCCAGTACATTGCGCGCAACCCAGCCAAACATATCCGTTGCGGTGTTTGCGTCTGTGTTAATTGCCGCGATGCTTTCGCCGCTATGACTTGCTGAGGAGCTTTCTAAGGAATTGCTGACAAATGCACGAAAAAGGTCACGCTTTAGCAGTCTGACCGCACGAGCTTCGTTTACATAAAACAAATAAACCCCTCTGTTATTGCCACATATCCGATAAACATTACGACAAGAACAATCGCGCTGGTAACAACCGCATTGATGCTTCTTTCCATAATTGCAGCCATCATTCCACTACCAAGAATTCCTATAATAAAATTGAATATAAACGACTGCAAGCCGACAAATAACAGTCCAATCCCGTAGGGCAGCGCGTAGGGTTTCATAAAGCGGAATACTTTACGGATATATTTGAAATCGTCTTTAAGCTTTGCCATTATGCTGCACCTCCAACTTCATATAGGTTTCGGTAGATATCGTTACTCACAATCAGCTCTTCATGAGTGCCAATATCTGCGACTTTGCCAGCGTCCATTACTACTATTGTGTCACAAGCAGCAATGGCTCTGGCACGGTGAGCGACCATAATAACGGTTTTACCCTGGGCTACATTGTCAAAGCTTTGCAAAATCGAGGCTTCCGTCGTTGGGTCAAGCGCAGCGGTTGCTTCGTCGAAGAGGATGACTGGTGCGTCTTTATAAAAGGCACGTGCCATTGCGATGCGCTGACGCTGCCCACCGGATATATTGTCGGATGATTCGGCTAGGATGCTGTTAAAACCATCGGGAAGAGATTTGATAAATTCAAGGATACCTGCATCAGTGCAAGCTTTTTCCAGGCGACCGGTGTCTGAAATTTCGGTTTCGAGGGTGATGTTTTCTCCAATGGACTCTGGAAAAAGGAAGCTGTCCTGAGGTACATATGCGAAAACATCACGTAAGCGGTTTTTTGCCAGCGTGGTTGAGTCTTTGCCGGAAATGAAAATTTGCCCGGAAGTTGGCATGTATAATCCGAGCAGAAGTTTAAGCAGTGTTGATTTACCGCTGCCGCTGCCACCTACAAATGCGACTCGTGAACCGGGTTTTATATTGAGATTTACATTATCAACAGCCAAGGGCAATTCCTCATTGTACGAGAAAGATACATTCTCAAATGAAATCGCCGCGGTCATACCCGGTTCATCGCCTTCGAGAAGTGGTTCTAAATCCTCGGCAGTATTATTACTAAGCCGCTTGCTTCCACCCATTGCCACCTGGAGATGCCCCAGATTTTCAGACAAGCTCCCGAGCCATTCCCCAACCAGTACCAGCATAGCAGAATATGCAAGAAACTCCGCAATACTCATATTCTGATTAATAACCGAAACCGCAGCAACGATTAATATAACCGCAAGCGGCAACACCGAAGCCATAAGCCCAATTGAAAACGAAAAAATCAATGCCTTTAAAAACTTCTTAACAGCCTCAATAAAACTATCGTATTTATCCAGATACCGCTCCTCAAGCACATCCTCCAAGCCATACGCGGCAATTGTAGAAATATTTTGCAAGCTATCATTGACAACGGCATTAAAATCGGCAATTCGTTCCGATTGGATTATCTGCCGTTTTTCTATGGGCTTGGAACCAAGCACCTGCACTCCCACAAGAACCGGAATAAGCCCTAGCACAATAAGCGACAGCATCGGGCTCGTCATAAACATAAACGTAAGTGCAGCAATAAACTCAAGCGCGCTGGAAAGTATCTGCAATCCTCCGCCCCAACCTCCACCGATTAGCTGCTCCGCTAAGGGGATATCATTAGAGTAAATAGAAAGACTCTCGCCGCTTCCTGCCTTTTCAAATTTAGAAAATGGTATGTGCAGGAAATATCTAATGAAATTACGCCGCAAACGATGCCCGGCTCCCCCCGCGAAACGACCAAGGAAAAGAGCGGACATCCCCGCAAACACTGCACGGATTAGAGCAATAACCGTCAGGATAATAAGAAATCTGATAAGTAAAGGCATATCACCGCGATAGGCAGCCTCGCCCAAGTCGCCACGAAGGCGGGTCATAAGTACTATGCTCAGGGCAACAATTATTGAGGCGACGACATAGAAAAGCATAAAGCCTCGGTAACGAACGTTATTACGCCTCAATGTATCAAAAAACGTCTTGATGAAAACCCCTCCTTAAACGTATTAATATGAATATACGCGCATTAATATAAAAATACTGCACAAAAAAACGGTATGCTAGCATACCGTTTCTTTGTGAAAAACGTACATATTTTTAGGCAGCGTCCCAGGGGCAGGCACCCATGATAAAAAACAGCGGAAACGGGACGTGCCAAAGGAGCAAAATATGAAAACAATTATCTTGTACGACAAAAATCACGAGAGGGTAGGTGAAACATATCCCAGAAGAGCCAAGCAGCTAATCAAAAGCGGACGTGCGACATGGCTCGTCGAAGATCAGAGTCTGCTGCTTGAAGCAAGCTATCAATCCTACCCTCCCACCAAGGAGGAAACAAAACCTATGACAGATGTAAATTTATACACAAACGACGGCAGCTTTGCCGAAGAACCTGAAATCCATCATCCTGAGCCAGAAGCATCCAATGAATTACTCCTCTACATTGCCAAGAAGAATGTCACCGAGAAGCGGAGTTTTATTAGGCATCTAATCGCATATATACTTGCATGGCCTGTGCTTCATACGATAGTGTTTAGGTTTTTTCATGGAATGAGCAGATACAGTGTACAGGCAGAGTGGGGCAGGGCAAGCATACATGTCGTCAACGATGTTTTTGCTGGTTTTTCAGCACCCGCACATGCATTTACTCCGGTTGCCTTTATCCAAAGACAGAATTTAATGTGGCATTTTGCACTTGGAGCAATGGCAGTCTGGGGTGTGTGGATTTTGATTCGCGGGTTTAAGGTTTTCCGAAGATATCTGCAAAGCAGATCACCACGCCCCCTAAAACCCGACCCTATAGAGAAAGAATATCAACGACTGATGGGTTCGAGATAAATAATAACCCATTTCAAAAAGCGCGGCGAACAAGTCGCGCTTTTTTGTATGCTAGGAAATTGCCATTGCAATTTCCAATCTGGTTAACTTTAGCCTCATGCGAGATCGTGTGGTGCGGGCACAGATATTTCTCCGATGAATGCGCTATGGCTGCTGCCCGTTTTGGTGGCGATTGCGATTCCTGCCTTCAGCTTCCGTAGAATTGTTAATCTTGGAGGCAAGTGATATAGCTTTTATGAGGAAGCATTTTAACATATGTAGTAACCGCAGCATTCGGAGCGATTTGTCAATGACAAATTGCAAGAAAAGCTTGAAAGATGAGGGTTTCATCTTTCAAGCCTTGTCCTGTAGCTAGTCTAGCTTATTACGTTGTGGGGCGGGGTCTCTCCCTGCTCGGTCGAGTGCTTATTCGCTAAGCAACGAAAAGCATCCCTAATAAATTCCAAATCAAATGGAGTAGACCCGGAACAAGAATGTTTTTGGTTTTGATAAATGAAAACGCAAAAAGCGCACTGATAGGTAGAATTTGTATGCTATTAAACAGAATAGTGGCAAAGTCAAGCCCGCTGTAAATCCAGATTGGGTAGTGAATAAGTGCAAATAAAATAGCGTTTATCAAAACCGCAATCCACGGTTTCATTCTCTTGAGCATGGCATTGAGCAAAAATCCTCGGAACACTATTTCTTCAGTAAAGACGCTTGATACTACCATTCCGATAAAGGTTACTGGAACTATATTAGGGCGAATTGCTATCTCTCTGTGCAAAACCAGAGCGCTAATAGGTGGAAAAAACACAAGTAGCAATGCTGGGGCACTCTTAAACCATCGAGGTTTATTGGTAAACATATCTTTTAAGCTAACCCACATGTCATCTTGAAAATGTTTTATTAGCAAAATAGCAGGGAGTGCCCAAACAAGCAGTTTAGTTACGGTCTGCAAAATTTCAAAAATAAGCCCATCAAACCGATTTAACCAAACAGGGCGAAAGACTAGCTCTCGCACGCTCCATATCGCAAAAAAGATGATTAGATACATTGCGATATAAAAAGCCGTTAACTTTCTTTTCTCGACCACACTACGATCTCCTAATATAAAATCGCTACGTCACCCGCCGAAAAGACAGGCGACGAACAGAATCATTTTGCCATACTAACCGTCAAATGTCCATTCCACCATGCCGCTCCAAAACAGTCGCTACGCTCCTCGCAATGACGGGTTGCAGTCTATAGAACCGCTATCGTGTCAATGCGGGTTTTTATCAGTTCTTGTTCATTTTCAGATAGCACAATCTCGCCCCGATTCACCGCTTGGGCTGTAGATTGTGCTATTTTCAATATCTCCATGTCTGTATAAAGATTTGCAATCTTAAAATCCGGTAGCCCATGCTGCCTTGTTCCGAAGAAATCCCCCATTCCCCGCTGTTTAAGGTCAAGCTCAGCAAGCTTGAAGCCATCTGAAGTCTCTGTCATTGCCTTCATACGGGCACGGGTGATTTTATTGCCAGCGTCGGATATAAGCACACAGTAGGATTGAGTACTTCCCCGACCAACCCGCCCCCGGAGTTGGTGAAGCTGAGATATTCCAAAACGCTCGGCGTTTTCTATTATCATAAGCGTAGCGTTAGGCGCGTGAACACCTACCTCTATTACCGTTGTGGAAACCAATGCGTGGATTTCTCCTGCTTTAAATCGAGTCATAATTTCTAGTTTGACATCCGGCTTCATCTTACCATGCAAGCATTCGATGGTTAAGCCAGGGAGTGCGACAGCGAGTTCCTGTGTATATGCTAGAACATTGGCAATTTGCTTTTTAGAAGATGCGGTTTCTTCTGCAATGCTCTGGCTTTCTTCTATTGCGGGGCAAATTACATACGCCTGCTGCCCTGCATCTGCTTCTCTTTGAATAAAACCATGCACCCGAGCTCGATATTTCGAATCTACATGATAAGTCTTAAGTGGCTGCCGCCCGGGAGGCAGCTCATCAATTATAGAAATATCCAAATCCCCATAAAGAATCAACGCAAGCGTCCTGGGGATGGGGGTAGCGGTCATGACCAAGGTATGCGGCGCAATTCCCTTTTCCGTAAGCTCAAACCGCTGATTAACCCCAAACCTATGCTGTTCATCAGTGATTACAAGCCCCAGCCGTGCAAATTCCACCCCCGGCTGAATAAGAGCGTGGGTACCAACAATCATTAAGCTTGAATTCTCGGCGATTTGCGCAAGCGCAACCCTGCGCTCCTTAGCGGTTTGGCTACCCACAAGCAGAACCGTATCCAGATATTTGCTAAAATCATTATAATGCTGGAGAGCAAGCACCTCCGTAGGAGCCATAATAGCGGCTTGATAGCCGTTTTTTATTGTGAGATATGCAGCCGCCATGGCAACGGCAGTTTTGCCAGAGCCGACATCCCCTTGTATAAGGCGATTCATGCGTGCCCCTGCCTGACAATCGGTTTTTATATCCGCAAGCACTCGTATCTGAGCGGCGGTCAGCGCGAAAGGCAGCCCTTCAATAAAACCCGAATAATCCCCCTCAAGTACAATCCCGGGCTGAACAGCCGCCCGCCCCTTGAGCGCGAACAAACTCAGCTGCATAAAAAAAAGCTCCTCAAACACTAGCCGCCGTCGAGAAATCAAAAATGACTTGTCGTTGGCAGGAAAATGGATATTGGAAACAGCTTCTTTACGGGTACAAAGCTTATGGGTCTGACGAATCGATAGCGGCAGGGTCTCATTAATCGCGTCCGCACCAAGCTTCAAAGCCTGGAACATAAGTGCCCGAAAAGTCTTTTGCGAAAATCCTTTGGGAGTAGTATAAATTGGCACAATCCTCCCGGCAGAAAGCTGATTTTCGCTATGAGACTCATAATCTGGCGATTCCATTTGCAATCGATTTTTATAGTCCAGCTTAACCCTTCCGGTAAATACATACTCAGTCCCCAGCCGAAAATATTTCTTTAGATACGGCTGATTAAACCAAACCAGCTCCAGGCTACCTGTGGAGTCTTTGAGCGTAGCCTTAGTCAGGGTAAGAGCGCGTCCAGCGGTTTTCTTATATGAAGGATTAGTATTTTCCGGCGGCGCGGCAAGATACCCCCGGATAGTATTAATTGCTCCAGGAATCAACGAATCTACAGATCGTATCTGACTACGATCATCATAATCCCGCGGATAAAAATCAAGTAAATCCTGAACTGTGTGAAGCCCAATCCGTCGAAGCTCCGCCGCCCGCTTTTCCCCAATACCTGAAAGATGTTGTATGTCCATTAACAAAAAATATCATTACGAAAATTCCATGTCAACAAATCCTTGACGGCAACGAATCCTCATATTAAAATACCCCTCGTGCAAAACGCCCGGATGGCGGAATTGGCAGACGCGCCAGATTTAGGTTCTGGTGGGAGACCGTGCAGGTTCAAGTCCTGTTCCGGGCATAAAAAATCCGAACTCATTATTATGGGTTCGGATTTTTGCTTTTCGCTTTACACAGCGTAAAATGGGGTCTTCATAGGATAATTGGTTAACTCTATTACATGTTCGCTATGATGGCACGGTTTATTTTTTCACGCAGATCCAGCAGATACTCTTGTGATTTGGGGTAGCATGAAAACGTAATTGGATGATCTGCATTTTCATCAATCAACCGGATAACTGTCTCCTTGTCTGTCAAGCTTTCTAATAACTGGAATGAGCGCAAATCCAGCAATGCTTCACGAAACACCATATAGCGGATAGACTCAAACGTTTCCCCACGTTTGTCGGGATAAACTAAAAAGCTGTCGCCCGAAGACCAAGTTTCCCCCGCATCAGTGATTAAATATGGATTAACGGAACCTATGGAGTCGGAATTATTGTAGAAATTAAATCCCCAATGGAGAAACCCCTCAATGTCATACTTGTAGAGCTGTGTTGCTATTATGCGGTTTCGGTATGACGGCATACCCATATTCCGATTTGAAACATCTACCATTTGCCCTACACAATAGTATGTCCACAGACCAGACACATTACCTTCTATAAATGGATCAATGTGATCGGTTGCAGGGATAGGGTTTTTTACCAATCCTTTTTCGTAAAATGCATAATCAGAGAGTGCATCCATTATTGGGAAGTCTTTTAGGTGCTTTTCAACCATTTTTACCGCAGCACCGTAGGTCTCTGTCTGACCGCCATGGGGTTCATCGGAAATATGAAAATATGATACATCCGATATTTTAAGTACCTTGAGTTCAGCCACCACTGCTGGGAGAAATTGATTTAAAAATTCCTGGTATTCCGGTGTATTTGCCTTCACATGCCAGCCAAACCGCTTTTCCCCATTTACAATGATCTTTGGCGAGTATAGTGCACCCCACTGCGAAAAC
>Ga0131853_10004615_pt1 | contig 24701 bp, 22 predicted proteins | sample TergutLab28metaG_FD_92764 | JGI IMG/M metagenome (GOLD analysis project Ga0131853, IMG submission 92764) | Labiotermes labralis P1 segment gut microbial communities from Petit-Saut dam, French Guiana - Lab288 P1 (version 2) (version 2) | ecosystem: Host-associated > Arthropoda: Insects >...
AGGGATGGGCGCGGACGGCGCCAGAAGCCTGCTTACAATGAAGAGAAACGGCGCCTATACTGTCGGCCAGGATCAGGAAAGCTGCGTGGTATACGGAATGCCGATGGTTGCGTATAATTTGGGAGCGGTCACCGACCAGCTGCCTTTGAGTTCTATCGGGGATGCAATCCTGCGCAAGTTAATTTAAAAATCACAATCCGGAGGCCGGAGGTTTGGAAATCCGGCCTCCGGATTGTGTTTTTTGGTTTCTTATTTTCAAAACGGGTTAAGTTTTAAGCAAAAGGGCCGATTTATATAATAGGAATAAGAATGAGTAAACTCCATTGAGTAAAACTCCAAAAGTATCGGGAGGTATATGACATATGTCAGTAGGATTTTTCGGGCAGCTTTCCGCGAGGCAAAGGGGGATGGGCGGCATGGTCACGGGTATGGACACCGAAGCGACCATAAAAGCGCTAATGGCTTCGTCGCGCGCGCGTTTGGCCCGTCAGCAGCAACAAAGAACTTTGACCAACTGGCGCATTCAGGCTTACCGCAATGTGCGCAACGACCTGCAAAATTTCCGGAACAGGAGCGTTATCGGCGCTAATCCCAACCATCTTGCGCACAGCAGTTTCTTCAACACTTTCAATACCAGCGTAAGAAACACCGTTACCAATACAACATCTGACGCTATTACGGTGCGCACGACCGCGGGTTCAAACCCCGGGACGTTTACAATCGACCGCGTAACCCAACTGGCCACATACCAGACCTTTACAACCGAGCGGTTTGAGGGGCAACTGAGAAGCACACGGGATGTTTTTCTGGGCGATGGCGGCGGCCGGATATTTGCGGGGCAACAGATTTCTCTGCGGATGGGAACCTCCACCCAGACTATTAACCTGGACACGCTTACCAACCTTACCGGGGACGACTTTAAGGATGAGCTGCAGAGGCTTGTAAACCAAGCCTTTGGCCTTAGAACCAATTTGGATCACGACCCCAACGACCCCAACAGCCCTGCCCGCGTGCCGGCCATTCGGGTTGACCTGGTTGATCGTTACCCTGACAACCCGGACGGCTTGTTTAGAATTGAACTATACGGCCATACCAGCACCGTAACCGTGGTCGGCGGCACTTCCCCCGAAGCCGGCTCCGGGCTGTCCGGGTTGGGCGGTTTGGGCTTTGCAGCCGACCAGTCCAACCGGATAAGCTTAAATAATACCAGCATAATGAATTTCTTCGCGCTGCATGGGAATTTTGGCGAGCTTGACGAGGATATGGATGTTTTTAGGTTCTCGATCAACGGCGTGGAATTATTCGCCAACCGCGACGATACCCTGCAAGCCGTTATAAACAGGATAAACAGCTCGTCCGCGAATGTAAGCATCCAGTTTAATCACACCACCGAGAGTTTTACTTTCACATCCCGGGTTCGCGGCGAGGGCAACAACCTGCGTATGCACGACATTGAGGGCAACTTCCTTAATGCGTTTATAGGCGCGCCCAGCGGCAACCTCTTTACTTCCGGGCCAATGTTTACATCTTCGCCCCGGACAGGCGGAAATCTTGCGAATAACCTGGACGCTTTCGTTCAAAGCTTCATAACTAATCTTCCTGCCGACTTTGTTTTAGATAATGATGTGCCGACATTTGCTGGAGGCAATTTTGCACTTGATCCTGGCGGCGATTACGCAGCCTTTTTCACTCGCTTTAATACCGCCCTTGCAAATCAATCTTTCCGGCTGGAGGTTGGCGGCAGCCACACAAACGTTACCTTAGACCTCAGCGCTCTCAGGCAAACGATAACAGTATCCAATCCCGTCCTTGATCCCGGTCATCCCGACCATGATCCCAACGCTGATCCTACCATAGATAGACTGGAAACCTTCGCGGAGATGTTTTCGAGAGTGGGTTCTCTGCAAAACGCCGTATTAACCAGAATCAATAATCTAACAAACAGCGCCGCAGCGGGCGGCGTTACCGCCGGCTTGGACAGCAACGGCGATATCGTTTTTGCAACAAACAGGCATGACGCGCAGGTGCGTCTGGTTAGGGCCACCGGCGTTAGCGGCCATCAACCCGCTTTAGGAGCGTTGTTTGGCATTACGGGCGCCGACGTGCCGCTAAATACGGCAGCCACCGCGAACACCCTGCTTGGCGATATCGGCATTGCCGACGGCGCCGTTAGTTTTTCTATTGGAGATCCGCCGCGCAACGTGACATTCGCTATTGATGGAACCACAACCATCGCGCAATTTATGAACAGCATAAACAGTGATCCTGCCATAGGCAATCCGAACATTATGAGTTTTCAGAATGGCCGGGTCGTTCTAAACGGCTTCAATGAAGCGATAGAAATGACTGCCACGGGCGGCGCCAACAGCGTGATACAGCGTCTGTTCGGGGTAGCCGAAATCAGAACCTCCGGAGCCGCAGGCGCGTTCACGACTATACTTGATGACAGTGATCCGCCAGGTACGCCGGGAATGAGAATGGGTACAAACGCCGAAGTCATCATGAATGGCCGGGTAGTAACCAGCACGAACAACACTTTCCTCCTTGACGGTCATGAGGACGGCACCCAGTTTACCGTCCACGCTAAATCCAACGATCCTATAACCATAACAATAGCGTCCGACGTCGACGCGCTGGTTGATCGTATACGCGTCTGGATCGCCGAGTACAACGCAATGGTCGATTCCCTGCACGACCTGATATCCGAAACACCCAACCGGGCTTTCCCCCCGCTCACTGACGAACAGCGGGCTGAGATGACCCGCGAGGAAATCGAAAGATGGGAAGAACAGGCCAGAACAGGCATTTTGTCCAGAGATCCCACAGTGCGCGGAATACTCACCGAGCTTAGAAACAATCTCTCCCACACTGTTGAAGCCGCCGGGCTTTCCCTGTTTGACTTGGGCATTACGACCGAGAGCCCCTTTAGCAGCCCCAACGCTCGCAACAACGGCAGGCTGGAGCTTACTTTTGACGGGGAGCGCACGTTAAGGCGAATGATCGAAACCAACCCAGAAGCAGTAAGACTTGTTTTTCAGGCGCCAGCCCCGGTGGTGATGGAGATGAATGCGGAGGGTCGGCTCGTTCCCGTTCCCGTTAATGATCCGCCCGTTCGCGTCGGCGGCAGAAACATTGTGCAAAGCGGCCTTGCCAACAGGATCGACAATGTTATTCAAAACGCTATCCGCACTCAAGCTAACGAACATTTCGGCGGCAACGTGGGCAGCCTGGTTATGGTTGCGGGCACTGAATTCGGTTTAGGCAACCAGAACGCCACCCTTGTAAGAAGGGTTAGTGACATCGACCGGCAAATTTCGGTTCAGCAAGCGCGTATGGAAAGAGAGTTCAGCCGCTTGTGGGCAAGGTTTACGGCGCTCGAAACAGCGATAGCGAGAATGTCCGCGCAAAGCGGGTGGCTGGATCAGTTCACTATGCGGCAACCGCAGCATTAGCACGACGTAAAAGGAGCAGGTGAATAGATATGATGAATAATGCGTACGCTCAGTACAAAACCCAGTCCCTGTCCACGATGTTGCAAGGCGAGCTGTTGGTGAAGCTGTTCGACGAAATGCTTAAACAGTGCAGGATAGCGGAGTTGGCCATTGCAAAGAAGGACAACGCGGCCGTACACGAAAGCTTGATGAAAACGCAAACCATACTATCGACTCTGGTGACCTCGCTGGATGATCGGTACACAATATCCAAGGAGCTGAAGTCATTATATACTTTCTTCGCCCAAGAACTCAGGGAAGCAAATATAAAAAAGGATGCGCGTAAAATCACCGGAATATTACCGCTGATCAAAGATTTGCGCAATTCATTTGAACAGGCTGATAAAATCAGCCGTACACAGAAATACGCCGCTGTAGGAGGGTGAAAGCCTATGACGCAAGACTCAGCCGCAAAGGGCGGAGAAACCTTTATACAAGAGCTGTATCTTTTAACTGCCCGGATGCTGGAACAGCGCCACGACGCGGATTTTTTGATCGAAGGGATAGAGGGCAGGCAAAAGCTGATGGATGCCTACGAAAAGTGGGCGCAGCAAAATCCCGGGCTTCATGCGGCGATTGAAAAGGACGCGAACACGCGTCAAACCGTGGATAAAATATTATCAATGGATCAAGTTATAGTCAAAGCGCTGGAAGAATTCAAGCAGGAAGTGCAAAAAGACGCGTCCGCATCGAAAGCGCAACAAAAAGTAATGGGATATTTAAGTAACGCGATATCATCATCCGGCAGCTATATGGACGTCAAACTGAAATAGTAATTAGAAAATAGGAATTAGTGGAATGTTGGCAACGACGGAAGCGATTCGGTTTTGCCAACCGTAGCTGCTAATTCCTGTTTCCTATTTTCCAGCTGCTATAATAAGCCTTCAAGCAGAATTCTCAATCCTATAAAAACAAGAATAACGCCGCCTGCGAGTTCAGCTTTTGAGCGAAATTTCATGCCGAAGGCACTGCCGATTTTTACACCGGCTATGGATAAAAGAAAGGTGATAATTCCGATATAAGAAACGGCGGGAATAATATCGACTTCAAGAAAGGCAAAAGAAGCTCCGACGGCGAGGGCGTCGATACTGGTGGCGATGGCAAGCGGAATCATGCTGCCGGGCCTCAGAGAAACCTCTGCGGCTTTGGAGCGTTTGGCGCTTGGATAGGTCATTTCGGCGCCGCTATCTTTTGGGAAGCTCCCAACAATCATTTTGCCGCCGATAAGGCATAAGAGCGCGAAAGCGATCCAGTGGCCAAACGCGTTGACGTAACCGTAAAACTGGGTGGCCAGCATATAGCCGGCAAAAGGCATAATAGCTTGGAAAACGCCGAAATACAGGCCAACGGCAAGGGCTTTTGGGGCGGTAACTTTAGGCAAGCCAAGTCCGGCGCAAACGGCAACGGCAAAAGCGTCCATCGAAAGGCCAACGGCAATCAGGATAAGATCGGCAAAGCTCATCGGGCACCTCTAATAGAATGTGATGATGCTAAACTATAGCTGACGAACTTGAAAAGCGCCCCGAGATTTGCGAGGATTTTTTTCGCCGGGCAAGGCCGACGACGCAGACGGGCTTGTCGCCCTTCAAGGAGGAGAACAAAGCGCGGCGGGAAAAAGACCGCAAAGATGGGGGCGCTTTTCAAGTTCGTCAGCTATATATTCCCGTCTTTAAAAAATCAATCAAAAAAATGCCTGCATGTTTCACAGGCATTTTTTCCGGGCGCCAACTGTCAATTATCCCGCGTAGTCAGGCGGTCGATGAGTGTGACGAGGTTGGCGATTTCCGGCTTTGAAATTTGTTCGTCGGCGCCTATTTCCTTGCCTTTTATGCGCATTTCTTCGTTGATAAGAGAGGAAAAAAGTATGATGGGCATAGTTTTGAGTATGGAATCTTCCCTTATGAGTTTGGTCAGACGGTGACCATCCATTTGAGGCATTTCGATATCGGAAATCAGGCAGGCAACATGATTTTCGATCGCGTCGCCGGCTTCTTTGGCTTCACGGAGGTACTCCCAGGCTTCTTTGCCGTTGTTGACTTTGACGATGTTGGAGTACCCTGCGAGTTGGAGGGCTTCGGTGATCATTTTAGCAAGAAGCATAGAATCTTCAGCAACCAGAATTGGTTTATCCGAACGGCTTCTTGGGCCCAGCTTGTCAATGTCGGAAAGCTGTATCCCGGTTTGCGGAGAAATTTCCGCGATGATTTTTTCAAAATCAAGAATAGTAATAAGCCGGCCCTCGCACTGTGCGATGCCAGTGGCAATACCATCTTCTCCGCCGTAGATGATGGGGTCGGGTTTTTCTATTTGAGTCCAAGAGATTCGGTCGATACCCACAACGGAATGTACATGGAAAGCAAAGTTCATCTGGTTAAAATTGGCAATAATGAAGATGTCGCGCTCATTGTCTTCCGAAGGGGGCAGTTCGAGATATTTGGCCAAATCTATAACGGTAATGACCTCGCCCCTGGGTTTATAAATTCCTTCTATAGCTTTGTGAGTATGCTGCATCTTCTTAACCGGGTTAATCTTCATTATCTCTCTTACTTTAGCTACATTGATGCCAAACAGTTCGCCAGCAACCGTGAACTCCATAATTTCAAGCTCATTGGTGCCGGATTCAAGTAAAATTTCGGTTTGTTTAATATCCATATTCTTTTCTCCTGAAGCGCTCATAATCTATAGTGTGGAACTGTTTAAAAGAAAATTGTCCTGTAATTAATATCGGCCACAATTTCAATATATTTACTTTAAAGCGGCAATAATCTCCACTTCACAAAGAGCGCCCTTGGGCAACGCCGCCGCGGCAAAGGTGGATCGCGCCGGTTTCGGGTCAGCGGTAAAATACTTGATATATACTTCGTTAAACGCGGGGAAGTCAGCCATATCGACAAGAAAACACGTTGCCTTTATTACTTTGTCAAAACCGGCGCCATTAGCGGCCAGTATTGCGCCAACATTTTGCAAAACCTTTTCGGCCTGGGATTTAACATCGTTTCCGACCATTTCACCCGTTTTGGGATCAAGCGGGATTTGCCCGGAAGCAAACAGCAAATCCCCATATCGGATAGCTTGAGAGTAAGGCCCTATGGCGGCGGGCGCGTCCGGGGTATTGGTAGGAATCAACATATAGGCATTCCTCCTGTTTTTACGAATATCATAACACGAATCAAAAGCTTTAGCAAGATGTTCCCGAGATGTTCTGACGTTACTCTCAATCAACATTTCTGGCAACTATTAAAAACAGATAAGCGCAAACAAGCGCAAGGGTAAAGTTGCCGTTTCCGCGGAGCAGTAAAAAAGCGGCAATCGCAGATAATGGAACAAGAACAGCAAAACTGATCAGCTTGGAAATCGCGGAAGCCAGCCCCGGACTCAGGCAGCGCGCGCAAAGTATGCGAACAATGCGCCCGCCGTCCAGATTCCCGACCGGCAGGAGGTTAAAGGCGGCGACAGCCAAGTTGGACGCCACTATTAGCATAACGCGCATGGATTGAAACGCAAACAGGCGCCAGAGCAGGGCAATTATCAGGTTCGCGGCAATTCCTCCGGCGGCGATGGCAAGCTCCTTGCGGTAGGAAAGGACAGGGCTTCCGGCGATAATGCGCACGCTTACCGGAGTCAGGCTGATTTCGGTGATTTTAACCTTGCAAAAAGCCATAACGATAATATGCCCAAGTTCGTGAACAATCACAGGCAAAGCGATATACAACAAAATGATCCGGCGATCCAACAGGAGAAAGAGGGCGATTAAGGCAAAAAACCAGAAGCTCAGCCTTAACCTGATATTCAGAATGGGGATGGTCAGTGTCACCTTATCGCCCCGCAATCTGAATTTTATCTTTTAAGGCCATGTAAAGGATCGGCGTACAACCCTTCCACAATGACGGAAAAATGAAGATGCGGGCCGGTGGCCAGGCCGGTGTCGCCTACTTTTGCTATCCGCTCTCCTTGATTGATCCTCATGCCCTCCCGCACTAAAATTCGGGAACAATGCGCGTAAAAAGTTTTCAGGTTGTGGGCGTGGCGCAGGATAACATACTTGCCGTAGATATTATCTTCACCTGTGCGCTCGACATATCCCGGCAGCGCGGCCAGAATATCCTGTCCGTAAGGGGCGGCGATATCCACGCCGTTATGGAAGTCGAGGTTGCCGCTTACCGGATGCGCACGATACGCGAACGGAGAAGAAATAATGCCGCTTACAGGGGGCATTAACCGGGCATTAAGTAGGAAAGGGGCAAGAGTGCTGCCTTGCGGCGCGGGAAGCATGTCAAATTCTCCGGCGATAAAATTAAGAGGGGAGCGCGCGCCTCCCCCCATTGCCGGTTCCTCCGCCCGCAGGCGGCCATGGCTGTCCGGAACCGGATTCGGTGAAGCCTCCCTGCCCATCAGATCGTTGATAATATTTTCCACCGCGGAGAAAAAGTCCGCGGTTATGCCTGCCAGTTCGGAGAAATAATCGGAAAACCCGGCGCCCACGCCGCTTCCCACCAAGGTTGTGTATTCCTGTTTTAAGTGGGTAAAGGTTTCTTCATTAACCATTTTGATGATTCGCGCCGACAGCAAAATCAGAATACACACGATAATTTGCGCCGTCATGGCAACGGCTGCTGCGTCAACATTGGGTTTCGCTCCGGCTCCGGCAATATTTGAGCGGGAGCGGCGGATATTATTTTTCGCGGCCATAAAAACGTCCTCCCGAAAATAAACATGCAGGGGCCAATGTGCGCGCCCGTGAGCTTGTTTTATTCATTCTATTCGGGGGGAAAGACAAAAATGCCTGCGCGCGCATAAGCTGGAGGTAAATACAAAAAAGGGGAGAAAAGTATGGAACGCATGAAGCGCACGGATTTTACGCCCGTACCAACCGGAGGGCACAGGTTGCCGCCACTAAAGTATGCATACGACGCTCTTGAGCCGGTTATTGACGCGAAAACGCTGGAACTTCACCACAACAAGCATCACAAGGCATATGTCGACGGGCTGAACAAAGCTGAACTGGCAATGGCGGAAGCGCGCAGGCGCGGCGATTACCAGATGGTCAAGTATTGGGAAAACGAGCTGGCGTTCAACGGCTCCGGGCATATCCTTCACTCTGTCTATTGGGATATTATGACCTCTCCGGGAACGGGCGGCGTACCGGGAGAATACACCGCGTTTTACATAAATCAATATTTCGGAAGCTTTGACGCGTTCCGCGCGCAGTTTTCAGCGGCGGCGAAAGCTGCCGAAGGCTCCGGCTGGTGTGTTTTGGGATGCAGCCCGTCATTTTTCCGGCTTGAAATATTACAAAGCGAAAAGCATCAAAACCTTACGCAATGGGGGATTATTCCCATCTTGGTTTGCGATGTATGGGAACACGCGTATTATCTGAAATATCAAAACGAAAAGCCCAAATATGTGGACGCCTGGTGGCAGCTTATAGACTGGAGCGCGGTAGAACAAAGGCTGCTGCGCGCATCTCAAGGGATATTGCCGATTTTTCCGGTTATATAGCAGGGCGCGCATGTTCCGGGCATCCCGTATCGCACAACACCCTCATGCCATTACCCCGCATTATTAGTTGCGTGACTTCCAAATTCGCAATCCTATTATCATACCTATCATGGCAATTATCAGGTGAATTAGAAACAAAGGGAAACCGAGTAATATATTATACATCATGTAATAACCAAAACTATCGGGGTAGCGGTGCATTAAGTCTATTGCTGGAGGAACCAGATATACAAATGCAGCTATGGATACAGGATATAACCATTTTACTTTTGAGATATTTTTGCTTCCCATAACATACGCAAATGCAACTGACACGGCCAGTATAACCAACCGCCATCCCATTCCGGGGCTATATATGACGGCGCGCCTAAACGTAGGGGTTTCAATTAGACAGATGGCTGTAATTATAGCAACCGTAATAAAGTAGTAGCGTGCAGATGTTTTTTCCAAGAAATTTCTCACTGTCTCAACCCCTTCCAGTAAATGAACTTCTCCCAGTAATATATCATAAGCAAAGAAAAATGAGCAGAACAATTGAGAATATTTTCCTTGATTAATATGCTTGCCAAAATGCCACAGGGGGCAACGCCAAAAATTTCTTTTATAAATCAATCCGGGCAACAGTGCCGGCTGTTGCCCGGATTATGGCTATTAAAACAGATGCAAGACGTTTAAATACGCCTGCGCCGCTTGTAGGAAGAGCGGCGGCGCAGGTTTTTGTTGCGCACGATCATAAGGGCAATATACAATATTACAACCAGGATGATAAAGATTATCGCGAACCTGAACCAAAACAACCTGGTAATCGCTCTGATCTGATCCAGCAAAAGCAGCAGCCGGGAAGCTTCTACCGTTTCGGCGGCCAAAAGCGCCACCCGGCCCAGTTCCTGATCGTAGAGAAACAGCCTTAAATATCCTATATGCTCCCCTCTTTGCACGGGGGCGTTTACCCAATCGGGCACTTCGTATATCCAGGTGATGCTGGCGTCGGAGTCTATATCCCTTGCAACCAGCGCGGCAAGTCGATCGGCGGTTTCCAGAGGGAGAAAATCCTGATTTGCGTTAAGGCGCAAAGGTATTTCATGCACGCGTATGTTTCTTCCGACCAGCGTCATAGTCCGGAAAGTATCGAACACCCAGTTGTAGATATTCCTGGTATCGACAAAGGCGTAGTTTTCCGGGAGCGCGGCGCCGGTTTCCGGGTTTATAAAAGGGGCGTTCATCACAACCAGCAGATAAGTGAAGCCATCCCTGGAGGCGCTTGAAATAAAATTGCGTCCGGCTTGCGGGGTGGTGCCTGTCTTTATTCCGCGCAGGTGGGGATAAAACAATCTGGAACCGGGAATTTGCATGGTGATGGTAGTAGTCCACTCCGGCCTTGTGTTTCTGTTGGTGGGGCCGGCTATGTAACTTGTGGCGGTAACGATATCCATAAAACCGGGCAACCCCATAGCGTGTTTGGTAATTATGGCCATATCCCGCGCGGTAGTCGTCATTTGGGGATCAGGCAGCCCGTTCGCGTTGGTAAAGTTTGTATTTACGGCCCCCAGCTCCCGGGCGCGTGCGTTCATCATTTCCACAAACGCAGCCTGCCCGCCGGCTACATTGTGGGCAATAATCATGGCTATTTCGTTTCCCGACTGGAGCATAAGGCCGCGCAAAAGATCATGCATGGAAAGCTCATCCCCCGCCCTTAACCCGGCCAGGCTGATTGTTACGCCTTGCGATACCTGATAGTTAAACAGATAGTTTTGTATATAAGTTGGGTAATTTACCATTACCCGCAGATCGGGGGTGTTTTCCAGCGCCAGGATACAGGTCATTATTTTGACAAGCGAGGCGGGATAAGCGGGCTGATCCGCGTTTCTTTGGTAAATCAGATTTTGTTCATCCATGTTAAAGAGGTATACTATTTCGCTGTGGATGCGCATGTTTGGCGCGCGGTGAGGTTCCAGCGCCAATGCAGGCTGCGCCAGTATAATCAGCAAAAGGATTGTCATGGTTGCCGATACTGCTCTTTTCATTTTGACATTCCCTCTTAGTTAGGTTATTATAGAAAAAGCAGCGGCGCCGGCGCGGCTAAATGACTGAATAATGACTGAATATGGATATATTATAGCAGAAAACATGATAGTTGACAAATTACAATTAACTAATAACAATTAAGTAGTCCGCTTCGCGGATATAATTTAAAAAATATCGCGCACAGCGCGATACCATCATCGTTAATTGTTATTTGTTAATTGAGTTACGGGGGAACAGGCGTGATTTGCATAACCGGGGATACGCATGGGGATATAAGCCGTCTGAAAAGCAAAGAGCTGCGCAAGCTTAAAAAAGGAGATACTCTGATCATTTGCGGCGACTTTGGTTTTATCTGGGATGGTTCCGACAAGGAAAAGCGCTTGCTGGACTGGATTGGCAGGCGGAATTATAATGTGCTTTTTGTGGAGGGCACTCATGATAATCTAACTCTTCTCGCCGGGTATCCGCAGGTGGATTGGCAAGGCGGCAAAACCCGGGAGGTCAGCGGAAAACTGCGTCAACTATGCCGGGGAGAAATATTTGAGATCGAAGGAAAGAAAATTTTCGCTTTTGGAGGCGGCGAAGCCGATGACGAAATCATCGGCAATCCAAACGAAGAGGGCGGCGAGCTGCCTTCCCAGCAGGAAATTGAACATGCAAGGCGCAATCTTGAAAAAGCCGGGTTTAAGGTAGATTACATCATCACCCATCGCCCAAGCCGTAAGATCCAACAGTTTCTGATGATGAACCAAAATAATACAAATGTCTTGGACGCATTTCTTGATGAAGTTCGGGAAAAATGCGAGTACACGCGCTGGTTTTTTGGGAGCATACATAAAAACAAGCGCATTCCGCCAAATGAAATGGCCCTTTTTACCACCGTTGTGGACGCCCAATCAGATTTGTGACGGATTTTTTTGCCCGGAAGCTGTTGACAAATCCCCGCCCCTATAGTACAATGTATACTGTCGCCAAAGGGTACTCCCAGCAGCGATTTTCATAATGGGAGCATAGCTCAGCTGGGAGAGCACCTGCCTTACAAGCAGGGGGTCACTGGTTCAAGCCCAGTTGTTCCCACCACACGGCCCGTTAGTTCAGTTGGTTAGAACGCTAGCCTGTCACGCTAGAGGTCGAGGGTTCGAGTCCCTTACGGGTCGCCAAATTGCCTCTGTAGCTCAGTCGGTAGAGCAACGGACTGAAAATCCGTGTGTCGCCGGTTCGATTCCGGCTGGAGGCACCATTCCTAGTAGTTAGTGATTAGCAGTTAGATTTACTTGCTGTTCCATGGTCAGCTAGTCACTAACAACTTTGCGCGGGCTTAGCTCATCCGGTAGAGCGCCACCTTGCCAAGGTGGAGGTAGCGAGTTCGAGCCTCGTAGCCCGCTCCATCCACTAAACTCTCACAACCATGCGGTTTGTGGGGGTTTTTCTTTTGGCAATGTGGCGCTCGTTCTATGCTGAAAATGCTGTCTGCTACAAATTCTGCTACAAATATTAAACAACTATGTCTTGCGTGGCCTTTCCCGCCGCTTTGTAAAATATATCGTTGATAATATTTCCAGCTTCCACCAGCGCGCTGTATTCCAAATGCGCGTACCTCTCGGTGCTACGGATACTTGCATGGCCCAACCAAGCCTGTACTTGTTTCAGCGTGCAACCATTGTTAATAAGGACACTAGCCGCGCTGTGCCTGAGGTCATGAAATTTGATGTATTTGTCCAATTCTCCGTCTGCGATAGCTTGTCTTATGATAGTTCTGAAGCGGTATGTGGCATTGTTTGGCTCCAACAAGCTGCCGTCAATCCTCCTGCAAATGTAATCGCTATCTTGGTAGCTCTTGCCGCACAGTTTTTTATCTTTCTGTTGCCGATCATAAAGCTTTTTCAAATAACTTTCCATAACAGGGATCAGCGGCATCGTGCGGTAGCTGGCGTTTTGCTTAACAGTATCCTTTTGCACCGCTTCCGAACCCTCCCGGACAATGGTATGCCGTACAGTAATAGTCTTTCGCTGAAAGTCTACAGCATTCCATTTCAGCCCCAAAACCTCGCTTCTGCGAAAACCGTATGTGGCGCAGAGCCATACAGCGGATTCCACCGTTTCCCCCTCAACTGCTTTTAACAGCGTCTCAAGTTACTTCTCAGTGTAGAAGCAGGGTGGTGTTGTTTCCTTCCTCGGAAGCTTCGCCCGGTCTGATGGCAAGGTATCAACGATCTCAAGAATATCCCGCGCATACACAAACGCCCCGCGTATGACCGTGCGATGTTTTTCAATAGTGGACGCAGACAACCCCTCGGAGTGTTTAGCGTTGTAGTATTTCTGAATGTGTACAGGCTTAATATCCCGTACTAAAACCCCCAACGCATTGAAATAAGGGATAACATGATCGTTTGCGGTGTTGAGATAGTTTAGATAGCTGTTAGTTCTAACTGCCCCCTTGATTGTTTCCAGCCATTCTTTCAACAATTCCGAGATCTCCATTTGCGAAGCGTTTTCCTGGAGGATATTTTTGGTATGGGTCTGTTCTTGCAGGGTTTCTGTAAAATCTGAAATTACCTCCTGCATCAACTGTCCGGCTTTGCGCTTATTATTCTTTTCCGGCAAATCCATTTGTACCCATTTCTGCCTTGCCTTCCCGGCTCGGTCTTTGTAGCTGATAACAACACAGTATTTGCCGTTTCGTATATGTAGGCGTCCTGTCATGTTTTACTCCTTTCCCGCCTACAGAAGCATCTATCCATATAATTATCGTAACATGGTTATGGATGAAACGCAACTGCAAGCGGCTTGGTTTAGAAAAATATCTATATCTATTTGTTTTTGCTTATGAACTCAATCAAATACGTCTTTGTAACGCGGTATGTGGAACCAATTTTGAAAGATTGAAGCTCTCCGCTTTCCAATAGTTTGTATGCGGTTGAGCGCCCTATGCGGAGTGCTTTTTGCACATCTTTAACTGATAGCAAGTCAGGATATTGCCGGAACATACGGTTAGCAGCCATCCGCGTCACCGTCCTTACGAAGCGAGGCCAAATAAACCTTTGCTACATCATCGCGGCCATGTCCGAGCAGCTTTGCAACTTTCTTCCGCGCCTGAAATTCGCCGTCGCCGGATTCTATGTAACTCTCGTACCATTCAACCGCACAGGTATGCCGGAGGCCGTGGAAATGCAGCGGCCTGGCGGAGCCGGGATCTTGGACGAGAGGTTTGTGTCGCCGTATGAATTCCTCAAACCGCTGCATCGCCAAATGGGTTTTATCGTCCGGATTGACAAACAATTTGTGGCCTCGCGGCGTCACCGCCAACATCTTTTTCAGTTCAATCTCAATGCTGAGGTTGAAGGGTACACTCCGCACAAGCCCGCCTTTTCCCTTGATTGTGATGATTCCTGTTTTTACGGCATTTGCCGCAGTTTGTTTGTCGATGCGAAAAACTTCGTGCAGCCGCAGCGCGGCGTAGCGGGCAAGGCAGAAAATCGTTGCATAATCCTCCCGCCCCAACTCCATCGCTTTTGCGACAAAGAGATTAAATTCGCGGTTGCTCCATGTACGGTCAGTTTTGCCGTACTGCCGCTTTTGCAGATTGAGCGAAGCGTTGTCCGGTAGTTTATGCTTTGCGTTTGGGATCTGGTCGTGGAAGAACCGGATCGCGGACAGTTCCGTCCGAATGTAAGCCGGTGAGCGCCATTGTCCCTCAAGATGATTAACATAAGCGGCGACATGTTTCGGCGCGACGTTGGCGATCCGTTCAAGCCTAAATTCCAAAGCAAGGAAATGTAAAAACCGTCTGAACGCCTCTTTATATCTTTGCCTTGTTTTATAACTGCCCTGTCTGTTATGCTTGAAAATTTTATCAGACTGTACGAGCAGATTTGCATATATGTTTTTGTTTATCATATCGTTGGCCTCCAAAAATTCATAAAATGAGTTATATCCGTGAAAGGGCGCAGCTATCCCGTGGAACCGGAGCGTTTTCGGCCCTTTTCGGGCGAAATCTCCAGGATAACTGCTTGAACGAGCTGATATTGAACCACCAAAATCTGTATTATGATGGGATATCTGTGAAAGGGCGCAGGTACTAACCGGAACCTTCTGCCCCTACCGTCTCGTTCAGAAAAACCTTGTGTTCAGCAACTTCTTCCGTCTGTATTCTTATAAAGAACCGGAGCAAAATCCTCCACGGAGAACGCCGTGACGGATACAAGAGTACCGAGAAAATGGATTCGCTTGCGCGAAAGGCCCATATCTGTATCCGGACATTCCTGCCGAAGCAGGCGCGGCAATCGCCGCCGGCGCGTTTATACCGCCCTGGTCTGCCATGTGGAAGCTGCCGGCGGCGTGAACTTTCCGGCTGCTCCACCCGGGGACGCTGCCAGGCGTCCCCTTGCGACGTCCCTGATATCAGGGAGAACCTGCCATCGCCATGCAGGTTTGTGTGGTCTTTCAAGGAATCTAAAATTAATAATTCAATACCTGTTTCACTAATCCCGGTGCAGTTGGCGGCTGTCCAAGATTTTCGAGTTTAACGGACATAAAGACAAAAAAAGACCATGATAGCCCGTTTCGGGTAATCATAAGTCTTGTTTTTTAGAGATAGATATTAAGTTTTGTGCCTGCGCGCGGGCAGGTCATGGTTGGATTTTTGGTTTGTTAATACGGCAAAATGCCGTGTTTTTCTTTTGTTGTCGGGATGCTATTCCCGTTTGGGCGCACTTATCCCCGGGAATTCACAATCATAACTAAAATAGCAACTTTATTATATAATTCTATTTTTGGTTGTAATATTTATGTTTTGTCAAGGGTTAAACTTTGTAACAGCAGTTACTTAATGCTGCGCCTGCACACAGGCAGGCCAGAGCCAAAGTTTTTTACATTGAGTGTTACGACATGAAAATGGCGTGATACGCCCACGTAATTGGGGCACCGCGCCTTGTCAGGTAAGTTACAGCATCAGCAAAGATGCCAACACGGAAAGTTCGCCAAAGGATCCATAAAACACTGTTAACACATTATGCCGTGCATGTGCATTATTCTCGCTCAAGCAAGCAGCTTGCTTATGACGCATCCTGAATAATTGGACACAAACATGTAAATTCTAATAAAATTGGAAAACATCTTGCAATTTACTCTTGGGAGTTGTATAATAAGATTCCGGAGGTGATAAGTTTGAATATTTCGGAAACATTGTCGCGGCTTCGCAAAGAGAACGGCCTTACTCAGACGGAAGTAGCTGACTTTATAAGCAAGCAATTAGGAAAATCTTGTTCATTCAAAAGCGTATCAAGCTGGGAAACCGGTTTGGCTATGCCCCCTGTTGAGAATTTTCTGCTGATGTGTGAGCTTTACGGCGTCGGAGATATACAAGCTGCTTTTCGCGATCTGACCGGTGAGTATCGCGGCTATGGGAAACTCAACGCTCTTGGCAAGAGCCGTGTTGAGGAGTATGTATCATTACTGTCAGGGAATCCGCTTTTCGCCGAAGCCTGGAATGATACTGAAAATGATAGGACAAAACCGCTACGGGTTATAAGATTATACTCTATACCGGTTGCCGCCGGAACCGGGTTCTATCTCGACAGCGACGACTACGAAGATTTTGAGATTGACAAAACAGTCCCGAAAGAAGCGGATTTTGCCGTTAAGGTCAGCGGCGACAGCATGACGCCGCGCTTTGTGGACGGGCAGATAGTTTTTATAAAGGGGCAGCAGACCCTTGACATCGGCGATATCGGAATATTTGCGCTTGACGGGGATTCATACATCAAGAGATTAGGGCATGGAGAGCTTCTTTCGCTCAATTCAAGGTACAGGCCTATAAAAATCCATGAGCACTCATCGTTCCGCGTTTTCGGGAAGGTAGTCGGATAACTTCGCTTATGATGCCTCTTTGCGCAATATTCAGTCAGGCAGGATAAAAAGTCCACTCTATGCAGCCAGTTCAAACGATATTCAAGAAAAATGAATTTGAAGGGGGAATGGACAAGGACTTTACATACTACGTTGGCCAGATATTATTGTATTGTACTGTGCCGACGCTATAACTATATTTGATATGTAATGGCGTTAAAGAAATATGGAAAAAGCGCCAAGCGCATACCTCTAACGCGGATAGTGCGGGAGTGTTTCTGACCATTCTTGCGGCAAAGCTTTATGTTTTATGACTACCAGGACGCGCTTATGGAGTATTTACAGCAATTGTACAGGGCGTTCTTTGCATCAGCGTGCAGTTGTGCGCGCAAATCAGATTATTTTGACAAAAACGGAAGGGTGAATGAGTAATGTCAAACAATACATACGGTATCAATGGAATTGTTATCAGCTCTGACCAGTCAAGCCGGTCAGGTAATATTCCGCAGCTTATCGTTTGGCATATTTCGAAAGCATATATGAAGACGTTAAGCTGTGGGTTTTAGAGGTACACATTTATGACTGCAGCTTGGATATATCTTGACAAAAAATCCGCTACCGAGGACGCCTTAAAAGACTATGCCGGCATGGAATACATTATTCAAAGCCATAGCAGTGATTTGGAGGAAGCTCAGTCTAAAATGCTCACAATCTCATCGGCTTCAATAGTCAAGACGTCAAAAAAGGTCAATCCTAAATCCGGGGAAGCGCGGCTGGTAGCTTCTATTTACGAAATTGATATTCTGAAAGAACGCTACCAGAGGGCGCAGGAATACATGAAGTGGTTTCGGCCCGCATGGAGTATGCTTACGGAAGACGAGCGGTTTGTGCTATCGGAATTTTATCTGAATGACGGCATCAAGCAAATTGATTCAGTAGGCAATATATGCGAGCGCTTCCATATTGAACGGTCATCCGCATACAACAAGAAAAACCGCGCGCTGGATAAATTGACGCTCCTGCTTTACGGCAGGTGAGTAAAATCGCGGACGATTTTTGACTTTTGGTGTGGTATATTGGTAGCGTAGGATAAATAGAAAACTTAAAGAAGCCAATGGAGCGGACATGCTCCATTGGCTTCTTGCTGTCATGCAGGCTGCCAATTCGTCGATTCATTAATAGTGTTGCCAATTATTGAGCTTATATATATAATTAATGAGTAAAATGGCGGACGATTTTTGACTTTGTGTATAGTATATTGGTAGCATGGGAAAAAAGCCAAGATTAATTGCGGGTTTATTTTTCCCCGCGCTGCAAAAATAGCGTGAGGGAAGTTTAGCGCAATCCGTTGACCAATAAATACTTGATAAAATACGCTTCTGCTTCTTTGGCAGGGGCGTTTTTGGAGTTTTGCTCATGGTAGGTATTTGAGAGAAGAGCAAAACGCCTCAAGCCTGACGCTGGCATGGTGGTTGAGCCCCCAGAAATCGCCACAGAATCCAAAATAGCGCACAACAAACGAGCCTAACGGCCAAAACAAGGTCAATATACGGTTTTAAGGACTTACGCGACTCGCTTGACCGATTTTAAGCAACGATAAGAAACATTGCTTTTAGTGACAACAGCGGCGACAGCAATCGCAAGCAATGCGGAAGCACAAAAAAAATTTAGCTGCAGAATGGACACAGTATCACTCGTCAAAAGCACTTTTCACCTCAGTTGAGCCGAAAGGCGTTCTCTTTATTTTACATGATGTTGTGAATACTGAAAAAAAGAAAATTAGATAAATTAGAAAAAATGGTGAAAATTTATCAAAGCACTTGACAGACAAGTAGATTTATGGTATCAAAGTAACAGAACAGTCACAAATTATAGCGGATCGTGTCGAAAGCCAACATCAATGGCGCAAAATTACGGCATTGATAATGGACAGGGCATCCTGCCCAACGCTTTTTTAACCCGCAAAACAACCGGGCGGGAATGCAAGGCATAAAAAATCAATTTGCGCGGCTTTAATGTCTTGCAAAGGTTCCAAGACAGGGTTTAGCCTGTTGTTCGGGTATAATCGTATGCTGAATTGTGAATTAATTCACTAAAAATGCGTCGCAGCGATCTATCCGGCCGCTTCAAAACATACTATTATTGACCTCAAATCCCCGAAAAATTAACATGATTGGGGTTGAATCCCGACGTGAATTCTGCTACAATTAAATCTATCTATCTATCTATCTATCTATCTATCTATCTATCTATCGGATAGTTCCGTCTGTTTGCGGCGTCCTAAACCCGAATATCAGTTGACGTTAGGCGGTTGTTTTACCCGTGCGGGTAAAGCGGCTGCTTTTTTTACGTTCGCGCACAAATAGCAGGCGATTGCGAAAGTGGCGGATGAAAAGGATTAAGGAAAAAAAGGGATAATTGCGCTTGTGGACGCCTCTGTAGCAGGCGGCGTTATCATTATGCTCGCAAGATAGGGAGGCTGAACCGTACATGGAATTTACAAACTACATCGACCGGACATTATTAGTGCTTGTGCCGGTATTGTATCTGACAGGCATGGCGTTAAAGAAATATGGAAAAAGTCCCAGGCGCATACCTTTGACGCTGGGCGGCGCGGGAATTTTTCTGGCCACGCTTTGGGCGCTTGCCACAAATGATATATCAGGCTATCAGGACGCGCTTATGGCGGCGTTTACGGCGATTGTGCAGGGCGTTCTCTGCGCCGGCGCGGCTGTGTACGCGAACCAGATATATAAACAAAGCCGGAAGGATGGATGAGCAGTGCCAAACAATACATATGGTATCAATGAAATTCTTGTCAGCCCCAACCAGTCAAGCCGGTTAGGCAATGTTCCTCAGCTTATTGTCCAGCATATTTTTGAGGGCACATATGAGGGCACAAAGTCGTGGGTTATGAATCCGCAAGCGGCGTATCCTATCATTTTGGGATTTCGCGCGCGGGCCGTATACGTCAGTTTGTAGACGTTACAAGAATGGCGTGGGCTAACGGCACAACTACCGTCGCCACAGACAACCGGTTTGTCGGGCTTGCAACCGTGCCGCTTATCAGGCGGCTTGGCGGAAACGCAAACTGGTACGCAATAGCTGTCGGGTATGAGGGCTTTTTACGTCAAGCAAATGGCGCGCTGACCACCGAACAGCTTGAAGCCGGGGCCTGGCTGCACAGATACATACGCGGCCAGGTAAAAAGGCTGTATGATCACGAAATCCCGCTTAATCGGCAGCATATTGTCGGGCATTTTGAAATTAACCCGCGCACAAAGCCTGATTGCCCCGGCGCCGCGTTTCAATGGGACGAATTAATAAGGATGATTAACAATCCCGGCGGCATTACAGATTCTGGCGCCGGTTCCGAAGTTGAATCTGAAATCAGAAGAGGCAGCATAGTGCAGTTCAGCGGCGGGAACGTGTTTAGATCCAGCGCCGATATAAACCCTGCTGGCAGCAGGGATGCAAGCCTATGTGAAGTTACGGCAATTGCTCCCGGCGCCGTACGTCCATATCATGTAATTTCAATTGACGGTGGAAATGTCCACGGCTGGGTTGACGCTGAGACAGTGCGAAAAGCAAGTGAAGCGATCGAGGTTGGTTCTATGGTTAAGATTACCGGCGCAAATTATGCCACAGGGCAGGCAATACCGGGATGGGTAAGGTCAACCGGGCATAAGGTGTCGAGGATAGCTGACGACCGCGCATTGCTGGGCGCTGTCGGCGGCGTTAATAGTTGGGTATATCTGAGAGATTTGAAGCTGGCATAAAAAACATATTGAGAGGAGGTGACGCTTATGTTTGTAATGTAACTTGCTATCAACAGGAAATAAAATCAGAAAACCTAAAAGAAAAATAACTAAAGGAGACTAAAAAAATGGAAAATAACAATATTCAAGGGCTTAATGGCAGCGGCGACATTTCAGAAGTATCGGCCAGACTGGATAAACACATAGAGACAATAACGACCACTGAACATATTGATCCGGACGCGCCCAAGTGGCTTCTCCGCGGAAGCATGTCAGGCAAACCCATGAAATCCGTAGCCTACGGCAACGGGTTGTTTGTGGCGGTTGGAACAGTTTGGGATGGAGAATATCTTCCCGTAATGACTTCGCCGGACGGGATTAACTGGACAGCCGGCGCGCTTGGAACGCCCACATCCGACGTATGGAATTCCATAACTTTCGGCAACGGCGTGTTTGTGGCCGTATTTACCGGATCTACGCATGCAATGACCTCCCCCGACGGTATTAACTGGACGGCCAGCACGCGGGAATCGCCAGGAACCGGCCAGGGATGGAATTCCGTAACCTACGGCAACGGGTTGTTTGTAGCGGTTGGACACCCCTGGGGGCGGGGCTATCTTCCTGTAATGACCTCGCCTGACGGTATTAACTGGACGGCCAGTACGCAGGAATCATCCGTGCATATGTTGAATTCCGTAATCTACGGCAACGGCTTGTTTGTGGCGGTTGGAAGCAATTGGGAGGGCTGTCTTCCCGTAATGACCTCGCCTGACGGGATTAACTGGACAGCCAGCGCGCAGGAATCACACGACGTAAACGAGTTGGGTTCCGTAACCTACGGAAACGGCTTGTTTGTGGCGGTTGGAATTTCGTCTGCTCCTGTAATTACTTCGCCCGATGGTATTAACTGGACGGTCAGTATTTATGAATCATTCGGATCCGATATGAGTAATTCCGTAACCTACGGCGACGGTTTGTTTGTTATAGTTGGAACTGCCTGGGATAACACCCCTTCCGTCATGACCTCGACTGACGGGCTTTATTGGACAACCCATAAATTAGGAAAATACGGCTATTGGCTCCATTGGAGTTCTGTAGTCTACGGCAACGGTAAATTTTTGGCGGTGGGAGAATACTGGGGTGAAGCATTCCACATCGACCTGGTAATAGCTGACGCCAATCCGGTTGGCGTACACGGGATCAGATATGTGAACGACAAGCTGCAAATAGAATCGGACGGCAGGTGGGTAGACGCCGCGCCCGTGGATATCCACGATAACGTTGTTTCCAAGAAAGCTACCTGGTCGTCTAAAAAAATCAATGATGAGCTTACCTACTCGAATGAAAGAATTAATGGAGAATTACACAGTCATGCCGAAGAAAATGTTGCCACGTACTCCAAAGTAGTTCCCGCCGGTTTTAACTGGGTCAGTCATGATGGCTTACCGCCCGGCGATTGGCGGTCTATAGCGTATGGAAACGGTTTATTTGTTGCGGTATCAGGTTGGGGCGCCAACCGGGTAATGACCAGCCCCGACGGCATAACATGGACGCCACAAGCAGCGGTGAGTGGCGGTTGGCAGTCAGTCACTCACGGCAACGGCTTATTTGTGGCGGTGGCAACCAGCGGCGTCAACCAAGTAATGACCAGCTCCGACGGCATAACATGGACGGGGCAGACCGCGGCTGATGGATACTGGAGTTCAGTCACCTGCGGCAACGGCCTATTTGTAGCGGTGGCAAGTAGCGGCGTCAACCGCGTAATGACCAGCCCCGACGGCATAACATGGACGGCACAGACAGCGGCGTCAAACAGCGGATGGAGTTCAGTCACCTGCGGCAACGGTTTGTTTGTTGCGGTGGCATGGGGTGGAGCTAACCGCGTAATGACCAGTCCAGACGGCATAACATAGACGGCACGGACAGCAGCCGATGGATACTGGAATTCTGTTACCTACGGCAACGGTTTGTTTGTAGCAGTGGGTTGGGGCGACAACCCCGTAATGACCAGCCCCGACGGCATAACATGGACGCTGCGGGCGGCGGGTGGCGGGTGGCAAAGTTGGCGGTTAGTCACATACGCAAACGGTTTGTTTGTCGCGGTAGGCAGCGGCCAGGTAATGACCTCGACCAGCGGCAGGACATGGACGCGGCGGACAGTGGACGGTTTTGGCTGGTGGAGCGCTGTTGCGCATGGCAACGGAATATTTGTTGCGGTAGGCAGCGGCCGCGTAATGACCTCATCGCAAACCGTTGAAAATATAGCCGCGCCGCACGGGATAAGGTATTTTGACAATAAACTGCAAGTGCATAGAAACAACGAATGGATCGACGCGGCGGCTCCCAGCGGCGTTGACGGGGATTTGCAAGACCACATTGATACGGGCATATCCGGCGGGGTTTCCGACGGCGCGCACGGGTTCAGGTTTTCGTCCGGCAGATTGCAGGTTCAGGAGAACGGCGCATGGATCGACGCAGCGGTTCCCATGACCGGCGGAACAATGACCGGGCAGCTTGTGGCGCAGTCCAATACCGCCAATGAAACCGCGCAGGTGCGCAATGTTATCATTTCAACCCAGGATTTGGTAGCGGGAACATCGCCGCTGGAAAACGGCGTACTCTATTTCGTGTATAGGTAGGTGATAATATGTCGATTTATGTTGGATCAAACAATACGGCTTTAAAAATTCAAAGAATTTATGTCGGCGTGGATAATGTGGCCAGAGAGGTAGGCAGAGTATACGTTGGCATAGACAATGTCGCGCAGCTTACGCCAATTTTCTCTCTGGTCAGCGCGGACGGCCTGACCCTCGCGGTCCGGGCGGGACAGCGTTATCCGGTACAGATACACGCCAGAGGAGCGGTAGGGGACATTCAGGAAGCACCCTTGCAGCTTGAATACGACCCGCTGTATCTGGAGCTTGAGGATATCGGCCTGGAGAAGCCCGGAGGAAAAACTGACGCAGGCGGCGGAACATATACCGCAAACTTCCGGATCCTCTCGCGGGAGCCCGGCCGGATAAGCTTTAAGTGCGTCAAAGATATAGACGACGGCAGCCGGTGGATCGGCCTGGTTTTATCCGCGCGGTTTCGGGCGGTACAAACAGGCGATACCGACATTTTATTGTCTTAACGAACAGGAGGACAGATAAATGAACGACCATGAAAAGAAAGATATTGGCGATAATGATAATGCCGATAACACCGTCAATATAGAACCGGGATCGGAACTAGAGCTGCAAGAACAGCAGGAGGCGGCAGGGGTTATGGGCGTCCAGCCTATGTCCATAACCATCCCCTCTATTTTGGATGACCCGAAAGATTACCCTTTGGCGCCGTTCAGCCCGAACAAGGACGAAGCCGAACGCATAGGCCTGAACAGCGGCAGCCTTGGGCTTACCGTCACAGACTTTAGCCTGCCCGGCAGGAACGGCTTTGATTTGACGCTCACCCGCCATTACAATTCGCTGACGTCCAACGAAGATGATCAGACGCCAAGAATTTTGACGCGAACCAGATGGGTGGGAACGATAGCTCTTGAAATGACGGGCAGAACCGTAGATCCCCCTGTCGGGTTATCTGTGCGTGGCCATGCTTTTTACAGAGTAGACAACAACGGCGCCGGGTACGATACTCAAAACGAAGCGCGCAACGCCGCCATAGATTTTTGGAATCATGATCTTAGTTGGGAGTACCGGGCAGGTAATATAGTCGATGTACTTGTGGATGGATGGTGGACCTGGATTCGGGTTGTCACGGTTTTTGGTCGAACTTTTGGAGCGGTTTCCCAACAACTTACCTCGGTAGTATCCGAAACCCGTCCCAACAGCCATTTGCCAAGCACCTACGGCCTTGGGCTGGGCTGGGGCTTCGGGTTCCCGTCCGTGGAAGTAGTAGGCGCGGAGTTTGCAAGAGACCGCGTCCAATTCAACAACTTCCTGCATCTGGGCGACGGCCGGGTATATCAGCTGCAAGGCACTCAAGGAAGACTTACCCTAAGAAATTACCAGCTTGATGACATAATATTTACCGCCCAGACCGGCACCATCGCGGGAAGACAGCATCATTTTATCCTGAGCTA